>ENA-UEPH01002411-UEPH01002411.1-human-gut-metagenome-genome-assembly--contig:-NODE-2411-length-13396-cov-4.381861_pt1 | contig 13396 bp, 8 predicted proteins | sample MGYA00242891_ERZ507898 | MGnify/ENA primary metagenome ERZ507898 (study PRJEB26167, sample SAMN06115411) | human gut metagenome | host: Homo sapiens | place: China:Guizhou | collected 2014-10-15... | reverse complement strand
ATCACGTCACCCGCGGCAAAGACGCCAGGAATGCTGGTCTGGGTGGCATTACCATGAATACCCGACTGTACTTTGATGTAGCCGTTTTCCAGTTCCAGCTGCCCTTCGAAAATCGCAGTATTCGGGCTGTGACCGATAGCAACAAACAGACCGGCAACGTCGAGTGACTCGATGTTATCGCTGTTTTGCGTATCGCGCAGACGAACGCCAGTGACACCCATTTGATCGCCGGTCACTTCTTCCAGCGTACGGTTGGTGTGCAGAATGATGTTGCCGTTCTCCACTTTATCCATCAGGCGCTTAATGAGGATTTTTTCCGCGCGGAAACCGTCACGGCGGTGAATCAGATGCACTTCCGAAGCGATGTTAGACAGATACAGCGCCTCTTCAACCGCGGTATTGCCGCCGCCGATGACCGCAACTTTCTGGTTGCGATAGAAGAAACCGTCGCAGGTTGCACAAGCAGAAACCCCACGGCCTTTAAAGGCTTCTTCAGAGGGCAGGCCGAGATAGCGTGCAGAAGCTCCGGTGGCAATAATCAGCGCGTCGCAAGTGTATTCGCCGTTATCGCCATTCAGACGGAACGGACGGTTTTGCAGATCCACCTTGTTGATATGATCAAAAATGATCTCAGTTTCAAACTTGGTGGCATGTTCGTGCATGCGCTCCATTAATAACGGACCGGTCAGATCGTTTGGATCGCCAGGCCAGTTTTCCACTTCCGTGGTGGTGGTCAGTTGGCCGCCTTTTTCCATGCCGGTAATCAGCACAGGTTGCAGGTTGGCGCGCGCCGCGTAGACAGCAGCGGTGTATCCCGCCGGGCCTGAACCCAGGATAAGCAGTTTACTGTGTTTGGTCGTGCCCATGAGATCCCCATAGTTGTTGGCAGACAATGGGCAGGATTGTAGGGAATTTACAGACGTAAAAAAAGAGTATGACGATTTTGTTAACAATTTGTGCAATCGGCAGCATCGATAAGCAGGTCAAATTCTCCCGTCATTATCACCTCTGCTACTTAAATTTCCCGCTTTATAAGCCGATTAAATGATGAATAAACGCCCCTGTTAATGAATATCTGGCATGTTGTACTAAAAATCGATGTTTTGCTTTGACAATCCCCTGGTGTTTTGCGAAAACATTCGAGGAAGAAAAAAAACAGTATTCTTATATGCGCATAACCATGCATGTAAATACCATGTTTACCGTGCTAGTGAAATCTACGTATGGCGTGGACAGACGCCATTCGTGATGTCGATAGCTGCCACAAGGCAACGGTCTTCTCACCGTAGACCCAGGCATTGCGCGCCGTGAATCTTCATGATTTCGGTCTATCGTGACGGGTAGCGACTCTGAACAGTGATGTTTCAGGGTCAGACAGGAGTAGGGAAGGAATACAGAGAGACAATAATAATGGTAGATAGCAAGAAGCGCCCTGGCAAAGATCTCGACCGTATCGATCGTAACATTCTTAATGAGTTGCAAAAGGATGGGCGTATTTCTAACGTCGAGCTTTCTAAACGTGTGGGACTTTCCCCAACGCCGTGCCTTGAGCGTGTGCGTCGGCTGGAAAGACAAGGGTTTATTCAGGGCTATACGGCGCTGCTTAACCCCCATTATCTGGATGCATCACTTCTGGTATTCGTTGAGATTACTCTGAATCGTGGCGCACCGGATGTGTTTGAACAATTCAATACCGCTGTACAAAAACTTGAAGAAATTCAGGAGTGTCATTTAGTATCCGGTGATTTCGACTACCTGTTGAAAACACGCGTGCCGGATATGTCAGCCTACCGTAAGTTGCTGGGGGAAACCCTGCTGCGTCTGCCTGGCGTCAATGACACACGGACATACGTTGTTATGGAAGAAGTCAAGCAGAGTAATCGTCTGGTTATTAAGACGCGCTAACACGGAACAGGTGCAAAATCGGCGTATTTTGATTACACTCCTGTTAATCCATACAGCAACAGTACTGGGGTAACCTGGTACTGTTGTCCGTTTTAGCATCGGGCAGGAAAAGCCTGTAACCTGGAGAGCCTTTCTTGAGCCAGGAATACACTGAAGACAAAGAAGTCACATTGACAAAGTTAAGTAGCGGCCGCCGCCTTCTGGAGGCGTTGCTGATCCTTATTGTCCTGTTTGCCGTCTGGTTGATGGCTGCCTTACTAAGCTTTAACCCTTCGGACCCCAGCTGGTCGCAAACGGCCTGGCATGAACCTATCCATAATTTAGGTGGGATGCCCGGTGCGTGGTTGGCAGATACGCTGTTCTTTATTTTTGGCGTGATGGCTTACACCATTCCCGTCATTATTGTCGGCGGTTGTTGGTTTGCCTGGCGTCATCAGTCCAGCGACGAATACATTGATTATTTTGCCGTTTCGCTACGCATCATTGGCGTTTTGGCGCTCATCCTTACCTCCTGTGGTCTGGCGGCAATCAACGCTGACGATATCTGGTATTTTGCCTCCGGTGGCGTCATTGGCAGCTTACTAAGCACTACGCTACAACCACTGCTACACAGTAGCGGGGGAACTATTGCGCTGCTCTGCGTTTGGGCAGCGGGCCTGACGTTGTTCACCGGTTGGTCATGGGTGACCATTGCTGAAAAACTCGGCGGCTGGATTTTAAACATTCTCACCTTCGCCAGTAATCGTACCCGTCGCGATGATACCTGGGTCGATGAAGATGAGTATGAAGACGACGAAGAGTATGAAGATGAAAATCACGGCAAACAGCATGAATCACGCCGTGCCCGTATTCTTCGCGGCGCGCTAGCGCGTCGTAAACGGTTGGCGGAAAAATTCATTAATCCGATGGGGCGGCAAACAGACGCTGCGTTGTTCTCCGGTAAGCGGATGGATGATGACGAAGAGATTACCTACACTGCACGCGGTGTGGCTGCCGACCCGGACGACGTCCTATTTTCGGGCAATCGTGCAACGCAGCCAGAATATGACGAATACGATCCATTATTAAACGGTGCGCCAATTACCGAACCTGTCGCTGTAGCAGCTGCTGCTACCACGGCGACACAAAGCTGGGCTGCGCCGGTTGAACCTGTGACTCAGACGCCGCCTGTTGCCTCTGTTGATGTTCCACCTGCGCAACCTACAGTAGCCTGGCAGCCTGTACCGGGTCCACAAACGGGAGAGCCGGTTATTGCTCCTGCACCGGAAGGTTACCCACAGCAGTCACAATATGCGCAGCCTGCAGTGCAATATAATGAGCCGCTGCAACAACCAGTACAGCCGCAGCAGCCGTATTATGCACCTGCAGCTGAACAACCTGCGCAACAGCCGTATTATGCCCCTGCGCCAGAACAACCGGTGGCAGGTAACGCCTGGCAAGCCGAAGAGCAGCAATCCACTTTTGCTCCACAGTCTACATACCAGACTGAGCAAACTTATCAGCAGCCAGCCGCTCAGGAGCCGTTGTACCAACAGCCGCAACCCGTTGAACAGCAGCCTGTTGTGGAGCCTGAACCCGTTGTAGAAGAGACAAAACCCGCGCGTCCGCCGCTTTACTACTTTGAAGAAGTTGAAGAGAAGCGAGCCCGTGAACGTGAACAACTTGCGGCCTGGTATCAACCGATTCCAGAACCGGTTAAAGAACCAGAACCGATCAAATCTTCGCTGAAAGCACCTTCTGTTGCAGCAGTACCTCCAGTAGAAGCCGCTGCCGCTGTTTCCCCGCTGGCATCTGGCGTGAAAAAAGCGACACTGGCGACGGGGGCTGCCGCAACCGTTGCCGCGCCAGTCTTCAGTCTGGCAAATAGCGGTGGACCGCGTCCTCAGGTCAAAGAGGGGATTGGTCCGCAGTTGCCACGACCGAAACGTATCCGCGTGCCAACTCGTCGTGAACTGGCGTCTTACGGTATTAAGCTGCCCTCACAGCGTGCGGCGGAAGAAAAAGCCCGTGAAGCCCAGCGCAATCAGTACGATTCTGGCGATCAGTACAACGATGATGAAATCGATGCGATGCAGCAGGATGAACTGGCACGTCAGTTCGCCCAGACACAGCAGCAACGCTATGGCGAACAGTATCAACATGATGTGCCCGTAAACGCAGAAGATGCAGATGCTGCGGCAGAGGCTGAACTGGCTCGTCAGTTTGCGCAAACTCAACAACAACGTTATTCCGGCGAACAACCGGCTGGGGCGAATCCGTTCTCGCTGGATGATTTTGAATTTTCGCCAATGAAAGCGTTGCTGGATGATGGTCCACACGAACCGTTGTTTACGCCAATTGTTGAACCTGTACAGCAGCCGCAACAACCGGTTGCACCGCAGCAGCAATATCAGCAGCCGCAACAACCAGTTCCGCCGCAGCCGCAGTATCAGCAGCCACAACAGCCGGTTGCGCCGCAGCCACAATATCAGCAGCCGCAACAACCGGTTGCGCCACAGCAGCAATATCAGCAGCCGCAACAACCGGTTGCGCCGCAGCAGCAGTATCAGCAGCCACAACAGCCAGTTGCGCCACAACCGCAGGATACCCTGCTTCATCCGCTGTTGATGCGTAATGGCGACAGCCGTCCGTTGCATAAACCGACGACGCCGCTGCCTTCTCTGGATTTGCTGACACCGCCGCCGAGCGAAGTGGAGCCGGTAGATACCTTTGCGCTTGAACAAATGGCTCGTCTGGTGGAAGCGCGTCTGGCTGATTTCCGTATTAAAGCCGATGTCGTCAATTACTCTCCGGGGCCGGTTATCACTCGCTTTGAATTGAACCTGGCACCGGGCGTAAAAGCGGCGCGCATTTCTAACTTGTCACGGGACCTTGCCCGTTCACTTTCGACGGTGGCGGTGCGTGTCGTTGAAGTTATTCCTGGCAAACCCTATGTAGGTCTGGAGTTACCGAATAAAAAACGACAAACCGTTTATCTGCGCGAAGTTTTGGATAACGCCAAATTCCGCGATAATCCGTCGCCATTAACCGTGGTGCTGGGTAAAGATATCGCCGGTGAGCCGGTGGTTGCCGATCTGGCGAAAATGCCGCACTTGTTGGTTGCGGGGACTACCGGTTCCGGTAAATCTGTCGGTGTGAACGCGATGATCCTGAGCATGCTTTATAAAGCACAGCCAGAAGATGTGCGTTTCATCATGATCGACCCGAAAATGCTGGAGCTTTCGGTTTATGAAGGCATTCCGCATCTGTTAACGGAAGTCGTTACTGATATGAAAGATGCCGCCAACGCGCTGCGCTGGTGTGTTAACGAGATGGAGCGTCGGTATAAACTGATGTCTGCGCTGGGTGTGCGTAATCTGGCGGGTTATAACGAAAAAATTGCTGAAGCCGATCGCATGATGCGTCCGATTCCAGACCCGTACTGGAAGCCGGGTGACAGTATGGATGCCCAGCATCCGGTGCTGAAAAAAGAACCATACATTGTGGTGTTGGTTGACGAATTTGCCGACCTGATGATGACGGTAGGTAAAAAAGTGGAAGAGCTGATAGCACGTCTGGCGCAAAAAGCCCGTGCCGCGGGTATCCACCTCGTACTGGCAACTCAGCGTCCATCGGTTGATGTTATTACTGGTCTGATTAAAGCGAATATTCCGACCCGTATCGCCTTTACCGTATCCAGTAAGATTGACTCACGTACCATTCTTGATCAGGCTGGCGCGGAATCACTGCTGGGTATGGGGGATATGCTCTACTCTGGGCCGAACTCCACGTTGCCGGTACGTGTCCATGGTGCTTTTGTTCGCGATCAGGAAGTTCATGCCGTGGTGCAGGACTGGAAAGCGCGTGGTCGCCCACAGTATGTTGATGGCATCACCTCCGACAGCGAAAGCGAAGGTGGTGCGGGTGGTTTCGATGGCGCTGAAGAACTGGATCCGTTGTTCGATCAGGCGGTGCAGTTTGTCACTGAAAAACGCAAAGCGTCAATTTCTGGCGTACAGCGTCAGTTCCGCATTGGTTATAACCGTGCAGCGCGTATTATCGAACAGATGGAAGCGCAGGGGATTGTCAGCGAACAGGGGCACAACGGTAATCGTGAAGTGCTGGCCCCACCGCCGTTTGACTAACTAATGCATCGTATGCCGGATAAGGCGCGGTAGCGTCGCATCCGGCACTCTATCAACTGAAAATTCAGTATTTTCTTCTTTCCTCAAGCTGATTATTAGCCTGGAATAGAGAGTAGAGGGAACTCCCGATCGGGAGTGACGTAATTTGAGGAATAATGATGAAAAAAATTGCCATCACCTGTGCATTACTCTCAAGCTTAGTAGCAAGCAGCGTTTGGGCTGATGCCGCAAGCGATCTGAAAAGCCGCCTGGATAAAGTCAGCAGCTTCCACGCCAGCTTCACACAAAAAGTGACTGACGGTAGCGGCGCGGCGGTGCAGGAAGGTCAGGGCGATCTGTGGGTGAAACGTCCAAACTTATTCAACTGGCATATGACACAACCTGATGAAAGCATTCTGGTTTCTGACGGTAAAACACTGTGGTTCTATAACCCGTTCGTTGAGCAAGCTACGGCAACCTGGCTGAAAGATGCCACCGGTAATACGCCGTTTATGCTGATTGCCCGCAACCAGTCCAGCGACTGGCAGCAGTACAATATCAAACAGAATGGCGATGACTTTGTCCTGACGCCGAAAGCCAGCAATGGCAATCTGAAGCAGTTCACCATTAACGTGGGACGTGATGGCACAATCCATCAGTTTAGCGCGGTGGAGCAGGACGATCAGCGCAGCAGTTATCAACTGAAATCCCAGCAAAATGGGGCTGTGGATGCAGCGAAATTTACCTTCACCCCGCCGCAAGGCGTCACGGTAGATGATCAACGTAAGTAGAGGCACCTGAGTGAGCAATCTGTCGCTCGATTTTTCGGATAATACTTTTCAACCTCTGGCCGCGCGTATGCGGCCAGAAAATTTAGCACAGTATATCGGCCAGCAACATTTGCTGGCTGCGGGGAAGCCGTTGCCGCGCGCTATCGAAGCCGGGCATTTACATTCTATGATCCTCTGGGGGCCGCCGGGTACCGGCAAAACAACCCTCGCTGAAGTGATTGCCCGCTATGCGAACGCTGATGTGGAACGTATTTCTGCCGTCACCTCTGGCGTGAAAGAGATTCGCGAGGCGATCGAGCGCGCCCGGCAAAACCGCAATGCAGGTCGCCGCACTATTCTTTTTGTTGACGAAGTTCACCGTTTCAACAAAAGCCAGCAGGATGCATTTCTGCCACATATTGAAGACGGCACCATCACTTTTATTGGCGCAACCACTGAAAACCCGTCGTTTGAGCTTAATTCGGCACTGCTTTCCCGTGCCCGTGTCTATCTGTTGAAATCCCTGAGTACAGAGGATATTGAGCAAGTACTAACTCAGGCGATGGAAGACAAAACCCGTGGCTATGGTGGTCAGGATATTGTTCTGCCAGATGAAACACGACGCGCCATTGCTGAACTGGTGAATGGCGACGCGCGCCGGGCGTTAAATACGCTGGAAATGATGGCGGATATGGCCGAAGTCGATGATAGCGGTAAGCGGGTCCTGAAGCCTGAATTACTGACCGAAATCGCCGGTGAACGTAGCGCCCGCTTTGATAACAAAGGCGATCGCTTTTACGATCTGATTTCCGCACTGCATAAGTCGGTACGTGGTAGCGCACCCGATGCGGCGCTGTACTGGTATGCGCGAATTATTACCGCTGGTGGCGATCCGTTATATGTCGCGCGTCGCTGTCTGGCGATTGCGTCTGAAGACGTCGGTAATGCCGATCCACGGGCGATGCAGGTGGCAATTGCGGCCTGGGATTGCTTTACTCGCGTTGGCCCGGCGGAAGGTGAACGCGCCATTGCTCAGGCGATTGTTTACCTGGCCTGCGCGCCAAAAAGCAACGCTGTCTACACTGCGTTTAAAGCCGCGCTGGCCGATGCTCGCGAACGCCCGGATTATGACGTGCCGGTTCATTTGCGTAATGCGCCGACGAAATTAATGAAGGAAATGGGCTACGGGCAGGAATATCGTTACGCTCATGATGAAGCAAACGCTTATGCTGCCGGTGAGGTTTACTTCCCGCCGGAAATAGCACAAACACGCTATTATTTCCCGACAAACAGGGGCCTTGAAGGCAAGATTGGCGAAAAGCTCGCCTGGCTGGCTGAACAGGATCAAAATAGCCCCATAAAACGCTACCGTTAATGTTATCGTTGCGGTAATGTTGTTACTGTATCCCTGTGGTCGCAGGCTGTGGCCACATCTCCCATTTAATTCGATAAGCACAGGATAAGCATGCTCGATCCCAATCTGCTGCGTAATGAGCCAGACGCAGTCGCTGAAAAACTGGCACGCCGGGGCTTTAAGCTGGATGTAGATAAGCTGGGCGCTCTTGAAGAGCGTCGTAAAGTATTGCAGGTCAAAACGGAAAACCTGCAAGCGGAGCGTAACTCCCGATCGAAATCCATTGGCCAGGCGAAAGCGCGCGGGGAAGATATCGAGCCTTTACGTCTGGAAGTGAACAAACTGGGCGAAGAGCTGGATGCAGCAAAAGCCGAGCTGGATGCTTTACAGGCTGAAATTCGCGATATCGCGCTGACCATCCCTAACCTGCCTGCAGATGAAGTGCCGGTAGGTAAAGACGAAAATGACAACGTTGAAGTCAGCCGCTGGGGTACCCCGCGTGAGTTTGACTTTGAAGTTCGTGACCACGTGACGCTGGGTGAAATGCACTCTGGCCTCGACTTTGCAGCTGCAGTTAAGCTGACTGGTTCCCGCTTTGTGGTAATGAAAGGGCAGATTGCTCGCATGCACCGCGCACTGTCGCAGTTTATGCTGGATCTGCATACCGAACAGCATGGCTACAGTGAGAACTATGTTCAGTACCTGGTTAACCAGGACACGCTGTACGGTACGGGTCAACTGCCGAAATTTGCTGGCGATCTGTTCCATACTCGTCCGCTGGAAGAAGAAGCAGACACCAGTAACTATGCGCTGATCCCAACGGCAGAAGTTCCGCTGACTAACCTGGTGCGCGGTGAAATCATCGATGAAGATGATCTGCCAATTAAGATGACCGCCCACACCCCATGCTTCCGTTCTGAAGCCGGTTCATATGGTCGTGACACCCGTGGTCTGATCCGTATGCACCAGTTCGACAAAGTTGAAATGGTGCAGATCGTGCGCCCAGAAGACTCAATGGCGGCGCTGGAAGAGATGACTGGTCATGCAGAAAAAGTCCTGCAGTTGCTGGGCCTGCCGTACCGTAAAATCATCCTTTGCACTGGCGACATGGGCTTTGGCGCTTGCAAAACTTACGACCTGGAAGTATGGATCCCGGCACAGAACACCTACCGTGAGATCTCTTCCTGCTCCAACGTTTGGGATTTCCAGGCGCGTCGTATGCAGGCACGCTGCCGCAGCAAGTCGGACAAGAAAACCCGTCTGGTTCATACCCTGAACGGTTCTGGACTGGCTGTTGGTCGTACGCTGGTTGCAGTAATGGAAAACTATCAGCAGGCTGATGGTCGTATTGAAGTACCAGAAGTTCTGCGTCCGTATATGAACGGACTGGAATATATTGGCTAATACCCAATTTTTCTGAATCTAAAAAGCGCCTGCGGGCGCTTTTTTTGTCTCCCTTTGATACCGAACAATAATTACTCCTCACTTACACGTAATACTACTTTCGAGTGAAAATCTACCTATCTCTTTGATTTTCAAATTATTCGATGTATACAAGCCTATATAGCGAGCTGCTATAGAAATAATTACACAATACGGTTTGTTACTGGAATCAATCGTGAGCAAGCTTGAGTGAGCCATTATGAAAACGAAAATCCCTGATGCGGTATTGGCTGCTGAGGTGAGTCGCCGTGGTTTGGTAAAAACGACAGCGATCGGCGGCCTGGCAATGGCCAGCAGCGCATTAACATTACCTTTTAGTCGGATTGCGCACGCTGTCGATAGCGCCATTCCAACAAAATCAGACGAAAAGGTTATCTGGAGCGCCTGTACAGTTAACTGTGGTAGTCGCTGCCCGCTACGTATGCACGTCGTGGACGGTGAAATCAAATATGTCGAAACGGACAATACCGGCGATGACAATTACGACGGCCTGCACCAGGTTCGCGCCTGCCTGCGTGGGCGTTCCATGCGTCGCCGTGTCTACAATCCGGACCGCCTGAAATATCCGATGAAACGAGTCGGGGCGCGCGGTGAAGGCAAATTCGAGCGCATTAGCTGGGAAGAAGCCTACGACATCATCGCGACCAATATGCAGCGCCTGATCAAAGAGTACGGCAACGAGTCTATCTATCTGAACTATGGCACCGGTACGCTGGGCGGCACCATGACCCGCTCCTGGCCGCCGGGAAATACCCTGGTCGCGCGGCTGATGAACTGCTGCGGCGGCTATCTGAACCATTACGGCGACTACTCCTCCGCGCAAATTGCGGAAGGTTTGAACTATACCTACGGCGGCTGGGCAGATGGCAACAGCCCGTCGGATATCGAAAACAGTAAGCTGGTAGTGCTGTTTGGTAATAACCCTGGCGAAACGCGAATGAGTGGCGGTGGGGTGACTTACTATCTTGAACAGGCACGCCAGAAATCTAATGCCCGCATGATCATCATCGATCCGCGCTATACCGACACCGGTGCCGGGCGCGAAGATGAGTGGATCCCTATTCGTCCGGGAACAGATGCCGCACTGGTTAACGGTCTGGCGTACGTCATGATCACTGAAAACCTGGTGGATCAGGCATTCCTCGATAAATATTGCGTTGGCTACGATGAGAAAACCCTGCCAGCCAGTGCGCCGAAAAATGGCCACTATAAAGCTTATATTCTGGGTGAAGGGCCAGATGGCGTGGCTAAAACGCCGGAATGGGCCTCGCAAATCACTGGTGTTCCGGCAGACAAAATCATCAAATTGGCTCGTGAAATCGGTAGTACCAAACCGGCGTTTATCAGCCAGGGATGGGGCCCGCAGCGTCACGCTAACGGTGAAATCGCAACCCGTGCTATCTCGATGCTGGCGATTCTGACCGGTAACGTTGGTATTAACGGAGGCAACAGCGGCGCGCGTGAAGGTTCATACAGCTTACCGTTTGTCCGTATGCCGACCTTGGAAAACCCGATCCAGACCAGCATTTCGATGTTTATGTGGACCGATGCCATTGAACGTGGCCCGGAAATGACGGCGCTGCGTGATGGTGTACGCGGGAAAGATAAGCTGGATGTGCCGATCAAAATGATCTGGAACTATGCCGGTAACTGCCTGATTAACCAGCATTCTGAAATCAACCGTACCCATGAAATCCTTCAGGATGATAAGAAGTGCGAGCTGATTGTGGTTATCGACTGCCACATGACCTCATCGGCGAAATATGCTGACATCCTGCTGCCTGACTGCACCGCTTCCGAACAGATGGACTTTGCGCTGGATGCATCCTGCGGGAATATGTCTTACGTGATTTTCAACGATCAGGTGATTAAACCGCGCTTTGAATGTAAGACCATCTATGAAATGACCAGCGAACTGGCAAAACGTCTTGGCGTTGAGCAACAGTTTACTGAAGGCCGTACCCAGGAAGAGTGGATGCGGCATCTGTATGCCCAGTCGCGGGAAGCGATTCCTGAACTGCCAACGTTTGAAGAGTTCCGCAAGCAGGGGATCTTTAAAAAGCGCGACCCACAAGGGCATCACGTTGCTTATAAAGCCTTCCGTGAAGAACCGCAGGCAAACCCACTGACTACGCCATCGGGCAAAATTGAGATTTATTCGCAGGCGCTGGCTGACATTGCCGCTACCTGGGAATTGCCTGAAGGCGATGTGATCGATCCACTGCCGATCTACACGCCGGGCTTTGAAAGTTATCAGGATCCGCTGAACAAACAGTATCCGCTGCAGCTTACAGGTTTCCACTATAAATCTCGCGTTCACTCAACTTACGGCAACGTTGATGTGCTGAAAGCGGCTTGCCGTCAGGAAATGTGGATCAACCCGCTTGATGCCCAAAAACGCGGTATCCACAACGGCGATAAAGTCAGGATCTTTAACGATCGTGGTGAGGTTCATATTGAGGCGAAAGTGACGCCACGAATGATGCCGGGTGTGGTCGCACTGGGTGAAGGTGCCTGGTATGACCCGGATGCAAAACGTGTCGATAAGGGTGGTTGTATTAACGTACTGACCACTCAACGTCCGTCTCCTCTCGCTAAGGGGAATCCGTCACATACAAACCTTGTTCAGGTTGAAAAGGTGTAAGGAGTAACCGATGACAACCCAGTATGGATTTTTTATTGATTCCAGCCGTTGCACCGGTTGCAAAACCTGCGAGCTGGCCTGTAAAGACTACAAAGATTTGACGCCAGAAGTCAGCTTCCGCCGCATTTATGAATATGCTGGCGGCGACTGGCAGGAAGATAACGGTGTCTGGCACCAGAACGTGTTTGCCTACTATCTGTCGATTTCATGTAACCACTGCGAAGATCCGGCTTGTACTAAAGTCTGCCCGAGCGGTGCGATGCATAAACGTGAAGATGGTTTTGTTGTGGTCGATGAAGATGTGTGCATTGGCTGCCGCTACTGCCATATGGCTTGCCCGTATGGCGCACCGCAATATAACGAAACGAAAGGCCATATGACCAAATGCGATGGTTGTTATGACCGTGTTGCGGAGGGTAAAAAGCCGATCTGTGTTGAATCTTGTCCGCTGCGGGCGCTGGATTTCGGCCCTATCGACGAGCTGCGTAAAAAACATGGCGATCTGGCGGCCGTTGCGCCGTTGCCGCGAGCTCACTTTACCAAACCGAATATTGTGATCAAACCCAATGCCAATAGCCGCCCGACCGGGGATACCACTGGCTATCTGGCAAACCCGAAGGAGGTGTGAGATGGGAAGTGGATGGCATGAATGGCCGCTGATGATCTTCACGGTCTTCGGGCAATGTGTAGCAGGTGGTTTTATCGTTCTGGCTTTGGCGCTGCTCAAAGGCGACCTGCGAGCAGAAGCCCAGCAGCGTGTTATCGCCTGCATGTTTGGTTTATGGGTGCTGATGGGCATTGGCTTTATCGCCTCTATGCTCCATCTTGGTTCACCAATGCGCGCTTTTAACTCGCTCAACCGGGTAGGGGCTTCAGCACTCAGTAACGAAATCGCCAGCGGTTCGATCTTTTTTGCCGTAGGCGGCATCGGCTGGTTGCTGGCAATGCTGAAAAAGCTGTCACCGGCATTGCGTACGCTGTGGCTGATAGTGACGATGGTTCTTGGCGTCATCTTTGTCTGTCCAACTTCAGTTAATTCCAGATTACTGTTCGGTGTAATTGTTACGCTTGTTGCATAAACGGTTTCTGCTGGTGTCTCTGTTGGCTATTTCGTAGTTGCTTTGTGCTTTGGCCAGGTTGAAGAACTTCTCTGTGGCATTGGCGGCAACAAGCTCAA
>ENA-UEPH01002408-UEPH01002408.1-human-gut-metagenome-genome-assembly--contig:-NODE-2408-length-13408-cov-3.553372_pt1 | contig 13408 bp, 9 predicted proteins | sample MGYA00242891_ERZ507898 | MGnify/ENA primary metagenome ERZ507898 (study PRJEB26167, sample SAMN06115411) | human gut metagenome | host: Homo sapiens | place: China:Guizhou | collected 2014-10-15... | reverse complement strand
ATCAGATCTTCTTCAGCAAAAAGGGACGGAGACGTATTTTGCGTTTGCCACCCATGCCTGCTTCACGAGCGAAGACTTCTGGGTACACATACGGCAGTTGTTCATGGCAGAAATTGAGAAACTCACCATCTTTCCGACGATTGTATCCGCTTGTGTTTTTGCCCGGAGTCCGAAGGCACGGCGTTTGTGCAGCAGATCAACTTTCCTGCGCCGATGCAGCTCTACAACGGCCCCAGCGGAGCAGAAAAGGCATACAAGAATGTCATACGAAAACTGAAACAACACCTCCGCGCGGAGCCTGTGACCGGTGACTGGATATCCAGAGGACGCTTCAGAAGGCGCAGAGCGAAGTGATGGAGGAGTCCAGTTACTGCACGCCGCAGAGGGCTTGGATAAAATAACAGCGGAACTTTGATGGATTGATCAAGGTTCCGCTGTTATTTTATAGGGACTATGAAAACTGGCACCTAATTTCCTTTTTACGGATAACCGGTTGGGAAATGGAGAAGCAAGGATACTGCCGATATCCGGTGATTTGCGTGTGAGGGAAGAATATCCGGGCAGAAAGCCGTTGCCGGGTGAAAGCGCCTAACCTGTTGGGCACACACTGCTGTTACCGTCATCCTCACAACCGTTTCTGAAAATTGCCCGCCACGGAAACATCCTCATCCATGATAATAAAGGAATTGGGATCTTCTTCCCGCAGGATTTTCCGCAGGTGGAGCGCCTCCTTCTTAGAAACTACTGTCAGCAGCAAGTCGGACGGCTCGTTGCTGTAAGCTCCGACGCCAGTCCACTTCGTCACGCCGCGGCCGGCATATCGGAACACCAACTGCTCCATGGCCTCAGATTTGGTGATGATCAGCATGGTGACCATTACATTCTGCAGGTGCATCCGGTCCAGAGTCAGGTAGGTGGTGCAGCCGAAGATGATGCTGTAAACCACCACGTCCTGTTCAAACAGGAGGAGGCCGATCCCGTATACGAACACATTCAGGATCATGGCGATTCGCCCCACGCTGAAATCCGGCTTTTTCTGGACGCACAGCAACCCCAGGATCTCCTCGCCGCCGCCGGAGCATCCCGCTGTCAGCGTCATGCCCGCCCCGACGCCGCATACCAGCCCGCCGATGACGCAGGCCGCGATTGTCTCGTCAAACAATCCTTCCGCCGGGATCGGGATTAGGGCCAAAAAGGCACTGTAACAGACGATGCAAAGGGCGGTCTTTGCAAAGAAAAAGTGCCCGAACCGGAACCAGGAAATCAGCAGTAGGGGAATATTCAGCAGAAAATAAAGAATGCCCGCCAAGTCGCCGATCTGCTGGATGGCAGGGAAGAAATGCAGCAGCAGCATTCGCAGCAGCTGCGCGATTCCCAGGAATCCCCCGCTGTACATATCATGCGGCAGAATAATCCAGTTCATGGAGGCGGAAAACAGCAGGGAACCCAGGATGATTTGAGCGGCTTCCTGCACCGGATGTCCCTTGTACAGCTCCAGTGCCGTGGGGCTGTCATGCGTTTGCTCCATTTCTCATCTCTCCTTTTCGCTCTGTGGAGAAGCCCTGGCACAATCTGTGCCAGGGCTTCTCCACAACTTGATCTTACTCAGTCACCAGGCCGTGTTCCACCAGGAACTGGTGGGCCACCTCCTGGGCGCTCATGCCGTCCACGTCCACTTGGGCGTTCATGGCAGCCATGGTCGCCTCGTCGATGGCACCGTCCAGTCTGGACAGCACCTCGGCCAGTTCGGGGTCAGACTCCAGGAGCTCGGCATCCACAAAGTTCACAGCGTAGTAAGGCGGGAAGAAGCTCAGATCGTCCTCCAGCATGGTGAGGCCCAGCTTGGACAGCAGAGCATCGGTGGCAAAGGCGTCCACCACGTCCACCTCGTCGTTCTCAATGGCGGTATAGCGCAGGCTGGCGTCCAGGCCCTTCACGTCCTGGAAAGCGGTGCCGTACTTGCTCTCCAGCAGGGGCAGGCAGTCCTCGCGGTCCATAAACTCCACCGTGCAGCCGAGACGCAGCTCCGGGGACTTCTCAATCAGGTCAGACAGAGAGGTCAGGCCATATTTCTCCGCAGTCTCGGGCTTGACGCTCATCACATAGGTGTTGTTATAGCCCAGGGGGTTGGAGGTCTGGATCCCGTGCTCCTCCAGCATCAGATCGTGGACGGTCTGCCACACCCGGTCCTTATCGGTGTCCATAGGCTGGGCCAGCAGGTTCAGCAGCGCCGTTCCAGTATACTCCACAAACATATCGATGCTGCCCTGCTCCAGGGCGTCAAAGCACATGGCCGCGCCGGACAGGCCGAAACGCTGTTCCACCTCATAATCGGTATTTGCCTCGATCAGCTCCGTGTAGATCTCACCCAGAATGTTGACCTCGGTGAAGTTGGAGGTGCCCACTACGATGGTCTTCTGATCGCCGCTGCCAGCTTCGGACCCGCTGCCGCCCGCATCAGAGGGGGTCCCGCCGCAGGCGGCCAGAGAGAGGGCCATGGCGGCGGCCATCGCCATACAGGTGAATCGTTTCAAGTGTTTCATACAAATAGACTCCTTTTCAGAATGGGGTGTTGATATGGTTGAGATATCGAATCTGCCTCACAGAGGACTCATGCGATGATAGAGGCGTAGGATGCCACAGAAACCACCAGCAGGGCTCCGCACAGCGCGGCGGCCATCGCCTTCCGGCGGGACCGGACCGACAGGCTCAGGTTTTTGATCTGGTCCTGAGGCAGCAGTCCCTCGCTGGTGAAGGCCCGCTCCACGCGGCCCAGGAGGAAATCCAGAGTCAGTGCCATCAGCGCGGCGGCCACGGCTCCCATGATCGTCATGGGGTAATTCAGGGAGTTCATGCCCAGCTGGATGAAGGAGCCCAGGCCGTTGGCACCGGCGAAGGCGGCGATGGTCATGGTGCCCACAGAGCTCACCGCGGCGATGCGGATGCCGGACATGATGTACGGCATGGCCATGGGCAGCTCCACCCGGCGCAGCTGCTGCATCCGGGTCAGGCCGATGCCCCGGGCCACTTCCATGGAAACGGGGGAAATGCCGGAGATGCCGGTATATGTATTTTTCAAAATGGGAAGGAACGCATAGACGAATACCATGAAAATGGCCAGCGTCTCACCCACGCCCAGAAAGGGAATGCCCATGGCGAGCAGCGCCATACAGGGGATGGACTGCATCACGTTGGCGATCCCGATCACCACATTGGATACCGCTTTGTTCCGGGTGATGAAGATGCCGAGGGGAACGGCGATGATCAGGGCCAGCACCACGGAGAAGCTGGTCATGGCCAGGTGCCGGAGAAACTCCTCCAGCAGACTGTCCCACTCCTCCACATAAATGGAGAAATAATCCATCAAAGTGTAGCGGGACATATCACTCCGCTCCTTTCTCCGGCGGTATGTTCCGGAACGAACTGCTTGCTCATGGTGGCCAGAATGATGCTCTTCGTCAAATAGCCGAGCAGCTTCCGGTCATGCTGGATCACGGGAATAATGCCGGACACATCGTAATCAATGGTGGCGATGATCTCTTTCAGGGAAGTTTCCCCCTCCACGACGATGTAATCATCGGATATGTAGTATTCTATGGGGTCGGCCTCCCGCTTTCCGATCAGCTCCTCCAGCCAGACGACACCCAGGAGCGTCTGCCCCTTATCCAGCACCAGCAGGCTGTCCACGCTGTTGTGCCGCATGATCTGCAGGGCCTGGATGACGGTGCGCCCCTTTGAAATAGTGAAGGGACGGCGGCGCATGATGTCCGCTGCGCGGATATATTCCGGGTTGGCCCACAGCCGGTTGGCGCCGATGAACTCTGTGACGTACTGGTTCGCAGGGTGCTTCAGAATGTTTTCCGGGGTGTCACACTGGGCGACTTTTCCATCCTGAATGATGCAGATGCGGTCGGCCAGCTTGATGGCTTCGTCCATGTCGTGCGTGACGAAGACCACCGTTTTCTGCGCCTTGGTCTGCAGATCATGGATTTCGTTCTGCAGCTCCGCCCGGGTCATGGGATCCAGGGCGGAGAAAGGTTCATCCATCAGGACGATGGGCGGATTGGCGGCAAAAGCCCGGGCGATGCCCACCCGCTGCTGCTGACCGCCGGAGAGCTGGGATGGGTACTGGCCCCGGTAGATTTCCGGGTCCAGATTGACCATCTTCAGCATCTTATCGACCCGGTCCCGGATGGCCTCTTTGGAAAAACGGGCGATCTGCATGGTGAGGGCGATGTTTTCTTCCACCGTCAGGTGGGGGAACAGGCCGCCCGACTGTACCACATATCCAACCTTTTTGGGAAGATCCTGGACCTTGATCTGTTCTACGGGAATGCCGTCGATGGAAAGCGAGCCTCCCCGCAGAGGAAGCAGCTTGTTGATACTCTTCAGCAGGGTGGTCTTGCCGCATCCGCTGGAACCGATCAAAACGAAAAATTCGCGGTCATGGATTGTCAGCGAAACACCGTCCAACACAGGCTTATCTTTGTAGGCGATGCGAACGTCTTCAAATTCGATCATGTCTCCTCCATCTTCACATCGTAATTGAATCGAGCGATGGTTTGCCCATATTATGGGCTGTGATTTATTAAAATGGGATTAAGTTCTGCTCAGCGGGCATTAAGATTCCATTTCATTGCGTGTGAGGTGGGGGCGGAGCTTCTGAATGGGCTCCAGAAAGGAAATGCGAAAGCTGGGATATACGCCGCCTACACGCCTCTTAATCCAATCTTAATGCTGTGGGCGAAATACTTATATAATTATGGTATCCTGCATGATAGGATAAGGCTGTTGAATTCCGATCCAGAATCATGGGAGATGAAGATATATGGAAAAAACAGAGAACAGCACTCCCTATTCCCCCCGGTACGGAGAGGCGGAGACCGGAGGCACCGGAAGACTGAAGATCTTTTTCGGGTACGCGGCAGGCGTGGGCAAGACCTACGCTATGCTGGAGGCAGCCCATCAGGCGCAGAAAGAAGGCGTCGACGTGGTGGTCGGCTATGTGGAGCCCCACGCCAGGCCGGATACACTGGCGCTGCTGGAAGGGCTGGAGGTCCTCTCATGCAGGGAGGTGGACTACCGGGGGATCCGGCTGCGGGAGTTTGACCTGGACGGAGCCCTGGCGCGCAGACCACAGTTGATCCTGGTGGATGAACTGGCTCACAGCAACGCCCCGGGCTGCCGCCACACCAAGCGGTATCAGGATGTGGAGGAGCTGCTGCAGGCGGGGATCAATGTCTATACCACAGTAAACGTGCAGCACCTGGAATCTCTGAACGATCTTGTCACCTCCATCACAGGGATCGTGGTGAACGAACGGATCCCGGATCACGTGTTTGACCGCGCCAACCAGGTGGAACTGGTGGACATTGCGCCCGCTGACCTGGAAAAGCGGCTGGAGGAGGGGAAGATTTACCGGCAGCGCCAGGCGAAGCAGGCGCTGGAGAATTTTTTTACCGCCGAGAATCTGACGGCCCTGCGGGAGATCGCCATGCGCCGGACAGCGGACCAGCTCAACCGCACGGCGGTCCAGGAGAAAAAGGGGAAGGCCGCGCGGGCGGGAGACCATATTCTGATCTGCCTGTCCTCAGCCCCCTCCAACGCCAAGGTGATCCGCACGGCCGCCCGGATGGCCGAGGCGTTCCACAGCGGCTTCACGGCGCTCTTTGTCCAGACACCGGAGACCAAGGAGCTGTCCGGAGAGAATATCAAACGCCTGCGGAGCAACCTGCGCCTGGCGGAACAGCTGGGCGCACAGATCGCCACCGTCTATGGCGCGGACCCGGCGGAACAGATCGCGGAGTACGCCCGGGTCAGCGGTATCACGAAAATCGTCATGGGGCGCGTGAATCACCGGCAGCACCCCTGGATCGGGCAGAAAAGTCTGGCCGACCGGTTGATCGAGCGGACGGACCTGGATGTGTATATCATTCCGGACCGCCAGCCGCTCTATAAAAAGCCCCTTGGAAAGCTCCGGAAGTCCAGAGTCCGCTTTTCCTGGAGAGACGCCGTGGTCACGCTGCTGTGCCTGGCGATCTCCACAGCGGTGGGGTTTGCCTTTGATTGGGCGGGCTTCAGCGAATCCAACATCATCACGATCTACATTCTGGGCGTATTGGTGACAGCAGTCAGCACCAGCGGGCATCTGTATGGAGCGGCCAACTCCCTGCTGAGCGTGCTGGCGTTCAACTTCTTTTTTACCGAGCCGCGCTTCACCCTCCAGGCTGACGGGCCCAGCTATCCCGTCACGTTCCTGATTATGCTCTCATCCAGCATCATCGCCAGCTCTCTGGCCAGCCGCGTGAAGGAGCAGGCCCGCATGGCGGCGGAAAAGAGCTACTATACGGAGCTGCTGCTGGGAAGCAGCCAAAAGCTGCAGACCATCCGGACGGAGTGGGACTGTCTGCGCCTGACGGCGGAGCAGCTCAGCCGCATGTTTGACCGGCCGGTCATTTATGCCCTGAACGACGCCGACAAGGAGCTGGACTTCCGGATCGAGCCGGCGGACGAACACACGCTTCTGGAAAAGCTGAGCACGGAAGAGATCGGCGTCGCCAAATGGGTGCAGAAAAACAACAAGCACGCCGGCGCCACCACGAATACGCTTCCGGACTCAAAATGGCTGTTTCTTTCCGTGCGGGGCACCCGCGGCGTGATGGGGATCGTAGGAGTTCCCATTGCCGGTTATGTGGTCCCGGACGCTTTTGAAAAAAACCTGATGGTGGCACTCCTGGGAGAGTGCGGCCTCAGCCAGGAGCGTATTCGTCTGGAGGAGGAGCGGAACCAGATCGCGCTCCAGACCCAGCGGGAGAGCCTCCAGGCCAATCTGCTCCGGGCGGTCTCACACGATCTGCGCACACCGCTCACCAATATCAACGGCAGTGTGGGCATCCTGATGGGGAAGGATCAGACGCTCAAGCCGGAAGTGCGTGAGCAGTTGTATACCGCGATTGACGATGACACGAACTGGCTCATCAACATGACGGAAAATCTGCTGGCGGCCACACAGCTGGAAACTGACAGGACCAAGCTGAAAACCGCTCCCGAACTGCTGGAGGATCTGTTTCAAAGTGCTGTCCGGCAGTTGGACCGGCGGGCAAGGGACCACCACATCTCAGTTGATCTAGAGGACCAGACGCTCATGGCGTCCATGAACGCGGGGATGATTCAGAGGGTCATCATCAACATGATGAACAACGCGATCCAATATACGCCCAAGGACTCCCATATCATTCTGAGCGGGACCCGCAGGAAGGACTGGGTGGAGATCAGCGTCTCTGATGATGGCCCCGGGATCCCGGATGAGGCGAAAAAGCACCTGTTCGATCTGTTTTATACCGCGGAGCAGGGAAAGCCTGACAGCAAGCGGGGACTGGGGCTGGGACTACATCTCTGCCAGTCTATCGTCAATGCCCACGGGGGGACGATCACCGTCCCCGACCACGCGCCATCGGGGACAACCTTCCGGTTCACCCTGCCCGCAGTTCGGACAGACGGCGTGAAATGAGCATCCAGGACGGCGGTTTTTCATTAATGTTTTGTTAATACCGCCAGAAATTTCTTAATCCCCTTTTATAACGCGCTGCGCTATTCTAGAAAACGCGAACGGGAGAATAGGGGGCATCTGTGCCTGCTACCCGGAGCGAAAGGAGAATCTTATGAAGGAGTATCTGCTGATTCAAGTGGCCGCCGCTGCTGCCATTGGGATCGCCGCGTGGCGGACTCTTCCGGAGACGATGATGTGTGCAGCCTGCGGGCAGCTCCAAAGAAGAAAGGAGTTTTCAAGATGATGGATGTATTGATGGTAGGCACCCTGGCGGTCAGCTTCGGCCTGGTATGGCTGCTGATCCGCTGGTGTCAGAAACAGCTGGACGACCCGGAGTCGTAAGCGCAGAAAGGAGATCATAACCATGATTGCACTTGGAATTATCGTTCTGCTGCTGGGCGCCTATCTCGTTTACGCGCTGGTGCACCCGGAGCGCTTCTGAGATGCCTAATACCGCAGAAAATAGGAGGAATACGATATGTTGCAGCTGGCGCTGACAATTATCATTTTTCTGATTATTGTCATTCCGGTTGGACGGTATATGTATCATATCGCCACATGGAACCACACCTTGGCCGATCCGGTCTTTGACCGCCTGGACGGCGTTATTTACAAAATTGGCGGCGTAAATCCCCATCAGGGCATGAACTGGAAACAGTACGCCTTGGCCCTGGTGGGGACCAACGCGGTCATGGTGGCCATCGGCTACCTGATCCTGCGTATTCAGAGCGTCGGGATCTTCAACCCCAACAACATTGGCAACATGGAGCCGACTCTGGCGTTCAACACCATCATCAGCTTCATGACCAACACGAATCTACAGCATTACTCCGGCGAGTCCGGACTGAGTTACTTAAGCCAGATGCTGGTCATCATCTTTATGATGTTCGTCTCTGCCGCCAGCGGCTACGCCGCTTGCATCGCGTTTATCCGCGGGCTGACCGGCAAGACCAAGGACGACGTGGGCAACTTCTTCGCCGACCTGACCCGCATCACCACCCGCCTGCTGCTGCCGTTCTCCATCGTGGGCGGCCTGCTGCTGGTGTGGCAGGGCGTGCCCCAGAACTTCGACGCCAACATCGTGGTGAATACGCTGGAGGGCACCTTCCAGACCATCGCCATGGGTCCCATCGCCGCACTTGAGATCATCAAGCACCTGGGCACCAACGGCGGCGGCTTCCTGGGTGCAAACTCCACCACCCCGCTGGAGAACCCCACGATCATCTCTGACATGATCGAGCTGTACTCCATGATGCTCTTCCCCGGCGCCTGCGTCATCACCTTCGGCAAGATGGTGCGCGGCCGCAAGAAGAAGGATGCCGCCGGCGACAAGGCGCTGGCCGGCAGCGAATCCGCCGGCCAGCTGTCTGCGGGCGGAGCTGAGCAGGGCCCCCGCCTGAAGGACCACAGCCTGACGGCGTCCATCTACGGCTGGGAGGGCCGCACGATCTTCCTGGCCATGGGTATCATCTTCCTGGTCGGCCTGGGCGTGTGCTACTGGTCGGAGCTCCAGGGCAACCCGGCTCTGGCAAAGATCGGCCTGGATCAGTCCATGGGCAGCATGGAGGGCAAGGAGGTCCGGTTCGGCATCGCCCAGTCGGCCATGTTCACCACCACCACGACCTCTTTCACCACCGGCACCGTCAACAACATGCACGATACCCTGACGCCTCTGGGCGGCATGATCCCCTTGCTGCACATGATGCTGAACGTGGTCTTCGGCGGCAAGGGCGTCGGCCTGATGAACATGATTATGTACGCCATCCTGGCAGTGTTCATCTGCGGCCTGATGATTGGCCGTACGCCCGAATACCTGGGCAAGAAGATCGAGGGCCGGGAGATGAAGCTCACCGCGCTGTGCATCATCATCCATCCCTTCCTGATCCTGTTCTTCTCCGCGCTGGCGGTCTCCACCTCCGGCGGCCTGGAGGGAATCACCAACCCGGGCTTCCACGGCCTGAGCCAGGTGCTGTATGAGTACGCCTCTTCCGCGGCCAACAACGGCTCCGGCTTTGAGGGTCTGGCAGACAACAGCTACTTCTGGAACATCACCGCAGGCCTGGCCATGTTCTTCGGCCGGTACCTGTCCATCGTGATCCAGCTGGCCATCGCCGGTTCCCTGATGCGCAAGCGGTTTGTCAACGAGACCGTCGGCACCCTGCGCACGGACACCCTGTCCTTCGCTGTGATCTTGGTGTTCGTAGTCTACATCTTCGCAGCGCTGACCTTCTTCCCCGCGCTGGCGCTTGGCCCCATCGCAGAGCATCTGACCCTGTGGGCCTAAGGAGGGCGTTTTCATATGAGTAAGAAACAAAATAAGAAATTTATCACCCCGGAGATCCTCCGGGGGGCGGTGAAGGGCGCGTTCGTCAAGCTCAATCCCCGCTATATGATGCGTAACCCCGTGATGTTTGTGGTGGAGATCGGCTGCTTCATCACCCTGCTGCTCTCCTTCTTCCCCGGCCTGTTCGGGGACGTGGACGCAGGCTCCCTGCGGATCTACGACATCATCGTATGCGTGATCCTGTTCATCACGGTGCTGTTCGCCAACTTCGCCGAGGCTGTGGCGGAAGGCCGGGGCAAGGCCCAGGCCGCCAGCCTGAAAAAGACACAGAAGGACACGGAAGCCCACCTGCTCCATGAGGACGGCAGCGAGACCATCGTCCGTTCCAGTGAGCTGAAAAAGGGCGACATCGTTCTGGTGGTGGCTGGCGAGGTCATCCCCGGCGACGGCGAGGTCATTGAGGGCATCGCCTCCGTGGATGAGTCCGCCATCACCGGCGAGTCCGCCCCCGTGGTCCGGGAGAGCGGCGGCGACTTCTGCTCCGTCACCGGAGGCACCACGCTGGTGTCTGACTGGCTGAAGATCCGCATCACCTCCGAGCCGGGCAACAGCTTCCTGGACCGGATGATCGCCCTGGTGGAGGGCGCCAGCCGCAAAAAGACCCCCAATGAGATTGCGCTGAACACCCTGCTGGTATCTCTGACCATCATTTTCCTGATTGTGGTGGTGACCATGTACCCCTTCGCTGTGTACAGCGGTGTGCAGATCCCTGTTTCCACCCTGATTGCCCTGCTGGTATGCCTAATCCCCACCACGATTGGCGGCCTGCTGTCCGCCATCGGCATCGCGGGTATGGACCGGGTGACCCGCTTTAACGTTATCGCTATGAGCGGTAAGGCGGTAGAGGCCTGCGGCGACGTGGACACCATGATTCTGGATAAGACCGGCACCATCACCTTCGGCAACCGCTTGGCCGCCGACTTCTTCCCGGTGGAGGGCGCCAGCCGCAGCGATCTGATCCGCTGCGCGGCCCTCACCAGTCTCCACGATGACACCCCGGAGGGCAAGTCCACTCTGGAGCTGGCCCGCCGCCTCGGCGATAACAGCGTGGAGCCCGCAGGCTCCAGCTTCCTGGAGTTCACGGCCCAGACCCGGATGAGCGGCGTGGATCTGCCTGACGGCACCAAGGTGCGCAAGGGCGCCAGCGACGCCATCGAACAGTATGTGAAGGAAAACGGCGGCAAGGTTCCCGCGGATCTCCACACCCATGTGGAGGAGGTCTCCTCCCTGGGCGGCACGCCTCTGGTGGTGTGCGAGAACAACAAGATCCTGGGCGTCATTTACCTGAAGGATACGGTGAAGCCCGGCATGGTGGAGCGGTTCGAGCGCCTGCGGGCCATCGGCATCAAGACCATCATGTGCACCGGCGACAACCCCCTGACCGCGGCCACCATCGCCAAGGAAGCCGGCGTGGACGGCTTTGTGGCAGAGTGCAAGCCTGAGGACAAGATCGCCCTGATCAAGAAGGAGCAGGCCGAGGGCAAGATCGTCGCCATGACCGGCGACGGCACCAACGACGCCCCTGCCCTGGCACAGGCAAACGTGGGCCTGGCCATGAACTCCGGCACCACCGCCGCCAAGGAGGCGGCCAACATGGTGGACCTGGACTCCGACCCCACCAAGATCCTGGAGGTGGTGGAGATCGGCAAGCAGCTGCTGATTACCCGCGGCTCTCTGACCACCTTCTCCATCGCCAACGACATCGCAAAGTACTTCGCTATCATCCCCGCCATGTTCCAGTTGGCTATCCCTGAGCTGAACGTGCTGAACATCATGGGGCTGGCCAGCAACTACAGCGCCATTCTCTCCGCCCTGATCTTTAACGCCATCATCATCCCCTGCCTGATCCCCCTGGCCATGAAGGGCGTCAAGTACCGCCCCATGTCCTCCGGAAGAATGCTGGGCCGGAACATGATGATCTACGGCGTGGGCGGTGTGATTGCCCCCTTTATCGGCATTAAGGTCATCGATATGATTATCGCTCCGCTGCTGACTATGATTGGCTTTGGAATCTAAGGAGGGACCTGAACTATGAACGAGACAAAATATGGTATGGGCCACAATATCCGTCAGGCCTTCCTGGTTACGGTGGCGCTGCTGGTGCTGTGCGGCCTGGTGTTCCCGGTGCTTCTCAGCGGCCTGTCCGCCTTGATTTTCCCCAGCCAGGCCCAGGGCACTCTGGTAATGGCGGACGGCGTGGCAGTAGGCGCCAAGAATGTGGGGCAGGAGTTCACTGAGGACTACTTCATGTGGAGCCGCCCCTCCGCCTATCACTACAACACCTACTATGAGGAGGATACCGACGGCGACGGCCAGGTAGAGCAGTATTACAACGACGGCTCCGCGTTTGCCGGCCTGAGCTCCGGCTCCAACAACTACGCCCCCTCCAACCCCGCCCTTGCCGAGCGTGTGGAGGCCGACATTGCGGCCTTTCTGGAGAAAAACCCTGGTGTCAGCCGCGAGGACATCCCCACTGATCTGATGACCGCCTCCGGCTCCGGCCTGGATCCCCACATCTCTCCCGCCTCTGCGGAGGTGCAGATTCCCCGCATTGTGGAGGCCTCCGGCCTCAGTGAGGATGAGGTGCGCCAGATCATCGCCGACAACACCAAGGGCAAGACCCTGGGCGTGTTCGGAGAGGAGACCGTCAACGTGCTGGGCGTGAATCTGGACATCGCCCTGGCCATGGGCCTGGTGGGCGAGATCTCCAAGTAATCACGGGCCCCGGATGCCTTCTTGGGCAGAGGACACTGGTATGCAGTTTCATTTTGAGAAAACGCTGGAAAAGCGGTATGAGCCGCAGGTCACTGTTACGAACGAGACCCCGGCGTGGCTGATGATTTGCCTGGCGGAGTCCATAAAGGACTGGATCGGCCAGAGTCCCAGAATCTTTTGCAAAAGTGAGGAGCCGTACCTGCAGTTCGGCTATGAGGTGCTGACGTTCCCGGTTGCGGAGTTTGCACAGATTTTCGGCCCGCTGATCTATGCGATCAATCAGGCATGGCCTGTGCAGGTATTTGGAATGGGAAGCCAGGATGAGCTGGTCGAGCTGTCCTTCACAAAGGAGGGGACAGCCCCCACTATCCAGCAGAAGAACGTCTCCGGGATTCCATGTGCGGAATTGAGAGACCTGTACTTCTGCGTGAAGTTCCCGGATCCTCTGGCGGCGGACTGTATGTTCCGTTTGCTGGACGCGGTGGAGAAAAAGTCTGCTGCCGTGGCCCTGGAGTGGGAGTACGCCGATTTTCTGGAACAGCAGCGGCTGGCAAGAATTGACCGGACACTCTCCTATTGCTATGTCTCACTTGAAGAAGAGGAGAGCGCGGACCCGGTCGGATGGCTTTCCGGACTGACGCTTCAGCAGAAATGCGAACTGTGGCGGATGTTTTTGGGAAAGCGGCTATTTCTGCCGGAATTCGAATGGCTCAGAGATGCAATGATCCAGGGAGCTGTTTCAAACTGGATCGAGTGGCATTTAGCGGTCTATCGTGTTGTGGAGGAAGAGAACGTGCGCT
>ENA-UEPH01002400-UEPH01002400.1-human-gut-metagenome-genome-assembly--contig:-NODE-2400-length-13433-cov-5.485924_pt1 | contig 13433 bp, 9 predicted proteins | sample MGYA00242891_ERZ507898 | MGnify/ENA primary metagenome ERZ507898 (study PRJEB26167, sample SAMN06115411) | human gut metagenome | host: Homo sapiens | place: China:Guizhou | collected 2014-10-15... | reverse complement strand
ATGTTCAGTCCGAACACCTGAACGGCGCTGTCAAAATTGTAGGCGCTGGAAAACCGGGCGGCATCCGTCCCTACGCCCCGGACGACACCGAAGCCCAGCAGATAAGCCGCCACAGCCCCCGCCAGCAAAAACCAGCGGGTCTTCCAGACGGTTTCGGTGGGACGCGCCAGCAGCGCAAACAGCAGCGCCGGCAGCAGCAGCGCGAGCACGATGCCTTTGCCCGCGCAGATGGCTGGCGTGGAACCGCAGAAGGCCCGGCGCGCCCGGAGGAAACCGACGAAAACGATCCGAACAACGAAAAAGAAAGGCGAGTGAATCCACATGAACAAAGAGATTATCGAGCAGGCGAAGAACCTGATCGCGGCGCATTCCTGCTGTCAGGAGGCGAAGGACGCGGCCAACGCGTGGCTCTGCGCCGTCGGCACGGCGGACGAAAAGGAGAAGGCGAAGGCGCTTGTCGCCGAGCTGGAAGAAGACATCATGCCCATCGACGGGCTGATCGGCTTTGCGGCGTCCGACATGGGCGCGAAGGTCTTTGGCGAGGAAAAGGCGAAGGAAGTGCTGGCGCATGCGGAAGCCATCAAGGCTGCGGGCGCGAAGTATTGCGACTGCCCGGCCTGCGCGGCGTGCGAAGCGATTTTGAAGCATAAGGAAGAACTGATCGGTTAAAAGCAAACGCCCGAAGGACGACTTCGAGCGTTTGATGTATGGTATAAAAAAGCGGCCTGAGGCCGCTCTCACTTCCGCCGAAGTGTGAAAAAACTCAAGCGTTTGCATACGCGGCCGATTTGTTGCAATTTCCTATATGAAAAGTGTCCGCGCCTGTGGAGGATGCGGATATTTTTGCGCTGACACGCTTCGTGTCGCGGTTGTGGCGATGCGTTTCTTGTTTTTTTTGACGCTTTTCGGTATGCTGATGTTCATCCAAAAGACACGGAAAGGACAGGAAAAGGACATGAAAAGGAACAAAAAAAGCAAAAAATGGGGGAGCTGCGCGAAGGAAAATCTCTTATGATTTCGTTAATTCCTGATAGCGACGCATCAGTTCTGCAACACAGGATGCCTCTGTTGTTTCGCGAATAGACATGCCGTAAGCTTCCATAACGGCGCGGTCGTTCTGTTGATGAGCCTTACGCAATTCCGGTGGCATGGTCGATTCGTCGTACAGATCGGCGAGAGAACAATCTGGGTATAGGGCACGGGCGTCGAGAATGGCCTGTGCGGTTTGCTCGATTTTGGTTTTTTGCATGCGGGGGGTGGGTAGGCCATGGAAAGTTATTATACACAATATCCTTGGAATAACGATAATCGCTCTTTAATCGGCCGCATACTGTACGCATCCAAGCCATATGGACATTTGAAGTTAATACGCCGAAGTGATACAACCCAGCGTCAGGGATAATGAACACCAGATCACTGCACAATATATACGGTGACATAACTCCCATAGGTACATACCGTCGACGTTCAGAAGATACCTTTGGAATAAGAAGGTAGTTCCCTTTGGGCATATTCTCCGTCTGAAACCTCGTAGGTGTAGCAGCCAGCTTTATGGTGCTTACTCTCGAACTGGATGCTCTGTACTCTTGCACAGCTTCAATACGCTTCACACAATGTGGCATCTTTCTCAATTCGTTTGGTGGGCAAGTGCCCAACCACAAACAATATCGCGGCTGTCTGTTAATAAACTCCTGAGCACCATACCATGGTTTGAACCACTTTTCTGCGGCAGGTTCATTTTTTATAAAATCCACCATTTCATCGTATGAAAACAGGTAATTGCCATTATCAATCGGCTGATTTCCTATTCCAATTTCCGGTACAGCACATAATGGCTTGCTGCGGCTGTCAACAAACACATTGTCAGCATCAATCAAATAGCCGTTGATATTGCTGACAATGTGTGATCTTCCATCGGCGTAAATTAGACGTGGCTTATCATTGGGTGCAAGGCTGAATCCGATAATCACACAATGCACGTGCGCTTTGCTGCTGGCTTCACTGTCCCAGCGAAAAGTGCGATGAGCAAAGTCGATATGTGCGTCTGATTTAAAAAGCGGTTTCCACAACAGCGAAACGCTTTCTCCCTGGCTCACAGAATTCGTTGATACAAGCGCTGTCCTAATTGAAGTATCTTGCATGAAATCGGCTGCTTTCTTATACCAACAACATACATAATCCAGATTTCCTATATTTCTCCAACCAGGAAAGACGTTGGTTACATCTGATTTTTGTGCTTCGCTCATTAACCGCGCACCAACAAAAGGCGGATTGCCCATGATGTAATTCAGTTCGCGCTTGGGTACAACGGTTTCCCACGCGATATGCAGTGCATTGCCTTCAATAATGTTGACATAGGATTTCAACGGAAGAAAATCCAGATTCATGTGGACGATATCTTCTGTCTGCTTCATCATCTGGCTTTCGGCAATCCACAGCGCTGTTTTTGCAACAGTTGAAGCGAAATCGTTGATTTCAATGCCGTAGAATTAGCGAATGGATACGCGAATGGGATTGGCGATACCAATGCCCATGACGATCTGGCCGACACTGATTTTGGATTGCTCCTTTTTTGTATTTGCTGTGCGAGAATCCAGCAATAGGCGAATTACTTCATTTTCCAGCTTGCGCAGGCATAGATAGGTTTCCGTCAGAAAATTACCGCTACCGCATGCAGGGTCAAGAAATTTCAGCGATGCAAGTTTATCCTGAAATGCCGTCAAACTTCTTTCGCGTGTTTTGATTACGGATATTTGTTGGAGCTCGTGCAATTCTGCCCGTAGTTCATCCAGAAACAGGGGGTCAATGACTTTGTGAATGTTCTCGATAGAGGTATAATGCATGCCGCCTTTGCGGCGTGTTTCCGGATTTAAAGTGCTTTCAAACACTGCGCCGAAAATAGTAGGGCTGATACCGCTCCAATCAAAATCTTTGCTGGCATGGTTCAAAAGCAGATTGAAAATTTCATTGTTAAAAGGCGGAATTTCAATATCTTCATCTGAAAACAGGCCGCCATTGACATATGGAAATGCGGCTAAATCGGGTGCGTCATCTGCCAAATAAGGGTCACGCTCTTCTGGTTTTTGGTCAAGTATGCGGAATAAATCGCACAGAGCGCGACGGGCATTTTGCACGCCTCGGCAGTATAGGTAATCATGGAACATGTTGCTTCGACCAAAGATACCCGCATCTTCGGCATACAGACAGAAGACTAAACGCACACAAAGCATATTTAAGCTTTTTAAAGTACGGTCATTGGTGGGATCCTTGTACTGCTTTAAAAAAGCATCATATAATTTTCCTACCAGTTCGCCTGCCTGCATGGAGATTTCCATTTCATGCTTGATATGTTCATCGCCGGTATTCACCAGAAAATTCAGACGACTGTATTCTTTTTCCAAATCTGCAAGCATCAGAATTTCTGGCGCATCATTGGGATGATTCATGTCATGAATGTGAAATTCTTGAAAGTTACAGACGACAATCCAGCGCGGATTTTGGGCATGAGGCAAATATCCGGCATAACGTCGCGCCTGCTGATAAGGGGTCATCATGGAGCCGTCGGATTGCCTGTATCCTTTACGTAAATCGATATCTTTTCCTTTTTGTTCAATGAGGACATGAGTGGATGAAATCAGACCGTCGATAAAACTGGTGTGACTCAGCTTTACCGGAACTTCAAAATGAATATGTTTATCCGGTTCAGATACGCCATAGACTTTTTGCAGGAGTGACATCCAAAAAATCTGCGTATCCTGCTTCTCATCACCGCGATTTTTCCAATCTACGGCAAATGTTTTCGCAGCTGTCCGTTTTTCCATTTCTGTCATGGTGAATTCTCCTGCGTTGATCTTTTTGAAATGAATTGATTATAGAATTTACCTTACAGCACCTCAACTTGGCACGACCGCATGGTTTCCAGCGCGGCCTCGTGCTTCTGCGGGGTGACGCCTGCGCAGAGCGCGCCGTTCACGGTCAAATCGGCTTCGGGCAGGGTGGCCTTGATGAGCAGGGCGTTGGAAACGACGCAGATATCCGTACACACGCCGCAAAGCTCAACGTGGAAGCCTTTTCCCGCAACCGCGCCCTTTTCGGCGGCCAGCGTGCAGACATACTCGCACAGCGCCGTCGAACCGAAGGTCGGTTTTTCAAAGGACATCATGCCGCGCGCGCACGTTTGAGCGATTTCCGGCTCAAGCGCCCAGCCGGGCGTATTGCGGATGCAGTGCGGCACGGGCAGAAAGCGCCCCTCGCGGGTATTCATGTAGTTTTCTTCATGGGTATCGAGGGTGAAGACGACCTGCGTATTTTCCGCTTTGGCCTGCTGAATGCGTGCGGCGACAGCGGGAACGATGGCGCGGGCCTGCTCGCTGCCCAGCGCGCCGGAGACGAAATCGCGTTGCATATCGACGACGATAAGAAGATCGGTCATGAGAAAATTCCTCCTGAGATAAGACATTTGATAGAGTGGGAAAACGAAGAAAATAACAGGCTTTGTGGGCGTCAGGCCTCGCTTCGTTTCCTGACGCGCGGATGCGTTTGCTTCGCGACGAGGGGACGGCGGGCGGCTGCACGCACCTGCTTGAGGGATTTCATCCCTCAGACTCCCTTCCTCGCTTCGCGGCGGCATAAACAAAACTGTTTCGACAATGAAGGGGCGAACTCCTGCATTTGCTTCGGCTTGCGAAGAAACAGAATTTATGCTACACTAATCGGGACAAAAAATGAACGCGGGAGAAAACAGGCCCACAGGCTTGCATGAAAGATATGGACACGTCGATACTGAACACGCTATCGTTGATTGCGCCGGATTTGATGGAAGAAATGGAGCTGCGCACGCTGATTTTGGAACGTGTTGCGGCGCTGGAGCCGATTGGCAGGCGGGCTTTGGCTGCGCGGCTGCATCTGGCCGAGCGTGAGGTGCGCGCGGCGGCGGAGGCGCTGAAAAGAGCCGGATGCCTGACGCAGAGCGCGTCGGGTATGGAATTGACCCCGCAGGGGCAGAGTTTGGTAGAGGCGGCGCGGACGGTCAGCAGCGGGCGGCGGACATTATCGGGCATCGAATTGTCGCTCTCGCAGATGCTGGGCGTAGAGCGGGTCTGCGTCGTCCACGGCGACGCGGACATCGATTCCGGGGTGATGGAAGAGGTGGCGCGCGCGGCGGCGCGGCAGATCCGCTTCCTTTTACAGGACGCGCATGTGATGGCGGTGACGGGCGGACGAACCGTCGCCAAAACGGCGGAGGCGATCACGGTCGCCGCGCCGATGGAGATCACGGTTGTTCCGGCACAGGGCGGCATGGGCGGCGGCATCAGCACGCAGGCGAACACGGTGGCCGAGCGCTTTGCGCAGAAGCTGGGCGGCTACTATCGTTTTCTGCACTTGCCGGACGGGCTTTCGGAAGCGGCGGCGGACGAGCTGGCGCGCTTGCCGCAGGTGCGCGAGCCGCTGGAACTGGTGCGTCATGCGGATGTGCTGCTTTACGGAATCGGACGGGCGATGGATCTGGCTCAGCGGCGCGGCCTGAGCCGGGCGGAGCAGGAGACGCTGCGCGCAGAAGGCGCAGTGGCCGAAGCGCTGGGCTTTTATCTGAACGCGGAAGGGCACGTGGTCGGAGGCGGTTCGTCGCTGGCCTTCAAACCGGAGGACATCGGGCGGAAGAACCGCGCGGCGGCGGTCGCTGCGGGGCGCGCGAAAGCGGAGGCCATTTTGGCGGTCTGCGCGCACCATCCGCACAAACTGCTGGTTGTGGACGAGGGCGCGGCGCTGCGGATGCTCGAACTTTTGCGCCCGTAAGGAATGAAATTTGCGGAGTCAGCGCCATTCTTTGCGCAAATCTTTGACAATCTCGGCAAAAAATGCTACACTAGAGGCGTTCGGTTGGGCGTTCGCCCGATCGGCAAACGGTTTGAAACGCCGCGGTACGCGCGGCTTTCTTCCGTCGGCATTTTTGGGGAATGCGGACGGATATAAAACCTCAATCTATCATGGAAACCCAAAGAATTGGAACCAAATTGAAATGGAGGAATTACCCATGGCAAAAATGACCGTTGACGACATCCGGGTCTCCGGCAAGAAAGTGCTTGTGCGCTGCGATTTCAATGTTCCGATGAAGGATGGCAAGATCACCAACGACAAGCGCATTGTGGCGGCGCTGCCGACCATCAAGAAGCTGATCGCGGACGGCGGCAGGGTGATCCTGTGCAGCCATCTGGGCAAGCCGAAGAACGGCCCGGAAGCGAAGTTCTCCCTCGCGCCGGTGGCGGAGCGCTTGTCCGAGTACCTGGGCAAGCCGGTTGTGTTCGCGGATGACGACACTGTCGTCGGCGAGAACGCGAAGGCCGCCGTTGCCGCGATGAAGGACGGCGACGTGGTGCTGCTCCAGAACACCCGCTTCCGCAAGGAAGAGACCAAGAACATTGAGGATTTCTCCAAGGAGCTGGCCTCTCTGGCGGATTGCTATGTGGACGACGCGTTCGGCTCCTGCCATCGCGCGCATTGCTCCACCGAGGGCGTGACCAAGTTCCTCTCTCCGTGCGTGGCGGGCTACCTGATCGGCAAAGAGCTGGATATCATGGGCAAGGCGCTGGAGAATCCGGATCGTCCGTTCGTGGCGGTGCTGGGCGGCGCGAAAGTGGCCGACAAGCTCAACGTTATCGACAACCTGCTGGAGAAGGTCGATACCCTCATCATCGGCGGCGGCATGGCGTATACCTTCCTGAAGGCGAAGGGCTACGGCGTGGGCAAGAGCCTGCTGGATGAGACGAAGATCGACTACTGCAAGGACATGATGGCCAAGGCCGAGGCGAAGGGCATCAAGCTGCTGCTGCCGGTCGATACCGTCTGCATCAAGGACTTCCCGGATCCGATCGACGCGGCGGTTGAAACCGTGACCGTGGACGCAGACGCGATTCCGGAAGACATGGAAGGCTGCGATATCGGCCCGAAGAGCCGCGAGCTGTTTGCCGCTGCGGTGAAGGACGCGAAGACCGTCATCTGGAACGGCCCGATGGGCGTGTTCGAGAACCCGACCCTTGCGGCTGGTACGCTGGCCGTGGCGCAGGCGATGGCCGACAGCGATGCCGTGACCATCATCGGCGGCGGCGATTCCGCGGCTGCGGTTGAGCAGATGGGCCTTGGCGACAAGATGACCCACATCTCCACCGGCGGCGGGGCCTCCCTGGAATTCCTGGAGGGTAAGGAACTGCCCGGCGTGGCCTGCCTCCTTGATCAGTAAGCTGCTGTGCCGCCGATCCACCGTTGCGGCATTGCGTTTCCCGGTTCCTCCCGGAGCCGTCAATCGCGCCGCTGGAATTTTTGGAGGGCAAAGAGCTGCCCCGCGTGGCCTGCCTCCCGGATGCTTAAAGAGGGGGACTGTGTCCCCCCTTTACATTCCTCCTCACCAATCTGCGGACTGGTGACACCGCCCAGGGCGGCTGAGGCAAAGTATTTTCGCCACGCACGCCCTGAGGCGAAAATGAATTTGAATGTTGCGGCCGCTTGCGGCGGCCGCGCCGAATCCGTCCCCAAACGCGCTTCATTTGACTTGACAAACGGGCTGGAATTCTGTATAAAAAAAAGGGCCTTTCGGGGAAAATGCCCTGGAAACGGCCAAAACCTGCGCATCAGATCGCGGAGAACGCGATTGCGGATAGATGAAGACATAAAGGAGAAGAGATCACCATGAATCGCAGATATCGCAAAACGGTTATCGCCGGAAACTGGAAAATGAACATGACCGCCACTGAGACGAAGAAATTCGCCGAGGAGCTGAAGAAGATCATGCCCCGGGCCAAGTGGTGCGACACCCTGATCTGTGTCCCTGCCTGCAACATTCAGACCGCCGCCAAGGCGTTCAAGGACCTGCGGATCTCCGTGGGCGCCGAGAACGTGTATTTTGAGGAGAAGGGCGCCTACACCGGCGAGATCTCCGCCGACATGCTGAAGGACCTGGGCGTGAAGTACGTCATCGTGGGCCACAGCGAGCGGCGGCAGTATTTCTGCGAGACCGATACCACCGTCAACAAGAAGGTCCACGCCGTGCTGAACGCCGGCATGAACCCCATCATCTGCGTGGGCGAGAGCCTGGAGCAGCGGGAGACCGGCATCACCGACGAGTGGATTGCCCTTCAGGTGAAGAGCGCCCTGTACGGCGTGCCCGCCGACAAGCTGCGCCGCTGCATCATCGCCTATGAGCCCATCTGGGCCATCGGCACCGGCAAGACCGCAACTGCCGAGCAGGCCGGCGAGGTCTGCACCAACATCCGTGCCACCATCCGCAGCCTGTACGGCGCCCGGGTGGCCCGCAGCGTCACCATCCAGTACGGCGGCTCCATGAACCCCAAGAACGCGGCGGAGCTGCTGGCCCAGCCGGACATCGACGGCGGCCTGATCGGCGGTGCCGCCCTGAAGCCCGACCAGTTCGTGGACATCATCAACGCAGCCAACCAGGAGTGAGCTCCGGCAGAGCGGTTTTGTGAGAAAGCGAGCGAGACGAGATTTCAATGAACAAAACACCAACAACCCTCATCATCATGGACGGCTTCGGCCTGCGGCAGGAGACGGAGGGCAACGCCATCCGCGCCGCCGCCACGCCCCGGCTGGACCAGTTTTTCCGGGAGTATGCCCACACCACGCTCCGGGCCTCCGGCCTGGACGTGGGCCTGCCGGACGGGCAGATGGGCAACAGCGAGGTGGGCCACACCAACATCGGCGCCGGCCGGGTGGTGTTCCAGGACCTGCCCCGGATCACCAAAGCCATTGCCGACGGGAGCTTTGATGAAAATCCCGCCTACCGGCACGCCATGGACGCCTGCCTGGAGAAGGGCACCTCCCTGCACCTGATGGGCCTGCTGTCCGACGGCGGCGTCCACTCCCACCTGGAGCACCTGTTCGCCCTGCTGCGGCTGGCGAAGCGAAGGGGCCTGGAGCATGTGTATCTCCACGCCTTTCTGGATGGGCGGGACGTATCCCCCACCTCCGGCGCAGACTTTGTGGCGCAGACCGTGGCACAGTGCCGGGAGATCGGCGTGGGCAAGATCGCCACGGTCATGGGCCGGTACTATGCCATGGACCGGGACAAGCGCTGGGACCGGGTGGAGGCGGCTTACGACGCCATGGTGTACGGCGAGGGCGCCGTGCAGAATCCAGACCCGGTGGCCGCGGTACGGGAGTCCTATGACCGGGGCGTCACCGACGAATTCGTGGAACCCGTGGTCTGTGATGCCGAGGGCACCATCTCCGACAATGACAGCGTGATCTTCTTCAACTTCCGGCCCGACCGGGCCCGGGAGATCACCCGGACCCTGGTGGACCCGGAGTTCGACGGCTTCACCCGCCAGTTTTTCCCCGTGACCTTCGTGTGCAACACAGAGTACGACGCCTCCATGCCCAATGTGGAGGTGGCCTTCCCCCGGGTGACGGTGCGCAATGGCCTGGGGGAGTATCTCAGCCAGATGGGCATGACCCAGCTGCGGATCGCGGAGACGGAGAAGTACGCCCATGTGACCTTCTTCTTCAACGGCGGGTCCGAGACTGTCTTTCCCGGTGAGGACCGGGTACTGGTGCCCTCCCCCAAGGTGGCCACCTACGATAAGCAGCCGGAGATGAGCGCGGCGGAGGTGACGGACAAGTGCGTGGAGCGCATCGAGTCCGGCGCCTATGACGTGATCATTCTGAACTTTGCCAACTGCGACATGGTGGGCCACACCGGCGTCTATGACGCGGCGGTGAAGGCCGTGGAGACCGTAGACAGCTGCGTGGGCCGGGTGGTGGACGCCACACTGAAGATGGGCGGCATCGCCATGATCACCGCCGACCACGGCAACGCCGAGCAGATGGCGGAGCCGGATGGCAGCCCTATGACCGCCCATACCACCAATCCCGTACCTTTCATTCTCTGCGGCGCGGGGACCGAGCTGCGCCCCAACGGCCGCTTGGCGGACATCGCCCCCACCATGCTGGACGTGATGGGCCTGGCCTGTCCAGAGGACATGGACGGCAAGACGCTGATCGTGAAGTGACCAATTTCTGAGAGAAAAGAGACCGCTGGAAAGCGGTCTCTTTTTGTATAATTCCTGGAAATCCTGCCCATACTTCCCTCAGACCCAAGATCGAGGGAGGTATGATACATGGCAAATAAAGTCAAATCCCTGCTGGGCGGGCCAGGCTTTTACGCGGTCCTGGCCCTGTGCGTCCTGGCGGTGGGCGTGGGCGGCTACTTTCTGCTGTTTGGGGAACCGGCCCAGACGGAAGCGCCCACCGGCCCGGACACGGCAGCCTCCGCACCGGTGGAGGACCTGCCGGAGCACGAACCGGTGGTGGAGACCGTGCCTCCGGAGGAACCGGAGGAGGAGACGGAGCCCGTCGTCATGCCGGAGGTGACCATCCCGGTGGATGACACGCCCGTGGTGGCAGAGGAGCCCCATGTGGTGGTCCTGCCCATCCAGGGAGAGGTGCTGACGGCATTCTCCGTGGACCAGCTGCTGTACAATGAGACGCTGGACGACTGGCGGACCCACGACGGGGTGGATATCGCCGCGGCGGAAGGCGATGCCGTCCTGGCCGCCTGCGCCGGGACGGTCTCCTCCATCACCGACGATCCCCTGATGGGCACCACCGTGGTGATCCAGCACAGCGGCGGCTATGAGACCACCTATGCCAATCTCCAGGCGGAGCCCGCCGTGGAGACGGGCGACACGGTGTCCGCCGGGCAGACCATCGGCGCAGTGGGAACCACCGCCGCGGCGGAGGCCGCCCAGGGCGCCCACCTGCACTTCTCCGTTGCAAAGGATGGGGAAGCTGTGGACCCGGACGCATTTCTCAACAGCTGACGCAGCAGCGGCGGAACGGCCTTTGCCGTTCCGCCGCTGCTTTTCTCTGGAGTCAGGCCGCCCGGCTGCCGATCCGCTCGGCAACGGCCCGCATGGTCCGGCGCAGGAAGATAGCGCTCAGTACCAGGGACACCAGTTCGGAGATGGGGAAGGCCAGCCACACCAGCGTCAGGACGCCGGTGTGGGACAACAGCCATGCCACCGGCAGCAGCACCACCAGCTGGCGGCACACAGAGGTAATCAGACTGTACAGCGGGTTGCCGATAGCCTGACACACGGAACCGGCAATGATGTCGAAGCCCGCCAGCACGAAGGACACGGAGATGATCCGCAGAGCCACGGAGCCGATGGAGAGCATCTCCTCCGAGGCGTTGAAGAACATCAGCAGCTGCTGGGGGAAGAGCTGGAAAATCAGGCATCCCACAGCCATGATGGCCATGGCGGTGCAGATGGTCAGCTTGATGGTCCGCTTCACCCGGGGCAGGCTGGCGGCGCCGTAGTTATAGCTGACGATGGGCACCATGCCGTTGTTCAGGCCGAACACCGGCATGAAGACGAAGCTCTGAAGCTTGAAGTATGCGCCGAACACGGCGGTGGCCGTCTTGGTGAAGGAGAAGAGGATCTTGTTCATGCCGAACACCATGGCGGAGCCGATGGACTGCATGACGATGGAGGGGAAGCCCACCCGGTAGATCTCCGCCGCCACCTTGCCGTGCCAGCGGATCTCCCGGGGCAGGATGTGGATGTCCGGATTGCATTTGAGGTTCAGCACCAGGGCAGCGGCGGCAGCCACAATCTGCCCTGCCACCGTGGCAATGGCGGCGCCGGCCACCTCCATCCGGGGCAGGCCGAACCAGCCGAAGATCAGGATGGGGTCCAGCACGATGTTGATGAGGGCGCCGGTAAGCTGGGTGCACATGGCCAGGAACGTGCGGCCGGTGGACTGCAGCAGCCGCTCAAAGCAGAACTGGCTGAAAATACCGATGGAGCAGCCCAGGCAGATGGAGGCGTAATCCACGCCGTAGTCGATAATCACCTGTTCTCCCCCGGCCTGCAGCTCAAAGAAGGTCCGGGAGAAGAAGATGCCGATCAGGGCGAATAGCGCGAAATTGCACAGGGCCAGAAAGATGCCCGTGTTGGCAGCCCGGTCCGCCATGGCCTGATTCTTCTCTCCCAGGGACCGGGAGAGGAGCGCGTTGATGCCCACAGCGGTGCCTGCGCCGAAGGCGATCATCAGGTTCTGCAGGGGGAAGGCCAGGGACACGGCATTCAGGGCATCCTCGCTGATCTGTGCCACGAACACGCTGTCCACCACATTGTAGCAGGCCTGGACCAGCATGGAGATCATCATGGGGACCGCCATGTTGGTCAGCAGCCGTCCGATGGGCAGCACGCCCATCTTGTTCTCCTGGGGCGCCGCGCCCTGGGGGAATTTTTCTGCCATGGAAATTCCAACATCCTTTCTCATTCAGAGAGACGTGACACGGGGACCACCCCGCGCCACGTCTCATATTTTGATTTCTCTATTAGGTTGCGGCTCCGGAAAGCCGGGCATCCGGAAGGATGCGTGGACGATTTATTTTTTCAGCTCACCGGTGGCCAGCTGAGTGAGATACGCGTTGATGAAGCCGTCCAGATCGCCGTCCATAACGTTGTCGATGTTGCCGGTCTCATAGCCGGTGCGGGTGTCCTTCACCATCTGGTAGGGCATGAACACGTAGGAGCGGATCTGGCTGCCCCACTCGATCTTCATCTGCACGCCCTTGATATCGGAGATCTTCTCCGCGTGCTGCTGCTGCTTCAGCTCCACCAGCTTGGCCCGCAGCATCTTCATGCAGTTGTCCTTGTTCTGAAACTGGCTGCGCTCCTGCTGGCTGGCCACCACGATGCCCGTGGGCTTGTGGATGAGGCGCACGGCGGATGAGGTCTTGTTCACGTGCTGGCCGCCGGCGCCGGCATGGAAGGTCAGGATGGCGCTGTGGCCGTCGTACTCCCCAGAGAGGAGCGTGGCCATCCGGGACTCCTCGATCTTCTCCTCCAGGGAGGTGCTGCCGTAGTCGTTGATGACTATGACCTCCGGGGCCCGTTCCACCACCTCTTCCCAGCTGACGGTGGCCCAGGTGGTGTCCAGATCGTTGAAGATATTGACGCCGCCCGCGTGCTCGATGAGCTTCGAGGTGAAGTTGTTGCCGCAGGTGTAGGCTCCCTCCTCCTGGGCCATGTCAAAAACGAACACCGGGATGGCTTCCTGGCCCGCCACCGCCTCCTCGGCGGCGGTGATCTTGCCCTTCATCCCGCTGACGATCTCCTCGGCCTTGTCCTCCACCTGGAAGATGCGTCCCAGGTTATAGAAATCCTGATATACGTCCTCCAAATCAGCCCCCAGCTTGTAGCCCTCGATGGAGGACAGGGACATGATGCCGTACTGGGAGAGGGTGTCATGCTCGGTGTTGTACTTCTCGGTAAACGAGCTGGAGCGGCCGTAGACGAAGTCCGGCTCCAGGCTCAAAACGGTCTCCAGGGAGATGTAGGTCTCCGCCGCCTCGGGGATGGCCTTGTACTCCGCGTCCCACTTGGGGTTGATGTCGGAGTTGGTGTAGG
>ENA-UEPH01002397-UEPH01002397.1-human-gut-metagenome-genome-assembly--contig:-NODE-2397-length-13437-cov-3.108757_pt1 | contig 13437 bp, 14 predicted proteins | sample MGYA00242891_ERZ507898 | MGnify/ENA primary metagenome ERZ507898 (study PRJEB26167, sample SAMN06115411) | human gut metagenome | host: Homo sapiens | place: China:Guizhou | collected 2014-10-15... | reverse complement strand
CAATATGAGGCGGGAGATGTTTTCTACAAACTTAATACAGAGTAATTATGGTGATTTAAATATTAAAAGCCTGGCTTTCGACTCTTTTAAAGAAAGGCTGCAGTCTACTATGACAGCACTCACTTTCTTTATATCAACGGGTCAATGTGACTGCGATGAAATAGCAGAGTCGAACTTCAATCGTATGATTGCCTATATGTCTAACATTAACTATGATGCCTCAAAGCCAGGAGCGCCAGCACTTAGTTTTGATACATATCTGCAGGACAATGTTAAATATAAAGTAATAATTAATAATCTTTATGGTAGTGAAATTCGGATAAGAGGTATAAATAAAGATTTTATTGGAATGGATGTCACTTCTGTATTTCGCCCAGAAAAAAATGACCAATTTGATTAGTATAAAAAACAGGTTGGTTATTCACTATTTAAGGACTATATACTATGAACAAAATTATATACATCCTGTCGGGAGCATTTTTGCTGCGATTCAAAAAAATGAGAGTCTCCTAAAGTTTCCTTCGATAATATCAATGCTTAATATCAATCTTCTTTTTAATCCACTAAATCTTCCGGGAATGGGAAGTGGTGTGCTTGAAGATATTATGAGTATTCCAGATAGTTCACTTAGAAAACGTCTCGGGTATGAGGTTTTAAGCTTCTCGCTACAGGCACATTCATTGAGCCAGGAATGTATTGATAAGTTGGACATTTTTTTCGCTGACGATCTGTTTAAATATGAGTCAGTATGCATCGCCGCGATGGAACATTTAAAAAGTAAGGCAACGGCCCCTATACAAAACGGACCGTTGCCAGCATAAGAATTAATGGTGTGCCAGTTCGGCGTCGTCTTCGCTATCCAGAATGGCTTTATCGGTTTGCTTCAGCCACTGGCTGGTCAGCGTGCCAGCTGTCATCGAGCCACTAACGTTTAACGCCGTACGGCCCATGTCGATAAGCGGTTCAACGGAGATTAACAGCGCCACCAGGGTTACTGGCAGGCCCATCGCAGGCAGTACAATCAGTGCGGCGAAAGTTGCACCACCACCGACACCGGCAACGCCTGCGGAACTAACGGTAACAATACCGACCAGCGTCGCAATCCACATCGGGTCCAGCGGGTTAATGCCAACCGTAGGCGCAACCATCACCGCCAGCATTGCCGGATACAAACCGGCGCAGCCGTTCTGACCAATGGTTGCACCGAAAGAGGCGGCGAAACTGGCGATGGATTCAGGAACGCCCAGACGACGCGTTTGTGCTTCCACATTCAGTGGGATAGACGCAGCACTGGAACGGCTGGTAAAGGCAAACGTCAGCACAGGCCATACCTTACGGAAGTACTTCAGCGGACTCACGCCATTAATGCCCAGCAGAATGCCATGCACTGCAAACATAATCAGCAGACCGAGGTAGGACGCGACAACGAAACTTCCCAGTTTGATGATGTCTTGCAAGTTAGAACCTGCAACCACTTTGGTCATTAGAGCCAGAACGCCGTAAGGGGTCAACTGCATGACCAGGCGAACCAGTTTCATCACCCAGCTTTGTAGGGTATCGATAGCGGCTAAGACGCGTTCACCTTTCTGCAGTTTCAATGCAGCTACGCCGAGGAATGCGGCAAAAATTACCACGCTGATAATTGACGTCGGATTGGCTCCGGTAAGATCGGCAAACGGGTTTTTCGGGATAAAGGACAAGACCAGCTGCGGAACGCTCAGATCAGAGACTTTACCAACATAGTTACTTTCAATGGCGTTCAGACGTGCAGTTTCTGCACCACCCTGAACCAGACCTTCAGCCGTCAAACCAAACAGGTTGGTGACCAGCACACCGACCAGCGCCGCAATCAGCGTGGTAAACAAAAGCGTACCGATGGTCAGAAAACTGATTTTGCCTAACTGAGATGCGTTATGCAGACGGGCAACCGCGCTCAGAATAGAGGCGAAGACTAACGGCATAACGATCATTTGCAGCAGTTGAACATAGCCGTTACCAACGATGTTAAACCACTGTACAGAATCTTTAAGTACCTGGCTGTCAGAACCATAAATGGTATGCAGGGCAAGGCCAAAAACCACACCCATCACCAGACCCACCAGCACTTTTTTCGCCAGACTCCACTGTTTATGGCGGGTCTGAGCCAGCGCAAACAGCAGTACAACGAACACCACGATGTTCGCAATTAATGGAAAGTTCATCCCCGTTCTCCTGATCTTATTATTTCTATCACTGCGTAGCAGTCATAGTGTTGGCGCAAGATTAACAGAACTGTGAGCTGGCTCTTATATTCAAATGGAATTGCTTATTCCAGAAAGGTGATTTTTGCCTTTTTAGTATTCAACCTGATGCTTAATAAGCCGATGAAACTGGATCTGCAAGGTATTGATCATTTGCGATGACCAACGAACAGCGCTGTTCTCGGGTAATGAATGGGGCATCCATACCGACCAGACAAATAATGCCATGCAGATAAAACGTTCCAGTTGGTTGCCCTTTTGGGGAACCAGGATAGGCAAGCGGAAACGCCAGCGGCATGGCCAGAGCAGGGGAACACCGGCGGGTGTCAGCATATCGGCAAGTATGTGGCTCAAATAACCCAGCACCATTCCTTGTAGCGCATCAGCCGGAATGAACCAGCCTTCCGGAACCTTAAGGTAAAAGGTTGCCAGCAGCGCAAATACCGCCAGCAGACTGTGGGTAAAACCACGATGCCCAAAAGCGCGGGCGATCGGTTTTGATATCCATTTTAATCGCTGCCCAAGAAACGACTTTGGGTGATCGATGTCCGGTAACAAACACGTCAGGATTGCGGAAGGGACAATATGCCACCAGTCACCCTGTGCCAGCACGGGCGTCAGCTCGGCATTTTTGGCAAATACCGCACAAGCAATAGAAAAGAGAAGGTGACCTTCCGCCGTCATGATAAAACTCACTAAACTGTCGATACGTACAGTATAGGATTTTTATACAGTGCACGGAAGTGGTGACGGTGTAACTCTTTCTCTTAAATTGACGATTAATCCGTCAGTTGAATGCAATTTCAGATAAAGAACCAGGGGCAGCGAGATCACTGCCCCTGGTCATTAACCGAGAAGGTCTTTTGCGGTGAGTTCTGTCAGCGATGAGAGTTTGACGTCTGCTAATACAAAACGTGGATCATTTTGCGCTTCTGGCGCAGGAACGACGATGGAACGCATGCGGGCTGCTTTAGAGGCGATCATGCCATTTACCGAATCTTCCAGCGCTACGCAGGTCAGAGGGTCAACGCCCAGTTTTGCTGCGCAGTCGAGATATACTTGCGGATGCGGCTTGCTGTAAGGCAGTTTTTCGGCCGAGGCGAGGGCATCGAAACTGTCGCGTAAGTCAAACATGGTCAACACTTTTTCCAGCATATGTAGTGGTGACGCGGAGGCCAGTCCCACCAATAAACCTTGTTCTTTGCATAACGCAACGGCTTCGCGCACGCCTGGTAATAATGGACGTGTCTCTTCAACCAGTGAAATGGCACGGGCAATAACCCGTTCTACTACTTCCTGACGGCTTGGCCCATTCCACGGTTGCCGGGCGTACCAAAGATCGACCACCATATCGATGCGTAAACCTAAGGTGTCCGGCAGCTCGTTACGACGGGAGATATCCACCCCCAGGCTTGCCATCACATCCAGTTCGGCTCGATCCCATAAAGGTTCTGAGTCGATAAGTAATCCATCCATATCAAAAATTGCAGCAAGAATCTGACGCGGGGTTGACATTACAACCTCTCCTTTAGAGCATTATGTGTAAGGTATTAAGCCGTGCTTATGATTAAGCGCCTATCATATCGCCTTTAAAGAATGGGCGAAAACAGATATCTACAGGTAAACTAAGTGAAACGACGCGTCTTAATCAAGGAGAACTCATGACGTATCAACAAGCTGGACGCATTGCTGTTTTGAAAAGGATTTTGGGTTGGGTGATTTTTATACCTGCATTGATCTCTACATTGATTTCTTTGCTGAAATTTATGAATACCCGGCAGGAAAACAAGGAAGGCATTAATGCGGTCATGCTCGACTTTACTCATGTCATGATCGATATGATGCAGGCGAATACGCCTTTTTTGAATCTATTCTGGTATAACTCCCCGACGCCCAATTTTAATGGTGGCGTGAACGTTATGTTCTGGGTGATTTTCATCCTGATTTTTGTCGGACTGGCGTTGCAGGATTCCGGTGCCCGGATGAGTCGCCAGGCGCGCTTCTTGCGGGAAGGTGTTGAAGATCAACTCATTCTGGAAAAAGCCAAAGGGGAAGAGGGGCTAACGCGTGAACAAATTGAGTCCCGTATTGTTGTTCCGCACCATACTATTTTCCTGCAGTTTTTCTCACTGTATATCCTGCCGGTTATTTGTATTGCTGCAGGTTATGTGTTCTTTTCTCTGCTTGGGTTTATTTAATCAAAAGGCCGCACGGAGCGGCCATTATCCTCAACCCATATCATGCTGCTAATAATCTATCCAATGACTGCTGAGCAATAACCAAATGCTGACCGCCAAATAACCTTGCACGATTTAACAGCGTGTAGAGTTGGTAAACCGGTTGACGTTCAAGGAAATCGGCAGGTAGCGGGGATACTGACTGATAGCCGTCATAGATTTGTGGCGGCTGTTCAGTATGCAGCGGTAACATCGCCAGGTCGCACTCTCGGTCACCCCAGTAGCAGGCAGGGTCGAAAATGTACGGGCCATCCGGACCCAGTGCACAGTTGCCGGACCATAAATCGCCGTGCAACAGAGAAGGCTGCGGTTGATGTGAGGCCAGACGCTGCTGAATATGCTCGACGATGGCGTCGATATTGCCGAAAGCGATCCCTTTTTCTGCAGCCAGTTCCAACTGCCAGCCAATCCGTTGTTCAGCAAAAAACGTTGACCAGCGACGTTGCCAGGTGTTGGGCTGTGGAGTTGTGGAGAGCGCGTTATCGAAATCAAGGCCAAATTGTGGTTGGTCGCTCCATTGATGTAAACGCGCAATTTGCTGACCAAGAATAAATGCGCTATGCGCATCCAGCGGACGAGGTGGGAGATAATCCATCACCAGAAAACTGTAGTCACGGTCAGCGCCAACTGCCCAAACCTTAGGCACGGTGACGGTTTTACTACGCGACAGTAACTCCAGTTGGTCGGCTTCGGCGGTAAAACCGGGAAGCAGTTCCCTTTCATCACATTTGACGAAAAAATCATGTCCTGCATAGCGCAAATGCCATGCGGCATGGACTTCTCCGCCAGGCAGTTCATTACGCAGTTCGATTTCGCCTTCACCTAACTGCTCGCTCAAAAGACGACTGATTGCCTGCCACATGATGTCTCTCCCATGTTGTCTGCCAGATCATAAGGTTAGCGCAAGAATGCGGTGTAAAAACACGAGCTAACGCACACCACAGACTGATTATTGCCCAAAAACCATTTATTTTCTGTTGCTATTCCATTCCTCCCAGGTCGTGATGGTGATTTCAGGATCTTTGCCGGTTGCACTTTGGGTAAGCCCCGAAACCAGTTCTCTAATTTCTTCTTCACTTTGGGTACTGATAAGTCCAAAAGTGTTAGTTCCCAGCTCATGGATATTTCCCTCATCATCCGTCATAGTGAGCAAAAAACCGTCGCGAGTCAGGTAATTATTCAACTCGTTAATTTCAGTCAATGTATCCTCATGCAACATGACGGTTATGACATAACGGACAAGATCGCCACTGGCCATAGTTCACCCCTTTGTTATCACATGACTTTTGAGCATAGTCGGAGAAACGCGTTGCCGACAGGTTGGTGATGATTCCCCCAATGCTGGGGGAATGTTTTTGTTAGCGGGAAAGGTAAGCGTAAATTTTTTGCGTATCGTCATGGGAGCACAGACGTGTTCCCTGATTGAGTGTGGCTGCACTCCCCGCAGCTACGCCAAAACGAACCATCTCTTCAAGAGAGGCATTTTCTGCCAGTTTCAGTGTCATCGCGCCGACCATGCTGACACAAGCGCCAACGGTACTCTGGCTTTTCACCGGTGTTGGCATCACCTGAATACAGTTTTCACTATCAACACCCAGCGCTCCTTGTGGACCCAGGGAAACGACAACCCGTTTGGCCTTGCCGCTATTAACGATTTCCTGCGCGGCTTTGCGGACATCGTCTGGCTGGGTGAGTTCGCGATTCACCAGCGTACTGAGTTCTTTTTGGTTAGGCTTAACCAACTCGATGTTACCAATCGCCAGTGCTGCACTTAACGCTTCGCCAGAACTGTCGATGATGCAGCGGATCCCTTGTTTTTGCGCAGCGGAAATCAGTTGGGTTAATTTTTCCAGCTTCACACCTGGCGGCAGGCTTCCGCTTATGACCAGGATGGCCCCGGATTCAATTTCCAGAACTTGCTCTTCAAGCTGGCGAAACTCATCTTCATTTAATGCCGCGCCTGGCATAACAAAACGATACTGCTCACCGCTTGCTTCCACATGTACGTGTAAATTCTGCCGGGTCCAGTCTTTGGCTTCTACAGTAGCGACGGGGACATTTTCATCCGCCAACAGTGAAACCAGGTGTTCGCCGGTCGCGCCACCCGCCGGGAAGATCGCTGTGGCACTGCCTCCAAGATGGGCAATGGCGCGGGCGACGTTGATGCCGCCGCCCCCGGGTTCGAACACCGGTGCGGTACAGCGCAGTTTTCCTTCGGGATAAATTTGCGGGGTAATTGTTGCGCTATCGAGAGAGGGCGCAAGTGTCAACGTATAGATACGTACCATCATTTCCTCCTATAGGCTGATTTCAGTCTGGCACCGAATCAGCGGAAAGTGAAGAAATTAACAATATGATTTATTGGAGCTTTATTTAAAATTTTGCAGATAAATATATATAAATAAAAATCTGTTTTCGCCACATGCTTATTCAAAAAATGAAATAAGAATACATTGCTAAGTTATTCGCGCCTTTTTATAATTCGTTACCTTTCCAGGGACGCTAATCTTTGATCCTTAAGAAAGTTTCCGGGACCGCGATGGTCTCTTTTTTTGTTGTACGGACTCTTGATAAATGAAGCTTTTGAAGACAGTTCCTGCCATCGTTATGTTGGCGGGGGGCATGTTTGCGTCACTGAATGCAGCTGCCGATGATTCCGTTTTTACTGTCATGGATGATCCTGCCAGCGCTAAAAAACCTTTCGAAGGTAATCTGAACGCAGGATATCTTGCACAATCAGGCAATACGAAAAGCTCCTCACTTACGGCTGACACCACCATGACCTGGTATGGACAAACCACTGCCTGGTCGCTGTGGGGGAACGCCAGTAATACTTCTTCTAATGATGAGCGTTCTTCAGAAAAATATGCGGCGGGCGGGCGTAGCCGTTTTAATTTAACTGATTATGACTATTTATTTGGTCAGGCAAGCTGGCTGACAGACCGTTATAACGGCTATCGAGAGCGCGATGTGTTGACCGCGGGTTATGGTCGTCAGTTTTTGAATGGCCCGGTACACAGTTTCCGCTTTGAATTCGGTCCAGGTGTGCGTTACGACAAATATACCGACAATGCCAGTGAAACCCAGCCGCTGGGCTATGCCTCCGGGGCTTATGCATGGCAGTTGACTGACAACGCTAAATTTACGCAGGGTGTTTCGGTCTTTGGCGCGGAAGACACAACGCTGAACTCCGAAAGCGCATTAAATGTTGCTATTAATGAACATTTTGGACTGAAGGTGGCTTACAACGTCACATGGAACTCTGAATCTCCAGAGTCTGCACCGGAACATACCGATCGTCGGACAACTTTATCGCTGGGTTACAGCATGTAAAATTATCTGCCGGACCGTGTTATGCGGTCTGGCTGTCTTCGTTTGTCACTGCTCAGCCCCAAATCATTGCTGCCCAACGTAGCAACAACATAGCGCCACAGATTGCCAGTAGCACCACCACCATCTTCCAGTGTTTTTTATCAAAGCGTTTAGTCGGCATACCAGTGTCCTGCATATCTCTTGTGCGTGATAACGGAGTGTAACAAAAGGGACAGGCATCAAGGGATTTTTTGTTATTACAGCCGTCGGGTGGCGTTGTACACCTGCTCACTGTTTCTGCGTTTTATGAAAAAATAAAATTATGTATCGATATATATCGTAAATAGCTGGTTATAAATACGTCTTTATTTCATCAGCACTAAAACTCAGGCTTTGGCTGATTGCATTAATAGCAGCATAATATGTTTCTACAGTTTTATAATGCTTATGATGAATGGCTATATGAACAGCTGACATGTTGTCATGATTTTTAGCGGCCAATAGTGTAAATAACTGATGTTGACTAAAAGAATGTTTTTTTTGCAAAAGCACCCAGCGTCGATATATAAGATAACACGACGTCTTCATTACCCTTGCTCATGGCGATGTATAATGCAGGGGTTCCCTGTGCTGTAGCTCCTTTTAATAAATCCATGATGTTAGCTTTGCTCAACTTGTATTTAAAGGCGATGCCATTAATTTTAGAGAGGAACCGTGTGACACACAAAGGGTGATTATTTTCCATTGCGGCGTATAATCCTGGCTCACCATCATGTATTTTCATGGCTAAAATACTCATCACCAGTTTTTTGTTTAAAAGCTCTTGTGCTATTGGAGTGGTTAATGCATTCAGAAAGATATCGATTATTTCATCGAATCCATACAACATGGAGATATAAAGTCCAGGTGTTTCGTTAGCACTTTTAGTTTGCAGTAATTTAACCAGATTATCTTCATGAATGATGTGATTATCTACCAGTGACTGAATTTCTTGCATAAATATTTTCACGTTGTCAGTATGTCCGTTCATCATAGCCAAAAATAAAGCAGGTGTACCAACGCTATTCTGCGCAGTTATTATTTCAATGATTTCTTTTTCAGGGAGTATGGGCAACTGTTTGAATAATGTAATAAGCTGTTGAGTCTGGCCTGTAGCCATTATTAACAACATTGCCGATGGATGTATAGGGGCAAATGGCATTCGTGATGCAATACCCGCGAAAATAGCCCCTGGAACTCCCACAGGTAATAGGGGCAGAATAGCAATTGCACAGTTGCGAACATATCTATCAGCCCAGGTCTGAGCATCGGGACCTGAACTGATGAACTTATCAAGCGAAAGAAAGCCCCGTGCTGTCCTGTGGGTGTCTCTGACGGCAACGTTGGTATCGTTCGGGTCGTAAACGGACACAACATAATTTAATTGTCCATACACTGACTGCTTTATTCGTAGCCTTACTGACAAAGTATGATTGTCTATATATAAAATCGCGGACATATGACTGACATTGTTTGCCATCATTCGACAAAAGAAAATATCTAAAGCGAAGCCAAAATCCTTACTCGCGATAACGCGACTCCCTGCAGGAGGATGGCGAAGTAATGCTCTGAACTCCGCGTCCCGGACTAAGGGGACATGCTGCTGTATGGATTCAACGGAGGAGTAATGTTTAATCAGGTTGACTTTGCCTTTTCCATTTCTCAATGAATCAAGGGCGTATTGCAATGACAGATGGCGACAAAAAATAGCGTCAGAAGGAGATTGCAAAAAACATGCACTACCATTGAGATTTACTGTTGGGTGTATAGTTTTTTTCTCTATGGATTTTTTTAGACAGTTTCATACAATGGTTACGATCTTCAGCAGTTAACTGTTCCTGTTCAATATAATCCAGTATGCTTCGCAAATGGTTAGCTTTAATAGGCGTGGTTTCCAGTAATAAGGAAATGATTTCTTTTTTATAGTGTAATGTAATGAGTATATTTTCTGCATGGATGGGTGAAGTGGCAAAGTTAATGGTAAAAAGGGCAGTGGAATAACAATTTTGTGATATTTTTCGACAGTTTGCGGTAAATTCCTGAGTAACACAGTATGACAGCATCGAACTTAAGTCAGAGGTATCAAGTAGGGTGATGAGCTGGCGCGCAAATTGATTAATAGGCTCTGATGAAGGTGTTGGTATGTCGCTATCGATGTGCAATCTATGAGGAGACTTATAATGAGTTCTGATAATGATATCGTTTTGACTCATAATCTGTTCGCCTTATATATATCTGGAGGTTTTGAGGATGATGATTAATTATTATCGCCAGAACGAAATGTGCACGAAAAATTGTTATAAGAATTGTGTCACTTTTATCATTGTGATATGACCACTTCGTCATTAATCTCATGAGCGTTTAAAATACTACCGCCAAATCACGCAACGAACTTTGCTGGATTCAGTTTATGCTGCTGTAAATCCGCTCGCAGTAAACCTTTCAGACGCACCGTGATGTTATCAGTTGTTCTTTAAGCGTTTTGCTGGTGTACTCACTACAAACGAATTGCGAATCGAATCAATGTGAAACGGAAAGGTACAATCTCCCTTTTTTTAGTGTTAACATCGCTCAACCGGGTGGAAGGTGAGAGGTTAATGTCTTTCATTTGTGTACCTGATTGCGAACCAATTTAGCATTTGTTGGCTAGATGGTTTCGCAATGAACTGTTAATAAACAAATTTTTCTTTGTATGTGATCTTTCGTGTGGGTCACCACTGCAAATAAGGATATAAAATGCCTGTTATAACTCTTCCTGATGGCAGCCAACGCCATTACGATCACGCTGTAAGCCCCATGGATGTTGCGCTGGACATTGGTCCAGGTCTGGCGAAAGCCTGTATCGCAGGGCGCGTTAATGGCGAACTGGTTGATGCTTGCGATCTGATTGAAAACGACGCACAACTGTCCATCATTACCGCCAAAGACGAAGACGGTCTGGAGATCATTCGTCACTCCTGTGCGCACCTGTTAGGGCACGCGATTAAACAACTTTGGCCGCATACCAAAATGGCAATCGGCCCGGTTATTGACAACGGTTTTTATTACGACGTTGATCTTGACCGCACGTTAACCCAGGAAGATGTCGAAGCACTCGAGAAGCGGATGCATGAGCTTGCTGAGAAAAACTACGACGTCATTAAGAAGAAAGTCAGCTGGCACGAAGCGCGTGAAACTTTCGCCAACCGTGGGGAGAGCTACAAAGTCTCCATTCTTGACGAAAACATCGCCCATGATGACAAGCCAGGTCTGTACTTCCATGAAGAATATGTCGATATGTGCCGCGGTCCGCACGTACCGAACATGCGTTTCTGCCATCATTTCAAACTAATGAAAACGGCAGGGGCTTACTGGCGTGGCGACAGCAACAACAAAATGTTGCAACGTATTTACGGTACGGCGTGGGCAGACAAAAAAGCACTTAACGCTTACCTGCAGCGCCTGGAAGAAGCCGCGAAACGCGACCACCGTAAAATCGGTAAACAGCTCGACCTGTACCATATGCAGGAAGAAGCGCCGGGTATGGTATTCTGGCACAACGACGGCTGGACCATCTTCCGTGAACTGGAAGTGTTTGTTCGTTCTAAACTGAAAGAGTACCAGTATCAGGAAGTTAAAGGTCCGTTCATGATGGACCGTGTCCTGTGGGAAAAAACCGGTCACTGGGACAACTACAAAGATGCAATGTTCACCACATCTTCTGAGAACCGTGAATACTGCATTAAGCCGATGAACTGCCCGGGTCACGTACAAATTTTCAACCAGGGGCTGAAGTCTTATCGCGATCTGCCGCTGCGTATGGCCGAGTTTGGTAGCTGCCACCGTAACGAGCCGTCAGGTTCGCTGCATGGCCTGATGCGCGTGCGTGGATTTACCCAGGATGACGCGCATATCTTCTGTACTGAAGAACAAATTCGCGATGAAGTTAACGGATGTATCCGTTTAGTCTATGATATGTACAGCACTTTTGGCTTCGAGAAGATCGTCGTCAAACTCTCCACTCGTCCTGAAAAACGTATTGGCAGCGACGAAATGTGGGATCGTGCTGAGGCGGACCTGGCGGTTGCGCTGGAAGAAAACAACATCCCGTTTGAATATCAACTGGGTGAAGGCGCTTTCTACGGTCCGAAAATTGAATTTACCCTGTATGACTGCCTCGATCGTGCATGGCAGTGCGGTACAGTACAGCTGGACTTCTCTTTGCCGTCTCGTCTGAGCGCTTCTTATGTAGGCGAAGACAATGAACGTAAAGTACCGGTAATGATTCACCGCGCAATTCTGGGGTCGATGGAACGTTTCATCGGTATCCTGACCGAAGAGTTCGCTGGTTTCTTCCCGACCTGGCTTGCGCCGGTTCAGGTTGTTATCATGAATATTACCGATTCACAGTCTGAATACGTTAACGAATTGACGCAAAAACTATCAAATGCGGGCATTCGTGTTAAAGCAGACTTGAGAAATGAGAAGATTGGCTTTAAAATCCGCGAGCACACTTTGCGTCGCGTCCCATATATGCTGGTCTGTGGTGATAAAGAGGTGGAATCAGGCAAAGTTGCCGTTCGCACCCGCCGTGGTAAAGACCTGGGAAGCATGGACGTAAATGAAGTGATCGAGAAGCTGCAACAAGAGATTCGCAGCCGCAGTCTTAAACAATTGGAGGAATAAGGTATTAAAGGCGGAAAACGAGTTCAAACGGCGCGCCCTAACCGTATCAATGGCGAAATTCGCGCCCAGGAAGTTCGCTTAACAGGTCTGGAAGGCGAGCAGCTTGGTATTGTGAGTCTGAGAGAAGCTCTGGAGAAAGCAGAAGAAGCCGGAGTAGACTTAGTCGAGATCAGCCCTAACGCCGAGCCGCCGGTTTGTCGTATAATGGATTACGGCAAATTCCTCTATGAAAAGAGCAAGTCTTCTAAGGAACAGAAGAAAAAGCAAAAAGTTATCCAGGTTAAGGAAATTAAATTCCGTCCTGGTACAGATGAAGGCGACTATCAGGTAAAACTCCGCAGCCTGATTCGCTTTCTCGAAGAGGGTGATAAAGCCAAAATCACGCTGCGTTTCCGCGGTCGTGAGATGGCGCACCAGCAAATCGGTATGGAAGTGCTTAATCGCGTGAAAGACGATTTGCAAGAACTGGCAGTGGTCGAATCCTTCCCAACGAAGATCGAAGGCCGCCAGATGATCATGGTGCTCGCTCCTAAGAAGAAACAGTAAGGCCTTCAAGTAGCACTGTCTGTGGAGCCTTCGGGCTTCACAGGCTTTGTTCGCCTTTGTTTCGTTTATTAACAATGCGAAGTGGAAGTTATTAAAATGCCAAAAATTAAGACCGTACGCGGTGCTGCTAAGCGCTTCAAAAAAACCGGTAAAGGTGGTTTTAAGCACAAGCACGCTAACCTGCGTCACATTCTGACCAAAAAAGCGACCAAACGTAAACGTCACCTGCGTCCGAAAGCCATGGTTTCCAAAGGCGATCTGGGCCTGGTAATCGCGTGCCTGCCGTACGCATAAGCCGTTAACGTTTTTAACTTTTTAATTAGAATATAGATACAGGAGAGCACATATGGCTCGCGTAAAACGTGGTGTTATTGCACGCGCACGTCACAAGAAAATTT
>ENA-UEPH01002394-UEPH01002394.1-human-gut-metagenome-genome-assembly--contig:-NODE-2394-length-13449-cov-9.312818_pt1 | contig 13449 bp, 8 predicted proteins | sample MGYA00242891_ERZ507898 | MGnify/ENA primary metagenome ERZ507898 (study PRJEB26167, sample SAMN06115411) | human gut metagenome | host: Homo sapiens | place: China:Guizhou | collected 2014-10-15... | reverse complement strand
ATTACGCAAAGAGTCCATCAAGCGAAGTGAATCCATTGATCAGAGCCGCTTGATTCTTGGCGGGCAGATTTTGTTTGTCGGTATGCTGATGCTTTGCTTTATGCTCTATCTCGACCTGTTCCGAAAAGATTATTATGAGCGCAAAGGCAGCCTGTCGTTACTGTTTACACTGATTGTATTTTATAGTGTGGTAACAGCTTTCATGGTATCACATAATATATTTAATGTATATATGATTCCGTATGCGATGCTGCCCATCATCATACGGGTTTTCCTCGATTCACGAACTGCCTTCCTGACGCATGTCATTACGATATTAATCTGCTCTATATCCCTGCGTTTTCCGCATGAGTTCATTCTGACGCAGTTGGCTGCCGGATTAGTTGCCATTTTCAGTTTAAGGGAACTTTCGCAGAGGTCACAGCTCTTCCGCACGGCCTTATTGGTGATACTGACTTATGCGGCTATTTACTTCGCATTCGAGCTAATGACCGAGAATGGACTTGCCAATGACTTCTCTAAGTTGAATGCACGGATGTATACCTATTTCTTTATTAATGGTATTCTGCTGCTGTTTACATATCCGTTGCTGTTTCTGCTGGAAAAGACGTTCGGCTTTACCTCTAATGTGACTTTGGTCGAACTTTCCAATATCAACAGTGATCTTCTCCGACAGATGTCCGAAACAGTGCCCGGAACTTTCCAGCACTCTATGCAGGTAGCCAATCTGGCGGCAGAAGCAGCGATCCGTATTGGAGCGAAAAGTCAATTAGTACGTACCGGAGCTTTATATCATGATATCGGCAAGATGGAGAATCCCGCTTTCTTTACGGAGAATCAGTCGGGAGGCGTCAATCCTCATAAGAATCTGAATTACGAGCAAAGTGCCCAGGTCGTGATCAGTCATGTGACAGACGGATTGAAACTGGCGGACAAGCATAATCTGCCGAAAGTAATCAAAGATTTTATCAGCACCCATCATGGACGGGGGAAAACGAAGTTCTTTTATATCTCATGGAAGAACGAGCACCCCGACGAGGAACCGAATGAAGAACTGTTCACCTATCCAGGTCCCAATCCTTTCTCAAAGGAGACAGCTATTCTGATGATGGCGGATGCTGTCGAAGCGGCGTCACGCAGTCTGCCAGAATATACGGAAGAAACTATCAGCAACTTGGTCGACAAGATCATTGACTCCCAAGTTGCTGAAGGTTATTTCAAAGAGTGCCCTATCACTTTCAAGGACATTGCGACCATCAAGACGGTATTCAAAGAAAAGCTGAAAATCGCTTATCACACACGGATCAGTTATCCTGAGTTAAAGAAGTAAGCAGACCGGCACAAGCGTCTTCGAGTACATCCAGCACATATTCAAATCCTTCGGCCCCTCCATAGTAGGGGTCGGGGACATGGTCAGCGGGAATGCGGGTACAGTACTCCGTCATGCGATGAATCTTTTTCCACTCTTCCGTAGAAGGAGCTTTTTCTTTCAGATCATCTATGTTACGGTCGTCCATGCCAATAATCAGATCAAAATTATAAAAGTCCTCTGTCCGCACCGGACGGGAGCGATGAACCAGTTGATAACCACGACGGGCAGCGTGTGCACGCATCCGGCTATCCGGCAATTCGCCTTGATGATAAGACAGGATTCCGGCGGAATCAATCACAAATTCTTCTTCCAGTCCGGCTTCTTTGATCAGGTGAAGCATTACTCCTTCCGCCGTAGAGCTACGGCAGATATTTCCCAAACAGACAAATAATATTTTTTTCATAATTTACGTTTAATAATTGACAGGCTTCATTCGTTTCTATTATCAAAACGAATTAAGTATCTGATTGGCCCGGTTCACGGTAACGGCTGCCGGTATTTCCGGCATATTACCCAAATTGAACGGTGCCAGCATTTTCTCTATCTTCTTTAATCCGGCTTTATTTCCCTTCTTCTCAAATTCCTGACGAAGAATCGTTATTTTCTCATGTGCCTGAATACCTTCGATCAGACGTTCGAAGCGGATACAGCTACGGGCTCCCGGATACACGAGATAAGTATCTCCTGCCGCCCACGTGCGGAAACGTGAATCGAGCAACGGCTCCAAAGGCCAGCTATTGTATGCCCAACGCAGATAGCCGTCCAGATGCTTCTTCGAAGAATAGAAACTCACCCATGCAGCCTCAGCAGGGTCGGAAAAAGTGAATGTATTGGGATGTGCTTCCGTACAACAAGTATAATAGGTGGTACGTTTATTCTCGGCCACACGGCGGAGACGCACTTCTTCCGGGAAGTTCTGTCCGATAACAATGCAATAATCGTACAAGTCCGGCTCTATCTCAGCATGATAATTACCGGCCAGTGAAACTTTAAACTCCGGATCTGCCTTACGGATTACTTTCAACGTTTTCTGCATTACATCCATCGGACGCTCATCCATCGCAATCGCACAAATATCAAACCATCCTTTTTCTCTCAGATGCTTGGAAAAAGAAGTAAGCATTGCAACCCACATTTCTTCATAAGCAGGTTCTCCCGGTGCTGTCTTTACAAACTTCAATGAATTTGTTGCCTGATCAAAATACTGGAAAGATAATTCCCAGGGAACCATAGAGTAACAGTTAATCTGCTGATCGATACCGACACTCATCATAAACTCTACCCACCGATCGAAAACCGTATAGTCGAAAGCCCAAGTGCCGTCGGCACGTTTCATCCATGTAACCATCGTCTCGAAATAATCTTCAGTCTGACCGTTCCAGGGTTTATGTGTCAAAGTGGCTGTGATAATCTTTTGACCGGCATCTGCCAGCATTTTCATCAGCGGGCGCATAGCGTCCAGATGCTCCTGGCTCCACAAGGGAACCTGATAATAACGGGCTACGGCAAACGGGCTCTGCCACAAATCCAGATGATAAGCCCATTCGGACGGTGCAGGAAGTTCACGGGAAGAAACGAGGATTTCGAGATTAAGCTGCTGCAACAGACGGGAACCGTCTTTTACCAGCAAAGCACCCTTGTAGGTTCCGGGAGTAGCCGATTGAGGAATCCAGCATTGCACCCAGATAGGCTGAACGGTACGTGCCGGAACAGACATTGATTTCAAGTTCGTATCAATCGGGTCGGCTACCAACAACGAATCGTAATCCACTGCTTGACGGTGACCGCACGCGCCTCTGCCATCTTTATTCAGTTCATCGGTCATTACATAACGGATGAAACCGGCTTTAAACGCCTCATCCGAAAGACTATTTCCTTTTTTATCTTTAAAATCGGTAAAGCTGAAGTTCAGATCTTTCACCTCAGTGCCGGTCCAGACAACAGCCTGCGCGTTTACACGTTCGCCACGCCAGCCTTTTAAAGTGGTAAGCTGCTGCTTTTTCAGCTGGGGAAGCCGATGCTTCGCATAGCGGGTGTCAATTGTTCCCCAGGAAATCTGAGGGATGGTAACTGCTGCCCAGTCTTTATCAGAGGGGGAAGAAGGATCGGGCAGTTCCTGATAAGTTTCAATTGGAAATTTCGGTTGCCCCGTAGGGGTTCCACACTGCGTCACTCCTTGCTGGGCAAAAAGAGGACTCACACCAATAAGACATGTTAAGCAATAAATCGTAAGTCGTTTCATGGTTAGTTAATTTATAAAGGTTATTATAAGGAAAATATTAGGTCTGTATCAAGTGCTACATCGGGTCTACATCATAATAGACAATCAAGGATTTATAGCGCTCATCTTCCAGCATCTCTTTCTGGATACGTTGTAGCAATTCCCGCGCACGTCCCATCGGGGCATTCTGTTCGATCTTCAACACTATCTTTTTGATGAATAATGTCTGGATACGGGCAACGGGAGGTTTGTCCGGTCCCAATACCCGGTTTCCGAACACGGTTCTTAGTTTATCTGCCATGACCGCAGCCATCTGGTCCAGCAAAGCTTCATTATGGTTTTTCAGATATACATACACCAACCGATAGTAAGGGGGATAATGAAACATTTGCCGTTCGGCGAGCTGACCGTCTACCATTTCTTCATAGTTATTACCGATAACCTGATGGATAATGGGGTGATCAATGCTTTTCGTTTGCAATACCACCCGCCCGCGTTTATTTTTACGTCCGGCTCGTCCCGCTACTTGTGCCATCAGTTGGAAAGCACGTTCGTAAGAACGGAAATCCGGATAATTAAGCATGGTGTCCGCATTTAAGATACCCACTATACTTACGTGATCAAAGTCCAGACCTTTCGAAACCATTTGCGTACCGATAAGTATATCCGTCTTTCCCTGTTCAAAGTCGGCAATAATCTTCTCGTAGGCAGCTCGGGTACGGGTAGTGTCCAAATCCATTCGGGCAACAGCCGCTTCCGGAAAAAGGACTTTGATATCATCTTCAATCTTTTCCGTACCAAAACCGCGATTGACCAGTTCTGTTCCTTCACAGGCAGGACAGGACTTCGGCAGTTGATAGGTATAGCCGCAATAATGGCAGGTCAGTTGGTTGATGCCTTTATGATAAGTCAGACTCACATCGCAGTTCTTACATTTCGGCACCCAGCCGCAAGTACGGCATTCTATCATCGGTGCAAATCCGCGACGGTTCTGGAAAAGAATGACTTGTTCTTTCTGTTCCAGTGCTTCTTTCATATATTGTATCAGCAACGGCGAGAACTGTCCGACCATCCGCCTCTTGCGATGCAGCTCTTTGATATCCACCGGAATAATCTCCGGCAGCTGAATTTCTTTATAACGTTCTTTCAGTTGTACAAATCCATATTTTCCATTCCTTGCGTTCTGCCATGTTTCTATGGAGGGGGTAGCAGTACCGAGAAGCGTTTTTGCTCCATACATGGCAGCCAGTACGATAGCCGCATTCCGTGCATGATAGCGGGGAGCAGGGTCTTGTTGCTTATAGGTGTTCTCATGCTCTTCGTCTACAATCACCAGCCCCAGATCACGGAAAGGAAGAAATACGGAAGAACGGACTCCAAGGATGATATCAAATCCTTTTTCTCCCAGTTGCTTCCGCCATATCTCTACCCGTTCGGCATCCGGAAACTTGGAATGATAAATCCCCAAACGAGAACCGAATACCCGTTGCAGGCGTTCTGTGATTTGAGTGGTTAATGCTATTTCAGGCAAGAGATACAATACTTGTTTCCCTTGACGAATCGTTTCTTCTATCAGATGAATATATACTTCCGTCTTTCCACTGGATGTAACTCCATGAAGCAGGCAGACATTTTTCTCCTGAAAGGATTGCACAATCTCATCGTGCGCCCGCTGCTGAAACTCGTTCAAGGCATTCAACTCTACGACCTCCTTCACTTCCTGATTCAGCCGGCCGACTTCATGAAAGTAAATCTCAAATATCTTTTTCTCCACCAAGCCATTCAGAATAGAAGGAGACACCCCTGCACGTTGCAACAGCTCTTTTTTCGAAACTTCTTTCGGCGTTTCTCTTCCAAGGATTCCCGAACACTCGACATATTTCATCAGCAACGCCAACTGCTTCGGAGCACGGGACAGGATATCAAATAAGATATGAAGCCGCTTTTCATCAGCAGAACCGGCTAATCGTACTCTCGCCTCTGTTTTCGGCTTGTAAGTACGGCGCAATTCCTCTTTCACAAAGATGGCCTCTCTATCCAGCAGAGATTTGATGACTGTGAGGATATTTTTCATGCCACTCTCCTTCTCCAGTTTCGTGACACATTGCTGAGAATCTACTGAAAGCAAATCAAGAATACGCTGCTCTCTTTCCGACAACGGTGCATCTGCCTCAAAATCGGGATTATATTCTACAATCGTTTCACTCTCCAACTTCAAACCGGAAGGAAGTGCCGCTTTATAAACGTCTCCTTGTGTACAGAGATAGTAATCTGCCAGCCACTCCCAAAACTTAAATTGAGTGGACAATAAAATAGGAGAAGCATCCAGCAATGCAGATATATCCTTCACCTCATACTCCGTCGGAGCACAATAATGAACATTACGAACGATAGCTGTATAAAACTTCTTCCGTCCGAAAGGAACTATCACACGGCATCCGATTTCAACTTCTTCCGCACATTCATCCGGCAGGGAATAGGTAAAGTACTTCGGAAGCGGTAATGGTAATATGACATCTACATACTTTTTCATTGCAAGCACAAAAGTACAATAAAAAAATGGGGATTTAAAAGAGGGAAGGGAACACTGATAAGAAAAATAGTCTGTACACCGGAATTTAATAAAATAGATTCAAGTTTACAGACCAGTATCTTAAACAAAATACCTTAGAATAAAAAAAGAGCCTCCTCTATCGGAAGCTCTTTCTTTTTATGATAAAAAGTAACGGATAGCTTAGAATATATAAGCAACGGATACTTGCCAAGTCTTGGTTTTGTATGAGCCTTCAATGTTTTCAAAGCTGGCAGTCTTGCCCAACGGAATATTATAATTAGCTCCTACTTGCAGATGATTCAGCAACTTCACACCTGCGCCGACATTGATACCGACTTCAGCTTTCTTTTTATCGGTTCTTACTCCGTCTATTGTCTTATTACCGGCAAAATCAAAGTAAAAATCAGGACCGGCAGCCACATAAAGACCTACCAGACTTCCCAGGCCGATGTTATATTTCAAATTGACCGGAATATCCAAGCCATTCTGCTTGACAGTAGCTTCTTCACCTCCATCAGAGATTTTTATACCTCTTTGAGCAAAAAGCAAAGACGCATCGACTCCTAATCCCACAACCGGGATATTGAATTCCGCCATCGGACCGATAAAGAAACCTGTAAAATTATCCTTTTTAAAGTTTTCTTTCACATCAGAAAAGCTTGCTTTAGACAAGTTTAAACCACCCTTTACACCAAAATGTAATTGTGCCTGGGCAGGCATCGCCATACCGATACATACGGCAATCATTAAAGCACCAAAAATCTTTTTCATAAATCTACGTGTTTATAATTCGGGACAAAGATATATATTTATAATAAATAAACACAAATTATTGCTCTTTGTTCGAAATCAACTCCCGATTTGCCAGCAAGGCCTCCTTAGTCCCCGCTGCCATCGAAAGAATACCGTCATTACACATAACCATACCGCTCTCCTTGCGTCGCGTCAGCCAATCGGTAACAAAGTCCGAAGCATATCCTCCCGTACTGAACTCACCGTCCAGCGCTATTATCTTTTTATAAGCAGACAGGTAATCTTCTTCCGTCGTATCGGGATAAACGTTGGTGTAAAGCCACAACTGGATGTCGTAAAGCAGATAAGAACGTTCGTCGGCATGAAGCGCAAAGAATCCTTTATCGGTTACTATCTCTTCCGATATCTTCCGAATCCATCGCTCCGTATCCACGGGATGATCACACTTTGCGCACAAATCGGACAAGAGCGGTGAGAAAGCTGCGTTCCGAACTTTTTCCAGCTCCATTCTTTCATCTTCTTCCGACGTATCAAAGACTTCTTCGTTGACAAGTCCCCGAATAAATTCTTCAAAGTTATCGGCAAGGAAAGTAACATAATAATCATCTTCCTGATCGACATGAACGACTTTCGGTTCGCCCTGTGGACCACACTCCCGATAATCAAGGAAAATCATATCATGTCCCACAGAAGGACAGTCGCAGATAGCCACTCCAATGTCCGGATACCCCCATTCTTCAATCATGAAACGGCTGCCGAACTGTCCGCAAAGAGAATAAATCTTATCCTTATCGACTCCCATAATGCCAGTGATAGCCACATGGTCGTCCGCCCAACTGGTAGGTTCGTCGCAAGGAAAACAAACATTGAAAGGTATTCCACCGTTATGCTGCTTCATCAGCCAAATATAAGATTCGGGGAGTTTGTATCCCAGTTCACGTTCTGTTTCTTCTATCATCTCTTCTGTAGGAGGTGCGCCAATATATTCATTCATAGCATATTCATCATCATCCCAGAAGTCTATAAAGTCAAAATTCTCAAAAGGTTTGTTTTTCATAATCGCTGTTTTTAATTTGTATTCTTTTAGTTTTGCTTTGTATGTACACTACTTTTTACGAATATACTAAAAAACAGACATTATCAATTTATTTCCTTTATTTATTTCGTTTTTTTTACGAGTAAATGAAAAAGAATCCAAGATTAAATACATAAAATACACTAATGATACAAAACACAGAGACCAGCCTATATCAACAGGCTGGCCTCTCATTTTACCCCTATGAATCAATGATTCGGATGAATATCCAGTTTCACCGGTTTAATCATATTTTCCGGTTTCAAGATCGTATCCAGGTCTTCTTTGGAAAGAATGTTATGTTCCAGCACCAGCTCATACACTCCTTTACCCGTTTCCAGAGCCTCCTTCGCTATCTTTGTAGAATGTTTATAGCCAATTACGGGATTCAGTGCGGTCACTACTCCGATACTGTTGTGTACATCCCGACGGCATTTTTCTTCATTGGCTGTGATACCATCAATACATAAGGTACGCAATGTATCAAAACCGTTCATCAACAAATCCGCAGATTCAAAACAGCATTGTGCCATGACAGGTTCCATCGCATTCAGTTCCATCTGCGCAGCCTCTCCACTCATAGCCACACAAAGGTCGTTTCCTATCACTTTATAAGAGACCTGATTCATGACTTCCGGAATGACAGGATTCACCTTTCCCGGCATAATGGAAGAGCCCGGCTGCATGGCAGGCAGATTGATTTCTCCCAGTCCGCAACGAGGACCGGAAGCCAATAGCCTCAGATCATTACAAATCTTGTTCATCTTGACAGCTACACGCCGCATGGCCGAAGAATATCCTACCATGCAGGAAGTATCCGAAGTAGCACCTATCAGGTCATCTGCCAGTTTGATATCCAGTCCTGTAATCTTGCGCAGGGCAGCAATGCACTTTTCCGCATATTCCGGTTCGGCGGTAATTCCGGTTCCGATGGCTGTCGCACCCATGTTGACCGTCAGAAAATCCTGTGCGGCAAAATCGAGATTCTTCAGTTCATGTTCCAAAATACTTGCGAATCCATTAAAGGTTTGTCCTAGTGTCATCGGTACGGCATCTTCCAGTTGGGTACGTCCCATCTTGATGATGTGTGCAAACTCCGCTCCTTTCTTTCGGAAAGCCTCGATCAGTGTTGCAAAGTGTTTCACCAATTTAAAATGGGTATAATACAGACCAATGTGAATGGCTGTAGGATACGCATCATTGGTAGATTGCGAACGATTGACGTGATCGTTAGGCGAGCAGTAGTGATACTCTCCGCGTGCATGTCCCATCAGTTCCAGTGCACGGTTGGCAATCACTTCATTGGCATTCATATTGGTGGTGGTTCCGGCTCCACCCTGTATCATATCTACAGGGAATTGGTCATGATGTTTTCCTTCCAGTATTTCTTTACAAGCCTTCAGTATGGCATCCGTCTGTTCCTCAGTCAATAAATCCAGTTCACGGTTGGCAACGGCAGCTCCCATTTTAGTGATGGCCAATGCCTGAATAAACAGGGGATACTCATTCAAATGAAACTTGCTGATGCGAAAGTTTTCAATACCACGGAGTGTCTGTACTCCATACAATGCACTTTCCGGCACTTCACGACTACCTATCAAGTCGCTCTCTGTACGAGTTTTTTTTGATAATTTCTGTTCCATATCGGTTGTTTTATAACAATAACACATTCGTTAGTTGATATAATAACCAGCCAGAGATGTTATTGTTTTAATAAATATGCAAAAACTATTCAATAACTTTTTTGTTGTTTATCTTAGAAACAGAGAAAAAACGAAGATAAATCCTTTATCTTTGTTAGGAACTTATAAAACAACAACCAATGATATTACAATTAGCATTTGTTCTGACAGCCATTATTATTGGCGCACGTTTGGGAGGCATCGGACTCGGTGTCATGGGAGGAGTAGGATTGGGAATACTCACGTTCGTTTTTGGTTTACAACCCACCGCACCACCTATCGACGTTATGTTGATGATTGCCGCCGTCATTTCCGCTGCCTCCTGTATGCAAGCAGCCGGCGGGCTGGACTATATGGTGAAACTGGCAGAACATTTGCTACGCAAAAATCCTTCACACGTCACACTGCTCAGCCCATTGGTGACTTACCTGTTCACCTTTATTGCCGGAACCGGGCATGTGGCTTATTCCGTATTGCCCGTAATTGCAGAGGTAGCTACCGAAACAAAGATTCGTCCGGAACGCCCGCTCGGTATTGCTGTGATTGCTTCGCAACAGGCTATTACAGCCAGTCCCATCTCTGCCGCTACGGTAGCTCTGCTCGGGTTACTGGCAGGTTTCGACATTACATTATTCGATATTCTTAAAATTACGATTCCCGCCACTATCATCGGAGTATTGGTCGGCGCTTTATTCTCCATGAAAGTCGGCAAAGAACTGATAGAGGATCCCGAGTATCAAAAACGCTTGAAAGAAGGTCTTTTCAATGACAAGAAGATAGAGATTAAAGATGTCAAGAACAAACGTTCCGCCATGCTTTCCGTACTCATCTTTATATTGGCAACTGCTTTTATCGTCCTTTTCGGATCTTTTGAAGGTATGCGTCCCAGTTTCCTGATCGATGGAGAAATCGTCACGCTCGGTATGTCCTCCATTATCGAGATCGTAATGTTGTCGGCAGCCGCTATCATCCTTATAGTAACCAAGACGGATGGAATCAAAGCAACGCAGGGTTCTGTATTCCCTGCCGGGATGCAGGCTGTTATCGCCATCTTCGGTATTGCGTGGATGGGTGATACTTTCCTTCAGGGCAATATGGCACAGCTCACTCTCTCCATCGAAGGAATCGTGCGGCAGATGCCATGGCTGTTCGGTATTGCGCTGTTCGTCATGTCTATCCTGTTGTATAGCCAGGCAGCCACGGTGCGGGCATTGATGCCGTTAGGCATCGCATTAGGTATTTCTCCGTATATGCTGATTGCCTTATTCCCCGCAGTGAACGGGTATTTCTTTATCCCGAATTACCCGACTGTCGTAGCCGCCATTAATTTCGACCGCACCGGAACAACAAAAATCGGTAAATATGTGTTGAATCATTCGTTTATGATGCCCGGACTGGTATCTACCGTAGTCGCTATTGTTTTAGGACTGCTCTTTATTCAAATATTCTAATATATTATTAACCTAAACTCATTTCAGTTATGAAACAAATTAAGAAATTAGGCCTGGTAGTAGTAGTAACACTACTATTATCCGCAACAATGGCATTTGCCGCAAAACCGAATATCCACATCCTTGCTACCGGAGGAACCATTGCCGGAACAGGAAGCTCGGCTACGGGTACCAGCTATACGGCAGGACAAGTTGCTATCGGTGCATTGCTGGATGCAGTCCCCGAAATCAAAGATATCGCCAATGTAACCGGCGAACAGATTGTGAGAATCGGTTCACAGGACATGAATGACGAAGTCTGGCTGACACTTGCCAAGAAAATTAACGAGTTATTGAAACGACCGGATATCGACGGAATTGTGATCACTCACGGAACGGATACGATGGAAGAGACTGCTTACTTTCTGAATCTGACGGTCAAAAGTGACAAGCCTGTTGTATTGGTAGGTGCCATGCGCCCGTCTACAGCATTAAGTGCCGATGGTCCGCTGAATCTTTATAATGCTGTAGTTACCGCAGCAGCCAAAGAATCAAAAGACAAAGGTGTACTGGTTGCCATGAACGGCCTGATTCTGGGTGCAGAAAGCGTAGTCAAAATGAACACGGTCGATGTACAGACTTTCCAGGCTCCCAACTCCGGTGCATTGGGATATGTACTGAACGGTAAAGTATGCTACAATCAGATCACACTGAAGAAACATACCACCCAATCCGTATTTGATGTCACCAAACTGACTTCATTGCCCAAAGTCGGCATCGTATACAGCTATTCCAATATCGAAGCCGATATGATGACTCCGTTGCTCAACAACGGATATAAAGGAATCATTCATGCAGGAGTCGGCAACGGTAATATTCATAAAAACATATTTCCGTCATTGATAGACGCCCGCAGAAAAGGCATTGTAGTTGTTCGTTCTTCCCGCGTACCGACTGGTCCTACCACCCTCGATGCGGAAGTGGATGACGCCAAGTATCAGTTTGTAGCCTCTCAGGAATTGAATCCACAAAAGTCACGTGTACTATTGATGCTTGCGCTGACCAAAACCACGGACTGGAAACAAATTCAGGAATACTTTAACGAATACTAAAAACCGGACCTACTTATGAAAAAATTAATGTTTATGCTACTCCTTGCGGGTAGCATACAGGCAATGTATGCCCAAAAGTTCTCCCCAAACACTCCTCTTTTCGAGGAACTGACAGACGTAAAAAAGAAAACGGATAAGTTCAACTTATACCTGAATATGCAAGGAAGTTTTGACGCTCATTTCCAAAATGGATTTCAGGAAGGTGACTTCAATATGCACCAGCTCCGCATCGAAGCGAAAGGAAATATCAACAACTGGCTTTCTTACCGTTACCGCCAGCGTCTCAACCGCTCGAACGACGGAAACAATATGATAGACAACCTCCCGACCTCCATCGACTGGGCAGGTATCGGTATCAAGCTCAACGATAAGTTCAACCTGTTTGCCGGTAAACAAAGTGCCAACTATGGCGGCTTCGAGTTTGACCTCAACCCGATCGATGTCTATCAATATTGTGATATGATCGATTACATGAGTAACTTCCTGACCGGTCTGAATGCAAGTTATAACATTACTCCCGATCAGCAACTTAATCTGCAGATATTGAACAGCCGCAATAGCTCTTTCGACAACACTTATGGAATCACAGAGGATGCGGAGGGTAATCTCCCCGATCTGAAATCCGGAAAAATGCCGCTGGTCTATACCTTAAACTGGATTGGCAATTTTAATAATGTATTTAAAACCCGCTGGTCGGCCTCTGTGATGAACGAAGCCAAAGATCATAATATGTATTACTATGCTATAGGAAATGAACTGAATCTCGGAAAGTGGAACGCCTTTGTCGACTTCATGTACTCAAAAGAAGAGATTGACCGTAAAGGGATTATCACCGGCATCGTCGGTCGCCCGGGCGGACACAATGCGTTTGATACAGGTTATTTATCCGTAGTAGCCAAGTGTAACTACCGTTTCCTCCCAAAATGGAATGCCTTCGTGAAAGGAATGTATGAAACGGCTTCCGTAACCAAAGCCTCCGAAGGGATAGAAAAAGGTAACTACCGTACCTCCTGGGGGTATCTGGCAGGTATCGAATTTTATCCGATGGAAACCAACCTGCATTTCTTCGTGACCTATGTAGGACGTTCTTATGACTTCACCTCCCGTGCCAAAGTGCTGGGACAAGAGAATTACAGTACCAACCGGATTTCGGTAGGATTCATCTGGCAGATGCCGGTCTTTTATATTGTTGCATTTTTAGCTGTTAAATTATCTTGTAACAATCATTTTTCAAGGGGAACAAAGTTAAG
>ENA-UEPH01002382-UEPH01002382.1-human-gut-metagenome-genome-assembly--contig:-NODE-2382-length-13522-cov-7.578431_pt1 | contig 13522 bp, 12 predicted proteins | sample MGYA00242891_ERZ507898 | MGnify/ENA primary metagenome ERZ507898 (study PRJEB26167, sample SAMN06115411) | human gut metagenome | host: Homo sapiens | place: China:Guizhou | collected 2014-10-15... | reverse complement strand
CCTTTGAAGATCGACTTCTCGGCAGGCTGCGTCTGGTTGAGCGAGAATGAATTGCATTTGACCCCCATCGAGTACAAGCTGCTGTGTGTGCTGGCGCATAATGTGGGCAAAGTGCTGACGCATACCTCCCTCACGCAGAAAGTATGGGGCAGTACGCAGGAAAATGACATTGCCTCCTTGCGTGTTTATATGGCGTCCCTGCGCAAAAAATTGGAACGATACCCGGATGCGCCGCATCTGATCCAGACCCATGTTGGTGTCGGATACCGGATGCTGCGCGCAGAAAATGATGAAGCATAGTAAAAAAACAGGGTGCGCCCCTGAATAGGACGCACCCTGAAAGATCCACAGACGATAGAAACTCCAGTGTCGTTACAACACTGGAGTTCTTGGTGGGCGCGGGTGGATTACGCAAGCCGCGCATCGAAAAAGGCCCCGCAGGGGCCTTTTTGCCGCCGGGACGTATAGCGGCGGGCCTTACGAGTTGCGCTTGCCGATTTTTCTGCAACCCCTTGGCGGGGCCTTGAAAAATCGGAGCGCTGCCCCAGCCTCGCCTCCCTGTTTCCGCCGCAGGCGGCAGTCGGCTCCGCTGCTGTTCTCATCCACCCGCCTATGTGAGTCTGACATTTGCGCAAAAGAAAACCGCCAGTGTACCTCTACACCAGCGGTTTTTTCATGGGCGCGGGTGGATTCGAACCACCGAAGCTGAAAAGCAGCAGATTTACAGTCTGTCCCCATTGGCCACTCGGGAACACGCCCATATTCTTTTCGTGTCCGTTGCCGGACGACTTGCTTAGTTTATCATAGGTTTCTGGATTTGTCAACCTCTTTTTTCATTTCTTTTTCTTTTTTTGTCAATACAATGATCCATATTTTCATGCACGCCTCACAAAAGCCCCCCTCTGAAAAGTCATACTCATTCATCAAATTTTGCAATATTGTGAATATTTTGTATTTTTTCGGTGGACAAGCATCCGGCGGGAGTGCTACAATAGTCTTTGTTCTTTCCCGTCCGCTTGCGGGCGGCGGGAGTTTCACACACAAACAGGAGGAACTTTCATGTTCGAAAAAATCTTTCACCTGAAAGAAAACCACACCGACGTCAAGACCGAGGTCATGGCAGGCATCACCACCTTCATGACGATGGCCTACATCCTTGCGGTCAACCCCAGCATCCTTTCCGCTTCCGGCATGGATGCAAATGCCGTTCTGATCGCCACCTCTCTGGCATCCTTCGTCGGCACTGCCCTGATGGCTCTGCTGGCCAACTACCCCTTCGCGCTGGCTCCCGGCATGGGCCTGAACGCCTACTTTGCCTATACCGTCGTCCTCACGATGGGCTACAGCTGGCAGCTGGCCCTGATGGCCGTCTTTGTCGAGGGCATCATCTTCATCGTGCTGAGCCTGACCAACGTCCGTGAGGGCATCTTCAACGCCATCCCCATGACCCTCAAGAGCGCGGTCAGCGTGGGCATCGGCCTGTTCGTTGCCTTTGTCGGCCTGCAGAACGCAAAGCTCATCGTCAACAGCGACTCCACCCTCGTCACCTACCAGCACTTCAAGGGCGAGACCTTCTCCTCTGTGGGCGTGGGCGCCATCCTCGCACTGCTGGGCGTGGCCATCACCGCCATCCTGCTGGTGAAGAAGGTCAAGGGCGGCATCCTCTACGGCATCCTCATCACCTGGGTGCTGGGCATCGTCTGCGAGCTGACCGGCATCTATGTGCCGAACCCCGACGCCGGTATGTACACCGTCATCCCCACCAGCTTCGTCAGCTTCGACTTCTCCGCTCTGGGCAAGACCTTCGGTCAGGTGTTCAAGACCGATTTCTCCGGCGTGGGCATCCTGAACTTCTTCGCCGTCATGTTCTCCTTCCTCTTCGTTGACCTGTTCGACACCCTTGGCACCCTCATCGGTGTTGCTTCCAAGGCCGATATGCTGGACGAGGAGGGCAAGCTGCCCCGCATCAAGGGTGCTCTGATGGCCGACTCCATCGCCACCTGCGCCGGCGCTGTGCTGGGTACTTCCACCACCACCACCTTCGTCGAGAGCGCTTCCGGCGTCACCGAGGGCGGCCGCACCGGCCTGACCTCCATGACCACCGGTATCCTCTTCCTGCTGGCCGTGGTATTCAGCCCCCTGTTCCTGACCATTCCTTCCTTTGCAACGGCTCCGGCCCTCATCATCGTGGGCTTCTACATGATGGGTTCCGCCATCAAGATCGACTTCTCCGACCCCAGCGAGGGCATTCCCGCCTTCCTGACCATCCTGGCTATGCCCACTGCCTACAGCATCTCTGAGGGCATCGCCATCGGCGTCATCTCCTGGACCATCATCAATGTGGTCACCGGCAAGGCCAAGGAGAAGAAGATCAGCCCCCTCATGTATGTGCTGACCGTTCTCTTCATCCTCAAGTATGTGCTGCTGTAAGCACCTGCTCTGAGCCCGGGATCATCCCCAAAAACAAAACCAGAGCCTCCTGCCCTTGTGCGGAGGCTCTGGTTTTTTGTTGTCTGCTTGCAGGGGGGCGGCTGCGGGGGCTTAGCCGCCGAACAGCCCGAAAAAGCTGGTGTGGGTGAAGCCCAACACCAGAAACAGGACGATGAGGGCGAACAGCACCCCGATGATGATGTCCATCTGGTGGACCGTCAGCGGGAATTTATCGTAGAGCTTCTCTTTCGGGTTGACGAAATCGGGGTCATTGTTGTTGAGGAGCGTTTTGCGGCCCTTCGGAGCCTCTGCACGGGCTGCTTCGAGCTTGGCCTGCTCCTGCTCCAGCTGAGCTTCACGAGCTGCCAGAGCGGCTTCCCGCCGGGCCAGCTCCGCCTCGCGGGCGGTTTGTTCTTTTTCGGTCATAGTGTTTCTCCTGCCTTTAGATGAAGTTTTCCTTTTCGGGAAGGCTCTCCCTTTGGGAGAGCTGGCGCGTGAGCGCCTGAGAGGGCAAGCTCAGTGCGACAGAGCCTCCCTACAGCGATACACTGGCTCCTTGTCAAAACCATGTTATCGCCATGCTTATGTTTCTCTGGCAGCATCCTTGCCCTCTCCGTCATTGCTCCGCAATGCCACCTCTCCCAAAGGGAGAGGCTTTGGCTCACAGTCAAGTTCTCCATTATTATAACAAAGTGGGCCGCCCACTGCAACGAGTGGACGGCCCGATAGGCGCTCTCTTGGGGAAATTACTTCTTTGCGAGGTACTTGCGAATATCGATTGCAACAGCCACGATGATGACAAGGCCCTGCACGATGTAAGTGTAAGAAGAGTTGACGTTCATGAACTGCAGAGCGACCTTCATCAGCTCGAAGACCAGCACGCCGACGAGGATGCCGGGGACAGTGCCGACACCGCCGGTGGTGGAGACGCCGCCGATGGTAGAAGCTGCGATAGCGTCCAGCTCATAGCCCTGAGCGGTGTTGACGGAGGCGCCGCCGGACTTTGCAGCCAGCAGGCAGCCTGCCAGACCGAACATGCAGGAGGCCAGGATGTAGATGCGGATCTTGGTGGCGTAAACATTGACACCGGCCACCTCGGCAGCAGCCTCGTTGCCGCCGATGGCGTACATGTACTTGCCGTGACGGGTCTTGTTGTACAGGAACCAGAAGCAGCCCGCCACGATGAGGGCAATGATGATCAGCACAGGGATACCGAGGATGGTATCAGAAGCCAGAGAGGTGAAGTTCTTGTTCAGGGAGCCGATGGGGGTACCGCCGGTGTAGACGAGGCAGATACCGTAGACCACCTGCTGCATACCCAGGGTAGCGATGAAGGGCTGGACCTTCAGGTAGCTGACCACGAGGCCGTTGCACAGACCCACGATGGCGCAGATGGCGATGACGAGGATGAAGACCACGGGGGTGGGCAGGGTGGGCATATTGGGGTAGAACTTACCGGCAGCGCCCTCGGTCTGCGCAAAGATGCAGGCCAGGCAGGCAGCGAAACCAGCCAGACGGCCTGCGGACAGGTCGTTACCGGTGGTGATCAGACAGCCGGAGATGCCCAGAGCGATGATGTAGCGGATAGAGACGTTCTTGAACAGGTTGATGATATTGGCCAGTGCGAAGAAGTTGGGATGGATGATGCCGACGATGAGGGACACGGCCAGCATCAGGACGATGATGGCGTTGTTGCCCAGCCACTTCTTTACAGACTTGCCCGTTACTTTCTTGGTAGCTTCCACGATAGACAGCCTCCTTGTTTACTGATTGGCCGCCGCCGCTTCGGGCGCGGTCTCGAACTGGGTCGCCAGAGCCATGATGTTCTCCTGCGTAGCATCCTTGCCGTCGATGAAGCCGGTGATGCGGCCATCGCACATGACCATGACGCGGTTGGACATACCGATGATCTCGCTCATTTCGGAGGAGATCATGATGATGCTCTTGCCCTGCTTGGCCAGGTCGGCGATGATGCAGTAAATTTCATACTTTGCACCGACATCGATGCCTCGGGTGGGCTCGTCCAGAATGAGGACATCGGGGTTGTTGGCCAGCCAGCGGGCGATCAGCACCTTCTGCTGGTTGCCGCCGGAAAGGCTCTTGATCGCCGTTTTGGGGCTGGGGACCTTGATGGCCATCTTCTCTTTGTTGGTAGCCACCAGCTCGAGGATCTTCTTGTCGTCCAGCATGATGGGACCCTTGCGCAGGGCGTCCAGAGAGGCGATGGAGATGTTATCGGCCACGCTCAGCACGCCCATGATGCCGGTGGCGCGGCGGTCCTCGGTCAGCAGAGCCACGCTGTGCTGGATGGCGTCGCGGGGCTGCTTGATGGCGACTTCCTGACCCTTGATCCACACCTTACCGGCGGTGTGAGCGCGCAGGCCGAAAATGCCTTCCATCAGCTCAGTGCGCTGTGCGCCCACCAGGCCGGCCACGCCCAGGATCTCGCCCTTCTTCAGCTCGAAGCTGCAGTGGCGGAAAGAGCGGGGATGGATGGAGGTGAAGTCTTCCACCTTCATCATGATCTCGTCGGAGGGGTGGTTCTCCAGCGGGGGATACAGGTTGGACAGCTCACGGCCGACCATCTTGGCGATGATCTCCTCTTTGGTCATGTTGGCGACGTCCCACTTGCCGATATAATGACCATCACGCATGATGGTGACTTCGTCGGCAATGACCTTGATCTCGTCCATCTTATGGCTGATGTAGACCAGAGCGACGCCCTGCTCTTTCAGCTCGTTCATGATGCGGAACAGGGACTCGACTTCGTTCGCAGTCAGCGAGGAAGTCGGCTCATCCAGGATCAGCACCTTGCAGTTTGCGGAAACAGCCTTTGCAATTTCCACCATCTGCATCTGTGCGATGCTCAGGCTGCCCAGCTTCGCGTGGGACTTGATATCCAGCTTCAGCTTTTTCAGCAGTTCGTCGGTGTCCTTATACATCTTGGCGTGGTCCACGATGGTGATGGGGCCAGCCTTCTTGGTGGGGTAGCGGCCCAGCCAGATGTTCTCGGCCACAGTACGGGCCGGGATAGGCTGCAGCTCCTGATGCACCATCGCGATGCCGCGGTTCAGTGCATCCAGCGGGGTGGGGATGTTGACCTTTTCGCCTTCGTACTCGATCTCGCCCTCGTCCATCTTGTAAATGCCGAACATACATTTCATCAGGGTGGACTTACCGGCACCGTTCTCGCCCATCAGGGCCATGACTTTGCCGGGGCGGAGCTCCAACTGCGCGTGGTCCAGCGCTTTCACGCCGGGGAAGGTCTTTACCACGCCTTTCATTACCAGACGGTATTCTGACATTCCTCAGAGCCTCCTTGTCTTTGGGTCTTGGAAAGTGCGTCTTTTTCCGGCGGGCTCTTAAAACAAGGCGCGTGCGCGGAGATATTTTCTCGCACGCACGCGCTTTTTTAGCTTTTAATTAAGCCTTATTGGTTCACTGCGCACCTTGCAACGATAGGGTTTCGGCTGCTTACTTGATGTACTGTGCAGCGTTCTCCTTGGTGACCTTGACGTAGTCGACCCAGTAGTACTGCTCGACCTTGCTGCCCTCGACGTACAGCTTGGTAGCAGCTGCGGCAGCGGTAGCCTGGCCCACGTCATCGTTCAGAACGGTGCCGGTCATGTTGCCATCGACGACATTCTGGACAGCCTCGCTCAGTGCGTCAACACCGACCAGATAGACGTCCTTGCCGACGGTACGGCCAGCCTGCTGCAGGGACTGCAGAGCGCCCAGTGCCATTGCGTCGTTGTTGCAGAAGACGACTTCGATCTTCTCGCCGTACTGTGCCAGAGCGTTTGCGACGTCCTGCTGTGCGGTGGTCTGGTCCCAGTTGTCCAGGTACTCGTACAGGCACTCGACTTCCTTGCCGGCGTCGGTCAGAGCCTTGATGGAGTACTCGGTGCGGTACTGAGCATCAATGTTCTCGGGGTCGCCCTTGCACATGATGTAGGTGATCTTGCCGTCGCCGTTGATGTCGCCCTGAGTCTCGGTCTCGAGGATCAGCTCGCCCTGATAAGTACCGGACTGACGTGCATCAGCGCCAACGTAGCAGCACTTGTCTGCGTAGGAGTCCAGAACGCTCTTGTCGGGCTCACGGTTGATGAAGACGATGGGAGTCTCAGAGGGCTTGATGGTATCAACGATGGTCTGAGCGGAAGTGGTCTGGACGGGGTTGATGATCAGGACGTCCACGCCCTGCTGCAGGAAGGTGTTGATCTGCTCGGTCTGGGTGTTCTGGTCGTTCTTGCCATCGACGATGGTGACGGCGTAGCCCATGTCCTTCAGGTACTCTTCCAGATCGGTGCGGTACAGGGTCATGAAGTTATCAGCAAACTGATAGATGCAGACGCCGACGTTAGCAGAGCCGGAAGCAGCAGCTGCGGTAGAAGAAGCAGCGGTAGAAGCTGCAGTAGAGGAAGCAGCAGTAGAAGCGGAAGAACCGCCGCAGGCAGTCAGAACGCCGGTAGCACCCACAACAGCGGAAGCTTTCAGGAAGTCACGACGAGAAATCATTTTCATAATCTTGTTCTCCTTCATTAACGCTTATCACAGCATCTCGCAAAGCGCACTCGTTACACGTTTTGCGGTTTCTGTTTGTATTATAACCATCCGCCCGACCGTTCGCAATAGAACAAATAGACAAGATTATTTGCTATATTTTGTGAGTGTTCCACAATACATTCTGTTGTATCCCAAAATCTTTTTGTTAAGCAGCACAATTCTTCATATTTGTGCAACCAGCGTCCAAATTTATTGTGTCTGTGCGTATTTTTATCAAATCGGTTACAAATTTTTCGAGCCGTTTCGCGCCGGGATGCAACAATTTTATCGGTCTGCTTCAAATTTCTATTTTCCCGGGAATCCCGGCAGACTGTCATTCCATTTCGGAAATATTTCTCTATGCATTGACGGATTTCCTATGATTGTGGTAGTATATTACATAATTATCATGATCCGCTGCAGAAGAACTGCTGTTTCTCGCCCTCCTTCCACACCCTATCTCGTTACCTTGTTATAATAGGAGCGACACCATGTCCGAACTTACCGAGCAAAATCTGACACGCCAGCAGGCCGAACAGGAGATGGCCTGTCTGCGCAAGATATATGCTTCCGTCCGTCTTCTCGACCCGAAGATGCTGGCGGAAGAACCCTGCTACCCGCCCTGGAAGAATGTCCATCCCTGCACCAGCTGCGTGGGGCGCGAGGCAATGGCAGGCAAATGCCAGTGCTCCAAGCTGGAAACGCTTGGCAGCTCCCTCTATCAGGTCACAGCCCGCTATATCGAGGTGGACGGCAAGTCCTATGTGATGGAGATGATCCTGCCGCTGGACGCCAGCGCCCGCAGCTCCCTCCACTCCAACGAGCTCATCTACCGGGACGCCCTCACCGGTGCCTACAACCGCCGTTTCTATGAAGAGGAATTAAAGCATAAGTACCTCAACGCCGGCGTCGCCATGATAGACCTCGACGACTTCAAGCTCTGCAACGACACCTACGGCCACTCAGCCGGCGACGCAGCGCTCCGGCTCATCGTCTCCATCATCCACCGCTGCATCCGCTCCACCGATATGCTGGTGCGGTACGGCGGCGACGAGCTGCTGCTCATCCTGCCCGACATCTCGGCTGAGGCTTTCGTGCGCAAGCTCAAGGACATCAACAAGCGCCTCTTCGCGGCCCATCTGCCCGAGTTCGAGAAGATGCACGTCTCGGCCAGCATCGGCGGCGTGATGACCGCCGGCATCCCCATCAGCGACGCCCTGCTCATCGCCGACAAGCGGATGTACCTTGCAAAGCGCCGCAAGAACACTGTCGTCACCGCGGACATCGCCCCCGATGCCGTCTGCTCTGAAAATGAGCACCGTCCGATGGTGCTCATCGTGGACGACTCCCCCATGAACCGTGACATCCTCTCGGAGATCCTCTGCGACGATTTCGAGATCCTGGAAGCCCCCAACGGCCCCAAGTGCCTCGAGCTTCTGAACGCCTGGGGCTCGGATATTTCCATCGTGCTGCTGGACATCGTGATGCCCGACATGGACGGCTTCGATGTCCTCTCCCGGATGTCCGCCCAGGGCTGGCTCGAGGACATCCCCGTCGTGATGATCTCCAGCGAGGATTCCTCCCAGACCGTCCGCCGCGCCTACGAGCTGGGTGCTTCGGACTACATCAGCCGCCCCTTCGATGCCCGCATCGTCCACCGCCGCGTCTCCAATGTCGCCCGGCTCTACGCCCGTCAGCGCCGTCTCAGTGCGCTGGTGTCCCAGCAGTTCTATGACCGGGAGAAAAACGACCAGATCATGATCGGCATCCTCAGCCAGGTCACGGAGATCCACAACAGCGAGAGCATCCACCACATCTCCCGGGTGCAGCGCATCACCAGCATCCTGCTGGAGCGTCTGTGCCAGAAGACCGACATCTACGGCCTGAGCGGAATGGACCGCTACCTCATCACGACGGCCTCTGCCCTCCACGACATCGGCAAAGTTGCTATCGACGACCGCATCCTCAACGCCCACGACCTGACGCCGGAACAAACCGCCATCCTCCACACCCACCCCATTCTGGGTGCGCAGATACTGGAAAATCTGTCCCAGTATCAGGACGAGCCGCTGGTGAAATTTGCGATCCAGATCTGCCGCTGGCACCATGAGCGCTGGGACGGCAGCGGCTATCCCGATGGCCGGAAGGGCGATGACATCCCCATCGCAGCACAGGTGGTAGCGCTGGCGGATGCCTATGACGGTCTGACCGGCAAGCGGGACAAGCGCGAGGCCCTCTCGCAGGAGGAAGCGGTCGCTGCGCTGACCGCAGGAAAGCACGGTGCTTTCAATCCGCTGCTGCTGGAATGCCTGCGCGACGTAGAAAGCCGGCTCGCGGAGGAGACTGAGGCCGATGCCCCTCCTCCCCCGAAAAAAGGGATTCTCTTTGACGAAACTGTTCTTGGGTGAGGTATAAAAATGACGTTGGAACAAGTATATACAGCCATTGGCGGCGATTACAAGGGCGTGATGGAGCGTCTGCCCAGCGCGGACTTCGTCCGCCGCTTCGCTCTGAAATTTCTACAGGACGACAGCTTCCCGAACCTGAAAAAGGCACTGGAAGAGAAGGATGCCCCGACAGCATTCCGTGCCGCTCACACCCTGAAGGGCGTCTGCCAGAACCTCGGCTTCGATGCACTGTACGTCCCGTCCAGTGCTCTGACGGAAGCCCTCCGCGGCGGCAGCCTTGACGGTGTCGACGAGCTGTTCCCTCCGGTAGAGAAGGAATATCAGCGTGTGGTCGAGGCGCTGAAAGCATTAGAATAACAAAAAAATCCCCCGCAGCGTCACAAAGCTGCGGGGGATCTTTCTATTGGATGAATCTCAGGAACTGTCTGTCATTATTTCCGGCTTGCCAGCAGAGCCTCGATCTTCTTGATGGGGTCGATGATGCTGGAAACGGACATATCATGGTTCAGGGCCACGACGAAGTATGCGGCATACTTGGAGACGTCAACATCGACGTACCAGTCACGGGTCAGCAGCTCAGGCATACGGTAGGTCAGGTTGGTGCCGGTGACGTAGTCCAGAATGCCGTCGGCCACAGCCTTGTCGAACTTCTCGAGGCCGCTGGTGAAGAGCGGGAAGGTGGCGTTGGCGATGATGCGCTTTGCGCCGCGCTCTTTCAGGTTGGTGGCAACTTCCAGCATGCTCTCGCCGGAAGCGATGATGTCGTCAGCGACAAAGACAGTCTTGCCCTCGACGGAATCGCCCAGATACTCGTGAGCGACGATGGGGTTGCGGCCATTGACCACGCGGGTGTAATCGCGGCGCTTGTAGAACATACCCAGGTTGCAGCCCAGCACGCTGGAAAAGTACATATTGCGGCTCATAGCGCCCTCGTCGGGGCTGACCACGATGAACTTGTCCTTGTCGAAGCTGATCTCAGGGTTCTTCTTGAGCAGGTTCTTCAGCACCTGATAGGTGGGCATCGCATTGTCGAAGCTCATCAGAGGCACAGCGTTCATCAGGCGGGGGTCGTGAGCATCAAAGGTGATGATGTTCTTGACGCCCATGGCCTGCAGCTCCTGCAGAGCCACAGCGCAGTCCAGGCTCTCACGGGACACGCGGCGGTGCTGACGGCCGCCGTACAGGCTGGGCATGATGACAGACACACGGTGTGCCTTGCCGGCCACGGCCTGGATGAGGCGTTTCAGGTTGGCGAAGTGGTCATCCGGAGACAGGTGGTTCTCATAGTTGAACAGCTTGTAGGTCACGCTGTAGTTGCCGGGGTCAACAACGATGAAAATATCGTCGCCGCGCACCGACTCCTTGACCAGACCCTTGGCGTCGCCGCTCTGGAAGCGGGGGCAGGCGCTCTCGATGATAAAGCTATTGGTCTGGTAGCCGGCCTCGCTGGCCCAGCGCACCAGATGCTTGTCGATGAGGTTGGTCAGCTCCTCGGCACCCGGGCAGGCGATGAGGCGCAGGTCGGCGACCTGAGGCTGGTGGAAGCAATCCTTAGGGGTAATGACAGACATAATTATAGCTCCTTAAAGTTTCTTTTATCAGTTGATAAAATCAGACGTTGAAGTGCATATCCGTTATTTATTCTATCACATTTTCGGCGTTTCGACACTAGAAACTTGCATCCAACCTGCATTTTCTGCGCCTTGCACATCTCTTTGTCGAAAAAGAGCCGGAGACTATGTGTTTTTTACAAAAACCATACGTTCTCCGGCTCAAAAGTCATTCTTTTAAGTTTTTACTCTTACAGGGCAGCGACAGCAGCCTTCAGCTCTTCGACGCGGTCGGTGTTCTCCCACTTCACGCCCAGGTCCTCGCGGCCCATGTGGCCGTAAGCGGCCAGCTTGCGGTAGATGGGCTTGCGCAGGTCGAGGTCGCGGATGATGGCGGCGGGGGTCAGGTCGAAGACCTTCTCCACAGCCTGCTCGATCTTCTCGTCGGCCACGACGCCGGTGCCGAAGGTGTCCACCATGATGGAGACGGGCTTTGCCACGCCGATGGCGTAAGCCACCTGCACCTCGCACTGCTTGGCCAGACCAGCGGCCACGATGTTCTTGGCCACCCAGCGGGTCGCATAAGCGGCGCTGCGGTCCACCTTGCTGGGGTCCTTGCCGGAGAAAGCACCGCCGCCGTGGCGTGCGTAGCCGCCGTAGGTATCGACGATGATCTTACGGCCGGTCAGGCCGGTATCGCCCTGAGGGCCGCCCACGACGAAGCGGCCGGTGGGGTTGATATAATACTTGGTGTTCTCGTCCAGCAGCTCGGCGGGGATGGTGGCCTTGATGACCTTCTCCATCACGTCGGCGCGCAGCTGCTCCATGCTGACGGCATCGCTGTGCTGGCTGGAAATGACCACAGCGTCCACGCGGACGGGCTTGCCGTCCACATACTCGACAGTGACCTGGCTCTTGCCGTCCGGACGCAGATAGTCCAGCTCGCCGCTCTTGCGGACTTCGGTCAGCTTCTTGGCCAGCTTGTGGGCCAAGCTGATGGGCATGGGCATCAGCTCGGGGGTCTCGTCGCAGGCATAACCGAACATCATGCCCTGATCGCCGGCGCCGCCGACCTCATCGTTGGTGCCGAGGGCGATGTCGGGGCTCTGGCCGTCGATGTTGGAGATGACGGCGCAGGTATCGGCATCGAATCCGAACTTTGCGCGGGTGTAGCCGATGTCAGCCACGACCTCGCGGACGATCTTCTGGAAATCGACGTAGCAGTTGGTGGTGATCTCGCCCATGATGTGGACGAGGCCGGTGGATGCGCAGGTCTCGCAGGCCACGCGGGCGTCGGGGTCGTGGGTCAGGATCTCGTCGAGGATGGCGTCGGAGATCTGGTCGCAGATCTTATCGGGATGGCCCTCGGTGACGGACTCAGAAGTAAACAGACGGTGCTTTGCCATTTTTGTACCTCCTTGGCGTTGGGGTGTGTGTATCAATATTGACAGCTTCCTACTCGTTCATCAAGTTTATGCAATGAAAAACGCTCAGAACCGAAGCTCTGAGCGTTGCACTCTTATCTTTCGGTTTCCCGCAGGATTTGGCACCTTATGCTCACGCACAGGTTGTCGGGCTTCACAGGGCCTGTCCCCTCAGCCGCTCTTGATAAGTCGGTATTCAGTTTGTCCGGGTAATATCTTATCATTGCTTCGTCGAAATGTCAAGAAGAGTCGCACTCTTTTTTGACATTTCGCGCAGATCGATAAGACTCAATACCCCTTTGCCTGCTCGCCGTTCAGGATCTTGACGGCGCGGGAAGTGCCCAGACGGTCTGCACCGAGGGCGAGGAACTTCTCCATATCCTCGACGGTGGAGATGCCGCCGGCGGCCTTGACCTTGCAGCGGCCAGCCACGCCCTTGACCATCAGCTCCACATCGTGGAAGTTTGCGCCGGCGGTGGAGAAGCCGGTGCTGGTCTTGATGTAGTCAGCGCCTGCCTCGCAGACGATGTCGCACATCTTGCGCTTCTCGTCGTCGGTCAGCAGGCAGGTCTCGATGATGACCTTCAGGACCTTATCGCCCACAGCCTGCTTGACGGCGCGGATGTCCTCGCGGACGGCGTCGTACTCGCCGTTCTTCAGGCGGCCGATGTTGATGACCATATCCACCTCGGCAGCGCCGTTCTCGATGGCAGTCTTGGCCTCAAAAGCCTTGGAAGCGGTGTCCATTGCGCCCAGAGGGAAGCCGATGGCGGCATTTTCGATTCCATCGTTACAGTCGAGGGAATAAAATGCCTTATACCGGAACATCTTGCGCTCTCTGGCGGCCTCGGCTCTCTTATCCAGAAGAAACGCTTCGACGATCTCATCGGACACCTCCACACAAATGTCCTCTTTGCAAAATGGATAATATTGTTTGAGATTGATGGTCTGCATAGGCATGCCCTCACTCTGTTTGGAAAAGGCCATCATAGCAGCGGCGCATATTCCGCAGACCCCGGCGGATGGCAACGCTAACCTTGCTGCTGTGGACGCCCTCTATCCGAGAGATTTCCGGCTGCTTGATACCAGCAATGTAGTAGGCGTGAACACGGCGGGCCTGTGTCGGAGTGGCATGAGCCAGAGCCACCGGCAGAGCTGCAATCAG
>ENA-UEPH01002379-UEPH01002379.1-human-gut-metagenome-genome-assembly--contig:-NODE-2379-length-13549-cov-60.159887_pt1 | contig 13549 bp, 13 predicted proteins | sample MGYA00242891_ERZ507898 | MGnify/ENA primary metagenome ERZ507898 (study PRJEB26167, sample SAMN06115411) | human gut metagenome | host: Homo sapiens | place: China:Guizhou | collected 2014-10-15... | reverse complement strand
GTCCCGTCTGTCAAGCGGGGAAATGTGGAAAGATTTGACTGATTGCAAACCACAATAAAAAATCGCTAAAACAGCACATTTTTTATTTTCAACAGCCAATTTTTCCCATTTTATACGTTTAACCATTAAAAATGTATGAAAATGGGCTTTTTATTTACATCGGAATCGGTGTCCGAAGGACATCCTGACAAGGTTTCGGATCAGATTTCCGACGCAATCCTCGACGAATTCCTGCGCCGCGACGCCAACTCGAAAGTCGCCTGCGAAACCCTTTGCACCACGGGACTCGTGGTCGTGGCGGGTGAAGTGCGCTCGGAGGCGTATGTCGATGTGCAGGGCGTGGCGCGCCGCGTGATCAACCGCATCGGCTACACCCGGAGCGACTATCAGTTCGACGGCAACTCGTGCGGCATTCTGTCGGCCATTCACGAACAGTCGTCGGACATCAACCAGGGCGTCGTCCGCGAAGCCGAGGAGGAGCAGGGCGCCGGCGACCAGGGCATCATGTTCGGCTACGCCTGCAACGAGACCCGCGAGATGATGCCCGCGACGCTGATCCTGTCGCACGTGATCCTCAAGGAGCTGGCCGTCATCCGCCGCGAAGGCGAGGTGATGACCTATCTGCGTCCCGACTCGAAGTCGCAGGTCACGATCGAGTACGACGAGACGACGAACAAGCCGCTGCGCGTGCATACGATCGTCGTCTCGACGCAGCACGACGAGTTCATCCTCCCGGGCGAGGGCCGCAGCGAGAAGGAGGCGGAAAAACAGATGCAGGACAAAATCCGCGAGGACGTGCGCACGATTCTCATTCCGCGGGTCAAGGCGCGTCTGGAGCGCGCCGGCGACCAGCTGGCCGCACTGATCGGCGACGACTACATCCTGCACGTGAACCCCACGGGCAAGTTCGTGATCGGAGGGCCTCACGGAGACACGGGACTTACGGGCCGCAAGATCATCGTCGACACCTACGGCGGCCGCGGCGCGCACGGCGGCGGCGCCTTTTCGGGCAAGGACTCGTCCAAAGTGGACCGTTCGGCGGCCTATGCCGCGCGCCACATCGCCAAGAACCTCGTGGCGGCGGGCGTCGCCGACCAGATTCTGGTCGAGTTGAGCTACGCCATCGGCATCGCGCAGCCGCTGTCGATCTACGTCGATACCTACAATTCACCCCGTCCCGCGGCGCTGGCCGGCATGACCGACGGCGAGATCGCCCGCCGCATCGGGAAGCTCTTCGACCTGCGTCCCGCGGCCATCGTGAAGCGTTTCGGCCTGAAAAACCCGATCTTCGAGGCGACGGCCTCCTACGGGCATTTCGGCAATCGTCCTTACACGAAGGTGGAGAAGGTCTGGGAAAACGGCGTCGAGACCGAGCGCGAAATCGAGTTCTTCGGCTGGGAGAAACTCGATGCCGTGGAGCAGATCAAGCGGGAGTTCGGCCTTTAGCGTCCGGATACGCTGAAAAATCGGGGCGCCTTCAATGGACGCCCCGATTTTTGTACGGAATAGACATACTAACCGGACGTTATTGTGCGTTTGTCCTTCGAAATTGAAATTTAAACGTACAGCTTATGTAATGAAGTTGCCTCTGATTAATAGAACCAAAACATTTAATTCATTATGAAAAAGGCATTTTTGATTTTAGGACTCGTAGCCGTGTCAGCCGCAGCCGGCGGACTTACGGCTTGGACGGTTTCCGCGGACCGCGGAGGTTCCGTCGCATACATCGAGCGCGAGGTGGAACGTACGCCCGCGCTGGGAACCCAGTTTACGTCTTACCAGGCCGAGCAGTATCCCGACCTCACCTACGCCGCCGAGAATGCGGTGAAGGCCGTCGTGAACATCGAGGCCATCCAGCAGGTCGAGATGCCCCAGCGCCGGGGCTACGATCCGTTTCTGGAGTTCTTCGGAATCCCGCAGGATTATGGCCGCGGCGACGGAGGTCCGCAGTACCGCGAGCAGCGGGCCGGCGGTTCGGGCGTGATTATTTCGGAGGACGGCTATATCGTGACGAACAACCACGTCGTGGACGGGGCTTCGAAACTCAAGGTGAAGCTCAACGACGGGCGTTCGTTCGACGCCAAACTCATCGGCAAGGATTCGGCGACGGACCTCGCGCTGCTGAAGGTCGAGGCCAAGGGGCTGCCTACGCTGGCTTTCGGATCGTCCGATGCGCTGCGTCTGGGCGAATGGGTGCTGGCGATCGGTTCGCCGTTCGACTTGCAGTCGACCATCACGGCCGGCATCGTGAGCGCCAAGGCGCGGCAGCTGGGAGCCATTCCCAACGATTTCAGGATCGAGTCGTTCATCCAGACCGACGCGGCGGTGAACCCCGGCAACTCGGGCGGCGCGCTGGTCAACACCCACGGCGAGCTGGTGGGCATCAACACGCTGATCAAGTCGCAGACGGGAAGCTACGTGGGCTATTCGTTCGCCATTCCCGAGTCGATCGTCCGCAAGGTGGTGGTCGATCTGAAGGAGTTCGGCGTCGTGCAGCGCGCCCTGCTGGGCGTACAGTTCCGCGTCGTGGATCAGGATTTCCTCGATACGGAGGGTAAAGAGTTGGGCATCAAGGATCTGGGCGGCGCCTACGTGGCCGCAGTTGTCGAGGGCGGAGCCGCTTCGGAGGCCGGAATCCGCAAGGGAGACGTGATTCTGGACATTGATGGCGTGAAAATTGTTGAGCCTTCGACGCTTCAGGAGCAGATCGCCAAACGCCGACCCAACGATACGGTTAAATTATCCGTAAAAAGAGACGGAAAGGTGAAACAATTTGACGTTACTTTGCGTAATAAAGCAGGTAAAACGGAATTGGTTACCAAGGAGGACGTCGACGTTGTCGATGCGCTCGGAGGTAAGTTCGCCGATGCGGGTGCCAAACTGTGCCGCGAACTTGACATCAAGGGCGGCGTGCAGGTGGTCGGCATCAAGGCCGACGGAATTCTGGCCCGCGCCCGTGTTAAACAGGGATTTGTGATCACTCACATCAACGACCGCCCGGTCTATTCGCTCGGCGACATGCAGCGGATGACGGAGAAGGTCCGTTCGATCGACGGCGTTTATCCCAACGGCCGTTCGGCAAGCTACACGCTGGTGGAGTAAATCGCAGCCCGGGCGGGTTTATGGATTGCAGTATTATTAGGATAGTTAGAAAAAAATATGCGTCAATTAAAGATTACAAAGTCCATCACCAACCGCGAAAGCGCCTCGCTGGACAAGTACTTGCAGGAAATCGGCAAGGAGGAGCTTATCACGGTCGAGGAGGAGGTGGAACTCGCCCAGCGAATTAAAAAAGGAGACCAGGAAGCGCTTGAGAAGCTCACCAAAGCCAACCTGCGTTTCGTGGTGTCCGTCGCCAAACAATACCAGAATCAGGGATTGAGCCTCCCGGACCTGATCAACGAGGGCAACCTCGGGCTGATCAAGGCCGCCGAGAAGTTCGACGAGACCCGCGGTTTCAAGTTCATCTCCTATGCCGTGTGGTGGATTCGTCAGTCGATTCTCCAGGCTTTGGCCGAGCAGTCGCGCATCGTGCGTCTGCCGCTCAACCAGGTGGGTTCGCTGAACAAGATCAACAAGGCGTTCGCACGCTTCGAGCAGGAGCACGAGCGCACGCCGTCGCCCGAAGAGCTGGCTACGGAACTGGAACTCCCGAAGGAGAAGGTCACCGACACGCTGCGTGTCGCCGGCCGCCACGTATCGGTCGACGCTCCGTTCGCCGACGGCGAGGACAACTCGCTGCTGGATGTGCTGGTGAATCCCGATTCGCCCAATGCCGACCGCGGGCTGATCAACGAGTCGCTGTCGACCGAGGTGGACCGTGCGCTGGAGACCCTCACGGAGCGTGAGCGCGACATCATCAAGTACTTCTTCGGCATCGGAACCTCGGAGATGACTCTCGAGGAGATCGGCGAGAAGTTCGACCTGACGCGCGAGCGCGTGCGTCAGATCAAAGAGAAGGCGATTCGCCGCCTCCGGCATTCGTCGCGGTCGAAACTCCTGAAATCCTATCTGGGATAAAGTTTATGGGATTAGAAAACCGGTCGTGTTGTATACACGACCGGTTTTTTGGTGTCTAATCTTCGTTGATCGGTTGTGGCTTGCCGTTGCGCAGGAAACTTTTCAGGTCGGGTAGTGTGACGTAGCCGTACGACGTTCCCGAAATGTAGAGCGTATCGCCGCAAATGCGTAGGGGCGTGGTCTCTGGATCGAATGGGCTCCAGAAACCGAGCGTTTGCGAACTTTTTCGTCCCCGACTGGCTTGGATGTAATTGTCGCCTTCGACCGAGAGAACGTGGATCGAAGTCTTTTCCAGTTGTGTAATGAGCGCTTTGCCCGATGCTTCGGCCCGTTTGTACTCCTTCAGGATTGCCGCGCTGTTGCCGGCGGTAAAGAGCAGGTAGGCAGCAAATGCCGTCGAGAGGATTTTATTGCTTGTTTTCATGACTTTTCCGTTTTAAATAGTTGTTGTGGAGAGTCTGCAGGTCGTTCATGTCAATGCCCAGTTCGTCCATGCGGGCGAACATGGTGTGCAGTTCGACCCGAATGAATTCGTGTCGCTGGGCTTCGAGTGTCCGAGCCTGCGAGCCTTCGGCGACGAAGAATCCCATGCCGCGGCGGATAAGGATCAGTCCGTCGCTTCCGAGTTTATCGTACGCCCGCATCACCGTGTTGGGGTTGACTTGTAGTGTCACGGCGAGTTCGCGTATCGAGGGGATGCGCTCCCGCTCGGGCCAACGGCCGGAGACGATGGCGCGGCAGGCGTGGTCGTAGATCTGGAGCCAGATCGGCTGGTTGTCGTTGAATTGCATGGCCGGATTATTTGAGAGTTTTTTCCCGGAGCTTGAAATATCCGGTCACCCAGCTTACGAGAGTCCAGTATCCGAAGATCATCGTGTAGGCGCCGTATTCCGGGAGTTGCTTCCGGAGCGGAAAAGAGAGCCTTGCGGTGTCGGAGTGTATGTTGACAGTGAATTCGGAAAAGGGAATGCGGACGAATAATCCGTCTGATGGCATCAGTACCCAGTAGTAGATGATGAAGAATAGGATGAAAGCTCCGGCGAGCAGCAGGAATATTTTCATCGGGTATTCCTTGCCCCAGCAACAGGCCAGCAGCAGCCCGGCCTGCACCGTGAAGATCGTCAGCCATGTAGGATAGATCATGATTCGGATGATGTTGCCGTCGGGGATGTCTGCCGCGGCTGTGACAGGCCACAAGACGAGGCTGAAAAGCAGGGTGGCGATAACCGTTGTGTTGAACCAGATGAAGAGGTATTTCTCCGCCGCCGTGACAGGCAGCGTGTAGGAGCGTACCATCGGCAGCCGCTTGTAGAGGTTACGGCAGCTCAAGCGGGTGACGTAATACATGAATCCCAACATCGTGAAGCAGGCGGTTACGCGGAATTCCCCCGGATCACTGCGCCATGATCCGTAAAACCACGCGAAGACAGAGAGCAGAATCAGAATTGCCAGCAGGCCGTAGCCGTAGTAGCGGGCATTTTCAACGTAATGTTTGCGTGCATATAATACAGTGCGCCGAAAAGAGATGGAGTTATTCATGATTGGTGGGATTTGTGTGAAGAATCGAGGGAATGGTCATGCGGTCGTGGGTGGTGGCTGCGAAGATCAGTTCGAGGTCCGGACGGCTTTCCCGGCCGGTCGTATTGAGGGCGATGCCCTCTTCGCCCGAGAACGAGGGGGTGCTGTAAATCGCTTTCGCGTCTGCGGGCAACGGCCCAAACGTGAGGCGGTGCGACAATTCTTCCGTGGTTGCGGCGAGCACAAGGCCCTGTTCGTCGAGGATGACGATTTTGTCGATCAGGTTCTCGACTTCGCGGACTTGATGGGTCGAGATCACGATGGTGCGTTTCTCGTCGGCGTAGGCCGCCAACAGGCTGCGTAGGATTGTTTTCGACGGGATGTCCAGACCGTTGGTCGGTTCGTCGAGTAGCAGGAACTGTGGATTGCAGGCGAGTGCGAAGGCGATGTAGCCTTTTTTGCGCTGGCCCATGGACATGTCGTGGGGATTTTGTGACGGATCGATTTCGAGTGCTTCGCAATGACTTTCGAACATTTCTGCTGAATAACCGGGGTAGAAGACACCTGTGTGTGAGGCAAAACGGCGGAGTGGAATATTCGGCAGGCTCAGTTCTTCCGGGATCAGCATCAGCCTGGACAGAAAATCCACGCTCCGCTGCCGCGGGGTGAATCCATCGACGGCAATGTGCCCTGTATCGGGTTCGAGCAGTCCGCAGATAAGTTGCAGCAGCGTGCTTTTGCCAGTGCCGTTGCGTCCCAGCAGGCCGTGGATGTGCCCTTCGCCGAACGTCAGCGAGAGATCTGCGAAAACCTTCCGGCGACGGTTGTAACCGAAAGAAACGTTTTGAAAAGCAATCATGGCTGTTATTGTTTTTGTGTATTAGTGTAGTAGTACACTACAAATATAGGGCGATAATTTTATATTCCAAATTTTTTCGGAATTTTAAAAAAAGGAAATGGCTACGCGTCTTAATGGATCGTGGCGTTTTTGTAACCGTGTGTTCGGTGGGTCTGGGGAGCAGGCTCCAACAGCATGACTGTGATCAGAAGTGCGAGTTGTCTAATTGGGTGATTCTGTTAAATGTTGTTACCACACGATCGGCTCCTTGCCCACGGAGCGGAGGTATTCGTTGGCGCGCGAGAAGTGGCGGCAGCCGAAGAATCCCCGGTAGACCGACAGCGGCGAAGGGTGCACGGCTTTGAGGATCAGGTTGCGCTGCGGGTCGGCGATGGCGCCTTTCTTCTGGGCGTAGCTGCCCCAGAGCATGTAGACGATGCCCTCTTTGCGCTGGGCGATGGCGCGCACCACGGCGTCGGTGAAGGTCTCCCAGCCGCGGCCGGCGTGCGATGCGGCTTCGTGGGCGCGGACCGTGAGCACGGCGTTGAGCAGCAGCACTCCCTGTTCGGCCCAGCGGTCGAGGTTGCCCGTAGACGGTATGGGCGTGCCGGTGTCGTCGGAGACCTCCTTGAAGATGTTTTGCAGCGAGGGCGGGAAGGGAACTCCGTCCGCGACCGAGAAACAAAGCCCGTTGGCCTGTCCGGGACCGTGATAGGGGTCCTGGCCGATGACGACCACTTTCAGGCGGTCGAACGGGCATTTGTCGAAGGCGCGGAAGATGTTGCTGCCGCGCGGGAAAATGCGCCGCGAGGCGTATTCCTGCCGTACGAACTCCGTGAGCTGCGCGAAATAGGGTTTTTCGAACTCCGGGGCGAGGAGTTCCTTCCAGTCGGGGGCTATCTTTACATCCATGTTACGAGCGGTTAAAGTCGTGTAAATGTAGTAAAAAGTTCCCGGAATGCCGTGTTTTTGCGGCGGATTTCGGCGGGCAGGGCAAAAAACGGGCGGCATCCGCTGAACTTGGGGTGGACGCCGCCCGTCGCTGATGGTAAGAAGGGGGCTATTTTGAGGTTGCGCCGTAGCCCACGACGAGGATTCCGTCGAGACTGCCTTGGGGTTTTTCAGGCCGTTCGGAGAGCTTGTCCCCGCTGCCTTGGAGGTAAAAATCGACGGGCAGCGTATATTTCACGCGCACCTTCTCTCCGCGCTGTTCGCCGGGCGTCCATGCTCCGGCGGGCGAGGAGGCGATCACGCGGAGAGCCTCGTCGGCAAGCAGTTTGTCGGGCGATTGCAATACCAGGATATTGCTTACCGAACCGTCCTTTTCGACGATGAACGAGACGATGACACGTCCCTGGATATTGTTTTTCATCGCTTCGGCCGGGTATTGGATGTGCATCTGTATCCAGTTGCGGAAGTCTTTGATCTCGCCGCTCCGGAACGAAGGCATCTTCTCGGTGACCAGGAATGGTTCGTTACCGTCGGGAGCGCCCTGCACGGTTGCGCTTTCGGTCTGGGGCAGGCGGAAATCGACGGGCAGCGTATATTTCACGCGCACCTTCTCTCCGCGCTGCTCGCCGGGCGTCCATGCTCCGGCGGGCGAGGAGGCGATCACGCGGCGGGCCTCGTCGGCAAGCAGTTTGTCGGGCGATTGCAATACCAGGATGTTGCTTACCGAACCCTCCTTTTCGATGGTGAACGTCACGACCACGCGGCCCTGAATGTTCCGTTCCACGGCCTCGGCGGGGTATTGGAGGTGCTCCTGCACCCACGCGCGGAAGTCGTTGAGGTCGCCGCCGCGGAACGAAGGCATCTTTTCGACGATCAGAAACGGCATGTCTTCCGTGGACGCGGAGGCGATTTCGACCGATCCGGGTTTCTCGTTGAAAACGGCTTCGTCAGCCGCCGGTTTGGCTGCGCCTTTGGTGGTGACCACGATCACGCCGTTTTTACCCCGCGAACCGTACACTGCGGTGGAGGACTGATTTTTGAGGACGCTGATCCGTTCGATCGTATTGGGGGCGATGTCGTCGATGCTCGTCCGCTCGACGCCGTCGACGATATAGAGCGGTTTGGCTTTCCGCTCCTTTTCGGCTCCTGCGGCGCTTTGGGGCGCGGGCGTTTTTTGGTCGCCGGGGGTTACGCTGACGGGGTCGAGCTTGTTGCTCTCGGTCTCCAAGGTGATTTCAAAACTCTCTGCGCCGGATTTGTCGGAGACGCGGACTTTCCGGGTCTGGCAGCCGACGTAGGAGATGACAAGTTCATTGCCGGGAGCCGCTGAAATCTGCGCCGTGCCCTCCTTGCCGGTCACGGTTCCGACGTTCGATCTGCTGATCAGTACGATTGCGCCCGGAAGCGGCTGGCCGTTCTGGAAGACGGTTACGGAGACTTTTTTCTTCGTTGCGTCCTGGGACGCCGTTTCGTCGGCCGGGGCCTTTTCGGTTTCTGCAATCCGGACCTCGGCGGCGCGCGTGGTCAGCGAGAAAGCGCACAGGAGTCCTATCACGGCGGGAAGCGTTCCCGCCAGCCGCAGCAGGGAGTGCCTGCCGGAAGTTTTCGTTGTCATCATTTTAAAGCGTTTTTTGGTTAAGGAATCCCGCAGCCCGTTGGCTATTTCCGGACTATAACCGAATAGCTGCCTGAATATGGTTTTCATGTAATGTTCGATGTCGTACCCTTCGGCCAGCACGTCGCTGTCGGCTTCGAACTCCTCGGCTTCGGTGAGCCGCCGTGCGGCGAGCCATACGAAAGGGTTCCACCACAGCGCGGCCTTCATGCATTCCATCGCCACGCGCTCGGCGGAGTGGCGGTGGGCGACATGGCTCGCCTCATGGGCTACGATGGCCTGCAACTCTCCGGCCGGGATCTGGTCCCAGAGGTAGATCGAGCGGAAGAACGAGAACGACGCGATCCGCTGCGGGGTGCGCACGAGCGTGAAACGCTCCGTGCGGGTGATCGCCGCACCGCGCCGCAGCCGGCGGATGCGCACGACCTGCCACAGCATGACGCCCGCGACCAGCCCGACCCCGATCAGGTATACCGCCAGGCATATCGCTTCGGGCGTGACGGCCGGAGCCGCCTCTTCGACCACCTCGGCGGTCCATTCGGCCTCGGGCAGTGCGACCGTCGGGGCGACCTCGATCACCTTGCCCGGCCAGACGGGGATGCGCAGCAGCGGAATGACCGCCGCCAGGAGGGTCGATGCGAGCAGGTAGGCCCTGCACCAGCCGAACCGCACGTGCCGTTCGAGCAGGATGGCGTAGGCCGCCAGCAGCACGCCGCTGCAAGCCAGCACTTCGAGGGCGTAGATGGCGAGGGTTTTCACGGCGGTTATTTTTTGGCGTTGCGCATGATTTCGAGAATTTCATCCATCTCCCGGGCGGGGATGTTTTCATGGCGCGAGAAGAACGACACCAGTTGGGCCAGCGAGCCGTCGAAATAGCTGGAAAGCATCGACGACATGACGCCGCGGGCATACTCCTCGCGGCCGATCAGCGGAAAATAGCGGTGGCTCTTGCCCTCGGCCGTATGGCTGACGAAGCCCTTGTTCTCCAGAATCTTGAGAAACGTGGCGACGGTGGTGTACTTGGGGTGGGGTTCGTCGGTCCGGGCGATGATGTCGTTGACCACCGCGTCGCCCAGACGCCAGAGAATCTGCATGATCTCCTCCTCGCCGCGAGTCAGTTCCGTAATCTTGGTATTCATAGGTCGTGTTGTTTCGGGTTTACGACACAATATTACTACTAAATTTTTAGTAAAACAAATTTTCGATCTAAAAATTTAGTAGATAAGCCCAAAATAATTGATACCTATATTTATAAGAGAGGTGGAGAGGCCTGGTCGGGGTGGTCGGAGCTGGGTGCGAGGCTATCGTAGCTGCCGTTCGGCCTCGTTGTCTTTCTCCTCCTTGTCGTCCTCCTCCCAGTCGAACCACGGGAATTCGTGCCGGCCGCCCAGCGCGAAGCGCGTGTAGGTGATCGGAAGTCCCATTTCGAGAAAGCGGGTTTCATAAGCCGTCTTGACCGAAAGCACCTCGTCGGCGAACCCCGAACCGTAGATGTCGGGTTCGGAGACCTCGCAAGTCAGCCCGTAATGGCGGATGACCTCGCCCGTGTAGGCGTAGAGGTGCTTGGAGTCGGTCTTGAGGTTGATCCACCCGTCGGGCCGGAGCAGGCGGGCGTAACAGGCCAGGTAGAGCGGCGAGGTGAGACGTTTCTTGGCCCGCCGGGTCTTGAGCTGCGGATCGGGGAAGGTGATCCAGATTTCGGACACTTCGTTTTCGGCGAACAGCGCGTCGATGAACTCGATGCGTGTGCGCAGGAAGCCTACGTTGTGCATCCTGCGGTCCGTGGCGGTCTTCGCGCCGCGCCACATGCGTGCGCCCTTGATGTCGATGCCGATGTAGTTGCGCTGCGGGTCGCGCTGAGCCAGCGCGACGGTGTATTCGCCCTTGCCGCAGCCCAGTTCCAGTACGATGGGATTGTCGTTGCGGAAGAAATCACGGTTCCAGTTCCCTTTCAGCGGGTGGTCGCGGTGGAACACCTCGTCGAATTCGGGTTGCACGAAACATTCGAAAGTCAGGTTCTCGCGGAACCTGCGGAGCTTGTCTTTGCCCATAGTGGTCTGTTGTTCCGCCGGACTGCGGGGCCGGCAGGACGGTAATGTGTTTTCGGTTATCTGCTTTGCTGCAGGTCGACGCCGACGGCTTCGACCCCGCGGACGGGGCGGACCGGCGTGACCGAGCAGCGGTAGTCGCCGTGCTGCGTGAGGCGGATTCGGCGGCGGTAGGGGATCGCTGCCTCGCGCATCAGGGCCGCGGGACCTTTCGGGTGCGGGATGACGAGCAGGAACCACTCCCCGAAGCGGAGCGAATCGGGGGTTACGGTGGCGATGCGGACCGTCAACGTGTCCTCCGCGAAGCGGTCGTTGCAGCGCAGGAAGATCACGGCGTCGCGCAGCGACACGGTGTCTGCGTTCGGCAGGCGGATTTCGGCCCGCGAGTCCCACCGGGCGGGGTTGACGTCGGTGACCGCCGACTGGTGGGGCGAGACGCAGCTTCCGGCCAGAAGCGCGGCCGCCACGGCCGCGATATGCCCTGCCGAGCGTTTCACCGCGCTATTGGTTTTGATGCGTTCCGCCGTTATTGCCGCCTTCGCTGCCGCCTCCGTTGCCGTTATTGCCGGCCGGGGCGTTTCCGCCGTTGTTTCCGTTTCCGTTTCCGTTTCCGCGGCGGCGGTTGCGGTTGTTGCGGCTGCGGTTTCCGCCTTCGCGGCCGCCTCCGTTGTTTTCACGGGGTTCGCGGCCGTTGTGCGGACGCTCGCCGTTGCCGCCGTTCTGACGCCCCCCTCCGTTGCCTCCGTTGCCTCCGTTGCGCGGACGGTCGTTGCGGCGCGGCTGCCTGTCGGGACGGCCGGGCTGTCCTTCACGCGGCTGGCGGGTCTCCCCGCCGGACTCCTGCGGCGTCTGTCCGTTCTGCCCTGCGGGGCGTCCCTGCTCGCCGCGGCCCTTGTTGTTGCGGCCGCCGCGCTTGCGGCGTTTGGCCTGGTCGAAGCGGGTGATGCTGTCCTCCTCCGAACGGTAGGTCGGCTCCTCGATCTCCGGGCGGATGTCGTCGGCGTCCTGCAACCGTTCGACCTTCTTGCCCTGGCGGTTCAGCGCCATGATCTCCCGCACGCGCGAAACGGGCAGCGTGGTGACGTTGGCCATCGCGTCCTTCGACGAAGAGAAGGTCATCGTTCCGGCCAGCACGTCGCTCTTGACGCAGAACCATTCGCCTTCGGCGGCCTGGAGCGGTTCGCGCAGGCGCGGGAACTCCTTGCGGGCGTCGACATAGGTGTCGTATTCGTACATCATGCAGCACTTGAGCTTCGAGCACTGCCCGGCCAGCTTCTGGGGGTTGAGCGAAATGTCCTGCACGCGCGCGGCTCCGGTCGTGACGCTCGAAAAGCTCGACATCCACGACGCGCAGCACAGTTCGCGGCCGCAGGCGCCCAGTCCGCCGATGCGTCCGGCCTCCTGGCGGGCGCCGATCTGCTTCATCTCGATGCGGATGTGGAACCGTTCGGCGAAGACCTTGATCAGTTCGCGGAAGTCCACGCGCTCGTCGGCGATGTAGTAGAAGATGGCCTTGATCTTGTCGCCCTGATACTCCACGTCGCCGATTTTCATGTTCAGGCCCATGTCGGCGGCGATCTGCCGCGAGGCGATCATCGTCTCGTGCTCCAGCGCGATGGCCTCCTGCCACTTTTCGATGTCGTAGGGTTTGGCCTTGCGGTAGATCTTCTTGTATTCGCCGTTGTAGGGGTTGAATCCCGTGCGGCGCATCTGGCGCGCCACCAGGTCGCCCGTGAGCGACACGACGCCGATGTCGTGGCCCGGCGACGCTTCGACGGCCACGATGTCGCCCCGTTTGAGGTCGAGGTTGTTGACGTTCTGGTAGAACGAACGGCGGGTGTTCTTGAAACGCACCTCGACGATGTCGCTCGGCATGTTGACCGGGTACTCGTCGAGCCAGGCCGTTTCGTGGAGCTTGAAGCACCCGTCGCAGAGTTTGGCTTCCGGCTCCGAGCCGCAGTTGCAAAAGGCGCACCCGCGGCCCACTTCGGGTTTGCAGGCGCCCGTATGTCGTTTTTCGGTATCCATGATTGGGTATAATTTGCGTAAAGATACAAAATAATTCACAATTCAGAATTCAGAATTCACAATTTTGGCTTATTCGGGAACTATGCCTGCAAACTGAATTTATGAATTGAGAATTGTGGATTGTGAATTCCCGTTTGCATGCAAACGGCTGATGCTGCGGCGGATGCGCACGATCATCATCACGGCTGCGGCCGACAGTCCGAACGAGAAGCCCAGGAAAAGCCCCGAAGGACCCATGCCCATCGTGAAACCGAACAGGTAGCCCGCCGGGAGGTTCAGCAGCCAGTAGGAGACGAAGGCGATCGGCATGATGATCTTCACGTCCTGAATGCCCCGCAGGATACCCACCGAGACGTTCTGGATGCCGTCCGACAGTTGGTAGAGCGCAGCGAAGACCATCAGGTTCGAGGCGATGGCGATCACCTCGGCGTTGGTGGTGAAGAAGGTCGGGATCACGTTGCGCATCGTGATGAAAACCAGCGCTGCGAGGGCGTTCCACGCCAGCACGAGGTGGTACGACGCCTTGGCCGC
>ENA-UEPH01002375-UEPH01002375.1-human-gut-metagenome-genome-assembly--contig:-NODE-2375-length-13568-cov-7.057149_pt1 | contig 13568 bp, 10 predicted proteins | sample MGYA00242891_ERZ507898 | MGnify/ENA primary metagenome ERZ507898 (study PRJEB26167, sample SAMN06115411) | human gut metagenome | host: Homo sapiens | place: China:Guizhou | collected 2014-10-15... | reverse complement strand
ATAAACAAATTATTAATTAAAACTTGAATAACTCGTTTTAAAAGAGATGTATTTTGCTAACTTTGCACATTCTCTTTTGAAAACATATTCACACTAGATGATTGTTGAAAGAAGAGATTCAAGGAGCCGGGAGATGTCCGAAATCTTCCGGTTTTTTATTTGTCTCTCCTTATTTGTCAGCTAAAGATTATTCTGTATTTTTCTCTTTATTCATACTTTTCATTTTTTAAGGTTAAACAATCATAGCATTATAATCTCTGGTAACCGGTTAATAGATAGTTATATTACGTTCTTCAATCTTATATTGCATTTTTTCCGTAGAAGCCAGTGCTTCCAGTACTTCCTGGATATTTTGTTCGCGACGAACGAAGTTGCCATAGAAGCGGAATGTTTTTAAGGAATCATTGGCTATGTGAATCTTTACATTATAGCTGCGTTCCAGTTCTTTAGCGATATCCGGCAAGAGTTCTTCATCAAAAAACAAGTAACCGTCCGTCCACTGAGACGCATTGGATGCGGTAACCGACTCTACAGTCAAAAGCCCGTTCGCCTTATTTAATACGGCCCTTTCATCAGGTGAAAGGACAGCTTCTTTTTCTTCTCTCAACAAGTTGTTCAATCCGACCTTACCTTCCAACAAAGAAACGACCACTTCATGATCTTCCGGATAGTCACGGAAATTGAATTTTGTTCCCAACACCTGTAATTGCAGATCTTTAGTCTTTACGAAAAAGGGAATCTTCTCATTCCGCTTTACCTCAAAATATCCTTCCCCTTCCAGTTCTACTTTTCGGTTATCGACACCAAACCCCTGCGAGTATGTCATGCGTGAACCGGCATTAAGCCAGACCAATGTGCCATCCGGCAAATAAAGTTTTGTTTTTGATCCTAAAGGGGCTTCTACCGAAATATCTGCAAAAGTATCTTTCACATTCACCTCTCCCTGCCAATAAGAAATACATCCCACCGCTATTATGATTGCAACAACCGCAGCATAACGCCACAACGCTGACAGGCTAAAACCTCGACGGGAAGTGCTCTGAATTTCCTTCTGACTTTCGACACGGTTTCTAAAATTCTCAAACGCTTTATCCTTATCATAGACAGATGCGGCCTCACGACTTACAGCTGAAAACCAGATCTCCCGCTGACGGATAAAATATTGCTGATTTTCAGCCGATGCGGCAATCCATGTTTTTAGTTCATCTAAAGCATTCTTATCCAGACCTTCAGTCAGATAGTTGGCAATCAGTTCATCAATATGTTTATTTTCTTCTTCCATATTTATGCTTTCTATAAAGGAGACAGTTGTTTTTTAATTAAGGGTAGTCAGAAAATGATTTTTTTTCGCTTTACCTGAAAAAAAATAGTAATAGAGAAATCAGGTACTTACTCAAATGAGCGTGTAAAGAAGCTAAAGCATTCTTTATATGATACTTAACTGTATTAATAGATATTCCCAGTTCACCGGAAATTTCTTCGTATGATTTTCCTTCAAAGCGACTTTTAGCAAAAACCCGACGGCATTCGTCCGGCAATTTATCGATAGCCTTATATATTTCGTTTTCAAGTTCACGTTCCAGTAAAATACGGGCATAAGAGCAGAAAATGCTATTTCTCTCTTTTCACGTTCCGAATTAAGATAGTTAATGCAACGATTACGGACAGCTCTCAGCAGGTAACTACGGATAGAGACTGAAATATCCAAAGTCTCACGTATCTCCCATAAATGAAAGATAGTATCTCCTACAATGGTTTCGGAAAGGAACTGATCTTTTAGATAACCATTGGCAACATAACAGAGCAGGGCATAGTGATGATCATATATGTAACGATAAGCATTTTCATTGCCTATCTTCAGTTGTTCCACTATTAAAGTTTCAGTATTCTCCATGAATGTACCAGTCAGATTAATAGCACAAATTTAGAGAATTATTCGAATTTAAAGCATATAAAGCCAAAAATCCCTCCAAAGAAAAAAACTTTGGAGGGATCTTCTTTATACTACTCTGTATACAGTCTATTTCATCTTATATACGAGTGTACCACCTTTCAGAATATCTTCATGAGAAATCGTATTCTTTGTATAAGGTTCGCCATTCAGCGTGATACTATCCACATATTTATGTTCCTTCGATAAGTTTTCAGCGATCACAGTAAAGGTCTTTCCATCAGCCAGATGTAGCACAATCTTCGGTAACTGAGGAGCTCCGAATACATAATCACCGCTTACCGGATCTACCGGATAGAAACCCATTGCACTGAACATATACCATGCGGACATCTGACCACAGTCATCATTACCACAAAGTCCGTCAGGCTTGTTCTTATATTGAGTATCAAAGATTTCACGGATTAGTTCCTGTGTACGTTCCGGACGCCCTGCCAAAGCATATAAATAAGTAACATGATGACTGGGCTCATTACCATGTGCATACTGTCCGATCAAACCTGTCACATCAGCCTGGGTTGTTTCCAGTTTCACTGTAAACAGGGAATCCAGCTTGTTCAGGAAAGGTTCTTCTCCACCAAAGAGAGCAATCAAACCGGGAACATCGTGTTGCACATGCCAGGTATATTGCCATGCATTTCCTTCCGTATAGTCACCGCCTGTACTTTCCGCATGTCCTACATCACTAGGATTAAACGGAGATTTCCAGGTTCCGTCAGCTTTACGCGGACGCATAAAATTCGTCTGTGAATCGAATAAGTTCTTATAATAATCTGCACGTTTCGCAAAGTAAGCAGCATCTTCTTCTTTTCCCATACGACGGGCCATGTCAGCTGCCGCATAATCGTCATATACCGATTCCAGAGTTGAAGAGACGGATTCTGCTTTTGTCAGGTCGGTCGGAAAATATCCGTATTTCGTATACACTTCCCAGTCGGACTTCAACGGATGAGATACAGTCTGTGTCTTCTTCACCATATTGAAAGCACGTTCCGCATCAAAACCACGGAAACCTTTTCGGTAGGCTTCAGCAATAACAGATACACCATGATTGCCGATCATACAGAAGTTTTCTTTTCCCCACAATGCCCAAATAGGCAGGAAGCCTTGTACTTCACCTTGTTCTATCAATGAATTAACAAAATCATCCACACGTTCGGGAACCATTAATGTATAGAATGGATGAGCGGCACGATAAGTATCCCATAAAGAGAAGGTTGAATAGAATGTTCCTGTTCCGGCCTTCACAATCGAATCGGCAGCATTACGATACATACCGTCTACGTCTGAAATCTGGTTAGGCTGAATCAGTGCGTGATAGAAACAAGTATAGAAATTCGTCTTTTCATCATCCGTACCCTCTACGTCCATGCGACTCAGATAGCTGTTCCATTCGTCATGGGCAGCCAGCTTCACACCGTCAAAGTTCCAGTCTGGTATTTCAGCCTGCAAGTTCTTCTTTGCTCCCTCTACGCTGGTAGTCGAAAGGGCCACCTTCATCATCAGTTCATCTCCCGGCTTCAAGTCGAAAGTAGCAATGATTCGCTTTCCTTTCTCAGTTTCTCCCATCGGAAGGTAAAGCGAATCTATTACCGGACGATTAAACTTCATCACAAAGAAGTAGTCCTGATCAACCCAGACCGTGTTATTCACGTGTCCGGCCAGCGTCTGAGCATCTTCCCAGTTCACCTCGCAACTATTCACTTGTGAATGATATTGTTCTTCTCTCCAGGCAGGTCCGTGCTGCAAGTCAATCAGCAGAGAAGCTGAATCTGCTTTATGATATGTATAACGATGAAGAGCTGCATGGATAGAAGCAGTCAGTTCCGCCTTTACCTGCGGATCGGATAATTCGACTGTATAATATCCCGGAGTAGCAGCTTCCTTGTCTTTCGGGAAATGGCTGCGGTAAGCATCCCATGCACGAGCACGGGTACCGGTAACTGGCATCACCAGAATATCCCCCAAATCCATACATCCGGTTCCGTTCAGATGAGTCTGAGTGAAGCCCCAGATCAGAGAGTCCTGATAAGTATATTCCGAACAATATCTCCAACCTACTGCACCCGTCACCGGACTGGTCTGTATCATTCCGAAAGGATAGCAAGCTCCGGGGAATGTATGCCCATTGTCAGCAGCACCAATAAAGGTATTCACATACTGGGTGTAATCTTTCGTTTCCGCTTGCTCCGTCGGAGAACAGGAAGTGTACATAAACAGTCCCGCCAAAGCAACGGCCATCACAGGGGATTTTCTTTTCATGATAATCATAATGTTAAGTTAATGCTACAAATTTAGAGAATAATTCTCAATGCTACACTAAAATACAATAGAAAAATGGTCCCCAAGTCCGATCATTCAAAATTTATATCTACCCTGTTCCGGGCAGCATTCTAAAAGCAAATAAACCTGATTCATTGTGACAAAACAAAAATTCGCACGACTTATTGAATAAATATCAACTCAATTATTTATCTTTGTTAGCTTTAAAACAAGCTGACTCAAAAAAACAATAGTATAATGAAAGATTTCTTGAAATTTACGCTCGCTACTGTGACCGGTATCATCCTGTCAAGCATTGTATTATTTATTATCGGCATGGTAACATTGTTCGGCATTGTATCAACCGCGGATACAGAAACAATAGTGAAAAAGAATTCTGTGATGATGCTCGACCTGAACGGTGTATTAGTCGAACGCACTCAGGAGAGTCCGTTAGGTATCTTATCACAGTTGTTCAGCGACGACTCCAATACATACGGGCTGGACGATATTCTTTCTTCCATCAAAAAAGCAAAAGAAAATGAAAATATCAAAGGAATTTATCTGCAGGCAAGTATGCTCGGAACTTCGTATGCATCTTTGCAGGAAATCCGTAACGCATTGCTCGACTTTAAAGAAAGCGGAAAGTTCATCATAGCCTACGGAGATAGCTATACACAAGGACTTTATTATCTTTCCAGTGTAGCGGACAAGGTATTGCTCAATCCGAAAGGAATGATTGAGTGGAAAGGCATCGCTTCCGCTCCTCTGTTTTATAAAGACTTACTGCAAAAGATCGGGGTAGAAATGCAGATATTTAAAGTAGGTACTTATAAATCCGCCGTAGAACCGTTTATTTCTACAGAAATGAGTCCTGCCAATCGTGAACAGGTGACAGCTTTTATCAACTCGATTTGGGGACAGGTTACCGAAGGGGTATCTGCTTCCCGCAGCCTCCCCGTAGATTCACTGAATGCTTTAGCTGACCGTATGCTGATGTTTTATCCGGCAGAGGAAAGTGTGCAATGTGGCTTGGCGGACACATTGATTTACCGCAATGATGTTCGCAATTATCTTAAACAGTGGGTGGACTTGAAAGAAGATGACCGCCTTCCGGTGCTAGGGTTGAGTGACATGATCAATGTGAAAAAAAACATGCCGAAAGATAAAAGCGGTAACATCGTAGCGGTCTATTATGCCTCCGGAGAAATCACAGATTACAGCGGTTCTTCAACTTCTGAAGAGGGAATTGTAGGCACAAAAGTTATTCGTGACTTGCGTAAGCTAAAAGATGACGAGGATGTAAAAGCTGTCGTTCTCCGTGTTAATTCACCGGGTGGAAGTGCTTTTGCATCCGAACAAATCTGGCATGCCGTGAAAGAACTGAAAACAGAGAAACCAGTAATTGTTTCTATGGGTGATTATGCCGCATCAGGTGGTTATTATATCTCTTGTGTAGCCGATACAATCGTTGCAGAGCCGACTACATTGACGGGATCCATCGGAATTTTCGGTATGGTACCGAATGTTAAGGAATTATCAGAAAAGATCGGTTTGACCTACGATGTGGTAAAAACAAATAAATTTTCAGATTTTGGAAATATCATGCGTCCTTTCAATCAGGATGAGAAGACACTGATGCAGATGATGATTACCCAAGGTTATGATACATTCGTCAATCGCTGCGCTGAGGGGCGCCATATGAGCAAAGAGGCCATTGAGAAAATAGCTGAAGGTCGTGTATGGACAGGAGAAGCTGCTAAAGAACTTGGACTGGTAGACGTACTCGGAGGTATTGATACAGCTTTGGAGATTGCTGTCAGGAAAGCAGGAATCGAAGGATATACAGTTGTTTCTTATCCGGCAAAACAAGACCTCCTTTCTTCACTGCTCAATACGAAACCCACTAATTATGTGGAATCACAAATATTGAAAAGCAAGTTAGGAGAGTATTATCAACAATTCGGTATGCTGAAAAATTTAAAAGAGCGTTCCATGATTCAGGCACGCATTCCGTTTGAACTAAATATCAAGTAAACTGTACTGCATGGACGAACACTTTATCAAGATACATAAGTGGCTTTACCCTGTCTCATGGATTTACGGGGCAGTGGTAACAGTAAGAAACAAACTCTTTGACTGGGGATTCCTCCGGTCAAAGAGTTTTGGTGTTCCTGTCATCTGCATCGGCAACCTGTCTGTAGGCGGCACGGGAAAGACGCCGCACACCGAATATCTGATAAAGCTGCTTCGTGATAACTATCATGTGGCAGTATTAAGCCGGGGATATAAAAGGCATAGCCGAGGATATGTGCTTGCCACTCCCCAAAGTACTGCACGCAGCATCGGTGACGAGCCTTACCAGATGCATACCAAGTTCCCGTCTGTCACACTAGCTGTCGATGAGAACCGCTGCCATGGCATAGAACAATTACTATCCATCAAAGAACCGTCCATTGAAGTTGTATTGCTGGATGATGCTTTCCAGCACCGTTACGTCAAGCCGGGACTAAGCATCCTGCTGACGGATTATCACCGCCTCTTCTGCGACGATACTTTACTTCCGGCAGGTCGTCTGCGCGAGTCTGTCAACGGTAAAAACCGGGCACAAATCGTCATTGTCACAAAGTGTCCGCAGGATATTAAGCCGATTGACTATAATATTATCACAAAACGACTGAACCTTTATCCTTATCAGCAGTTATACTTCTCATCGTTTCGTTATGGAAATCTGCAACCGGTATTTCCATCAGCAAATTCAGAGATTGATTCTACAGTGAATGAGTTACCGCTGAGTGCTTTAACGAATACGGATATTTTGCTGGTAACGGGCATTGCATCACCTGCGCCTATTCTCGAAGAGTTGAAAATGTATACCGATCAGATTGATTCGCTTTCATTCGACGACCATCATCATTTCAGTCATCGGGACATACAACAGATCAAGGAACGATTCGGAAAACTAAAAGGTGAACATAAACTGATTGTCACCACCGAGAAAGATGCAACCCGCCTGATTCATCATCCGGTATTGAGCGAGGAACTGAAACCGTTTATTTACGCCTTGCCGATTGAGATTGAGATATTACAAAATCAACAAGATAAATTTAACCAACACATTATTGGCTATGTTAGAGAAAATACAAGAAACAGCAGCTTTTCTGAAAGGGAAAATGCACACCAGTCCTGAAACAGCCATCATCCTTGGCACCGGACTTGGCAGTTTGGCAGACGAGATCACCGAGAAGTATGAAATAAAGTATTCGGATATTCCTAACTTCCCGGTGTCTACTGTCGAAGGTCATAGCGGTAAACTGATTTTCGGCAAGTTGGGCAACAAAGACATCATGGCAATGCAAGGGCGTTTTCATTATTATGAAGGTTATTCCATGAAGGAAGTGACTTTCCCTGTACGTGTAATGCGTGAGCTGGGTATCAAAACATTGTTTGTATCCAACGCCAGCGGTGGTACAAACGAAGCTTTTGAAATCGGTGACCTGATGATTATCACCGATCATATCAACTACTTCCCCGAACATCCGCTTCGTGGCAAGAATATTCCTTATGGTCCACGCTTCCCGGATATGAGCGAAGCATATGATAAGGAACTGATTCGTAAAGCTGATGAGATTGCTCAGGAAAAAGGCATTAAGGTACAACATGGAATTTATATCGGTACGCAAGGCCCTACTTTCGAGACTCCTGCTGAATATAAACTATTCCACATTCTGGGTGCCGATGCAGTCGGTATGTCTACCGTTCCCGAAGTGATCGTAGCCAACCACTGCGGAATCAAGGTATTTGGAATCTCCGTCATCACTGACTTGGGAGTAGAAGGAAAAATTGTAGAAGTATCGCATGAAGAAGTTCAGAAGGCAGCGGACGCAGCCCAACCTAAAATGACCACTATCATGCGTGAACTTATCAACCGTGCTTAATACTAAACTCTATTTATGCGAACTGAAATAGCAACTCTCGGCGAGTTCGGTCTGATCGACCGCCTCACCGAGGGAATTAAACCAGAAAACGAATCAACCAAATACGGAGTGGGTGATGATGCCGCCGTCCTCTCCTACCCTTCGGAGAAACAACTATTAGTAACAACCGACTTATTAATGGAAGGTGTCCACTTCGACCTGACTTACGTCCCTCTGAAACATTTGGGATATAAATCGGCCGTAGTCAATTTCTCCGATATTTATGCAATGAATGGTACCCCCCGACAGATTACCGTTTCGCTCGCTCTTTCCAAACGCTTCAGCGTAGAGGACATGGAAGAGCTTTATTCAGGCATTCGTCTGGCATGCCAACAGTATCATGTTGACATTATCGGAGGCGATACATCCTCTTCTCTTACGGGACTTGCCATCAGCATCACCTGTATCGGAGATGCCGATAAAGACAAAGTGGTCTACCGCAACGGAGCCAAAGACACTGACTTAATCTGTGTCAGCGGTGACTTGGGCGCTGCCTATATGGGTCTGCAACTCCTGGAACGTGAGAAAACAGTACTGAAGGGTGAAAAAGATATCCAACCGGACTTCACCGGCAAAGAATACTTACTGGAACGCCAGTTGAAACCGGAAGCCCGTAAAGATATCATCGAAAAACTGGCGGCTGCCAATATTGTCCCCACATCCATGATGGACATCTCCGATGGTCTGTCGTCCGAATTAATGCATATCTGCAAACAAAGTAATACGGGATGCCGTGTCTATGAGGAACATATTCCTATTGACTATCAGACGGCTGTCATGGCAGAAGAATTCAACATGAACCTGACCACTTGTGCCATGAATGGCGGTGAAGATTATGAATTGCTTTTCACTGTCCCCATCGCCGATCATGAGAAAGTATCACAGATGGAGGGAATCCGCCTCATCGGGCATATCACCAAACCCGAACTCGGTTGCGCATTGATTACCCGTGACGGACAAGAATTTGAATTGAAGGCTCAGGGATGGAATCCGCTAAAAGAAGATAAATAGATTTTCTCAGTTATATACTGAAAAATATTTCATTCCATACAACACTGATAATAAGCAAAGTAGCTTTTTATCAGTGTTTTTTATTTATAGAAGCCTTGCAGAATCCAAAACTTTAACTACCTTTGCAACCGCAAAAGAGAAACAACTGAGTTGAATTAGCCTTACGGTGCCATAGCTCAGTTGGTAGAGCAAAGGACTGAAAATCCTTGTGTCCCCGGTTCGATTCCTGGTGGCACCACTATCAACTCAGTAACAAAAATCCCTTGAACTTTTGAAGTTCAAGGGATTTTTGTTTTATCTCTTTTCTTATTCACTCTATCGGTGTTTAAGTACACACATAGCTTCCATCAGCATACAACCGGTCAGATGCGATGTCAATCCCACACTCTCATCATCAGCAGGTGCTTTTCTCCAACGACCGCTATATAACATAGTCTTCTGATTCACTCCTTGCTCTGCCATAACCGTAGCACAATGAGTTATGTAGTCGCGAAACTTATTATAATTGGCACTATCCAGTGCAGGGTCATTAATCAGTTTCACAAAATAACGGAAGAAGATGCCATGAAACAAGCCACCGTCACCACCTTCTGCATCGGAGAGTACACCTTCATTGGTCGACAAATGGTCAATCACAAAATTGGCCGCTTTTACTGCATCTGCCAGATATTGCTTATCACCGGTAATCTTATACAGTTCATGAGCTGCTCCTAGGAAAGTACCCGAGTTGTACGAAAATACCCATTTGGTAATCTTGCCTTCTCCATTCATGCTGTCATACACTGCCCCCGTCTGACGATCGAACAAGTTATTCTTCTCCCATGTATATATTTTAATGGCCTCATTCAGATAAGCCTGTTTGGGTTTTCCGGCCTTTTTACCCATAGCATCGTAAAAATTATACAACCGGGCAGCAATAAGGGCAGCAGGACCATTGGAACAAGCGTTCTTAGATTTTGCCACATCCGTCTTCCAGGTAATGCCACCAAACCACGGAGCCTCATCTTCCGGTCCCCAAGTAGACCAAACCCAATCATCGTAGGTCTGTCTCGCCTTTTTCAGATACTTGGTATTCTTAGTGCTTTCAAACATGCGAATCTGTGCCAGAGCAATCCATTCCATATCGTCTACAAACACATTCCACCACGGGTCTTCCTCTCTGCCCGCAAAATTGAATTTCGGTGCACCTTCCCACCATAACGGGTATATATTCAAATACTGTTTGCTTCCGGTACGCATATATGCATCTACCATGACATCCATAGCATGTGCCTGTGGCCAATAATGATTGGTAGTCATATTGGAAAGATCACTACCATAATTAAAATAAAACCGATTCTCATACCCTTTGAAGTTTGCACCCCAAAAATGCTTGATAAGGGCTTGCGACATACCATCTGCCATTTTCTGCCAATAAACAGGCGTCTTTTCCGCCAGACTTGCTGTAGTTTTTTCTACAATTACAGGATTGCTTCCCCCTGTCTCCGCAGAGAGCTGCAAAGTCAAGCTGAGAAAAAATACCGTAATCAATAAGTTCTTCATGTTTTCTGCGTTTAAAAGTTAATAATATTTCAGACTCAGCGGGCAAAGGTATGAAATAGTAGAGATAATGAATCATTATTTCTTGCCATTTTTGTACGATATGCTGCATTCTTCTTCCGGTTACCCTCCGTTCCCCTGTCTACCTGCAATACTATTTTTACGCATAAAAAATCCCTTGAACCTCTGAGACTCAAGGGATTTTTATTTTATCATATTACACTTAAGCAAATGAATATCTAAAAATAAGTTTCAATACTTACATTTTTTGTTTTAATTCTCCACCGGTTTCTTTTCGAGACAGATATTGACCGCATTCATTCCTTTCACACCACGTTCAAGATCGAATGTTACAATATTACCTTCCGAGATATTACCAACGACATTATTAACATGGAAAAAGTACTTATCAACTCCGGCAAGGTCCTTTATAAAACCAAAGCCTCTTGCCCCATTAAAGAATTCAACTCTCCCTCTCAATATAACGGGTTCCTCGTCTTCTTTCTTCGGAGTTGCAATGATTATCTCATCCAGGTTTATCTCTTCCTTTTTAATGTTTTCAGCCGGAGGAGTCGAAGTTATCATTCCATTCTCGTCCACATAAGCAATCATATCATCGAAGCTGCTTTTACTGGATAACTTCTTGCTATCCTTTTTCTTTTGTTTTTCTTCTCGTTTAGCGAGTCTCTTTTTTTCATTTTCACGTTTACCTACCGTAATGGATTTTGCCATAGAACTTATATTTAATTTATACTATATTTTAATGAATAATGTAAGGGAATGACCTTAAATTGTAAAATCAGCCCTATTTAGTTTTTTGCCTGTCAATTTCTGAATATCATTAATCTGTTTGCGTTCTTCCTGAGAGCAGAATGTAAGTGCCATACCTGCATTTCCTGCTCTTCCCGTACGCCCGATTCGATGTACATATGTCTCAGGAACATCAGGAAGATCATAATTGATAACCAACGGCAGCTCATTAATATCAATTCCCCGGGAAGCGATATCTGTGGCAACCATCACTCGCGTTTTACCCGACTTGAAGTTACCCAATGCGGACTGCCGCGCCGCCTGACTCTTATTTCCATGAATAGCCTGGCTGCCAATGCCGGCTTTACCCAATATTTTAACTATCTTATCAGCATTGTGCTTGGTACGCGAAAAGATAAGTACCGACCGGTCCTCCGATTTTTGCAAAATTGAAATCAGCAACAGGCTCTTTTCTTTCTTCTCTACAAAGTAAACCAGTTGCTTTATAGAATCTACCGTTGATGATTTCGGTGTAACATAAATCTTCAACGGATTCTTCAGCAAGGAATTAGTCAGAGCAATAATCGTATCAGGCATTGTAGCCGAAAAGAACAAAGTTTGCTTTTCTTTCGGAAGTTTCGGCAATATTCGTTTAATATCATGTATAAAGCCCATATCAAGCATACGGTCTGCTTCGTCCAGAACAAAATACTGAATATTATCCAATCGTATATGTCCTTGATTCATCAAATCGAGCAAACGCCCCGGAGTAGCAACCAGAATATCGATTCCTTTATGCAGCATATCCACTTGCGGACGTTGATTCACGCCTCCGAAGATGACTCCGTGACGGATACGTGTATACTTTGAATAATCTTCAATACATTCACTGATTTGCAATGCGAGTTCGCGGGTAGGAGTCAAAATCAGAGCTTTGATTCCCGAACGCTTGCCTTCTCCCTTATTGAGATGCAAATGTTGTATAATAGGTATTGCAAATGAAGCAGTCTTTCCGGTTCCAGTCTGCGCACAGCCTAAAATGTCTTTTTTTGCCAATGCTACAGGAATCGCTTTCTCCTGAATAGGAGTAGGTACTGTATATCCTTTTTCTTCAATTGCTTTTAAAATAGGTTCGGTTATATTTAATTCTTTAAATGTCATAAATGTTATTTTTGCTGTTTCAGCACAGCGGTTAATTTTATATATAGTAAGAGAGCACAACACATTCAATACTGAATATGCAAGGTCTCCGATATTAAACCAGTTTGTGAGTCGCTAAGAAAAACTCGCGTTCCAGTGTATTCATCACTTCTTTCACACTGCTTATTTTATCTGCGAGAAAGGCGTTGCTACCGGCAAAAGCATAACCTTTTTTCATATTTCCTTTGGCCGCATTATACAGCGCTTTAATAATGCAATAAGGACTTTTTGTATAGTCACACGTCTTAATGCAATGGAATGAGCATTTCCTCGGCTTTTCCAGACCATTATTCACACTATGAATAAATTCTCCGTCAATAGCCCGTCCCGGCATTCCGACAGGACTTTCAATAATAAGAACATCTTCGGATTTGGAGTGAATATACACTTCTTTGAAAGTTTCCGAAGCATCACATTCAAGGGTCGTCACGAAAATACTTCCCATCTGCACTCCCGAAGCTCCCAGTTCCATAAAGTGCGCAATATCTTCCCCTGTCGAAATTCCACCGGCGGCAATCACCGGAATATGTTTCTGTTCTTTATAACTGGCCGCAATCGCCACCACTTCGGGAATCAATACATCCAAAGCATAATTCTGGTCTTGCAGCTGTTCTTTCTTAAACCCCAGATGCCCTCCGGCTTTGGGACCTTCTACCACTATCGCATCCGGCAGATAGTTATAATTCTTTTGCCATTTGTCACAGATTATTTTGGCAGCTCTTGAAGAAGATACAATAGGTACTAATTTCGTAATACTCCCCGTAGTCAAATAGGAAGGCAAATCAAGTGGAAGTCCGGCACCGGAAAATATAGGTGGTGGCTGAAAGTTAAAGCCATTTGTTACGGCACAGAATCGGAAACGACGTTAATGTTTGACA
>ENA-UEPH01002373-UEPH01002373.1-human-gut-metagenome-genome-assembly--contig:-NODE-2373-length-13571-cov-3.793464_pt1 | contig 13571 bp, 10 predicted proteins | sample MGYA00242891_ERZ507898 | MGnify/ENA primary metagenome ERZ507898 (study PRJEB26167, sample SAMN06115411) | human gut metagenome | host: Homo sapiens | place: China:Guizhou | collected 2014-10-15... | reverse complement strand
TATATGCAAATGGCCGCCGATTGTCAAACCGGCGGAAAAAGCGGCGCCATCGGGCACCGCTTTTGCTTGTTTTGTTTGCACTTCTCTTTTTTTGGTTTTTCTTCTGCTGTTTTTCCGGACAGCCGGCTTCTTTACAGTTCGATATCCTTACTCAGCTTGCCGTGGTGAATGGCATTGCCAATGTTGACAGGCGACAGATACACCTTGATCCGCTTGGCCGCTGCGTGCAGCGGATCCCGATCAAAGGGCACGTCGCTCAGGCTCTTGACCCGAATACTCTCCGCCAGCTGGCGCAGGGTGCAGTCGGGTTCTGCCGCCAGAGTCACCGTGTGGCTTTGACCGGGCAACAGATCAAAATAGTTGTCACTAAAGGGTAACGAAGTGCGGCTGCTCTCCAGATGCACCAGCCGGGCAAACCGGTCGGTGGTCACCGTCAGGCGCAGTTGGTCTTTTTGGATCTCCACCTTGGTGTGCAGCTTGGCGCCGGGCAGCTGCAAGCGCTTTTCCTGGTCGAAAAGTACCGTCTTTTGTTGCAGGCAGGCGCCGTTTTGCACCAGTCGCACCGCCAAACCGGTACGGCGCAGATCATACTTTTTGCGCAGGGGCGCCATTTCCCGGGAAAAGGCCACCGCATTCTCCACCGGCGGCAACAACAGCTTCTTTTTCTCATTCTCCAGCGTGCCGGTAACAAAGTCGAACAGTTCGTACTCCACCGTCACCGTCTGGCGGGCGTTCAGGTCGTTGAGCACATACACATCGAACCGTTCCTTGCTGTCCTCTACCGACACGGACAAAGGCGCGTTAAACCGCCGTGCGCCGTATTGCAGTGCCTTGTAATTGCCGTAGTAGTCCAGACTGGACCAGGAGCACACACCCCAACAGTCGTTAAACTGCCAGTACATCGCCCCGTTGCACTGCCCCTTGTGGCGGCGCCAGTGCTCGGTGGCGTCTGCAATGCAGGTATCCTGGGTCACCTGGGACAGATAGATATAATCCCAAAACCGCCGGGGCAAATGGAAACGAGAAGCAATATAATACACCATCTTGTCGTTGCCGCTGGCGCACTTTTGGTGCAGGTTAAATACCGGGCTGTTCAGGGCGTAATCCCCGGGCTTTGCGTACTGGCGAATGGCCTTGGCATCCGGCAGGCTCTCAAAGCCGAATTCGCTGCAAAAGCGGGTCATTCGTTTGCGGTAATACTGCATAGGCTGCAAGCCGTGCCACACGCCCCACAGGTGGGTGTCGCCTACATTGTCGCTGTAAACGCCCTCATTATGGGCAATGCCCACCGGCGAACCGGGGGTGTAGGGCGTGTTCGGATCCTCCGCCCGAATTTCCGGCTCCAGGATCTCATAAAAGAATTTTTCCGTCCACTGCACATACTTTTGCATGTGCACCCAGGCCATGTGCATATCCTCGATCTCGTTATTGCCGCACCACACCGCCAAGCTGGGGTGATGGCACAACCGCTGCACCTGGGCGTGCACCTCGGTCTTTACATTCTCCAGGAATTCCGGCAGGAAGAAGGGGTACGCCTGGCAGGCAAAGCCAAAGTCTTGCCACACCAAGAGCCCCCGCCGGTCGCAGGCGTCATAAAACGCGTCAGATGCATAGTAACCGCCGCCCCACACCCGCAGCATATTCATGTTGGCAAACTGTGCAGCGTCCAGCAGCGCCTCTAACTTTTTGTCATCAAAGCGGGTAATAAAACTGTCCGGCGGGATCAAATTGGAGCCTTTGATAAACAGGGGCACGCCGTTTAACCGGAACTGGAAGTTCATACCGTATGGATCCCGCTCCCGGTTCAATTCAATGGTGCGCAGACCCACACGCTTTTCCGTCCGGTCCAATTCTTTCTCTTTCGCCGTCAGCACCGCCGATACCGTGTACAGGGGCTGGCGGTCCTTGCCGGACAGCTCCCGGGTCCACCACAGCTCCGGCCTCTCAATTTCGAAAACAGCCTCGGTGCCTTTTTCCGTCAGCACTGTGCCGTCCGGGCAGGTCACCTGCAAGGTGCAGGTACAGTCACCGTACTGCTCCACTTGGGCCTTGGCGGTAATCACCGCCCCATCGCCTTGCAGCTGCTGGCGCACGGAAAGCTGCGCCACCCGGGCCGTATCCACAAAATCCAGCCCGATTTCCTCGGTAATGCCGCTCACCGGCAGTACCGGACCCCAATCCCAGCCAAAGTGGCACTGGGGCTTACGAATATGAACAATGCCGTTCTGCCCGTTGGAGTTTATAGGGGTCATACACTTTTTGTAAGCCGCACTCACATACTCCACCGGTGAATAAAAGCGAATGGTCAGGGTGTTCTCCCCTACCTGCAAGCCCTCTTTTACCGGCACCCGGTAAGGCACAAAGCAGTTTTTGCCTTGCAGCACCCGGTGACCGTTAAGCATCACATCACAGATGGTGTCCAGCATATCGCAGCGCAGGTACACTGCATCCGCTTGTAATTCTTCCGCCGTTACGGTAAACTGCTTTTCGTATACCCAGTCGGCGTGGCCGACCCAGCCTACTTCTTTTTCGTTCATACCCACAAACGGGTCCGGGATCTTGCCGGCTGCCATCAGGTCTAAAAAATTGCAGCCCGGCACCTTGGCCGGCATCCAGTCGCCCTGATCTGCCCGGCGAAAACGCCAGTCCCCGGTTAATGTTTTATACATCGGTATTCCCCCTGTATGTAAAGTTTTGCTATTCCATTATACCTAAGCCTACCTGTAAAGTCAAAGCAGAAATACAGCGCCCGGCGTCGCAACGAGAAAAAGCTCAATTACCGCTACACTTTTGTGACCTACTGCGCCTTGGCGGTGATTCTGGACCGGGTGCAAAACGGCGCCGGCTAATTCCCGGAATACATTGCCGACTTTATCGTCCAAAACGGCAAAAAAGACACTTTACAGTATGGAATTCACAGCATAAAAAAGGACCCGTGCCGATGCACAGGTCCTTTTTGTTTTCGTTTTTGATCAGTCAATCTCCACCGCAATTTTCTCGTCGCAGCGGGTGGCGGCAGCGCGCATAACCACGCGAATGGCCTTTGCAATACGGCCCTGCTTGCCGATGACCCGACCCATATCACTCTCTGCAACATGCAGGTGATACACGATCACGCCCTCTTCGTCCGGCTGATCCACCTCCACCGTGACAGCGTCCGGCTGATCCACCAAACCACGGGTGATGGCTACCAATAGTTCTTCCAAGAAAACACCTCCATATTAGTTCTTGCAAACGGGCAAAGAACTAATTATAAAATGCCTTCCTTCTTCAGAATAGCCTTCACAGTGTCAGTGGGCTGTGCGCCGTTAGCGATCCACTTCTTTGCCTTCTCGCCGTCGATCTTCACCTCAGCGGGATCCACCATGGTGTTGTAAGTGCCGATCTCCTCAATGAAGCGACCGTTGCGGGGATATCTGGAATCTGCCACAACTACACGATAGAACGGTGCCTTCTTTGCGCCCATGCGGCGCAGTCTGATTTTTACTGCCATTTTTGTTACCTCCGTAAAAATAAGTAATAATGAATTTATATAACCAAAATGCTTTTGGCAATAGATAAAGTTAGAACCCAAAGGGGTTAGAGCCGCCGTTTTTGCCCATCATACGCTGGGCCATCTCCGGGTTTTGGCTCATCATGCGGCGCATTTTTTTACTCATCTTGGGGCCGCCTTTGCCGCCGCCGAACTGCTTGACCATCTTTTGCATTTGCTTAAACTGGGACAGCAGCCGGTTCACATCCTCCACCTGCATACCGCAGCCGGCGGCAATGCGCCGCTTTCTGGAAGGATTGATGATCTCCGGCTTGGTGCGCTCCTCCACGGTCATAGAGTAGATAATGGAGCGGAAGCGGTTAAACGCGCCCTCGTCAATGTCTTCGTCCTTAATCTTGGAGCCGATACCGGGCAGCATCTTAATGGTGTCACGCAGGGAGCCCATGCGCTCGATCTGGTCGAACTGATCCAAAAGATCGTTCAGATCAAATTTATTCTTCGCCAGCTTGCGTTCCAGCTCTGCCGCCTTTTTCTCGTCCAGGCTCATCTCTGCCCGTTCAATGAGGGAGAGCACATCGCCCATACCCAAAATACGAGATGCCATACGACTGGGGTGGAAAGTCTCCAGCTGGTCCAGCTTTTCGCCGGTACCGATGAATTTAATCGGCTTGCCGGTCACGGCACGTACAGACAGCGCCGCACCGCCGCGGGTGTCACCGTCCAGCTTTGTCAGAATCACGCCGTCAATGCCTAATGCCTCGTTAAAGCTCTTGGCCACATTCACAGCGTCCTGACCGGTCATGGCGTCGATCACCAGCAAAATCTCGTGCGGGTGAACAGTGGAGCGAATGTTTTGCAGCTCCGCCATCAGCGCCTCGTCCACATGCAGACGACCGGCGGTATCCAGCAGCACATAGTCGTTGCCGTGATCCCGCGCGTACTTTACTGCCTCGCCGGCAATGGTCACCGGGTTCTCCGTGCCCATTTCAAACACAGGCACATCCACCTGGGCGCCTACCACCTGCAACTGCTTAATGGCTGCGGGTCGATACACATCGCAGGCCACCAGCAAGGGTCGGTGCCCTTCTTTCTTCAACTTCTTTGCCAGTTTGGCAGAATGGGTGGTTTTACCGCTGCCCTGCAAGCCGCACATCATCACAACCGTCGGCGGGTGATTGGCAATGGCCAACCGGGACTCCGTGCCGCCCATCAACTCCGTTAACTCCTCGTTGACGATCTTGATGACCATTTGGCCGGGGGTCAGGGACTCCATCACATCCGCACCGATGGCACGCTGGGTCACCTTGGCGGTGAACTCCTTGGCCACCTTATAGTTGACATCCGCCTCCAGGAGCGCCATACGCACCTCGCGCATAGCTTCCTTTACATCGGACTCTGTAAGCTTGCCCTTGGCACGCAGCTTTTTAAATGAATTTTCCAGCCGTTCGCTGAGCCCTTCAAATGCCAAGTTCTACACTTCCGTTCTTTTTATCATTCGCAAAGATAAGCGGTTAGGGCCTTGATCCGGGCCACATTGTCGTTGATCTCCCGGGACAGTGTGTGCGACAGATTATACGCATTAATGGCCTCGGCGCACTGCTCGATTTCTTCCAGTCCCTTCTTCAGGGTCTCGAACTTCTTAGCCAAACCCAAGCGACTCTCCATCTCAAACAGCTGGTTCTCCGCCCGCTTGATGGCGTCGCGCACGCCCTGGCGGGTAATGCCCTCATTCTCTGCGATCTCAGAAAGCGAAAGGTCCTCGTCATAATAATACACCAAAAAATCGTGCTGCTTTTGGGTCAACATTTCGCCGTAAAAATCCAGCAAAAAAGAAACTTCCAAATTCTTGGCCAAGGACGCCCTCCCCTTTCTTAGTCTCTTGCGCTGTAAAGTGAAAGCTCTTTACAGCAAGGGGTATTATACTAAAACCGGGCCGCCTTGTCAACCGCTCTCTGCATATTTTTTGCAACAAAATTTACGAAAAAAGCGCTTAACACAAGCTATGGTGCACCGCAAAAATGCCACCCCACCGGATAGTGGTGCGCGCCAACAAAGCAAAGAACACGATTTGTTTACAAAATCGATACAAATCATTGACAACCTGTCGCCTAATACATTATAATAGTCAAAGTCCAAAAAACACGGAGGTACTGTACATGAATCCATTGCATGAATTTGCAGCGCTGTTCTCCAACTTCGGCAACATTGATCCCCGTATGATCGTGATGTGGGTGGTTGGCGGCGTGCTGGTCTACCTTGCCATTAAGAAGGAAATGGAACCCACCCTGCTGCTGCCCATGGGCTTCGGCACCATTTTGGTGAATCTGCCCCTCAGCGGCGCCATTACCCAACCCGGGGCGGAGGAAGGCCCCATATCCGTACTGTTTGATGCAGGCATTGCCAACGAGCTGTTCCCGCTGCTGCTGTTTATCGGTATCGGCGCCATGATCGACTTTGGCCCGCTGCTGAAGAACCCGTGGCTGATGCTCTTCGGTGCAGCCGCCCAGTTCGGTATTTTCTTCACTTTCTTTGTGGCCGGTTTCTTCTTTGATATTAACGACGCCGCGTCCATCGCCATTATCGGCGCTGCCGACGGCCCCACTTCCATCTTTGTGGCCAATACACTGCATTCCAAGTATCTGGGCGCCATTATGGTGGCTGCGTACTCTTATATGGCACTGGTGCCCATTATCCAGCCGCCGGTGATCAAGGCTGTAACTTCCAAGAAAGAGCGCCTGATCCGTATGAAATACCATGCAGGCGATGTAAGCAAAACCACCAAGATTGTGTTCCCCATCGTGGTAACTGCCGTTGCCGGTTTGGTGGCGCCTAAATCCGTTGCACTGGTAGGCTTCCTGATGTTCGGTAACCTGATCCGCGAGTGCGGCGTACTCAACCAGCTGTCTGAGACGGCGCAGAACGCCTTTGCCAACATTATTACAATTCTGCTGGGTCTGACCGTTGCTGCCAAAATGCACTATCAGGACTTTGTATCCTGGCAGACCCTGATGATCCTGGGTCTGGGTCTGGTTGCCTTCATCTTTGATACCGTAGGCGGCGTAGTGTTTGCCAAGTTCATCAATCTGTTCCTGCCCAAGGAGAAGAAAATCAACCCCATGATCGGTGCAGCCGGTATCTCCGCATTCCCCATGAGCGGGCGTGTGGTCAACCAAATGGGCCTGAAAGAGGACCCGCAGAACTTCCTGTTGATGTACTCCATCAGCGTCAATGTTTCCGGCCAGATCGCCTCCGTTATTGCCGGCGGCCTGATCCTGACCCTGGTATCGTAAGGAGGATATTATATGCAGACTTTATTTGCTTCTCTGCTGGCTGTGGTTACCATGGCCATTCACGCCCAATCCTGGAAAACCACCCTGCCGGATATGCTCTTTGGTATGATCGGCATCTTTATCGTGATCGGCGTGATCATTCTTGTCACCTATGGGCTGAACAAAGCCTTTTCCAAAAAGAAGAAGGACGACAAGGACAAGAAATAAAAACAAAATGAAACCCAAAGGCGCTCGGCAAGTCCGGGCGCTTTTTCTGTGCAAAAAACAGGGTTGCAAAATGCGACGGTCTATTGTATAATATAGGCAAATTCAAACGCTATGACGAAGAAAAGTAGCGCTCCCCCTGCTGTTTAGAGAGTCGCGGTCCCGGCTGAAAGCCGCAGCACAGCAGCCTGCGTGAAGTTCCCTTCCGAGCGGTTTTGCTGAACCACAGTAGGCAAGAACGGTGTGAGCACCGTTATCAGGCTCAAAGAGTGTTTGCTCCGATTGGCACTTGCCAACTTGCAAAAAACAGGGTGGTACCGCAGGTAATTCCGACTTGTCCCTATACGAACGGGGCAAGTCGTTTTTTATTTGCACACTGCCGCGAGCAATACAGAATGAAAGAAAGGATACGAAGATGAAAGCACAACTGGAACAAATCCGCCGGGCCGCCAAGGAAGCACTGGCCTCCTTTGACAGCGCCGAACAGCTGGAAAAAGCCCGTATTCAGTACTTGGGCAAAAAGGGCGAGCTGACCGCTATTTTGAAGCAGATGGGTAAGCTGTCTGCCGAGGAGCGCCCGGTGATCGGCCAACTGGCAAACGAAATTCGCAAAGACATTGAGGACACCATTGCCAACAAGTCCGCAGAGATCAAAAAGGCAGCCCAGGAAAAGCGGCTGGCTGAGGAAACCCTGGATGTGACCATGCCCGGCACCCTGCCGCAGATTGGCTACAAGCACCCGCTGTCCATCGTCCTGGACGAAATCAAGGACATCTTTATGGGCATGGGCTTTGACATTGCCGAGGGCCCGGAGGTGGAGTACGACTACTACAACTTTGAGGCACTGAACATCCCCAAAGACCACCCGGCCAGAGACACCCAGGACACCTTTTATATCAATGACAACATCGTACTGCGAACCCAAACTTCTCCAGTACAGATCCGTGTAATGGAAAAAACGCAGCCCCCCATTCGAATCATTGCTCCGGGCCGTGTATTCCGCTCCGACGCGGTAGATGCCACCCACTCTCCCCTGTTCCACCAGATCGAGGGCTTGGTGGTAGACAAGGGCATTACCATGGCAGACCTGAAAGGCACGCTGGAGACCTTTGCCAAGCGGCTGTACGGCGAGAATACAAAAATCCGCCTGCGACCCCACCACTTCCCCTTTACGGAGCCCAGCTGCGAAATTGATGTAAGCTGCTTTAAGTGCGGCGGCAAGGGATGTCCCTTCTGCAAGGGTGAAGGCTGGGTCGAGATCCTCGGCGGCGGCATGGTGCACCCCAAGGTGTTGAAAAACGGCGGCGTAGACCCGGATGTATACAGCGGCTTTGCCTTTGGCGTAGGCCTGGAGCGGCTGGTGCTGTTCCGCTTTAATATTGACGATATGCGTTTGCTGTATGAGAACGATATGCGTTTTCTGTCCCAGTTTTAAGGAGGTGCAAATATGATTTTATCCAGAAAATGGGCCAACGATTATGTGGACCTAACCGATATTGACAACAAGACCTTTTGCGACGAAATGACCCTGTCCGGCTCCAAGGTGGAGGGGTATGAAGTGGAAGGCAGCGACATTGAGAATGTAGTTGTGGGTCAGGTACTTTCTATGGAGAAACACCCGGACTCCGACCACCTGTGGGTGTGCCAAGTGTCCGTAGGCGACGATCAGCCGCTGCAAATCGTCACCGGCGCCCAGAACTTAAAGCCCATGGACGTTGTGCCGGTGGCACTGGTGGGTGCTACGGTGATCAACCGCAAAGACCATAAGTTAGAAAAAATCAAAAAGGGCAAGCTGCGCGGGGTTGCTTCTGCCGGTATGCTGTGCTCCTTTGACGAACTGGGTCTGACCCAAAACGACTTCCCTTACGCCTGCGCCGACGGCATTTTTGTACTGGGGGACGACTGCGACAAGACCCTGGGCATGGATATTCACAAAGCCATCGGCTATGACGACACCTGCGTTGAGTTTGAGATCACCTCCAACCGGTGCGACTGCCTGTCCGTAACCGGTTTGGCCCGTGAGGCAGCAGCCACCTTTGACCGGCCTTTCACCTTGCCGGAGCCGGAAGTGAAGCCCGGCCACGGCAATGTAAACGACCTGCTGCAAGTGCATATTGAAGACGGCGAAAAGTGCTACCGTTACACCGGCGCTGTAGTAGAGAATGTGCGAGTCAAGGAGTCACCCCGCTGGCTGCGGGAGCGACTGCGTGCCTGCGGCGTGCGCCCCATCAGCAACATTGTAGATATTACCAACTATGTGATGCTGGAGTACGGCCAGCCCATGCACGCCTTTGACCTGCGTTACCTGGTGGGCAACACAGTGAATGTGCGTAACGCCAAGGCCGGCGAGACCATCACCACCCTGGACGGCGAGACCCGGGAGCTGACGGAGAATATGCTGGTGATTGCCGATACGGAGAAGCCTGTGGCCGTTGCCGGCGTAATGGGCGGCGAATACAGCGGTATTATGGACGACACCACCACCATCGTATTTGAGTCCGCCTGCTTTAACGGCACCTGCGTGCGCCGCACCGCCAAGGCGTTGGGTATGCGCACCGAGGCCTCTGCCCGGTACGAGAAAGAGCTGGACCCCAACCAAACCATGCGCGCCTTAAAGCGTGCCCTTCAACTGGTACAGCTGCTGGACGCCGGCGATGTGGTAGACGGCGTGGTGGACTGCTGCAAGAAAGTCAAAGAGCAGGTCACCGTGGACTGGGACTACCAGTGGATTAATCGGTTCATCGGCTTTGATCTCAGCGAGCAGCAGATGATCGATATTTTGAAGAAGATCGACTTTGATGTGCGCGACGGCAAGGTCTATGCTCCCACCTTCCGCAACGATATTGAACACCTGGCAGACCTGGCGGAAGAAGTGGCCCGGTTCTACGGCTTCCACAACATTCCCAACCACATGCTGCAAGGCGCTGCCAACGGCAAGCTGACCCACCGCCAGTCCTTTGAGCGCAAGCTGGGCAACACGCTGCTGGCCTGCGGCTGCACCGAGGTATCCACCTTTAGCTTCATCAGCCCTAAGGCTTATGACAAGATCTGCCTGCCCCCGGACAGCGAACTGCGCAACTCCATTGTAATCCTGAACCCTCTGGGCGAGGACACCAGCATTATGCGCACCACCATCCTGCCCTCTATGCTGGATGTGCTGTCCTTTAACTACAACCACAAGACGGAAGCCGCTTGTATGTACGAGATGGGCACCGTTTACACCCCCACAACCCCAGACAAACTGCCTATCGAGAGTCAAAAGGTCACCATCGGTATGTACGGCAACGGCGCAGACTTCTTCGCACTGAAAGGCATTGTGGAGAAGCTGCTGGACTGCCTGCATGTGGATCACTACGATGTGGAGCCGGTAAAAGATAACCCCACCTTCCACCCGGGTCGTACCGCCGCCTTCACCATAGACGGCAAGGTGCTGGCAACCTTGGGTGAGGTACACCCCAATGTGGCAGAGAACTACGCCATCGGCACCAGAGTCTATTTAGCAGAGATTGATGTAAATACCGCTTACGAGAACGAAAGCGGCACCCGCACCCACAAGCCCCTGCCCAAGTACCCGGCCAGCAACCGGGATCTGGCCTTTGTGTGCGATAAGGAGATCCCGGTGCTGAAGTTGCAGCGTGCCATCGGCGAGGCCGTAGGCAAGACCCTGGAGAGCGTCAAGCTGTTTGATGTGTATCAGGGTGAGCAGATTGAAAAGGGCAAAAAGAGCGTGGCGTTTAACATTCGTATGCGCGCGCATGACCGCACCCTCACCGATGATGAAGCCGACGCTGCCATGAAGCGGGTGGTCAAAGCCCTGGACAAAATGGGCATCAGCCTGCGGAGTTGACCGAAAAAACGGACAACTGCCTGGTAATTTGACCGGAATATCGGAATTTTTGCATTTTAATATTGTAATTATTCCAAAAACTGTATATAATGATGTGTACGGAGGTGACTTTACCGTGACAGATAAGACCATGACATTTAGAATCGGTGATGAAAAAGAGGATGTTATGAAGGATACCTTAACCCAGGTGTTTGACGCCCTGCGGGAAAAGGGGTACAATCCCATTAACCAGATCGTAGGCTATCTGCTGTCTGAGGATCCCACCTACATCACCACCCACAACAATGCCCGCAGCCTGATCCGCCGGATCGACCGGGACGAGTTGTTGGCCGCTATGGTAAAGTCCTACTTAGATTAAAACGAAGGAGGCGTTCCCTTGGCGAAGAAAAGCGAATTCTTGGAATACAAAGGCAGACCGCTGGTACGCTGCGGCAACACCATTTACTACGGCAGTATGGCCGACCCGTTCGTTGTGTGCCTGAAGGTACAGAGTGAGAAGAAGCAGGGCGACCAAACCATTGCCGACAAAGTGATCATTCAGCTGCTGAATACGGACGAGCAGATCTCGCCCAAAGAGCAGGTGGTCAAAAAGAGCGAAAAGACCGGCCTGTTCAACGCGCTGGATCTGGGTGCCGTTTGGCTGGAAAGAGCCCTCAAGAAAAACGCATAACCCAAAAAGAAGCAAAACCGCGTGTATACCTACACGCGGTTTCCTTTTTCTTATGCAAAAGGCCGGGACAAATGAGTCGTCCCGGCCTTGTTTGTCTTATTCTGTGCCGCCCACAGCAATCCGCTGCAACAGCACATAATCGCGCAGATTGATGACGCCGTCCTGATTCAGATCGTACACATATCCCAGCGCGCTCTTGTCTGCCGCACCCATGTGATCAAAGAATTGAGCCTCCACCACATCGGCTCGGCGGCGTTCTGTTACTCCGCACCGTGTGCAGGTATAAATGCAAACGCCCGGTTCCGCTCCGCTGTATTGGAAGATATGCCCGTATTCCGGCGCCGCCGCAATCGCCTGCTGTACTTCTTCCCCACAGACAGTGCAGCTGCCGGTGCGCAAGCCGTCAGTAGAGCAGGTGGGATCCACAGTAACCGTCCACTGCTCCACATGATGCCCAGGCGCCATGTGCTCCGTGCACGCCTCAGCCGCACAGGTGCCGGTACCGGTTGGATCCTCCACTGTACAAACGCGACGCACAATCTCTTTGTGCGTGCAGTCCCCGGCCTGTACCACCTGATCCTGATAACAACCGGCTTTCCACACATAATGGCCGCTTGCGTCGGTGACATGGGTGGTACGAATGGTATCTGTTGCCGTATCCATGCACCGTGCGCAGCGCAGGTATTCAAAAATGTGTCCGTTACTCTCCGACTGGTCATCGGTCTGGATCACCTGCAGGTCATGCCCCAGCGGCGCAGTGAACCCGGTGGTGTACGCACTGCCGCAAACGCTGCAAGTGTAGCAATCATATCCGGCTGCGGTACAGGTCGCCGCTACCGTCGTCTTTACAAAGCTGTGTGCCCCGGGCTGCGTGTAATCTGTGCGATAGCTGTATCCGCACACTGTACAGGTGTATTGCGTGTAACCGGACTGACTGCAAGTGGCCGCCACCACTTCACTTTGATAATCGTGCGCCGTAGCGGGGATAAGGACTTCATAGCTCTGCTTACACCCGGAACACATATACTTGATCACGCCGGCTTTTGTACAGGTGGCAGGCGTTTCACTGACTTTTACATAAGTATGTCCGGTCGCCGGTATGGTCACACCCTGCTGCAACAAAAATCCGCAGTCAACACAGTAAACATCGCCGGTATATCCGTCATTACAAGCATTGGAAGGATATGCATATTTGGTCTTCGTATTGGTATGCGCGCAGTCTAAAGTCACAAAGGAAATGCTGTGGTTCTCTGCATAAGTTTGTGCAGTGGTATTGGCGTAGCCGTGAATGGATACGGCCGTACTGTTATCAAATACATAATTCCCGAATTCCTGCACACTGGCCGGAATCACAACGGTTTTTAGACTGGAAACATTTGCACAGGCCCGATAAGGTATGCGATCTCTGCCACCCTCAAACACAACCGTCTCTATGCTACTTCCATCCAAACAGGAAACATCGTTATAATTCCAACGACTATACATCTGCGTAACATACTGCGGTATGGTCAAACTTTTCAACTTTGTACACCCATTGAATGCACCGGCGCATATCGTAGTCAAGCTTTCCGGCAAGGTCACACTGGTCAGGTGCACACAATTTTCAAATGCATATGCGCCGATGTATTCCAGCTGATTCGGCAGCACGACTGTCTCAAAATGACAACCACTGTATGCCTGATCGCCGATTGTCTTTACGGAATTCGGCAAAGCGAATTCCGTTATACCATGACAATTTTGAAAAGCATTTGCACCGATACTGCTTACCGTATTGGGTAAAGTTATACCGTGCCCGGTTAAGCCGGTACATCCGAAAAAAGCGGCATTTCCTATAGTTGTCACACCGACAGGAATGTTGATACCGTCACCGGTTAATACGGTACACCCCCTGAATGCATTACTATTAATTGTCTTCACACCAGCAGGAATCACAACTTTATTTAATCGGGTGGCATTTGCACACGAAAGATAGGGTATGTAATCTCTACCGCCCTCAAACACAACCGTCTCTATGCTACTTCCATCCAAACAGGAAACATCGTTATAATTCCAACGACTATACATCTG
>ENA-UEPH01002371-UEPH01002371.1-human-gut-metagenome-genome-assembly--contig:-NODE-2371-length-13576-cov-3.669901_pt1 | contig 13576 bp, 11 predicted proteins | sample MGYA00242891_ERZ507898 | MGnify/ENA primary metagenome ERZ507898 (study PRJEB26167, sample SAMN06115411) | human gut metagenome | host: Homo sapiens | place: China:Guizhou | collected 2014-10-15... | reverse complement strand
GAGGTCCACGCCCTTCAGGTTGTTCTGCGCCCACTGGTTCAGCTCTTTCTGTATGAACGAGTTGAGCGGGTTCTCGGTGCTGACCTTGGCGGTCGTTCCCGGACCGGTGTAGGTGTTGTAGATGAGCAGGTTCATCGCCTGATTGGCCCGCTGTTCGGCCGTCAGCGAATTGAGCTGGTTCTGCATCGTGAGGTCTTCGGGGGCGGACAGCCCGAAGCTGACTTCGAGGTCGTTCAGCGTATTGCGGATATTGATGGAGATGTTGAAATTCACCGAGCGCGAATCCTGTCCGTCCGCGGAGACGCTGGCCCGGACGGTTTCGACCGCCGTAATGTTGAAGGCCGGGTCGGCGACGTTTCCGACCCAGTCTACATAGCTGTCCGGCGTGATCTTGAATATCTTCTGGGAGATCACGGGCGGATTGTAGCGCACCGTCCCGCCCGAAAGGACGTATTTGCCTGACAGGCTGACGTCTCCCAGCGGATTCATCGTGAAGGTCAGGTTGCCGCCGCCCTGCAGGTCTATCCGGTTGCTGCCGTCGGCGGAGAGGTCCACGGCGGCTTGGACGTCGTCGTTGATGTCGACGTTCAGGAGGATGTCCATGCCGCCGATCCGCACCGTCGGGGTGGCCTCGGCGAAGCTTTGGTTGTCCATGTCGCGGAACGAAACGAAGGTCACGATGTTCTGCGGACGCTCCTTCACGTCCATCGGCGAATCCTGCATGACATAGTTGATGTCGGTGTTTTTGAGCAGTGCGACGCTGCCGCGGATGACGAGTTCGTCCAGAGGGCCTTTGGCCGTCGCGTCCAGATCGAGATAGGCTTTCCCGTAGACGGCCGTTCCCTCCTTCCGGGCCACGTTCACGAACTGGAAATCCGACGCCCGCAGCGCGATGTCGGCCGTTATGCGGCCGAAGTCGGTCAGATCGACGTAGCCTCCGATCGTCAGCGGGCTTTTGTTGGGGGCGGTGACCGCAAAGTCGTCGAACAGGATCCGGCTGTCGTCGATGCGGATCGTGTCGGAAGAGAGACGGAACGAAGTGCCGATCATCGGCACGCGGACCTCCGTCTGTGCGAACTGCAGGCCGCCGTTCAGCTGCAGCCGTTGCGGCGTTCCGCCCGCGTGGAGCTTCCCGGAGAGTATGCCGGAGAGACGGAGCATGTCGGCGGGCAGAAAGACGTCGGCCCGCTGCAGGGGGAATCCGGGGATCGACGCCGTGAGGTCGAGCGGGCTTTCCCGCTCTTTGCAGTAGTCGCCCCGCGCGGTCAGGACGTCGGCGCCGTCCAGCGTGAGCCGCACGTCGGCCTGCTGTTCCCGCCCTTGTGCATAGCGTACGCCCAGCCCGACGTCCCCGAAGCGCTGCTTGTCGTACGAGAGTCCGGCGACGGAGACGTCGCCCCGGACGGCCAGCGAGTCGGCGCCCGTGTTCAGGGTCACGGCGGCGCCCAGCACGCCGCCGACGGGCGGGGCGGAGGGGAGCATCGCCAGCGCCCCGCCGATGTTCAGCCCTGCGATGTCGAGCCGGATGCCGCGGAGCAAGTCGGTTTCCGGAACGGTATGGATCGCAAACCGCTGGTCGCCGTGAGTCATGTCGAGGTCGGCGCTCAGGTTTCCGTCGAACCGGTAGACGAGGTAATTGCCGGGATTCACCGTCCACGGCTCGGAGCCGAATACCGGGGCGAGGGGCGTTACGGATGCACGGATCAGGCTGTCGTTCCACGCTGCGTCCACCCCGAAGCGGAATCCTTCCCGGCCTGCGCGGTTCTTTTGGTAGAAATTCACCGCTCCCGTGTTCCGTACGACGTGGCCGTACACTCCCGCGAGGGCTATGTTGTCCAGATTTCCGGGGGCGTTCGCCACGCGGAGGGCATATTCCAGCCGGCTCCCGTTCTGCACCGCGGATGCCGTCAGGGTGTCGAGAACGATGCTGCCGTATGCCAGTTTTTCCACGCGCATCCGGAGCGATACGGGCAGGGAGTCGCAGTTCGTGCCGGCGATATCGAGGTTGCTGAAAGCGATTCTTTTGGTTCTCAGGAAACTGCTGAGGATGTTGTCGCGTCCTGCCGAGACCCGCAGTCCGAAATCGGGCAGGACCGTTTTGAGCGAATCCATATCGACGTGCTGCGAGCGGATCTGCTGCGCCAGCACCCCGGCGCTCCGGGACGCGGCGGCGGTCAGCGAATCGAGCGGTTCGGGGGCGGCGAACGAGAGCGTCAGATCGCCGGAGGTCAGTCCGGCGCGGGTGGCTGCAGTGTCGGTGCCGAACGTGACGTTCGTCCGGCGGATGCGGTCCGTGCGGTTTTTGCTGTGGATTACGATGCTGTCCAGCGTGAGACGTGCGGCCATGCCGCCGGCATCCGAAGCGGAAGCGTCGGCGTCGAGCGCGAACGATCCGCCGATCTGCTCCGGAGTGATTCCCATGTCGGCCAGATCGAAGTCGAAGACATTGCCCGACACGCCGATCCGCTGTTCCCGCTCCGTCAGCGTTCCCGAAACGGACAGCAGCAGACGGAGCGCTTCGTCGCGGTCGTAAAGGCGGCCGGAGAGGTGCTGGTTTTCGAGGTCCGCATCCAGCTCTATTCCGCCGAAATCATGGCTCCGGTACTCCGCGCGGCCGATCTGCATCCGGACGCTTCCCCGTGTCTGCGGCAGCAACGGATCGAATCCGGCGCCCCCGGCCGTCAGCGTGAAATCCAGTGCGCCCAGCGAGTCGGCCGGAAGGAAACGGTTCAGCGGAAGGCTGTCACACCGGACTTCCGCATCGTATATCTGTTTTTCAGGGTCGATCCGGCCGTTCAGCGTCAGTTGGCCGCCGTCGGCGGTCAGCGTCGAAGCGAGCGAGTAAAGTCCCCGGTCCGCGTCTGCCGCTCCGCGGAGCGTGAGCCGTTCGGGAATCGTCACGCGCTGCCGCAAGGCCGTGTCGGGTAGCAGCTCCAGCAGAAAAGCCATGTCGCGGAACTCCCCTTCGAAACGGGCCGCGGCTTCCAGCCGCTTCGGGGCGAGCAGGTTTTTCGCGGTGCCGTTCACCGCAAGGTCGATATGTCCGGGCGACGAGATGTCCAGCCCCGCCTTTTTGATGTCGCCCAGCGTTCCCGCCGCCGAAAGCTTGATCCGGACGATCCGGTCGTCCAGCGCGGCGGGAATCAATTGCGGATAGAGCAGTTTTATCTCCTCCGTATTCAGGCTCGCCGAGAGGTCGGCGGTCAGCGGGGTGTCGGGCGCCATTCGCATGATTCCGGCTCCGGCGTGCGCCTCGGCCCGGATGCCGGAAAGCGGCGTCGCAAGCTCGAACCCGGAGAGCGAAATGCCGGTGGAGTCCATTGCGAACGCCCCGGCGGCATTCCGTACGGACAACCCGCTGCGCTCGGTGAACGCCAGCCGGCCGATCCGAAGGGCGATGTCGGCGCCCCGGTTGTAGATCGAATCGACCGACAGGTCGAGCGGCGAGAGGACGATGAACGCCGGATCGAATCCCGCCGCGGGGCGGTGGTGCAGCGTTCCGTATTCGAGACTGTTGTCGTTCAGCGCGACGCTGCCGACCCGGACGGTCCACGGCAGGGCGGGAGCTTCGCCGTCGTCGGCCGCTGCGTCGTGGGGTGATGATGTGTTGTCGGCGGCCGCTGTTTTATCGGGGTGCGCCGCTTTGCCCTGAGTCGCTGTTTTGTCGGAGGGCGCCGCTTTGCTCCGGACCGTCGTTTTGTTCGAGGCCGTTCTCTTGTCCGGAACAGCCGTCTTGTCCGGAGCCTTTTCTCCGGCGTCCGCCGGGGCCGTCAGGTAGGCGTATCCGCCCCGGTTCAGCAGGATGCTTTTCACGGATACCTGCCGGCTGTCCAGCAGAACCCGGCAGCTGTCCACCTCCCCGTCCGGCAGGCGGACGGAGAGGTCGGTTACCGCGGGGGCGGTCCGCATCCCGAAGGCGAGGTTTGCGACCGTCAGTTTTCCGACGTCGATCTGCCACGGCAGGGCCGCGGCGCTGTCCGCCTTTTCGGCGGGAGCGCTCTCCTCCGTGTTCAGAAATACATCCCCGTCCGTCAGCGCGATGCGGGAAATGCCGACCGTTTTGGCCGGCAGGCCGACCCGGCAGTCATTCACGGCGAACTGTCCGGCGGCGACCTTCAGGTCCATGCCTGCCGTGGAATCTCTGTAATGCGCCGCGAGTTTTGCCAGTTCGAGACTCCGCACGGCGACCTCTTTGCGGAGCAGGGGCCACACGGCGACCTCCAGCGAAAGGTGTCCGCAGGAGAGGAGCGTGTCGCCCTTGTCGGTCAGCAGCGTATTGTCCACGGACAGCCGCAGCGGGAAGGAGAGCCGCAGACGCTCCACCGAGAGGTCCATTCCGAGCGTCCGGGATGTGTAGCCGACAGCCTTGCCCCGGACGAAATCCTGAACGGCCGGGATGTAGAGCAGGGCGGGGACCAGCATCAGGACGAGGAGGATGACGAGCAGCGTCCGGAACGTATATTTCAGTATCTTTTTCAGCATTTGCAGAGTGACTGATTCCGTGTTTGTCAGGCGGCGACGCGTCTGCGTGCGATTGTCCGCCCGGTGCGCGGGGCCTGCGAAATTTCGCGCAAATTACTAAAAACCCGATGATCGGGCAAGGGCTTCGCTCCCCATAAACGGTCTCTTTTTAAACAATTATCGTCTTTTCCCTTCCCGTGTTGCCGCCGGTCGTGCGAAAAGTCGTTTAAACGTTCCGGGCGGATTCCCCGAAATCGAACCGCAGCTGCACGCACTCGGCGCAGGCTTCGGGCGAATTGCCGACCGTAAGGCCGATCAGGCGGATCTTCCGTCCGCGGAAATCGACCGCCGCCAGCAGCTCCTCGGACACCTGCCTGAGCGTTTCGGCCGAATTGACGGGAGCGAAAAGCGTCTTCGACCGGGTTATCTGGCGGAAGTTGTCGAACTTGAGTTTCAGCACGACGGTCTTTCCCTTGAATTCGTGCCGCATCAGGCGGTTCCAGACCTCTTCGCGCACGGCCGACAGCTCCAGCCGCAGTTGTTCCCGGTCGTCGGTATCTTCGGCGAAGGTCGTCTCCGCGCCGAGCGATTTGCGGATGCGGTTCGGTGTGACCTCGCGTTCGTCGATGCCGCGGGCATAGCCGTAATAGCTGTGTCCGGCCTTGCCGAAATGGCGGACCAGCTCCGCTTCGTCCCGCAGCCTGAGGTCGGCGCCCGTATGGATTCCCATGCCGTGCATCTTCCGGGCCGTCACCTCCCCGATGCCGAAGAACCGCTCGATGGGAAGGGCCGCGACGACCTCCTCGATCTGTCCGGGCGGGATCGTGAACAGTCCGTCGGGTTTCCGGTAGTCCGAAGCGATCTTGGCCAGCATCTTGTTGACCGATATTCCGGCCGATGCGGTCAGTCCGGTTTCGGCGAGGATGCGGGCTTTGATCTCGCGGGCGGCGAGGGTCGCCGAGCGCAGGTGCGTCACGTCGAGGAACGCCTCGTCGAGCGAAAGAGGCTCGACGAGTTCGGTGTAGTCGCGGAAGACGGCGCGGATCTGCCGCGACACCTCCTTGTAGACGTCGAAACGCGCCGGCACGAAGATCAGGTTCGGACAGAGCCGTTTCGCCAGCGCGGAGGATATCGCCGAACGCACCCCGTAGGGCCGGGCTTCGTAGCTGGCCGTGGCGACGACGCCCCGCGGGCCGTCATGGCCGACGGCGATCGGCCGGCCCCGGTATTCGGGGTGGTCCCGCTGTTCGACGGAGGCGTAGAACGCATCCATGTCGATGTGTATGATTTTCCGTTGCGTCATGGTGGTGATTCCTGCAAAGATAGTGAATAAATGCCGCTCTTTCGTCCGGTGATTTTGCGTATCTTTGTCTCCGGATTAATTCTGAAGAAAATGGCGGACGACTATTTAGGACGGAAAATGGAGGAGTATCTGGCCCGGACGGCATCGGGGCCGTGCAATCGCAGGCCGTTGGCGACGCTGGGCAGGCTGCTGCTCAAAAACCGGAGCCATCGCGGTTACGACGCGCGGTTCGTCGTGCGCGGGGATCAGCTCCGGCGCATTATCGGCGTGAATGCCAAAATCCCCTCGGCGCGGAATCAACAGGTGCTGCGCTTCCGGCCCGTACTGGCGGACGAGGCTCCCAAAGTATTGCCCCATATCCGGCTGGGAGGGGCTTTGCCCGAACTTCATCTGCCCCTGCCGGGGACCGAGCCGAACGCTTTCATCATCATCTGCTCGACGGTCGCCGAGGACCGCTATGTCGATATCGATCTGGGCATCTGCATCGGAGCGTTCGACAAGGAGCAGATCAGGCGGAAGTTCGGACTGGATGCGGAGCCGCTGCTGATTCTCGCCCTCGGCAAGGGCATCGAGAAGATCGAGCTGACGGAGATCGGCTCCGGCGGCGACCGCGCCTATTACCGGAAAAACGGGACGCACTATGTTCCCAAAGTCCGTCTGGAGGATTTGCTGATCGGGTGATGCGCCCTCTTCCGTGTCGGGCGGATGGCCGTGCGGCAGGTTAAAGCCCCGTGCCGTTGGCCGCGAGGATGCCGGCGTTGAGATAGGTGGCGAAGAGTATCCAGCAGAGGTACGGAACGAAGAGCCACGCCGCTCCGGCCCGGATCTTCCCGCTCTGCGCAATGTAGGCGGCGACGAGAATGTCGAGCAGCGCGATGTCGATCATTCCCAGCAGGGGGCTTCGGCATACGAAGAAGAGGATGCTCCACAGCACGTTGAATCCCAGCTGTGCAAACCATAGCGTCATAACTCTCCGGCGCAGGGGCGAGGCGGAGGTCAGAACCAGTCCGGCGGAGAGGCCCATGCAGAGGTAGATGATGCTCCATGCGATGGGAAATGCCGCATTGGGCGGCGTCAGCGCAGGTTTTACCAGATGCGGATACCATTCGCGGATCGCGTCGTTCTGCCACCATCCGACCAGCCCTCCCAATACGAAGCAGAGCAGTGTGGGAAGAATATAAGCCCAAGCCTTTTTCATCGTTCAGCCGTTTCTGATCGTGTGTGCAAAATCGGTGCCCGCCCTGTTGCCGGACGATCCGGCGGCGTGAATCCCGTGCAGGTCTGCCGGACGGTCGGCGGATAAAAGACGGGACTGCCTGAACCCGGTCAGACAGTCCCTTGCGACACTCTATCGAAAGACGAACTGCGTCGTTAGCAGTTGCCCTGCGATTTTTTGGTGTACTGGTTGTGTCCTTCGGGATTGTTGCTGCGCGATACGCGGCCCGTGGCGGACGACTGGCTTTTGGCGGTTCCCCGGCTCGTCGAGCTGGCGTGCGAGGTGGTCGTGCGGGACGACTTGGTCGCCGATTTGTTTTGTCCGGTCTGCGTGCGGCCGGCGGTCTTGTTGGTTGACTCTTTCATGACTGATAAAGAATTTAGTTTGACATTGTGCTGTCGTTCGTGCCGAAAAAACCTTTCGGCCGAAAGCAAGTTTGTAACGCCGCACTGTTGACGCAATATGCGGCGTTGCTCGGAAAGAATACAAAACGTATACCATTCCGGCCCGGCAGGCCGCTCTTTCGGCTGTTTCGGCTGTCCGGGACGTGTTATTTCTTGACCCAGACGGCCAGTTTTCCTCCGTGTACCCTGAAGAGGGCCTTGCCGTCGTCTCCGATGACTATTTCGTCGTCGTAGCTTCCCGTGATCTCGTGCCACGTCTCATTGGCATGCGTTACGCCTACGGACATCACCTTTTCGCCGTCTTCGCCGTTGGAGAGCAGCAGCGCAAGTCCCGAATCCGGATGCTTCTCGTCGCCTGCGCGGGTGAACCCCACGGTGTTGGGATGGTCGAAGTAGTCGGTCTGTTCGCCGAAAGCCCGCGAGCGGCGTGCGTCGAGCAGTATGTCGAGAACGGCCCGGTGGGGCGACGCTTCGCCCTTCATGCTGTAATAGTCGCCGTAGAAGATGCAGGGGTACCCCTCCTTCATCAGCAGGATCAGGCCGTACGCCAGCGGCTTGAACCACGACTTGACCTGCGATTCGAGCGAACTGCCGCGCTGCGAGTCGTGGTTGTCCACGAACGTCACGGCGAGCGTGGGATATTTCCGCACGAGGGTGGCGTCGAGCAGCGTCCGCAGGTCGAAATCGCGTCCCTGCTGCGAAGCGGTGAAGAGTTTGAAGTGAAGCGGCGCATCGAACAGGTCGATCTGGTGGTCCACGGCGTCGAGGTAGGCTTCCAGCGACTCGAAATCGCCGCTCCAGTATTCGCCGACGGCGTAGAACTCCTTGCCGCGCGAAGCCCGGACGCTGTGCATGAATTCGCCGATAAAGGTGTTGCGGATGTGTTTGAGCGCATCGAGACGCATGCCGTCGGCATCGAGCGTTTGGGCGATCCATGCGCCCCAGCGTTTCATCTCCTCGATCACTTCGGGATGGTCGAAATCCACGTCGTTGAAGATCAGGAAGTCGTAGTTCCCGTTCTCGCCGTCGACCCCTTCGCTCCACTTCTTGCCTTCGCCTTGGATGAGGTAGATGGCCCGCTTGCCGGTTTCGTAAACCTGATCGGTTCCGGAGAAGTGGTACCAGTGCCATTTGAAGGGGGAGTATTTGTCGCCGCGCCCCGGAAAGGTGTATCCGGTCCAGCCTTCGACTTCGACGGGGGCGCCGATCACCTGCTCGCGGTTTTCGGGATCGACTTCGCAGGCCATGAATTTTTCGGTGTAGTCGGCGCCGGTTTTCTGGTTCATCACCGTGTCGATATAGACCGAAATCCCGTTGGCGTGCAGCGCCGCGATCGCCTCCTCCAGCTCCTGCCGCGTGCCGTACTTGGTGCGGACGGTGCCTTTCTGGTCGAACTCGCCCAGATCGTAGAGGTCGTAGACGGCGTATCCCTCGTCCTGCTGTTCGTCGGCCTTGTAGGCCGGCGGGATCCAGACCGAGGTGACGCCGACGTCGTGCAGGTGTCGGGCGTCCTCTTTCAACTGCGTCCACAATTTACCGTCATTGGGCAGATTCCATTCGAAATACTGCATCATTACTCCGTTTTTCATAGATATATGTGTTTGATGTTTGCGGTGTTTTGCTGCAAAGCGCATGCAAAACAGGAAGAACGCTCCGGCTGAAATTCCGGAGCGTTCACACCCAGCGGGCCGACGGGATATTTAGTCCTGTTCGACCGGCTGGCGGCGGGACGCCTTGGTGTCTTGCGGATCGTACTCGCACCACCGGAGGTTCTTCTCCGGCGTCGCCTTGCGGATTTCGCCGCTGCGCTCCTTGCTGAGTTTCTTGTCCGCGCTGCGCACCGAAGCTTCGGTGCGGGGTGTTCCCTGCGGTTTGAGCTGCGTGAGTCCGTCGGTTTCGAGCACCTGCTCGCGCGGGTCCTCGACATAGAGCCACTCTTCGCCCAGTCCGGTGCTTTCGCCTTCGTTCCACGGGCCGCGGGCATCCTCTCCCGTCGAATGATTGGAGTAGATGTTGCTGTAGCGGGGATCGCTCTGGAGCACTCCCGGCGGGAAGTTGGGCTGGATGGTCCCCAGCGCCGCCTCGAACTGCTGGAAGTGCGCCACTTCGCGTGTCATCAGGAAGTTGAGCGTGGCCAGCGTCCTTGTCGTCGGTGAACTGCATCAGGTATTCGTAGACGATCTTGGCGCGCGATTCGGCAGCTATGTCCGAACGCAGGTCGACCGTCAGGTCGCTGTTGGCATTGACGTAGGAGCCTTGCCAAGGCACGCCGTTGCTGTCGGTGAGACGCGGACCGCCGCCCGTCAGTACGCCGAACTGCGGATTGATCGAAAAGGCCGAATGGATGAAATCGTCCTTCGAAATGCTTTCGCCGAAGACGTCGTTGCGCTCGGCCGCATCCTTCAGGTTGCCGTTGACGCCGGCGAGCAGCATCTGGATCGTGGCGCCGACGATTTCGAGGTGGCCCAGCTCTTCGGTGGCGATATCCATCAGCATGTCGTATTTGTCCGGATAGGGGTTGTGGCAGGCGAACGCCTGCACGAAATACTGCATCGCGGCTTTCAGCTCGCCGTTGCCGCCGCCGAATTGTTCGAGCAGCAGCCGCGCGAAGCGGGGATCGGGTCTCGATACCCGCGCTTTGAACTGGAGTTCTTTGGAATGGTAAAACATATATTCGCTGTATTAAGTTGAACATGCCGGAAGCCGGCCTGACTATCGTTTCTGCTTGAGACTCTCCTCGTTCATGCGGCTTCCGATGCTCTGTTCCCGGTCGGAACCCTTCTCCTCCCAGTACGAGCCTTTCTTCGAGCCGTATTGCTCCTTGTTATCCGGCTGCTGCCGGTAGCTGCTGCCTTCGGTGCCGCCTGCGTGCATGCCGCTGTTGTCGCGGTTGTGGCTCCGGCTGTCGAGGTCGTTCGTATTGCCGTTTTGCATCGGGGCGCTCTGCGTATCGTTTTGCTGTTCACGGCTTTCGCCGTGCATTTGGTTTGTCTTGTCCATAATCGTGGTTTTTAAATGATTCGGTTTAATTTGTCCGTCCCCGATTCGGGGCGGTCGTGACCTTCGGTCTTGACGATCTTGTTGTAAAGTCCCATGATCAGCAGCGGGGCGGCCCACTGGCCGACGAGCAGCGCTGCGGATTTACGGCCGCGGAGGTAGACCATCGAGGGAATTTTGGAGGTCTTTTTTTCTACGGCAACGGTAACCTTGCCTTCTTGTGATTTGTCGTTTGTCATGATTGTACGGGTTTAAAAACCGGAGCAGTTTCCTGCTCCGGACGCAATTAACACACACACGACGATCCTTAGTAGATCGTTATCTTGACGATTCCGTCGACGGCGGGAACCGGGTAGGTGTCGCCGACTGCGCTGATGGCCTTGTCTTCGGGCATCAGCGTTCCGCCGAAGATGGACTGGGCATTGCCGGCACCGGGGTACTGGCTTACGGCCGTACCGTCATCGAGCAGAACGGTCTTGCTCGTTACGTCGCCTTTGGTCAGGGCGTTGAGTTCGGGACCGTTGGCGAAGAACCAGTCGTTCGAATAGCCGAACATCGTTGCGAACGCTACCTTTTCGTTGGCTGCGGCCTCATAGGTGCATTCCATGCTCTCGCCGGGCAGGGCGGTGCGCGTAATGGTGTAGATCTTGCGTACCTGCGGGACCTTTTCGAGCGAAGCTTTCAGCTGTCCCGGATCGCCGCGCTGTGCAAGAGCCGCCAGACCGAGCTGGGCGTCTTTCTGTCCCAGCTGATAGATCGGGTTGGTGTTGCCCGTGTAGACCACTACGATGGCGCCGTGCAGCGTGGTGATGATACCCGTCTGGTCGGCTACGAGCGACTTCAGGGGATCGACGTTGCCCGCTTCGGCCAGCTTGGTCAGCTCGACGCCCGATTTCTGATCGACGCTGAAGAACGGCTTCTCCGCCACCAGCTTGCCGTCGAGCATGTTCGATACGACGAATACGCCGCCGGAGAGCGGAGTCTCGTTCGAGGTGCCGTTCGAGATGTTGGAGATCGTGCAGGTGAACAGCGACTGTACGGCGTCGTAAGCCAGACTTACCTGAAGCAGGCTCGAAGCCGCCGGGTAGGTGTGACCCTCCGTGTCCGTACCGTTCACTTCGCTCACTACGCCGGCCTGAGCTACGCCCGGATGGTTGACGCTGGGGCCGGGCTGTTCATTGACGCGGGTTCCGTTGTCCCAGAGTTTCACGGCATTGGCTATGACGCCGGTATAGGGGACGCCCGAATCGTTGAAGAGTGCGATACCCGGATTCTCAGGGGCGAAGAACAGGTCGTTGGAGTAGGAATACATGGTGGCGAACATCAGCCGCTGCCCTTTGGCCGCATGGAATGTGAACGAGGTCGTCGCACCGGGAGCCACGGCGGCGAACGTGCCGCTCTGAACGTAATTCTTCGTCGGGATTACGTTTTCGAACTTGATCGTCGGCTTCGTGCCGGGGGCGCTGTTGTCGTCATCGTCGTCACAGGCCGTAAAGGCGAATCCTGCGAAAAGCAAAGCCGCAGCGAATGCGGTGAAAAAGTACTTTTTTTTCATAGTTGATAGAATGATTAATTAAGTTAATACTCGGTTAAACCGTTATTGCCATTTATATTAAGGTATATGCTCGTATTTGTTGTCCGGCACCCTTTTCGATGCAGTTGCGTGCATCATTTATGCCATGAAAAACACTTTTGGATGGATTGGAAAAACGCGAGGATGGATCTTGCTGCAAAACACGCAGTAACGGGAGGATGGATTTTTTCGGGTTTTCGGACGCTGGGGTAAAAGCTTTTTCCTGCGGAGGTTCGGACGCTGTTCCGGCAGATTTTTTGCGGACTCCGGACCGTAAGCCCGCCGCTTCCCGGCCGGGGAGGCTTCGGGTGAAATAACCACACAAACGGGACTGCGATGACAAAAAACCTTTTGACCCTGCAACGGGACGAGACTACCTTGTGCGAAGTTTACCGCCGGCTGGCCGGACTGGAAAAGGATCCGGTCCGCCGCCGGACGCTGCTGCGTATCATGCAGGACGAAAGACGCCATTGCGAGGTCCTCAGAAGCCGTACGGGCCGTACGGTGGCTCCCGATCCCAAACGGGTTTGGTGGTACGTGGGAATGGTCAGGGTGCTGGGCCGTGCTTTCGTGGTCCGGCAGATGGAGCAGTGTGAAAAGGGTACGGAGGCGAGCTATTCGCGCTATCCCGAACGCGAAGAGTTCGTGCGGATAGCTTCGGAGGAGCGACGTCACGGGGAGGAGCTGACGACGCTGGCCGGCGGAATGCGATTGTGCTACATAAGTTCGGTCGTGCTGGGGTTGAATGACGCTTTGGTCGAGTTCACGGGCGCGCTGGCCGGATTCTCGCTGGCGCTGAACGAGCCGCGGCTCGTGGCACTTACGGGCGGCATCACGGGCATTGCCGCGGCCCTTTCGATGGCGGCTTCCGAGTACCTTGCGACCAAGTCGGAAAAGGGCCGGGAGAAGCATCCGCTGCGGGCTGCGGTCTGCACCGGGGTCACCTATCTGGTGACGGTCGCCATACTGATACTTCCCTATCTGCTCTTTTCGAGTGCGCTTGCCGCGCTGGGAGTCATGCTTCTGGCGGCCCTTACCGTGATCGCCCTGTTCAATTACTATTACGCCGTGGTCCGGTGCGAGAGTTTCAGACGGCGTTTTTTCGAAATGGCCCTGCTGAGTTTCGGCATCGCCGGAATCAGCTTCCTGATCGGTTATATCCTCAAACTGTTTACGGGTGCGGACGTATGAGGCGGCCCCGCAGTCCGTTCGTGCTGTCCGGCAGGCCGGATCCGGACATGCGGCGGCTTGGGCGTCCCCTGAAAAAAACTGATTCTCAGTATGAAAAATATTTTTCGGACAATTTCAACCTCAATGGAATACCATTTGCAGGTATTCCGGTATCATTCATCACTTAAATTCTTTATATTATGAAAAAAATTCTTTTACTCGTCGCAGCTGCGGTATTTGCTTTTGCCGTGAACGCTGCTCCCCAGAAGGTGGATTTCGGTAAACTGCCGAAGAATTCGCAGGAATTCATTCAGAAGAACTTCCCCGGCGAAAAGGTGAAGGCCGTGGAGATGGACCGCGAGGCGTCGTGGGACAAGTACACCGTCTACTTCAACAGCGGCAACCAAGTCTCCTTCGAGGGCGGCAGCGGCGATTGCTCGCAGATCATTATG
>ENA-UEPH01002350-UEPH01002350.1-human-gut-metagenome-genome-assembly--contig:-NODE-2350-length-13685-cov-5.890506_pt1 | contig 13685 bp, 9 predicted proteins | sample MGYA00242891_ERZ507898 | MGnify/ENA primary metagenome ERZ507898 (study PRJEB26167, sample SAMN06115411) | human gut metagenome | host: Homo sapiens | place: China:Guizhou | collected 2014-10-15... | reverse complement strand
GCTAATAAAGCCGGCAGAAATTGAATTTTCGCCAACCATCCGAACCATGTGTGCAATGTACCCGTGAAGTCGAGAAAGAGCAGGGTAATAAGTGTAAAGCACACAATGGCGGTTGTAAGTCTGATAGTACGTAGCATAAACTAATTAATTTTCAATTTATAGTAGTTATATCTAAATGTCTAAAACTGTCAGGATTGAACCATCTATATTTCAACTTTGCAAAGTTAATCAGGGAAATTTGTTTTTCAACTATACAAATTACAGAATGTTTTACCAATTTCACTGATAACAGACGGGAAAACCTTTAGCCGATTGGGTAAAGCACTATTTTTCTAATGCCACGACCTCTCCAATCTCCGGAATCAATACATTCAGAGAATCTTTATTCTTCATCTCTTCTGCATTTTTGAGAGGTTCATCCCAACGATGTTTGGCCAACGCATATTTAGAATGATGTACGGTCAGAACTCTTTTCGCTTTTAAATCTCTGGCCGTCTGTGCCATATATTGGGGCATCAGATGAATTAAGCTTCACTCTTCGTTGTATTGCCCGTTTTCAAGAATTGCGAGGTCGATGCCGGGGAACCGATTGCCTATTTCTGCATAATGCGTATCATATCCTCCGTCTCCGCCAATGTATATCTTTTGTGAAGGAGCTTCTAGCAGGAAAGAAGCCCAAAGTGACTGGTTGGCAGTAAGTCTGCGACCGGAGAAATGACGGGCAGGCAAACAATGTATCATAAAGCCCGGAGCGAGGTTTGCGTCTTCATTCCAGTCAAGTTCTATCAGACGCTCTTTATCAAATCCCCAATATTCGAAATGTTCGCCAACACCCAACGGACAAATCACTGCTCCAATCCGGTCTTTTAATTTTTTGACTGTGTTGTAATCCAAATGATCCCAATGATCGTGACTAATCACGAGATAATCAATGTCCGGCATATCATCCGGTGTATAAAGTTCCGTACCTTTGAATGGCTTGTTGACAAAAGATACGGGAGAAGCCATACAAAATACCGGGTCAACCAATATTCGCTTTCCTCCCGTTTGAATCAGGTAAGATGAATGTCCGAACCATACCAATATTTCTTCATTACGGCCAATCTTGCGTAAATCCGTTTTTATTGCTTTGACAGCCTGTTCGGGGCGCAAACCGTCTATCTTTCTGAAAATGAACTCCCAGATTCCGCTAAAACGTCCCCTGTCGGAAGTCATCAATAGAGTTTCATGCTGATTTTTAAATTCTCCGTTTCTGTAATTAGGAGATTTCATGACTCTTTCCAGCCGTTCCCCACGGGGAGTTCTGCCGAAACTGGCTTGATTGATAAAAACAATGACTGACACCGCCAGTAATGCTATTACAGCTAATATACATCCTACAATCATACGTGCTTTGAATTTCTTGAATATGATACGCATATAATTCATAACTAAATTATTTCACGCAGCAAATATACAGGTATTCAGAGAGCTTATTAGTATATATATTACAGATTGTTATACCATAATTACTGAAAGCAGTTGCCTGTTGGGTGTCAAGTCTATTGTGTGAACAAACCCTTTTCTTGTTCAGTTATTTAGAAATAAATTTTGTAGCTGATGTTCGGAATCAGACCCGCTCCGTCTTTTTCTTCTACTACACTCGTTCTTTCATTGTATTGATAGAAATGCATTCCGGTGCGCATACCCACATTCAGTATTTTCAGAGAAAACTCGTGGGATACTCTTTTCTTATTGATCCGGAAGCTGATCGAAACATCACCGTTTATAGATGGATTGAATCGTTTAGTATATGCTTTGCTCTCGTCAAAAACGATGTCTTTTTCTTCCTGACTTTTTTCTTCATCCACAGGTGTATAGCGTCCTCCTCCCTGAAAGAACAGGCGGCCGTTTACACTTAATACATTCTGTTTGAGTCTGCCAACCATCCATTCTTTTCCGGCGAGCAGGTTCACTAAAAAACTTTTATCCAGTCTCGTATTTCGCCAGATACGGTCTCCTCCCCTATATTTCGATTTGAATAATGAAGCTGTAATCATATAGTAGAAGCCGTTTTTCATGTATTGTTCCAGTGTTATATCTATTCCATAGTTTTTGGCTATTCCGGTGTTTGTCAATATGCGGTCTAAATAGAATTCTTCGTAATTGATAATCGAAAAGGAAGAGTTTTCCTCAACTGGTATGTGGAACAAGTATTGATAATAGGGTTCTATTTTCAGATGTAGGCTCTGATTGATATTCCAGTCATAAGTGAATCCGAAATGATGTGCCTTTGAGAAGTCCAGGTACCGGTTTGATTCCTTTTTACCATTGATTATCTGTTCAACAAAGTAATAGTCGAGCCTTTCTCGGCGGCTATGCAAGCCGTAAGCTGCTGCTAAAGAATGTGCAGGATTTATTTTCCATTTAAGGGCAACTCTCGGTTCTATCGACCAGTTCTTGTTTAAAGTAAAATATTGTCCGGTAACCCCTAAACTGGTTGTCAGATTGTTGCTCAAGTTTATTACGGAACTACTATATGCCGAGAGGACTGTACTTTCTCCACTGCCTTTCGATATTTGTTCCATAGGTTTGTTTAATCCCAAATAAGGGCTGACTTTGTAATCAAGATCATATTTAAGTTCCGTAATGGTAATCCCTGTTCTGTTGGTATGCCTCGGACTGAATTTCTTATTCAGATATGAATTGAATACTAAATTCCATCTGCTATTCTGAATATCTGCCACATTAATAATAGCGTCGTCGGTATGTAAGTCCGCCAATGAACGGTCTTTGGAATAGGTAGCGGATAGAGAAGAACGGATATAAGTGTTTTCATCCATTACAAATTTGTGTGCTAAGCCACCTGCCAGTTTATCCAGTTTATTATATCCCGATGACCGGTCTCCCATCGTTTCCCATTCGGAACGTTCCAAAACATCTGCTTTATTCCTGTCTATCAATCCTAATCCCCAGATCGAAAAGGTTCCGGCTTTACGTGTGGGAAAATTTAGTTTGAAGGCTAAATCCTGATATTTCAGGTTGATGTCATTACCCGATGCCAGTGAAGTAGTAGAAAAGCGATAATTCACCAGATAGGAACTTCCCCGTTTTTTACTGATAGGACCTTCCGAAGCTAAATCTATGCCCATGAGTCCGACCTGAAAGGCGTGTTCGTACTTCTGATTATTACCATTGCGCAAATGCATATCGAAAACACCGGATAAGGCATTACTGTATTCCGCTGGGAAAGCTCCGTTGTAGAAATCGGAGTTTCCGATAACTTGCGTACTTAAAGCAGACAGGAATCCTCCTCCCAGCCCCGCTAAATCGGCAAAATGAGTCGGATTAGGTATTTCAATTCCCTCCAGTCTCCATTGGGTAAATTGCGGAGCGTTTCCCCGGATGGCGACCGCATTGGTACCGACATCTCCTGCCACTCCTGCAAATGCAGAACTTAACCGTGCCGGATCATCAAACCCATTGGCAAATCGGGACGCTTCTTCAATACTAATCATACGCCCTCCCGTAATAGCCATCGGGTTGACTGTCCGGTCTTTTTTTATTTCCGGTTTGACAAGCACTTCAGCCAAATCCTGCACATTTTCATCCATAGGGATTTCTACAAATACTTCTTTGGATGATGTGACAGACACTTCGCTAATGATACTTGGACGATATCCCATAAAAGATGCCTGAATATTATAACGTCCTATCGGGACGTTATTAATCCGGAAATTTCCCCGGTTGTCAGTTGAGCCTCCCAGTGAAGGTTTCTCTGCTATACAGACGGAGGCATATTCTATTGGCGTATTGGTTTTGGAATCAACAACGATTCCTCTTATCGTTTGAGTCAGTTTTTGTGTATCGTCATTGGCAGGCTTTTGCCGGTTATCTTGCAAAGAAATAATAATATGATATCCTTTTATTTTATATACATATCCGGTTTCTTTTAAGAGTTGAGTCATCGCTTTGTCGACAGCTACATTTTTAAGAGATAAAGACTGCTTCTTTTCTAAATCCAGATTCGATTGTTCGTAAGCGATGCTATATCCGGTTTGTGATTCAATTTGGGCAAAGGCCTCTTTTAATGAGATTCTTTTATTTTGTATGGTAATCTTTTTTTCTTTATTCTGTGCGACAGTTGTAAGAGAGAGAAAAGTAAAAAATAAAAAAATGGCGAGCTTAGCTGCCCGTTTATTCGTATTAATTCGATTCATTATTCTATATTTGTATGTTGATACTTCATTTTACGTCACTTGTTGAATGAGGATAGACATTTCAGAACTGGGAAGAGGGTCTCAAGCTGCTTCCCGGTTCTTTTTGTTCATAGGCTGTTTCTTTTTATGGTTGGGTTAATACTATTTTATTTTCATGTTGTTGATAATCAAAGCCGATGATATCTTTCAAGATATTCAGTATTTCATCCAGATCTTCATCTTTCAGAAATTTGACAGTATATCGTTTGGACACAGGGATATTTGCCTCATTATCAATCGTGGTGTTATAGTGTCTTTCGAGGGTTCGGAATATTTCTCCGGCAGTAGCATTGGTAAAGATCAATTTTCCCACCACCCAACTGTTGGTATCATTAGTATCTATCACTGATATATGGATGTCTGACGACTTCTTATCGTATGTAAGCTGTTCATTGGGTTTAAGTATGCGGGGAGGTTGGGACTGGACGCTCACTTCTACCTTGCCGCTCGTCAGTGTAGTCGTTATTTTTTCATCATTAGGATAGGCTTTCACGTTGAATTTGGTTCCAAGAACCTTCACGGAAAGTTGGGAAGTTTCCACGATGAAAGGACTTGCAGTATCTTTTTGGACAGAGAAATAAGCTTCACCGTTAAGAATGACCAAACGTTTATCTTTGGCAAAAGTTTCCGGATATAAAATGGTGCTTCCCGCATTCAACCATACTTCCGAACTGTCCGGCAAGATTAGACGCTTCTGTTCTCCGTAAGCAACGGATACTTCTATCATCTCGTTTTGGGGAGAAAGATAGCAGAACATTCCTCCTGCCAATAAAAGCAATGGAACAACAACAGCGGCAACATGGGCAAACCTCTGATAAGAAGCGATACTCGCCAGATGTTCCTTGTTGTATCCGGTTCTTAAATTTACCCGTTCCAGTGAGGCATAAGTGCTCGAATCGGCTTCTACGTCCAATTCATTCCAATAATCCAATGAAGCTTTTGCTTTCGCCTGTTGGTTTTTATCTTTAATGATCCATTTCTGCACTTTCTCTTCCGTTTCAGATGGAAAGCGGGCGGAAAGGAACATTCTGATGATTTTGGTGATATTACTTTTCTTCATTTTTGCTGCACTTTACTATATATACAGTTTGGTGGCAAAAAGCTCAATAAGAAAATGAATATTTTTTATGAAAAAATAAGTAAAGAAGAAAATAAAGTTACAATAATGATAACAGAAAACATGAAATGACCTTCCGTATCTCTTTCAAAGCGAGGCTTAGCTGGCTTTCAACATTTCTTTTGGTAGTGTTCAGTCGTTCGGCAATCTCGGCATTGGATAATCCTTCATTGCGACTTAATGTATAGATCATTCTCCGTTGTTCGGGCATTCCTCCGACAAGTTTGTCAATCAACATTTCCAATTCCTTGGCAATAAGGTCTTCTTCGGAAGTAGAGCTATATCCTGTTTCTTGATTATGGTTCAGGTAGGCATCGGACACATATTTATGTTTCAGAAAGTTGATTGCTGCATTTCTTGCAATGGTGTGCAAATAAGAATTGAATGATTTAGACATATCAATCGAATGACGGTTGATCCAAAGATTGACAAATAAATCCTCTGTCAGCTCTTCTGCATCAGGCTCCGATTTTATATATCCGTCAATAAATGCTTTGGTTTTGTTGTAGTATGCAATAAAAATAGTCTCAAAGGCCTTGTGATTCCCATCCTGAAAGGCCTCCAACGTTTTTATATCAATATTGTTATTCATACTATTTCCCAACTTTCATTTCATTGGGACAAAAGAAGCAATTATTTATTTTATAAAGATGGTCTTTTTTGAAATATTAATGATATTAGAAAGATTTATTCTATTTTAATGACCGATAGAGAATACCGAATACATTCAGTAGATACCCCAATAAACACAATAATGGGGCAATACGTATGCGTGTTCCACTAAATATATCGGGATTATAGGCGGCAGAGGTACTCCCCTCGCCGCTCATTAATATATATCCTATGATAATCAATATCGAGCCGATAATTAAGATGACGTAATTTCTTTTGCCCAATACAGTTTTTATTTCTTCTTCTCTTATTCTTTTCGATTTCATATTCTTTGAATTTAGTTGTGATCATTCATTAGTTGAGTAAAGCGCATATATTTCTTTTCAAATTGCTGATTACTTTGTTCATATCTCTTTTTATCCATATTCTTCAGTAATTCATTGCACTGATTCCATTGCCAGAACCTATACAAACAATCCTGTTGAACCATCCCTATCCGGTTATCTCCCAATGAGAAAGCCCAGTCGATATAATTTTCCGATTCTGCTATCAGATGATTCAATAGATCGGTCGCTTTCTGCGTTTCTCCTATGGAAGCATAAGCGGTGGCTATATCATACGAACCGCTCTCGTATACTTCAGGAACATTATATGCCGGAATAGCTTGCCCAGCATATTCCAATACTTTTCTGGCACGGATGTCGTCTCCTTGTTTCACCAATTCTTTAGCCAGTTGCGCAAAAAGCCTTCGATGAGAATAACAGATGCGCAGGGTTGTTTCGTCCAGATAAAGTCCGGGAGTATCCAATCCTCCGTATTTATATCTGTTCATCACATTCTTGTAGAGTTTCTCCGTATCTATGGCATATCCGTTGCCTTCTTTTACGTCTCCCCATTCTTTATAGTTGAAAGGAGTAAACCGGAATGCTAACCCTTCCTGAACAAAGTAGTCATCAAACTTCAGTTTACTGGAGTTGCCTACCGAGATAGCCATGTACAAGGGACGTTCCCAGTTACAGTTAGCCAATATCTCGAGTATGAGCAAGTCCACTTTAGTCAATAGACGTATATCTTTTAGAGAAATAGACAGTTTATCCGGTATTGCATCTTTTAGTTCTTCCCCTCTTAAATGATGAATGGCTTCAGGCAACATCATTCCCGAACGGAGTACTGCATTCTTATCAATATGGATATTTATTGTATCGGTAGGTATCACATGAAATTCCTGTTTCTCCGCGAACACCCAATATTTCAGGATATTTTTTATTTCATACGGATCGTCTCCAAAACTGTCACGGGCTTCTTCAGGATGTTTCTGATACAATTCTTCTATCTGTTTCTTCAACTCCGGACGAACAGCCACATATTCGTTCTTACCTTCCTGGTATTGATTTTGGTCCCAACTGATCGGCAGTCCGGGAGCATCGTACAGAGGACATTGTTGCTGATAAATGTACCAGTCGGTCTGCGCATAACTTAAATTGCAGATACGTACATCTCTGCGTACTTCTTCCGTATCCTGATTATACCACAAGGGGAACGTATCATTATCCCCGTTACAGAATATGATCGGATTTCCTTTGTCGGGAAGTGTCATCAGATAATTAGCTCCAAAGTCACGACAGGTATACCGGTTGCTTCGATCGTGGTCATCCCAAGTCTGGCTTGCCATTTGTATGGGGACAAACAGGCAAAGCAGCATAAGTAAGCCGACTGGGAGGATTTTTGCCTGTTTCCTGCGAAACATGTCACAGCATCCGGCGGCTCCCATTCCAATCCAGATAGCGAACGCATAAAACGAACCTGCATACGCATAATCCCGTTCACGGGGTTGTCCGGGAGTCTGATTCAGATAGAGCACAATAGCCAATCCCGTCATAAAGAAAAGGAAAAATAAGACACTGAATTGCTGCTTGCCTTTTTTTCCACGTGTCCATTGCCAATAAATACCGAGTAATCCTAATAATAATGGTAAGCCATAGAACACATTGTGACCTTTGTTCTCACGCAAAGATTCCGGCAAAAGTTTTTGATCCCCCAGTCGCAGATTATCAAGCCAGGAAATTCCTGTAATCCAGTTACCATGTTCCGGTTCACCGCTTCCTTGAATATCATTCTGTCGTCCGACAAAATTCCATAAGAAATAGCGCCAGTACATGTAATTGAGTTGGTATGTGATAAAATAAATCAGGTTCTCTTTTTGTGTAGGAGCCTCATTCGCACCTCCACCGGACCATCCTTTGTAAGAAGCGGCCGAACGATCATTCCACATTCGCGGAAACAACATATTTTGAGTGTAGCACACGTCTTCCTTATAGCGAATAATTTTATACTTGCCTTCTTTCTTATCCGGCCGATAGATGGCACTACCTTTTTCTGTCTTTACCTTGTAATAGTCTCCTTCGGGCACATACTCCGGTTCGGACGCATAGGTTCTCCCATAAAGTAAAGGAGCACTTTCATACTGTTCGCGATTCAGGTAGCTTTTGAGTGTGAAAATAGTATCCGGTGCATTCTCATTGAGCGGCGTATTAGCATTGGCACGAATGAGTATGACCGCATAGGTGGTATATCCTATGGTGAGCATGAGTAAACACCACAAACCGGTATTCACGATGCGTTTTCTGAACCGATAAATGGCTCCTATCAGTAAAAACAGGACCAAACCCAGAAAGACGATCAATCCTGACTGGAAGGGTAATCCCATCACATTGACAAAGAATAATTCGAACCATCCTCCTACATCAGCCATTCCGGGTATATAAACAAAAAGAATCAATACAATAAGAATACCGGATAATGCAATGGCCCCGATAACTCCCTTGAGTGATAGAGTCTGATATTTTTGGTAATAGAACACTAATACAATGGCAGGAATACAAAGCAGATTAAGCAAATGCACTCCGATTGAAAGCCCTATAATATAGGCTATCAGGATAATCCAGCGGTCACCGGACACAGAATCTGCTTCATCCTGCCAGCGAAGAATCATCCAAAATACCAAGGCTGTGAGGAAAGAAGAGAAGGCATATACCTCCCCCTCTACCGCACTAAACCAGAATGTATCACTGAAAGTATAAGCTAAAGCTCCCACAAAACCTGCTCCCAGAATGATAATAACATCCATAACAGATAATTTCCGTTCATCGCCCACAAGCAAGGCTCTCACTAATCGGGTAATACTCCAGAAAAGAAACAAGATACAACCGGCACTCAATAGTGCATTTAAAAAGTTGACCATTCCCGACACTTGCGAAGCATCGGAAGCAAACTGGGTAAACAGGTTGCCGACAAGCATATAGAAAGGTGCTCCCGGCGGATGCCCTACCTGTAATTTTTCAGCACAAGAAATAAATTCGGGACAATCCCAGAAACTTGCGGTTGGTTCGATGGTCATCCTATACACAAATGCTGCTATCAGAAAGACCAGCCACCCACCGAAATCATTCCATCTTTTAAATAATAAGTTGCTCATTGTTCTGTACTTTTTTATTTGCAAAGTTACAGGACATACTGCTAAAACAGGCATTTTTTACCGGACGGATACGGACGGTCGTCAATGATAATATGTTGATAATCAATAATAATAAAAGTGAAGAGATAGACAAAAACAGACAGAGGATAAATTAGGTACAAATTAATAATGGCATAGTAAAGTAAATGGCATAAAAATGACAATGTATCAAATATGAAAAAACTATTGGGATATTAGGAAAAACAAGTGCCACTCTTGTTTTTTGCTATTTAATTTCGTATCTTTAATGACTTTCATTCTTCTAAAGACAGATAATCATATTACAGAATGACAAATATCACCTTATAAAGTGACATTTGTCACCCTATAGGATGCCCATCGTCCCGTTATAACGGGACAACTACCCGACTGCATAAAAGATTACTAATTTCTGTACCAAAAACCATTAATCTCTGCAACGAAAAGCCTTAAATGTAGTAAGGAGATAATGAATCATTACCAGATAATAATTAATTTCTTGCACAAAATGAAAGATCCCCCAATGATTTCACAATATCTTCCAGTGACTCTTTAGAATTTGCCAACATCAGTTTCTCCGTTTTTATTCTGGAGATTCTCCGGGTCAGCGTCTCTGTAGTCAGTTTCATTAAATCAGCAAAGCAAGCAGGTTGGACTCCCTCCCGCAGAAAAGCACATACCCTTAAATCCTCTTCTGTGAGCTTCGGACCTATTTCTTTCAATTTAGATACAAGTCCATAGACGTTTTCCTGAAGTCGCAGTAACTCTGTCCAGTCTTTCTCGGAGAAAGAAGGGATTTTAGAAGACAAAACATTCCGTTCTTTAAACTGTCGTACTTTTGAGACAACGGGGGAACTTTCATAGATATGTAGTTGAAGAGACTGATACTTCTCTTCGAGATGGTTACATTGCAAAATCAGCTTATCCGATTCAACATCTTTTTTCAGTATTTCTTCTTTGAAAAGATCCAATTGGGAAAGTGCGTGCCGATTTTTCTTCCAGAGTAGCCCAAGTAACAAAGACATCACACCAAACATTCCTAAAGCAGAAGAAAGAATTACTGAAGAATCGCTTTTACCGTCATTCAACATCAACTGACTGGCGTATGCCTTTCTCTCCATTTCCAGTGCTTCATCAAAGTTACCGTATTTCTGATAATAAAGACTACATCGTTTGCAGATTTTTGCCAGATAATCGTATTCCTCTGTTTCTTTTGCGAGCCTAATGGCTTCCATGAAGTGAATTTCAGCCTCCTTTTTCTGTTCCAAATCACTTTCTACACAAGCGAGATAATAATATACTTTAGATTTTTGATATTCATCACCGTGTTTCTCATAATAAGATGCCGCCTGCCTGATTTGCTTATCAGAAGAATGAGGAATACTTTTGTCCTCGTTGAGTTGGGTACACAATAAATTATACTCTGCCAGTTGAGCCTCATTCATTTGGCTTGACTGAATAGTCTCAAGAATAATGGATGCTGTATCCGGGTCCTGTGCCATGAGTTGTGCGGCTTTGTCTAACCCTTGCTTCACACTCGTTCCTTCCGGATGACATGCAGCCAATGAAAGGAGCATCATATACAATAAAATTCGAAGGTTATTCATAACTCTATTTTTGTCTTTACAAAGGATTGATTGGATTTGCAAATATAAAAAATAATCGGTATTTATCCTTCCCTAAGTCATACAAAAAGTATAGTGACGCTATCCTCTCCTTATAGCTACGCTATCCGGGTGTGATAGTGACACTATTTGGCAAGGATAGCGTCACTATGTTTTTTTGACAAATATCAAGCCGTTGTGCACTGCTAATTAAGAAGATAAGCCGTATCTTTGTAGCAAACAAAAAAATTATATATCATGATTAAAAACATTGTATTTGATTTTGGAGGGGTGATTGTAGATATTGATCGTGACAAAGCGGTTCAGGCATTTATCAAACTGGGACTGGCAGATGCTGATACCCGGCTGGATAAATATCACCAGACCGGCATCTTTCAAGAACTGGAAGAAGGAAAGCTAAGTGCGGATGAGTTTCGGAAACAACTGGGGGATTTATGTGGCCGTCCATTGACGATGGAGGAAACCAAACAGGCATGGCTGGGCTTTTTCAATGAAGTGAATCTAAATAAACTCGATTATATATTGGAATTGAGAAAGTCCTATCATGTGTATATTTTAAGTAATACCAATCCTTTTGTTATGTCGTGGGCATGCAGCCCCGATTTCTCATCGAAGAAAAAGCCGTTGAATGATTATTGTGACAAACTATATTTATCTTATCAAGTCGGTCACACGAAACCTGCACCGGAAATATTCGATTATATGGTGAACGATTGCAATATTATTCCTTCTGAAACTTTATTTGTAGATGACGGCGCCTCTAATATCCAAATCGGCAAAGAACTGGGATTTGAAACGTTCCAGCCGAAGAATGGTGCGGATTGGCGGGAAGAAATGACTGCTATCTTGGAGAAATGATAATTGAGCAGTTAGTACCATACCGCAAATAAAAAATATGCAACCACAAGTCATACTTATCACCGGAGCATCTTCCGGATTCGGTAAGATTACCGCCCAAATGTTATCGGAACAAGGGCACATCGTTTATGGAACAAGCCGGAAACCTTCTGAAGACATGAATCATGTAAAAATGCTTGTTGTCGATGTCACCAATTCCTTTTCCGTTTGTCAGGCCGTAGAGCGGATTCTATCGGAGCAGGGACGGATTGATGTATTGATTAATAATGCCGGAATAGGTATCGGCGGCGCATTGGAACTTGCCACTGAAGAAGAAGTGAATATACAAATGAATACAAACTTCTTCGGCGTAGTGAATATGTGTAAAGCTGTTTTGCCATCTATGCGAAAGGTACGAAAAGGTAAGATTATCAATATCAGCTCTATCGGTGGTGTAATGGGAATCCCCTATCAGGGATTTTATTCTGCTTCGAAATTTGCTGTGGAGGGATATAGCGAAGCATTGGCTTTAGAGGTTCATCCGTTCCATATAAAGGTTTGTGTAGTAGAACCGGGAGACTTTAACACCGGATTTACTGATAACCGGAATATCTCCGAACAGACAAGACTGGATGCCGATTACGGAGAAAGTTTTCTGAAATCATTGGAGATTATAGAAAAAGAAGAACGTAATGGATGCCATCCGCGGAAGTTGGGTGCTGCCATCTGTAAGATAGTGGAACGTACTAATCCTCCTTTTCGGACGAAAGTAGGTCCCTGGATACAGGTATTGTTTGCGAAGAGCAAAAAATGGTTGCCTGATGCAGTGATGCAGTATGCCTTACGGATATTCTACGCAATTAAGTAAACGATATGATATATAAAAGAAACTGTTCCCAAAGTTCCTAAAAGAAAAGTCGTCCTTACTACAGTCTATCGTAGTAAGGACGATTTTATAAGATCAAGGCTTTTTTTGGCGTTCTCTGCCTTGGGACTTCCTCGAATCTCGGTTTATCTGATGTTGTTGATTTTTTCTTGGTCTTTCTTCCCGAACCATCTTTTAATTCCCTTTCTCTTCTTTTTGCGTTCTTCTCATGCTGTAGTTTTTTTCGGCGTTTTTCTTCCCGTTCGGCCTCTTCATCTTCCCTGACGATATATAGCCCCTGAATGATACCGAACATGATCATGGTACTCAGAAGAGAACTTCCGCCATAGCTTACAAATGGCAGGGTAACGCCTGTCAGTGGAATGAATTTTGTGACACCGCCGATCTGCAGAAATACCTGGAAGATATAGCAGGTACCGAGTCCAAGTGCAACCAGTTTATAAAACTGATTCCGCAGTTCCATCGCAATATTTAAAAACATCACATAACAACTCACGCAGATCAGAATCAGACAGAGAGAAAAGATCATCCCTATTTCCTCCGTGATCGCAGAAAAGATCAGATCCGTCTCCGCTACCGGAATCGTATCCGGCTGCCCTTTGAAAAGTCCTGTACCAAACCATCCTCCCGAACCGATTGCAAAAAGCGACTGTGCGATCTGGTATCCGCCATTGCTGTAAGTGGCAAAAGGATCCTGCCATGCGGCAACACGTACCTTGATATGGGAGAAAATGTGATACCCCATGACGGCGGCACCACAACCGGCTCCCACACCTGCGACTGCATAGAGCGGCTGCCTTGTGGCAACATAAAGCATGATCAGATAGACTACAAAGTAGATCAGTGCTGCTCCAAGATCGGTGGAGATGACCAGGAT
>ENA-UEPH01002330-UEPH01002330.1-human-gut-metagenome-genome-assembly--contig:-NODE-2330-length-13819-cov-7.495852_pt1 | contig 13819 bp, 10 predicted proteins | sample MGYA00242891_ERZ507898 | MGnify/ENA primary metagenome ERZ507898 (study PRJEB26167, sample SAMN06115411) | human gut metagenome | host: Homo sapiens | place: China:Guizhou | collected 2014-10-15... | reverse complement strand
AGTGTATATAGATAAGGTGTATCCACACTCCAAAGATGAGGTTTGTCCAGCGCTATTTCACCGACGGTGAGCTGGCGTGAAGAGATTTCTTCTTACGACGATATCCCTGCTACTGAAGAAAACGCCAAACGGTATCGATGCTTACCGGAAGATTTAATGCTTCTATAATCTCCAAGCAGGTAATATCCGGCTGTTTTTTCATAAGCGCAAGGATATTTTGTTGGTCTGTATCGGAGAGTTTTGGCTTCTTACCTCGGAGATAGGTTTGAGTTTCATAACTCCCGGTTTCATTTCTACGTTTCAGCGGGCGGTAAATCGAACAGGAATTTACAGAAAAACACTCTGCCAGTTCTTTTGCGTTGACTCCCTTATCGTATGTTTCCAGAATCAATTTTCGAGCTTTGTTATGCAACATGATGCTCACCTTCCCTGATTCTGTTATATCACTTTTTCGAGATAATTTAAAGAACTGCGGTATTTTTGAAAATTGTTATAGATTCGATTTTTATCCATTTTCCGGCCGCATCATTTCGGTGGTGTAGTATTGGCCGTCGCGCCAGAAATAGACGGTTTGGATATCGCCGGGCGCGAACGACGCGCGGGAGAGGCGGAGAGTCATATCGCCCAGAATGGTCTGTTCGCCGATGCCGACGATGATATCCCCCTCCTGAAGACCCGCTTCCTGCGCGGGGGAACCCTCTTCCACACTGCGCAGATAAGCGCCCTGGGGCAGGTTGTAATAATCCTGATAAACCGGCAGGACGTAACGCGCGACGATGCCCATTTCCCACTTGCGCGCTTCCTCGCGCTGGCTGTCGGAAATGGCGATCGGCAGGGTATACGTCATCAGCTCATCCGTGCCCTTGCCGACGGAAACAAAGACCATTTGATCGTCATCGACATACACATTGCGTCCCGCTGCGCGATACCAGCTGACGGCGACCTGTGCCCCGGTGAAATACTGCTTATAGCTGACCTGAAAATGGTGGGGATAGATATAAACTTCGCCGATTTCCGGCTCTTCGTAATCGTCGGGATCGTTATACAGCGGCGCTTTGCCGTTAGTCTCGAAATCGGAATAGGAATTGCCGCGGGCGACGGCGATGCTGTCGAGGTTATATTCCTTTTCGATTTGCTCGGCAAAGGTGTCGGCCATATCCACGAGTTCGCCGTCGCTCATATTGGGGATGATTTTCAGGCCGAACGCGGTCAGCTTGCCGCTTGTGTTGTTGCGCACGCTGACCTGTACGCTGCCGTAGAAGCTGTACGACGTGATCTCTGCGCGCTGGATATAGAGGGGCTGCGCCTTGTTTTGCAGATAGGTGACTTCCTGCGCGCTGCCCTCACGGGCAAGCATGCGGTCGTCGAACAGCAATGCCTGCGTATAGGGATCGGCTGTGCCGGTTTCTTCCAGGCCGCAGTCCTGCTGGAACATCCTGACCACATCGGCGGTCGATTCGGTATACAGCGCGTTTTCGTTCGGCTTGGCATAATAGCCCAGCTCATAGAGCCGTTTGCGCAGCGCCAGCACGTCGGCGTTTCGGTCGCCGACATTCAGCGTATGATACTGCGCCAGCTCCTCTTCGGTGTAGGTGAAGGGAATTTCATTTTTGATCTCCGCGATGGGATCGCGGCCGACGACGGGGAACAGCGCGCGCACTTCGCCCTCGGTGACGGGAATCAGCTCCACGGGCTTGACCTGGCGCACCAGCTCGGCGAGCATGTAGCCCTCTTTATTGTTTTTTCCCTTTTCGATGTGCAGCCAGAGTTCGCCGTCCTTTTCCACTTCGCCGACGGCGGTCAGCGCGGTGTCGGCGGCGATTTCGCCCAGGCGGCTTCCGTCGGGCTTTTTGCGCAGATTGGCGCGCTTGAGCGTGCGGACGAGACGCGGCTCGTCATAGACAGTCTCGTCCTGAACGGCATTCTTCGCCGCGGTCGGCGCGGGCGTTTTGCTGTCCGCATCAGGCGTGGCGGTCGGTTCAGGGGAAGGCGTCGGGGTCGGCGTGGCCGTCGGTTCGGGCGTCGGCGTGGGCACGGGTTCGAGCAATTCATAGAGGATATAGCCCTCGCGTCCGCCTTTTGTGCGCACATAGGCCCAGTTTTCGCCGTTAATTTCACTGACGGAAATGACGGTCAGCACGCTGGCCTTTTTCAGTGTTTCGAGCTTGTCGCTCTTTTTGTTGGGCAGTTTGCGCAGATTGGCCTGTTTGCTGGTTTGCAGCGTCTGGCTTTCGGCCTGCTCGATTTCAGCGGGAGTATCTTCGGCCAGCGTGGCGGCGGGCTGCACGGCAAACAGCGCGCAGAGCGCGAACAGGCACGCGGCGTGTTGAATCGGTTTCATGGCGTCCTTTCCGGCGCGGCGTCTGCCGCGCGCGCTTGAGAGTGAAACCATTATACCAGTTTCGCGGAAATTGAGCAAGTCAGCGCAGAAAGAGACGCAGCAGACGGGTTTTGAGCGGCGTATAGGGCATATAGCGGACGGGCATGTCGATCCATGCGGATTTTTTCAGAATGCTTTTTTCGTGGCTGAATGTATCAAAGCTCTTTCGGCCGTGGTAGCTGCCCATGCCGCTGCCGCCCACGCCGCCGAAGCCCATGCGGCTGGTGGCCAGGTGAACAATGGTATCGTTGATGCAGCCGCCGCCGAAGGGGACGGAGGTGAGCACGCGCTTTTGCAGCGCGCGGTTTTCGGAAAACAGGTACAGCGCCAGCGGATGTTCGCGGCTGTTCACAAAAGCGAGCGCCTCGTCGATGGAATCATAGGCGATGACGGGCAGAACCGGGCCGAAGATTTCCTCCTGCATGACCGCGTCGCCGGGCGTGACGCAATCCAGAATCGTCGGCTGAATGCGCAGCGTTTGCTCATCTGCCCGCCCGCCGAAAATCACTTTGTCCGGATCGATCAGCCCGCAGACGCGGCGGAAGTGCTTTTCGTTAATCATGTGCACATAGCCGTCGCAGTCGAGCGCGTTTTCGCCGACCATGTTTTGGATTTCCTGCTCCAATAAGGGGAGAAACGCGTCCTTGACCCGGCGGTCGATCAGCAGGTAATCCGGCGCGACACAGGTTTGGCCGCAGTTGAGCAGCTTGCCGAAGGCAAGGCGGCGCGCGGCGACGCGCAGATTGGCGGTTTCATCGACGATGCAGGGGCTTTTGCCGCCCAATTCCAGCGTCACGGGAGTGAGGTGTTCGCTGGCGGCGCGCATGACCTCGCGGCCGACCGTCACGCCGCCGGTGAAGAAGATGTAATCAAACCGCTGATGCAGCAGCGCCTGATTTTCCGCGCGGCCGCCTTCGACCAGCGCGACGTATTCGGGCGGGAAGCACTCGGCGATAATCTGCGCGATGACCTTTGACGTAGCGGGCGCGTAGGCCGACGGCTTGAGCATGCAGCAGTTGCCCGCCGCCAGCGCGCCGATCAGCGGCTCCATCAGCAGCATGAAGGGATAATTCCACGGCGCCATAATCAGCGCCACGCCGTAAGGCTCGCGGACGGTGAAGCTGTCCGACGGAAACTGTGCCAGCGGGGTGAGCACGCGGCGCTTTTTGGCGAAGCGGCCCAGATGCGAAATCATGTAGGAAAGCTCGGAGAGCGTCATGCCCGTTTCACACATGTAGGTTTCGGCTGCGCTCTTGCCCAAATCCTGCATGAGCGCGGCGTTGACGGCTTCCTCGTGCGCCCGAATGGCGCGCTTGAGCGTAAGCAGGCTCTGTTTGCGGAAAGCAAGATCCAGCGTTTGGCCGGAAGCAAAGAAGCGGCGCTGAGCGGCGACGAGCTGCTCGATCGATGGAGCGTTCATGCGTTTTCCTCCTTGGCGGGCATCAGTTTCAGATACATCTGCGCGAGACGGCCTTCATCCATCAGCACGGGAACGGGGTAGAGCGGGTTGCTCTCCTTGGCGGCATGATGCGCCATTTCCGGAATATCGACGGTGCGGATCTGCGGAATGGTTTCGGGAATGCCCATTTTGGCGTTTGTTTCGCGAATCCAGCGGATGAAGGCTTCGGCGGCTTCCGAGTCGGAAGCGTTTGGAGACGCGACGCCCGCGATACGCGCAAGCCTGCCCAGCTTTTTGTGGCAGGCCGCGCCGTATGCGTCGAGAAAATACGGCAGGATGACCGCATTGGCCAGCCCGTGCGGCACGCCGTATTGACCGCCGAGCGAATGGGCCACGCCGTGGACATAGCCGACGTAGGAGCGGGTGAAGGATACGCCCGCGCAGTAAGCCGCGCGAAGCATGTCCGCGCGCGCCTGCATGTCGCCGCCGTCGGTATAAGCCTTGTACAGGCTGCGGACGATGCGCGTCGCTGCTTCTTCGGACATGGCGCGGGTGAGCCTGTTGGTCGAACGGCCGATATAGGCTTCGATGGCGTGGGTGAGCGCGTCCATGCCTGTTGTCGCGGTCAGCATGGGCGGCAGGCCGCGCGTCAGTTCGGGATCGAGCACGGCGTAATCCGGAATGAGCGCGAAATCGTTGATGGGGTATTTGTGGCGCGCGGCGGGATCGGTGATAACGGCGGCGAGGGTCGTTTCGCTGCCCGTTCCGGCGGTGGTCGGCACGGCGATGAGCAGCGGCGTGCGTTTTAAAACGCGCAACAGGCCGCGCATGCGTTGTACGCTCTGGCGCGGCTTGACGACGCGCGCGCCGATGACTTTTGCGCAGTCCATCACCGAGCCGCCGCCGACCGCGATGATGGCCTGCGCGTGGGCGGTCAGGTACAGCGCGCGCCCTTCTTCGATGTTGGCAATGGTGGGATTCGGCACGGTCTTGTCATAGACGGCGCAGGCGACGCCGGCCGCCTTGAGCGCGGCTTCCAGCCCGCTCGTCAGGCCGAGAGAGCGGACGGAAGCATCCGTCACCAGCAGCACGGAAGCGATTCGCTTTTCGGCCAGCAGCGGCACGATGGAGGACAGCCCGTCGAGCTGAATCGGCTCACGATAGGGCAGGATGGGCAGCGCCGCGCGGAAAACGGTTTGATAGGCGCGGCAGTAGAAGGCGTAAAGTTTGTTCATGACAGATTCCTCAAAACGATAGTCGGGCTGATTTGTGCAAATTCTCGGATGGACTTCATTCAAGCGTTTCCCGTCCGTATTTTTCCACCGCAAGCTGTAAATTCTGCGTGATGGTCGTCAGGGTTTTGTAAAAAACCTCAATATCTGCGTCGGGAATGGCATCGCTGACGAAGCGATTGATATCCAGAATGATGGCCTCAACGCGCGCGGCGGTCTGCTCCCCGGCGGGGGTCAGCGTATAGCGACGCTTGTAGCCCGCCTGTGTGTCGGAGACGACATAACCTTTCTGTGCCAAATCCCGAAGGACGCGGGAAACCTGGCTCCTGTCCATCTGCTCCAAACGCGTCAGCTCGCCCTGGGTCAGACTGCCCGCCTCATGCAGGCGGCACAGGCAGTTCGTGTGCGCGCCGGAGAGGGAGAATGCGTCCATCTGCGCGGCTTTCAGCTTGGAGACGGATTTCGCCGCGCTCGTCATCAGCGCGGAAAACTGTTCAAATCGACTGGCATCCACAGCGTCATCCCCTTTTCAAATGGCTTTCGATGGGGCATTATACGACAAAATTGTTGAGCAGTCAACAAATAGAGCGCAAAAAACATCGATATTTCTGTGATGGGAAAAGCCGAAATCCAAAGCGACTTGAGAAATTGAACGCAGAAAAGCGCAGCGCTTCGTTCGTGGAAACGCCAAAAAAGACTGAAACGAAGGGCGAATATGCGAATTTCGAGACGAAAAGGCCGAAATCAGGGTTGAAATCCGTTTGAAAACGAATTTGTTTGTTTTTTCGCAAACACGCTTGCGTCTCAAGTCGTTTGAGGATGTACAATAGACCCACCGACGGGAAATGTGGCGCAAACATGGCGCAGCCGTGACAAAACCATGATCCCGTCCCGTGTTTCGCTTCACCATGAATCACAAGAAGGGAAGGACAAACCAAATGAAAAAAGGATTGACGCTGCTGCTGAGCCTTGTGCTCGTGCTGGCCATGTCCGTCACCGCGTTCGCGGCTGAGGACTGGGTAACGCCGGTTCAGAACATCGAAAACTGGGACGAAGAGGTGGATTTCCTCGTCGTCGGCTACGGCCTGGCGGGCGCTGCGGCGGCCGTTGAGGCGCATGACATCGACCCGAACGCCAAGATTCTCGTGCTCGAAAAGATGCCTGAGACGCTGGCGGGCGGCAACTCCATCGCCTCCGGCCAGACGTTCCTCGTTCCGGCGGAGAGCGCGGTGGAAACCGTGAAGACCTATCTGTACAACTGCAACCTGCCCAACCCGATTCCGGATGAGTACCTCACCTGGCTGTGCAACGGCTTCGCGACTCAGCTCCCGTGGATCGAGTACGTGGCGGACGGCGTTGATTACGAAGCCGGCTACGTCGGCGGCGGCGAGCTGAAGTGGGGCAGCATGGTTGTTGAGTTCAGCAACTTCGAAGGCTCCACCTTTGACGGCTGCTCCGCTCACCTGCGTGCCAAGGGCGCGACCTTCGAGAACGGCGGCGTGTGGCGCTGCTTCGCCAAGGCGGTTGAAAAGCGCGGCATCGACGTGCGCTTTGAGAACCCGGCTGTCTCCCTTGTGCAGGATCCGTTCACGAAGGAAGTTTCCGGCGTGATCGCCCGCCGTGCGGACGGCACCGAGTACTCCATCAAGTCCAGCAAGGGCGTTCTGCTCGCTTGCGGCGGCTATGAGAACAACCTGACCATGCAGCGTGACTTCCACGGCATGGAGACTGTTTACACCGCCGGCACCCCGGGCAACACCGGCGACGGCATCAAGATGCTGATGGAAGCGGGCGCGCAGATCTGGCACATGAAGAACCAGACCCAGAGCGGCGGCTTCTGGCTGGGCATCAAGGTTCCGGAGTATGACTCTACCTTCATGCGCAACTTCACCATGGCTGGCAACAGCTGGATCGAGATTGACTCTGACAGCAAGCGCTTCTACGACGAGGCGGGCAGCTACCATCGTCAGCACATGAAGTACATGGAGTATGGCCGCTATGTTGACCTGCCGCACGAGCGTGCGCTGCCGGTTTCCCTCATCTTTGACGAGAAGACCCGCGAGGCTGGTTCCATCGGCAACCAGTGGCTGAGCTGGCCGACGACCACCGAAGGCTACACCTGGAGCAACGACAACCTTGCTGAGATCGAAAAAGGCTGGATCATCAAGGCTGACACCATCGAAGAACTGGCTGAGAAGATCGACCGTGACCCGGCCGAGCTGAAGGCCACCATCGACGCTTGGAACGCTGCCTGCGACGCGGGCGTTGACGCCGAGTTCGGCCGCGATCCGGAGAAGATGGCGAAGATCGACACCGCTCCGTACTACGCTGTTTCCATCACCCCGACCCTCGTTGCCACCACCGGCGGCGCGAAGCGCGACACGGCCGGCCGCGTCCTCAACTGGAACGACGAGCCGATCGCGGGCCTCTACGAGGCTGGCGAGCTGGGCAGCTACGTGGCGAACCTCTACCAGAACGGCGTGTTCCTCTCCGAGGCCATGCTCTCCGGCCGCACCGCCGCGCAGACTGCGTTCGGCGCCGTGAGCCAGTTTGAGGCCGTGACCAAGAGCGAGAATAACGGCCCGGCCTGGGCGGACGCTGCCGACGGCGTGTACACCGCGACCGTGGACGGCCTGCACGACAAGATCGAGGTCTCCATCACGGTTGCGGGCGGCAAGCTCGAGAACATCGAGATCACCGGCGGCCGCGACAGCATGCTCATCACTGACGAGCAGCTCGCCGAGTACGTGGGCGCGATCATCGCCAGCCAGAGCGCTGATGTGGATATCGTCTCCGGCGCGACGGTGGACTGCCAGGCGATCGGCACGGCCATCGGCCAGGCGTTTGCCAAGTAAATAAACGAATATGAATGAAACGCCCCTTCCCGGCACATGTCGGGAAGGGGCGTTTTGCTTGTACGCCCGCCATGGGCAATAGCTTGGTGGTGAAAGTCCACTACACGCTTGGTAGTAGGAAGTGTTAGCCGAACGGCAAGGGTGTCCATCGTGAGGTGGAATCTGAAGGAAGCCGCAGGCAAAGTTCTGAGCCGACGAATAGAAATCGCATACAAGGCGGGGCAGAGCGGATGAGACTGCAAGACAAGTCAAAGTCCCATACTACCCGGACTCTGTCACGTAAATGTGGCGGCTACATGGAATGAAGGCTATTGCACCTTATGCGGGGAGATCTGTGGGGAACGCACCGCAAGATGTAACCCATGCTGCAAGGCATGGCTGAACCCACAGAAGTCAGTCTGGACCATAGTACCAGAGAAGTCGGTGAAAGTCGACAGAGGGAAGGGTCTGGCGGTTGCTGGTAATACAGCATGCCAAGAATCGGGCGTGTTGAAAGCAGTTGCTCGAAAGAGGATATCTGCCAGAGGATGGGTGAGTGACCGAAGGTATGGCAGAATCGCGGAGCGTCCTGATATCCAACTAAACGTGCTGCTAAGTACCAACAACTGAACCGCCGCTTGCGGAACCGCATGAGCGGTGGTGTGGGAGGACGGGGGTTAGTCACCCCCTCCTACCCGATTGCACGGTTACGCGCGGACATCTTCGATGGAGGTATGCCGGATCGGCTTCCACTCGACGCGCACCAGCAGCGCGGCGAGGGAAATTGGAATATAGGTGAGCATGAACAGCGGGAAGAAGGGCAGATACACCACCTTTTTCAGCGGAGAGGCGGGAATGCGCCGCCACTCGGCGAGGACAGTGAGCAGGCCGTAGACAAACATCATGCCATAGCTCCACAACAGCATGGTCAGCAGGGAACGGCCGACATGGCGGAGCATGAAATCAGCCAGAAACGGCGGCAGGGAGAGGATTGTTACGCCGCAGAAGAGATTGACGAAAACCGCCGCAATGGTCAGCAGCACGCAGGGGGCGATGGTCATTAGCATATCGTAGCAGGAGAAGCGGCGCGGGCCGCGCAGACAGCCGCGCGCAAGCGATGCGCCGCAATGGGCGTTGACCTGATAGAAGCCCTTGGCCCAGCGCATGCGCTGCCGCCACGACTGGGCGAAAGTGACGGGCTGTTCGTCGTAGACAATCGCGTCGTCGCAATAGCCGATGCGCCAGCCGTTGGCCGCGCAGACGGCGGAAAACTGAATATCCTCGGTGAGCAGGTGATAAGGCCAGCCGCCGTTTTCCTCGATGATTTTGGAGGAAACGAGGAAGCCCGTGCCGGAGATGGCGCAGTTGGTATGCAGTTTCATGCGGGGATAATTGAGGAAGCGCGCCTCGCGCAGAAACCAGATGGAATAGCTCGCGGAAATCCAGCTGGAGGCGAAGTTCTTGGAATTGCGGTAGCTGGTGAGCACGTCGCAGCCCTGCGCGAAGGTTTGATCCATCGCCGAGACGAAGTGTGGATCGACGATATTATCCGCGTCGAAGACGAGGAACGCGTCGTAATCGGACAGAGGGCGGCGCATGCGGATGTGGCTGATCAGCTCGTCGAGCGCGTAGCCCTTGCCGACCTGATGGGGATTGAACCGTTCGAACACGGTCGCGCCCGCCTGACGCGCGGCGCGGGCGGTGCCGTCCGTGCTGTTATCGGCAAGCACGTAGATATCCAGCAGCTCGGCGGGGTAATCCTGCGCGCGGAGACTGGCAACCAGCTCGCCGATAACGTGTTCTTCATTGCGGGCGCAAATCAGCGCGGCATAGCGGCGGGATGGGGTGGAATTGGGGCGTTTGGCTTTCCGCCTGTCACGGGGACAGACGACCAGGCCATAGAGCGTGTAGAAAACCTGATACAGATAAGCTGAAAAGAGCAGAACGCCGATGACGGCGTTAAACTGATCCAGAAAGTGCAGCATAAGGATTTCCTTTCGTAAAGGTTTATTTATGGCTTTATAAGGTACACGGTTTGAATACAAATGTCAAGGGATGGAGATGGGCGCCGCTTAATTTCGTCTGCCGTCACGTGGAACACAGACAATAAATGGATAAAATGAACAACAACGGGCGCGGCTCAAAACCGCGCCCATTGTGTCTTTTGTGTAGAAGGAGAGGGAAATTATTTACTTCCGGCGGGGACCAGAGAGCGATCTTTATCGTCGAAGACGAGCACCTTGATCTTTTTGTTTTCCTCTGTGATGTTCCAGATCCACTCGGCGTTGATGCCGCCGTCGGTGGACGCATCATGCGCCAGACAGATGTTTCCGCGGGAAGCCTTTGAGCCGAGCGCGTCTTCCATGATGGAGAAATCCTTGCCGTTTTTCTTGGTGGTCGGGATTTCGCACAGGTAGTAATTGCCGCTGATGCGGATGGTGTATTTGCTGTAACCGCCCGCGTTTTCGATGGTGCCGCGGCGGGTGACGGTGATGTATTCGCCGGCGGGCGTTTCGCGGTGCAGGTATTTCGCGGTCGCCAGACCGGTGGAGACGGCGCACGAACCGAGACGTTCGCCGTTCTTGTAAACGGTCAGCGTCTGCGCGGCTTTATCGACGACGATGCCGTAAAGCGTGTTCGGCTCGACCGTGCGCAGCGTTTTGGTGCGGATATAACCGCGGACGAACGCGCCGTCCTCATTGCGGTAAGCTTCCACAAGCGACCAGCCGTCATCCAGATCTTCGATGAGGTTCAGACCCTGGCTGAGGCCAGAGACCGAACCGAGCTTTTTGCCCTTGCTGGTGCTGTTGTAGATATAAGCGGATTCGGTTTCTTTGACGTCTACGCTGACCATGGTGCGGGTGAGCGCCGCCCAGATTTCCGCGTCGCTTGAATCGGCGGTCAGCCCCCAATAGCCGCTGTCTTCCTGCGCGGCGGTATCGCTCACGCCTACGCCGATTTCATAGCCTTCGTCGCCCATGACGGTTGCAGTCGAAGCGACGTATTCCACATCGCTGCCTGCGGACGTTTGAGCGGCGGCAGGCTTGGCTGCGGCGGGCTGGGCAGCCGGTTGAGCCGACTGTTCGGTGTCGGCGGGCGTTTCATCGGCGGGAACCTCGTCGGAATCTGCCTCGTCCGCCATCTGCGCGGTGGGTACGCCGACGGTCAGCTGGCCGCTGAGGCTTGCGGCGGTCTGACCGAACTGATCGATCAACTCGCCGTTGACGGTGTAAGCGCCGACATCCAGCGGCGCGCCGTCTTCATCTGACACGGTGAAGATGAGCGTGTTATCCGCCGTATGCACTTCTTGATTTTCACAGAGCGTGACGGAACCGGAAGGGCCGTCCAACGTCAGCGTCAGAAAGCCCGGAACATCCGTAGTGACAATAAGCTGCGCACGGGAACCGCCCGGCACGGTTTCTTCAGGCAGAACAATCTGAACGGAAGCGGCCAACGCACTGCCTGCACCGGCAAACAGAAGCGCGGAAGCGAGCAGCGCGGATAAAGTGTGTTTGGATCTCATGACAAAGGGGCTCCTTTCCGAAATGACGCGCCGTAAAGGCAGAATAAGCCTCATTTTCTTTCTCTATCATACTGCAAATCGGGGGAGAACGCAAGAGATAAGCGTTTTTTTACGGGCTTGTTTGAAAACGGGAAAGCGTGCTACAATGAAACGCGAACGCCAAAGAGAGGGGAAGCGGCCCGATGGATCAGATTTTTGAGCGCGTCACGGCGGCGCTGGCGACATTGCGTGTTGGCGCGGCGGATTCCGAGGAACAGCTGCACCGGCAGGCGGCAGAAGCGTTTGCGAACGCGGGACTGGAGGCTGCGCACGAAGTTTCGCTTGCGCCGCGCTGCCGAATTGATTTCATGGTCGGCAATATTGGGGTGGAGATCAAGAAAAAAAGGCCGCAGCGCGCGCCGCTTGTGGCGCAGTTGACCCGATATGCGAATTGTCCGCAGATTGCGCGGCTGATTGTGCTTGCGCCGCGCGGCGTGGACCTGCCCAAAAGCATCGGCGGCAAACCCGTGACGATGATGAGCCTTGAAAAACTTTGGGGGATTATGCTTCCATGATGACGGAACTTGAAAAACTGCCCGGTTATCTGATGGATGCGCCGCAAAACGGCCACATATATGGAACGCTTTCCTATAACAGGCGGAGCAGGTGCTGGACGATCAAGGGCGAACCCTGCGTGACGGAAATGGCCGCACGGCTGTTTCCCGGCAGTCAGCGGCGGCGTGGCGAAGCGCGTTTTACGGCGAACCGGCGGATCATCGGCGATGTGAATTGGCTGATGCTGCGCTATCCGCTGGAAATTGCGCCGCGTGACCGGGCGTTGTGGGAAAGCGCGCTTGGTCAGGCACGGGAACATGCGCGGCTGCGTGCACAGGCGGAAAAACTGCCTCAAAGGAGCACGCCGCCGGAAGGAACGTTTACAGGCGAGCTGCGCGAGTTTCAGAAGGAAGGGCTTTCGTTTTTGCTGGCCAATCCGCGAACGCTGCTGGCGGATGAAATGGGATTGGGCAAGACGGTGCAGGCGCTGGCTTGTCTGGCGGCGACGGGAGAATTTCCGGCGCTGATCGTTGTGCCGCCGCATTTGCTGCGCAACTGGCAGGCGGAAGCCGCACGTTTTCTGCGTATCGATGGAAAGCCGCCGCGCGTCTGTGTGCTCACGGGTTTAAAGCCCTATCAGCCGCCGGAAGCGGACATCTATATCATTCACTATCTGTTGCTGCGCGGATGGAAACAGGCGCTTCCGCAGATGGGGTTCCGCACAGTGATCTTTGATGAAATACAGGAATTGCGCCATGGCGGCACGGAAAAGTATTCCGCGGCCAGCCTGTTAGCCGAGGAATGTGAACGGGTCATCGGCCTTTCCGGCACGCCTATCTATAATAAGGGATCGGAAATCTGGAATGTGGTCAATATTCTGGATTTTCACTGCCTTGGCGATTGGGAAAGCTTCACGCGCGCGTGGTGCGACGGATATGGCAATCATCTGGTTCGCGATCCGGCGCTGCTGGGCGATCATCTGCGCCGAGAAGGGTTGATTCTGCGCCGAACGAAGCAGGAGGTGCTGACTGAACTGCCGCCCAAACGGAGACTGGTGCAGGAGATCGACGCGGACGACAAGGTGTATCGGGAGCTGATGCGGCCGGTCATCGAGATGCTGGGCAGCCTGCGGGCGCTGCATCCGGAAGCCAGGGAACGTGCCATGCTGGAGGAACAGGTCGGGCGCGGCGAACGGCAGGCCACGGGCGTGGCGAAAGCACCGTTTGTCGCGGCTTTTGTTCGCGCCCTGCTGGATAACGGCGAAAAGGTGCTGCTGTTTGCCCATCATCATGCGGTGATGGATATTTATAAGAAAGAGCTGACGAGCTATCATCCGGCGTTTCTCACCGGGCGGGAGACGACGAAACAGAAGGATGACGCCGTTGCGCGGTTTATGGAGGGGAAAACAAACCTCTGCGTGATATCGCTGCGCGCGGCTTCGGGACTGAACCTGCAAAGGGCAAGCTGTGTCGTATTTGGCGAATTGGATTGGTCGCCCGCCGTGCACAGCCAGGCGGAGGATCGCGCGCACCGCATAGGGCAGAAGGATTCGATCCTGTGTTATTATCTTGTTGCGCCGCAAGGCTCGGACAGAGATATGCAGGATGCGCTGGGACTCAAGGTGAGCCAGTTTGTCGCGCTGATGGGGGATAAGACGCCGGAATTGAGCAGCGTGCAGGATGCGCAGCAGGCGGCGAGGGCGCATATCGAAAAAATGCTGGAACAATATGACGCGGCGCAAACAAATGAAAGGGGCTGAAATCTTTTTTAAATAGGGGAGATGGCCGTTTTTTCTTGCGACAGCAGGAAAAATGAAGGTTACATGAGCACAAAATGCGGATTTCAGACACAAAGATTCAAAAACTGTCAAAAAAAGTTCAGAAAAGGTATTGACAGGGAGCCGGAACTGCGATATAA
>ENA-UEPH01002319-UEPH01002319.1-human-gut-metagenome-genome-assembly--contig:-NODE-2319-length-13886-cov-15.940618_pt1 | contig 13886 bp, 14 predicted proteins | sample MGYA00242891_ERZ507898 | MGnify/ENA primary metagenome ERZ507898 (study PRJEB26167, sample SAMN06115411) | human gut metagenome | host: Homo sapiens | place: China:Guizhou | collected 2014-10-15... | reverse complement strand
CTAAAGATTTCAGATGTACCTCCCAATTTTTCAAATACTGAACTTCATCGAAAAAAACATAGTATCCATCGTAATTATCTTCTTGCTTTAATGTCTGTCGCGCATAGTTGAATAACTCTTCGAGCGACATATTGTTGTAGATTGGAGTGTCGATAGAAATGTAAATCATTATTTTCCGATCGATACCATCTGCAATCAATTTATCAATGGCATGGTAAATCATTACTGTTTTTCCTACTCGGCGAGGTCCCATCAAAATAATTGCGCGGCGGACAGAGATATCGGCAATAAGCGGATAAAATTCTCTCAAATATGCTCGCGGAGGCATATTTTTGTAGTCTGTTGCTATGGTGCGGGAGAGCCACCAAGGATTATCGATAGACATCCTTTTAATTATCTGCTCCTTAAGTTGTTCATTGAATTGACTCATATTGTCAGTTATTTATGTACAAATATAATAAAAAATGCTTATTTACTCGATTTTTGCCAGAATAAGTTCAATTATATGTATTTATTACGCCATCAATTTACATTATAAATCATAATTATCATATCTCCAATGCAGGATACTTATGATTACGAAACTATATTCTTGAGTTCCTTCTGTTAAATAGTTCTGCAAATCGAAAATAAATTATTATTAAAACTCTGCCAGTTGGGCAGAGCCTTTGCAAGGATGCAATTCTATATCCAAGAATTTAACCCCAAGAGATAAAATGGAACTTAAAAAAGATTTTGTGTTCCATTTGTGTTCCAGGAAACGAAATCAGCCACCTGCAGATTTTTGCAAATGGCTGATTCTCTGTTGTCGGGGTGACTGGATTCGAACCAGCGACCACACGCCCCCCAGACGTGTACTCTAACCGGACTGAGCTACGCCCCGATTCCGCCCGCAAAAAGGCCGAAACCTCTCGCTTTGGGACTGCAAATATAGTCTTTTTTTCAAAAACAAACACATTTCTGCAAGATTTTTTTCTACTTTTGCGGAAATGAAACCATTTCCACATCTCCTGCTGCTGCTCGCCGCGGCCTTTGCGATCGGCTGTTCCGGTCCTGCGAAGCACACCCTAAGCGACTTTACGACCGAGGTTTACACCCCGGCCCATGCTTCGGGATTCGACATCCGCGGCACGGAAAAAGACGCCTCGACACTCATCACGATCCGCAAACCGTGGCAGGGCGCCGCAACCGCCGAACAATACCTGCTGGTGCTGCGCGACGATGCCGAAGCCCCTTCCGATTTCGAGGGACAGATCGTCAAAGCCCCCGTGCGGCGCGTAGTCTGCATGTCGTCGAGCCATGTGGCGATGTTCGACGCCGTCGGACAGGTCCGGCGCGTCGCGGGCGTTTCGGGCATCGACTACATCTCGAATCCCTATGTCCGGGAGCACCGCCTCTGCGGCGAGGTCCGCGACGTGGGCTACGACACGAACCTCGATTTCGAACTGCTCGCGGCCATGCGTCCCGACATCATCCTGCTCTACGGCGTGACGGGCGAGAACACCGTCATCACGGGCAAGCTCCGCGAACTGAACATACCCTATATATACATCGGCGATTACGTCGAAGAGTCGCCGCTGGGCAAAGCCGAATGGCTCGTTGTCGCCGCGGAGCTCTGCGACCTGCGCCAGGCCGGCGCCGACACGCTGCGGCGGATCGCCCGGGATTACGAAGCCCTGCGGTCGCAGCCCGCACCGGGCGGCAAACGTCCGAAGGTGATGCTGAACACCCCCTACCGCGACACGTGGTTCATGCCGTCGTCGCACAGCTACATGATCCGCCTTATCGAGGACGCCGGCGGGGAATACGTCTATACCGGGAACACGTCGGACGCTTCGGTGGCGGTCGATCTGGAAGAGGCTTACCTGCTGGCCAATGCCTCGGACATCTGGATCAACGTCGGCGCCTGCAACACCCTCGCCGAGCTGACCGCTCAAAACCCCAAGTTCGCCGACATCCCCGTCGTCCGCAACCGCCGGGTCTACAACAACAACGCCCGCCAGACTCCGGCCGGGGGTTCCGACTTCTGGGAATCGGCCGTCGTGCGCCCCGATGTCGTGTTGCGCGACCTGCGCACGATCCTCTCCGGCGGCAGCGAGCCGACTTTCTATTACAAACGCCTCGAATAGCCGATGAAGCGCACCGCCCTTCTCTTCACGCTGCTCACGCTGCTCACCGCCGCACTCTTCGTCGCCGACCTCGCCGTCGGTTCGGTCGCGGTGCCCCTGCGCGACATCCGGGCGGCCCTCACGGGAGGGGCATGCGACCCTACGGTGAGAGACATCATCGTGAAAATCCGTCTGTTGAAAGCCGTCACGGCACTTTTCGCCGGCGCGGCGCTCGCCGCCAGCGGCCTCCAGATGCAGACCCTCTTCCGCAATCCGCTGGCAGGCCCCTACGTATTGGGCGTCAGTTCGGGCGCAGGGCTCGGTGTGGCGTTGTTCCTGCTCGGCGCCCCCTTGCTGGGCGTCGCCGGACACTCGTTCGTCCAGTCGCTGGGCATCGCCGGCGCCGCGTGGCTGGGCGCAGCCCTCGTGCTGGGCATCGTCATGGCCGTCAGCCGCCGCATCAAGGACATCATGGTCATCCTGATCCTCGGCATGATGCTCGGCTCGGGCATCGGCTCGGTGGTCGAGATCCTGCAATACCTGTCGAGCGAGGCGGCCCTCAAATCGTTCGTCATCTGGACCATGGGATCGCTGGGCGACGTTACGGGCAGCCGGCTGGCCCTGCTGCTCCCGGTCGTCACGGCGGGACTGGTCCTGGCCGTGGCCGTCATCAAGCCGCTCAACCTGCTTTTGCTGGGCGAGAACTACGCCCGCACGATGGGGCTCAACATCCAGCGCACGCGCACGCTGATCTTCCTCTCGACGGTCCTGCTCGCCGGCACCGTCACCGCCTTCTGCGGCCCCGTGGGATTCATCGGACTGGCCGTGCCGCACCTCGCCCGCATGTTCTTCGCCTCGGCCGACCACCGCATCCTCATGCCGGCCTCGATGCTCGCCGGCGCCGCCCTGCTGCTCGTCTGCGACCTCGTCGCCAAGCTCCTCGCCCTGCCCATCAACACCATCACGGCCCTGATGGGCATCCCGGTCGTCATCTACGTCGTCGTCCGCAACCGCAATATCTTCTGACCATGAGCATCCGCCTCGACCATATTGCCCTCTCCTACGGCAGCCGCACGCTGCTGGAGGATGTTTCGGCCTCGTTCGGACAGGGGGAGCTGACCGCCCTGATCGGCCGCAACGGCACGGGCAAAAGCACCCTGCTGCGGGCCCTGGCCGGACTGGGTTCCGTCTCCGCGGGAAAAATCGAACTCTGCGGCCGCCCGCTGAGCGCGCTCACGCCCCACGAACGGGCCACCACCGTCGGATTCGTCACCACCGACCGGGTCCGCATCGCCAACCTCGCCTGCGAGGATGTCGTGGCGCTGGGGCGCGCGCCCTACACCAACTGGATCGGGCGCATGCAGGAGGCCGACCGCGCCGTCGTCGAACGCTCGCTGGAGCTGGTGGGCATGTCGGGGTTCGCCCGCAAGACGATGGACCGCATGTCCGACGGCGAGTGTCAGCGGGTGATGATCGCCCGCGTGCTGGCGCAGGACACCCCCGTCATCCTGCTGGACGAGCCGACCGCCTTCCTCGACCTGCCGAACCGCTACACGCTGGCGACGCTGCTCCGACGGCTGGCCCGCGAGGAGCGGAAGTGCATCCTCTTCTCGACCCACGACCTCGACATCGCCCTTTCGCTCTGCGACTCGGTGGCGCTGATCGACACGCCGTCGCTCCACCACCTGCCGGCCGACGCCATGTCCCGCAGCGGACTGATCGAGCGGCTCTTCTCGGGCGAAAACGCCTCGTTCGACCCCGAAACGCGGACGATCCGCGTGCGCTGACCCCTGCCGGAAGCCCCCGCACGCGGCATCCGGAGGCCCCGGGATAAAAAAACCGCAATTTTTCGACATATTTTTTGTACAAGTCACTTTTTTGCTTACCTTTGCACCGCTAAAGTTCCCCTGTAAAAGGAGGATGCGATAGCGGTAAGGCCCATTCGTCTATCGGTTAGGACGCAAGATTTTCATTCTTGAAAGAGGAGTTCGACTCTCCTATGGGCTACGAAAATGCGGCATCCGGGGCTCGACGCCGGGATGACGGACGGTAAATTACTTTTCAGGAGCGGGCTTCGGGCCCATCCGAACGCGGCCACGGCTCGCGGACAAGCAGAACTTAAAAAAGTAAAAAATAAAAACTAACGGATTATGGCAAACCATAAGTCATCGAAAAAGCGTATTCGCCAGACCGCCGCGAAGCGTGCTCACAACCGGCTGTTTCACAAGACGGCCCGCAACGCTGTGAAGGCCCTGCGCGCAACCACCGAGAAGAGCGCCGCCGAGGCTCTGCTTCCGAAGGTAACCGCCATGCTCGATAAGCTGGCCAAGCACAACATCGTGCACAAGAACAAGGCTGCGAACCTGAAAAGCGCCATGCAGCTGCACGTGAACGCGCTTTAATCAGCCGCCGCGCGGACAATAAAACGAAGGCCGGACTCTGAGAGTCCGGCCTTCGTTTCGTTGCGGGTCAGCGTTTCAGCTCCTCCAGCAACTGCCTGACGGCCTCCTCCGGCCCCGGGGTCTCGCCTTGCAGGGTGACGAAACGGCTGCCGACGATACAGCCCGCAGCGTTGTCCGCCGCAGCGCGGAAAGTCGCACGGTTGCTGATGCCGAACCCCACCATGCGCGGATTGCGCAGCCCGAGCGCGTCTATGCGGCGGAAATAAGCCTGCTTCCGCTCGTCGAACGCACTTTGCGCCCCGGTCGTCGATGCCGACGAGACCATGTAGATGAATCCGTCGGTGTGGTCGTCGATCTGCCGGATGCGCTCCTCGGAGGTTTCGGGCGTGATGAGCATGACGACCTTCACGCCGTAACGGTCGGCGACGGGCTTGAAATCGGCGAGGTAGTCGTCGAACGGCAGGTCGGGGATGATGCAGCCGTCGATGCCGCAATCGCGGCAGGAGCGGCAGAAGTTCTCGAATCCGTACTGCATGACGGGGTTGAGATAGCCCATCAGCAGCAGCGGAATCTGCACGCCGGGGCGAATATCCGCCAGCTGGGCGAAGAGTTTCCGCAGCGACATCCCTCCCCGCAGGGCCTGCTGGGCCGCGTGCTGGATGACCGGGCCGTCGGCCATCGGATCGCTGAACGGGATGCCGATCTCGACCATCCCCACGCCGTTGTTTTCGAGCGCACGGATCACCTCGGCGGTGTTCTCCGGATCGGGATACCCGGCGCAAAAGTAGATGGAGAGTATATCCCGCCTGCCGGAGGCGAATAACTGATTGATTCTGTTCATGGTAATTGGATTTTTGAAATGAATTTTCCGAGTTTTCCGGCGTCCTTCACCGCCGGGGCCGTTTCGAATCCGCTGTTGAGATCCACGCCCGCGAAACGGGAATGGACGAATCCCCGGACCGCTTCGGCGCACTCCGCGTCGATTCCGCCGCTGAGCAGAAACGGAACGCGGCCCGCATAGGCGTCGAGCACCGACCAGTCGAAGCGTCGTCCCGAACCGCCGTAGCCGTCGCAGCGGGTGTCGAACAGCAGGTAGTCGGCGCAATCTTCGTAGGCCCGGGCCGCCGCGAGGTCGCCGGCCGACGCGACGCGGATCGCCTTGATGATCCGGAAGCCGCGCTGCCGAAGCTCCCCGCACGCTTCGGGCGACTCGTCGCCGTGGAGCTGGAGCCACTCGAGGCCGAAGCGTTCGGCCGTGCGGAGCATCTCGGCGGGCGAAGCATCGACGAAGACCCCGACCGCGGGCCTGCGGCAGCTGCGCACGGCCGCGGCATGGAACTCGTCGTCGGGCACGCAGCGCGGGGAGCGGGGATAGAAAATGAAGCCGCAGAGGTCCACCGGCAGCCGTTCGACGGCGCGGATGTTGTCGGGATCGCGCAGCCCGCACACCTTGACGATCATGGCCGCGCCTCTTTAAGCCGGGCGATGAACTCCGCCAGCGCGCGCCCCGGATCGCCGCTCTTCATAAAGGCTTCGCCCATCAGGAATCCCCGGAAACCCGCCTCGCGCAGCCGCACGACGGTCTCCGGATCGGAAATGCCGCTTTCGGAGACCGGCAGCGGCCCCGACCCGCCGCCGACCTCGCGCCGGAGCAGATCGGCCATCCGGAACGAATTTTCGACATCGGTATGGAAAGTCCCGAGATCGCGGTTGTTGACCCCGAGCATATCGACATATCCGTTCAGACGGGAGAGTTCCGAGGGCGTGTGCACTTCGAGCAGCACCTCGAGCTCCAGTTCATGCGCCGTGCGGGCGAAGCGGCGGCATTCGTCGGGCGACAGCACCGCAGCGATCAGCAGCACGGCGGCGGCTCCCGCCGCGCGGGCCTGATAAAGTTGGTATTCATCGACGACGAAATCCTTGCGCAGCAGGGGCAGACGGACCAGCCGGCGGGCCTGCTTCAGGTCCTCCAGCGTTCCGCCGAAGAACTCGCCGTCGGTCAGCACCGAGCAGGCCGAGGCGCCTCCGGTCTCGTAGGCCGGAACGACGGCTTCGACCTTCGCATCCTCGTGCAGCCACCCTTTCGACGGGGAGCGGCGTTTGAACTCGGCGATGACGCCCGTTTCCGACTCCGCCAGCGCGCGGCGCATGGAGCACGGCGCCTCGGCGAACCACGGCGAACCGAGCCGGAGCAGCGCATCGACGGGAAGCACCTGTTTCTGCCAGGCGACCTCGCGGCGCGTATTGGCTGTGATGGTTTCCAGAATGTCCATATCGCTCAGCTGTTTATCTCCACGAATTTCCGGAACGCCACCGCGGCTTTTCCGCCGAGGAGCGATTCGCGCGCCTCGTCGAGGCACTCGGCGACCTCCTTTTCGGGACAGATCACCCGGATGGCGAAGGCGGCGTTGGCCAGCACGCAGTCGCGCCGGGCGGCCGTCGCGGTGTTGTCCAGCACGGAGTCGAAGATGCGCGCGGCCTCCTCGGGGGTGTCGCCGCCCGAGAGCTCCTCGGGGCGGCAGCGGCCGAAGCCGATCTGCTCGGGGGTGAAGACCTGCTCTTTCTCGGGCGTGGCGACCTTGAATTCCGAGGTGAGCGAAATCTCGTCGTAGCCGTCCATGCTGTAAACCACGCCGAAGCGCGTGCCGCCCGACTGGTAGGCGTAGTTGTAGAGGCGGAAAAGCGAGAGGTTGTAGACCCCCAGAAGCTGATATTTCGGCAGCGCGGGATTGACCAGCGGCCCCAGCAGGTTGAAGAACGTGCGCACGGCGAGGTTCCGGCGGATCGGGGCCACGGCCTTCATCGCGGGGTTGAACAGCGGGGCATGGAGGTAGGCGATGCGGCAGGCGTCGAGCGAAGCCCGCAGGCGGTCGGGATCGTCGGTGAACCGCACGCCGTGACGCTCGATGACGTTGCTCGCGCCGCTCACCGAGGTAGCGCCGTAATTGCCGTGTTTGACGACGTTGTAACCCGCCCCCGCCACCACGAACGACGCCGCGGTGCTGATGTTGAAGGTGTTCTTGCCGTCGCCGCCCGTGCCCACGATGTCGATGGGCCCGTAGTCCGAGAGGTCCGCCGGACGGCGCATTTCGAGCAGCGCGTCGCGGAACCCGGCCAGTTCCTCGACCGAGATGCTGCGCATGAGGAAGACGGTGATCAGCGCCGAGACCTGCTCGGGGTTGTATTTCCCGGCGGCGATGCCCGCCAGAACCTGCTGTGCCTCCGAACGATCCATGTACTGATGTTCGAAAAGGCGGTATAGTAAATCTTTCATGGTTCGAATTCGTTTAACGGTTGCATTTCGTGATCCAGTTCGCAAGGATCGTCTTGCCCTGCGGCGTGAGGACCGATTCGGGGTGGAACTGGATGCCCCGCAGGTTGCAGGTTTTGTGGCGCAGGCCCATGATCAGGCCGCTGCGGTCGGTGGCCGTGACTTCCAGACAGTCGGGGAGCCCCTCGGCCGAAACCACCCACGAATGGTAGCGCCCGGCGCGGAACCCCGTCCCCAGCCCGTCGAAGAGCGGATCGTCGGCCACGACGCGGATGTCCGAGCAGACGCCGTGATGGACTTCGGCAAGGTTCTCCAGCCTGGCGCCGAACGCCTCGCCGATGGCCTGTTCGCCGAGACAGATGCCCAAAATGGGTTTAGAGGCGGCGTAACGCCGAATCAGCGGCAGCAGCAGCCCCGCTTCGGAGGGAATACCCGGACCGGGCGAGAGCACGATGCGGTCGTAGGCGGCAACCTCGTCCAGCGCGATGCGGTCGTTGCGGCGCACATCGACTTCGAGCCCCAGTTCGAGCAGCATATGCCGCAGGTTGTAGGTGAACGAATCGTAATTATCGAAAAGCAGACATTTCATGGCTTCGTTTTTTTGCGGTTAATTGATCAGTTTCCCGGCCTCGCGGATGGCCTTGTCCAGCGCGCCGAGCTTGTTCGACACCTCCTGCAATTCGCGTTCGGGGTCGCTCTTCGCGACGATGCCCGCCCCGGCCTGATAGTAAAGGGTGTTGTTGCGGCTGACGAACGTGCGGATGGCGATGGCCTGGTTGAGATCGCCGTCGAGTCCGATGAAGCCGATGCACCCGCCGTAGACGCCGCGGTTGTCGGGCTCGATCTTCGAAATGAGCTGCATGGCCCGCACCTTGGGGGCGCCGCTCAGCGTTCCGGCCGGGAAGGTGTCGATGAAGGTGCGGACCGAATCGCTGTCGGCGTCGATCTCCCCGCTGACGCGCGAGACGAGGTGGATGACATGGCTGTAATACTGCACGTCGCGGTAAAAGTCCACCTTCACGCCGTGGGCGTTGCGGCTCAGGTCGTTGCGCGCCAGATCGACCAGCATGACGTGCTCGGCGTTCTCCTTGGGGTCGGCCAGAAGCCGTTCGGTCCGCTCGCGGTCCAGCGCCGAGTTTCCGGAGCGGAAAGCCGTGCCCGCGATGGGGTCGATCGTGGCGCGGCCGTTCTCGACCTTGCAGTGCGTCTCGGGCGAGGAGCCGAAGATGCGGAAGCCCCCGAAATCGAAATAGAAGAGGTAGGGCGAGGGATTGATGCTCCGCAGCGCACGGTAGACCTTGAAATCGTCGCCCTGAAACGGCTGTTCGAAGCGGCGGCTCAGCACGATCTGGAACACGTCGCCGCGCAGGCAGTGGCGCACGCCCTGGCGAACCATCTCCCGGTAGGTCTCGTCGGTGAGGTTCGAACGGCGCTCGCCGACCGTGCGGAAATTGTACGAAGCGAAATTGCGGTCCTCGATCAGCGTCTCGACCTCGCGGATGTGGTCCCGCTCGCCGTCGGCGCACAGCTCGACGATCGACAGTTCGTTCTTGAAGTGGTCGAAGACCAGCAGGAACTTGTAGAGGATGTAGCAGATGTCGGGGGCATCGGAATCGCGGTGGTGGAACTCCCGGACGGGGATGTTCTCGAAATAGCGCACCGCGTCGAACGCCGTATAGCCGAAGAGGCCGCAAAGCTCGCTTCCGTCGCCGTCAACGCGGAATTCGTTCAGAAATTCTTTCAGCGCGTCCGCCGCCGCACAGGTTTCGCCGAGGGGCTTCGCAACGCTCCGGCCGTCGGGGTATTCCAGAAGCGCCTCGCCGTTGTTCACGCCGATGCGGGCGACGGGGCGAAAGGCGATGAACGAAAGGCTGTTCTCACCGCCGTGGTAGTCGGAACTTTCGAGCAACGCCGACTGCGGATAGACATCTCGGAGTTTGAGGTAGAGGCTGACCGGCGTATGCAGGTCTCCGAGGAGTTTTTTGGTTGCCGTGGTAAATCGGTACATGGTATCGGGTGTTTTTCGGATTTTACAAATTGCCGGAGATTTCCGGACGGTCCATATTCGCAAGATAGGTCTCCATATCCTTGTCGCCGCGGCCCGAGACGGTCAGCACCACCACGTCCGAGGGGCGGAACTCCATCCGGGGCAGCGCACCGAGGGCATGGGCGCTTTCGAGGGCGGGAATGATCCCTTCGAGGCGCGTCAGCTCGAAAGCCCCGCGCAGCGCCTCGTCGTCATCGACGGCGACGACCTTCGCACGCCCCGTCTGCGCGAGGTTGGCGTGCAGCGGACCGATGCCGGGATAATCGAGGCCCGCCGAGATCGAATAGGGCTCCTCGATCTGCCCGTCCTCGGTCTGCATAACCAGCGTGCGGGCGCCGTGGATGATGCCCTCGCGCCCCAGCTGGATCGTCGCCGCGCTGCGTCCCGAAAGGAGTCCCTCGCCCCCGGCCTCGGCCAGCACGATCTTCACGCGCTCGTCGCCCAGGTAGTGATAGACGGTTCCCGCGGCGTTGCTGCCGCCGCCGACGCAGGCCATCAGGTAGTCGGGATAGTCGCGCCCCTCCTTCTCCCGCAGCTGCACGCGGATCTCCTCGCTGATGACCGACTGCAGGCGCGCCACCATGTCGGGATAAGGGTGCGGCCCCACCGTCGAACCGATGATGTAGAACGTATCCGCGGGGTGGCAGCACCAGTCGCGGATGGCCTCGTTGGTGGCGTCCTTCAGCGTCATGTTGCCCGAGGTCACGGGCACGACCGTCGCGCCCAGCATCTCCATCTTCCGGACGTTGGCCTGCTGGCGCTCGACATCGGTCCGCCCCATGTAGACCACGCAGGGCATGTTCATCAGCGCGCAGACCGTGGCCGTGGCCACGCCGTGCTGCCCGGCCCCCGTCTCGGCGATGATGCGCGTCTTGCCCATCCGCCGGGCGATCAGAATCTGTCCGATGGTGTTGTTGATCTTGTGGGCGCCGGTGTGGTTGAGATCCTCGCGCTTGAGGTAGATGCGGCAGCCGTAGCGTTCGCTCAGCCGGCGCGCGAAATAGAGCGGCGAAGGCCGTCCCACGTAGTCGCGCAGCAGCGTGCGGTACTCCTCGCGGAACGACTCGCTTTCGAGCACCCGCAGGTAGTTCCGCCGCAAATCTTCGACGCATTTGTGCAGGATTTCGGGGATGTATGCACCCCCGAAGCGTCCGTAATAACCTTTCTCATCGACCTGATAGTTCATATTCATCATTTTTTTTGGAATTATCGCACACGAAAAAAGGGCCTGTCGTGAGTACAACAGGCCCTTTTCTGGATTATCGTTGATCTATCGTTCAACAACTGCATGCGGCGAGTCACTCACAACGGAAAATTGCGAGCGCCACCACCATGCGTTATTGATCGAAAAATTGTTCATCGTCTGACTTCTTGGTTGCAAATATAGGGACTTTGCCCGAAAAACCAAATAAAATCGTCGTTTTTTCTGCGCGCCGCCGATAAATCCGGCGCCACCTATATATAAAGCGCCGGTTATTCCAGTCCGCCGATCACGTCGGCGATGCGGCCGAACACCTCATCCATCGTTCCGGTGCCGTTCACCGAGGCGTACTTGCCCTGCGCGGCGTAGTACTCCGCCACCACGGCCGTCTGCATGCGGTAAACGTCCAGCCGTCCGCGGATCACCTCCTCCGAAGCGTCGTCGGCACGGCCCGAATCCTTGCCGCGCAGCAGGATACGGCGCACCAGCTCCTCCTCCGGGACATGGATGTCCACCATAATATCCACCTTCAAACCGTGTCCGGCCAGGATTTTGTCGAACGCCTCGGCCTGGACCGTCGTACGGGGGAACCCGTCGAAGATACACCCGCGGGCATCCTTGTGCTCGGCGACGTAATTCCCGATCATGCCGATGACGATCTCGTCGGGAGCCAGCTTGCCTTCGCTGATGTACTGTTCCATGCTGCGTCCGAGCTCCGTGCCGCGCCGGATCTCGTCGCGGATCACCTCGCCGGTCGAAACATGGTCGATTCCGTAGTGCTCTTTCAGGCGCTGGGCCTGGGTGCCCTTGCCGCATCCCGGAGCGCCGAATAAGACGATATTTATCATAACTAACCCTTTTTGTGATGATTGGACCCGGCAAAAATACATTATTTTTTGGGGAAATAACACGATTTCCTTAATTTTGTAAAAAATTTCAGTAACTATGGACCAGAAAAAGCGCACCGAGATCGCCTCGCTCGGACAATTCGGCCTCATCGACCTGCTGACCAAAGAGTTCTCCGCCAAGCACGCCTCGACGACGAAAGGGGTCGGAGACGACGCCGCCGTGATCGCCCCGGCGCGCGGCGAAGCGGTGCTCTGCACGACCGATTCGTTCTTCGAGGGCGTCGATTTCGACCTCACCTACTTCCCGCTCAAACACCTGGGTTACAAGGTCGTGACGGCCGGCATCAGCGACATTCTGGCCATGAACGCCCTCCCGGCGCAGATCGCCGTATCGCTCGGCGTCTCCTCGAAACTGCCCGTCGAAGCGTTGCAGGACCTCTACGAAGGGATCGCCTTCGCCTGCAACGAACAGGGCGTCGATCTCGTGGGCGGCGACACGCGGGCCTCGATGACCGGACTGGTCGTGAACGTCACCACGCTGGGCCATGCCGAAAAGAAGAAGGTGGTCTACCGCAGCGGAGCCAGGCAGAACGACCTGATCTGCATCACCGGCAACCTCGGGGCCGCCTACATGGGCCTGCAACTGCTCGAACGCGAAAAGCGGGTGCTCGCCGACGTGGAGAACCCCGAGCCGCAGTTCAAGGGCTACGAATACCTGCTTGAAAAATACCTCAAGCCGCGCCCCCGCACCGACATCGTCCGTACGCTGGCCGAAGAAAAGATCCGCCCCACGTCGATGATCGACCTCTCGGACGGCCTGGCGAGCGACCTGATGCAGATCTGCAAATCGTCGGCCTGCGGCGCGCGCATCTACCTCGAACGCATCCCGATCGCCCGGCAGACCTCGGCGCTGGCCGAGGAGATGCACTCGGACCCGGTCGTTGCGGCTCTGAACGGCGGCGAGGACTACGAACTGCTCTTCACCGTGCCGCTTTCGATGCAGGAACAGATCATGCGGCTGGGCCTTGTGGACGTCATCGGCCACATCACCCCCGCCTCCACGGGCTGTTACCTCGTGACGCCCGACGGGCAGGACATAAAGCTGAAGGCGCAGGGGTTCCCCGAGGAGTAACCGGCCTCTACCGCCGGCTACTGCCGCCGATGACTATGCCGAACGTAAGCGACAGATGCCGGTTGGCCCGCTCTGTGCACATGTAACCCAGCGTGACACGCAGCCGGTTCCAGCATTCGCAGCCAACGCGCGGCATCACGCAAAATGCCGCACTGTCGCTGGACGGAGTATCGGAGACAGCCCCTTCGGCCGTTCGGAGGACATACGCCCCACCGATCCCTGCTCCCGCGAACAACGCCACTTTCGGCGTCAGATGCAGGTTGTAATCCGCAACGGCCATCAGGCTGAACATCATAAAAGGGTCCTGCGAGCAGACGCCCGCAGCCAGCCGCGAGTAACACGACCCGCCGAGCCGCAAACCCACATCGAAGGGAGTTCTCCGGAAATTGTAACGACTTTCAGCGACCAGGCAAAAGCCCGCCGCATCGTTGTCAAAGCTTCCGAGCGAGGCATAGCCAAAGGTCGCCCCGACAGCCACCTCACCCTCGAAACACCCGGCCCCCGGATAACGGGGGCTTATGGCCGTATCCTGCGCCTGCAAGCCGCAAAACGGAAGCACGGCAAAAATCAAGAAAAAGCAATGTCTTATCATCGGGTTAGCATTAGGATTGAATTCGCTGATAAGATACGCAAAATCCCATAATCCGGCACCATTTTCAGGAAACAAATTGCGGAAGTCCGCCCGAAGCGCAGTCGAGAGCAGGCCCCCCGCAGTTCTACCCTGCGGGGAGCCTGCGTAAGCGGCAAGAAGTCTGCCTATTCCTCGCCAAAGAGAATTTCCTACGTTCGCTTATCGGGAATAAACTTACACTTTCCGTGTTTGTCAGTATGTTCCACAAAGATAGGAAAAAGCAGAGATAATCCAAATACTGACAAA
>ENA-UEPH01002307-UEPH01002307.1-human-gut-metagenome-genome-assembly--contig:-NODE-2307-length-13968-cov-39.374487_pt1 | contig 13968 bp, 8 predicted proteins | sample MGYA00242891_ERZ507898 | MGnify/ENA primary metagenome ERZ507898 (study PRJEB26167, sample SAMN06115411) | human gut metagenome | host: Homo sapiens | place: China:Guizhou | collected 2014-10-15... | reverse complement strand
CCCTGCGCCGCGATCCTGAAGAAGGGCGAGAGCTGGTCCACCACGCTGTCCACGACCTTTGTCCGCTGAAAGTCAGATGAAAGCATTGAAAAAATACCGCTGGCCGCTGACCGGCGCACTGCTGGGGGTGCTGGTCTTTCTGGCTGTTTACGGCGTGCGGGTGCTTGACCCGACGAGCGTTGACTGGATCCTGAACAGCCTCAGCCCCGACCCAATCCAGCACTATCTGGGGTGGGAGCTTTTCCGCCGCAGCCCGGTGCATCTGCCCTACATCGGCGCGAATTACAACGCGGTCTACCCGTTCCGCACCAGTGTGCTGTTCACGGACTCTCTGCCGCTGGCGGCGCTGTTCTTTAAGCTGCTGGGCGGGATTCTGCCCACGCGGTTCCAGTATTTCGGCTGGTGGGGTCTGCTCTGCTATGCGCTGCAGGGCGGGCTGGCGCAGGCGGTCATTGCCCGCATTGCGGGCGTGCAGCCCACATTTGGCCGGGATGACAAGAGCAAGGCCGCTATCGCCATCATCATGAGCCCCGGCCAGACCGCCAAGCTGTGGGGCAGTGTGCTGGGCGCGGGCGTGCTTGTGCTGTTTCCGGCGCTTACGATCCGCATGTTTGCCCACACGGCGCTGGCCGCCAACTGGCTTGTGCTGCTGGCACTCTACCTTTGGCTGCGCAGTGATGAACTCATGCCCACGACCCGCCGCGCCTGCCTTATCTGGGGCGGCATGGGGCTGCTGTGCGCAGGCATCCACCTCTATTATCTGCCGATGGTCGGCCTTGTGCTGGTGGGATACGCGGTGCGCCGCGCCCTGCAAAAGCGAGGCCCGGCGGCTGTGCTGGCACCAATTGCAGCGTTCTGCGCTGCGGCGCTGGCGGAGTTGGTGCTGTTGGGGGCGTTCGCTGTTAACTTTGCAGGCTACTCCAATGGCTACCTCAGCGGGGCGGACTACCTTGGCCTGTTTGTGCCATGGCTGGCGCAAAGCTGGGAGCAGAATGTTTATGCAGGCGTCGGAACATCGCTGGCCGTGGTGCTGGCGGTGTTCGGCATAGTCTGCAACGCCCGCAAGGCGGAAAAATTCTTTGCCGCCCACCGCGACTGGCTCATTGCCGGCGCTGTGGTGCTGGTGCTGGATTTGATTGCCGCGGGCGGAAACGCCATCACGGTGAACGGAAAAACGCTGTTCACCGTGCCCATCCCGCAGTTTCTGATGAACTTCTGGGCGATGTTTTCCTCCTGCGCGCGGCTGGCGTGGTTGGCAGGTATGCTGCTGGCTGCCGTTGGCTGCGGGTTGGTGCTGCGCTTTTGGGATAACGGTGTCGCGCCCGCCCTGATGCTGGCAGTCTGCGCCGTGGCGCAGGGCTGTGGCCAGCGGTCGGAGCTGTTCAACCGCTGGACGGACTATCACTACTACGGCTTCCGCTACGAGAATAAGACCCTGCTGACCGACCCTGTGTGGGAGCAGATCGCCGCCAGCGGCAAGTACAGCCATCTGGCCTTTGCCACATTTGACTTTGAGCATGACGAGTTCTGGGATCTGGTCGACTTTGCCGCCGACCACGGCTGGACCTCCAATAGCTTCTACATGGCGCATATGGACGGCAACCTTGCGGCGGTCACGCTGCCGGGCGAGCTGAACGAGCTTTCCGCTGACACGCTCTATGCCTTCATCGACGAGGACGAGCTGGCGCGGAACAGTTACGACCTGCACTATTACCGGCTGGATGGCATCCTGATCGGCAGCGTCGAGCCCATCGACGGCATCGAGGAGGAGCCTGCGCCCGAAGTGCCCGCCCACACGATGGATTTGACGAAGTCGGATGTTGACCCGCTCTTTCTGGCGGCGGACGGCATTGTTCTGGGCATGAACGGCGAGATGATGACCGAGGAATGGACGCTTTTCCCCGGGCGCTACCGCGTCACGCTGACCGGCAGCGGCTTTGACCACAGCTATATTTACGCCCGGTACGGCCTCATCAATCAGGAGACCTACAAGCTGGACATCGACTTCACCGGCATCGACCCGAACGAAATGACCTTTGAGTTTACGGCCACCGAGATGCTCCACTACTGGCGCACCGCCGTCCACACGCTGGACGACGCCAATGTCACCGTCAACAGTGTGACGGTGGAGAAGGTAGGGTAAACCGGTTCGGTTCTCACATCCGGCTGTTTACCGTTTTCCACAAACAAAAAAACCTGCCTGCACAATCAGTGCAGGCAGGTTTTTTACTTTATAACGCTGCTAAATCAGAACGCAACCTTCTTGGCCACATAGTCGCGCAGCTCGCTAATGGGCATACGGACCTGCTCCATCGTGTCACGGTCACGGACGGTCACGCAGCCGTCGGCCTCGACCTTGTCGTCGCCGACAGTCTGGAAGTCCACGGTGATGCACAGCGGGGTGCCGATCTCATCCTGGCGGCGGTAACGCTTGCCGATGGAACCGGCATCGTCGTAATCCACCATAAAGTCCTTGGCCAGCTCGTTGCGGATCTCCATGGCCTTATCGCCCAGCTTTTTGGACAGAGGCAGCACAGCGCACTTGAACGGTGCCAGGAACGGATGCAGGTGCAGCACGGTGCGCACATCCTCCTTGCCCTTGGAGTCGGTCAGATGCTCTTCATCATAAGCTTCGCACAGGAAAGCCAGTGCCACACGGTCACAGCCCAGGGAAGGCTCAATGACATAAGGAATGTAATGCTCGTTGGTTTCGGGGTCAAAATATTCCAGGCTCTTGCCGGATGCTTCCTGATGGCGGCCCAGATCGTAATTGGTACGGTCTGCAATGCCCCACAGCTCGCCCCAGTCGGTGAACGGGAAAGCGTACTCGATATCGGTGGTGGCGCGGCTGTAGAAAGCCAGCTCGGCAGGCTCATGGTCGCGCAGGCGCAGGTTTTCCTTGTTGATGCCCAAGGACAGCAGCCACTTTTCGCAGTAATCTTTCCAGTAGGCGAACCAATCCAGGTCTGTGCCCGGCTTGCAGAAGAACTCGCATTCCATCTGTTCGAACTCGCGGGTACGGAAGGTGAAGTTGCCCGGCGTGATCTCATTGCGGAACGCCTTGCCCACCTGGCAGACGCCAAACGGCAGCTTGCGGCGGGTGGTACGCTGGATGTTGGCAAAGTTGACGAAAATGCCCTGTGCGGTTTCGGGGCGCAGATAGCAGGTAGAGGAAGAATCCTCGGTTACGCCGATGGCCGTTTTGAACATCAGGTTAAACTTGCGGATGGGGGTAAAGTCATGCTTGCCGCACACAGGGCAGACAACTTCAGGATGGGTGGCAATAAATTCATCCATCTGGTCAAAGGTCATGCCGTCCACATCCACGTTCTGGCCCTGCTCGCAGTCGGCAATCAGCTTGTCCGCACGGTTGCGGCTCTTGCAGGCGCGGCAGTCCACCAGCGGGTCGCTGAAGTTGCCCACATGGCCGGTGGTGACCCAGGTCTGCGGGTTCATCAGGATAGCGGCATCCAGACCGACGTTGTAGGGGCTTTCCTGCACAAACTTTTTCATCCATGCTTTTTTGACGTTGTTTTTGAACTCAACGCCCAGGGGGCCATAGTCCCAGCTGTTGGCAAGGCCGCCGTAAATTTCGCTGCCAGGGTAGATGAAACCACGGTTTTTGCACAGGTTGACGATCATGTCCAGGGTCTTTTCGCTGTTCTTCATTTTCTAACTCCTTCCGCATGGCTGGCTGCCACACAAAGCGATTTAACCGGCGCACGGTGCGCCGTCAGGCCTTTATTATAGCACGGGCCGCGGGCAGTGGCAACACTGCCGCCAAAAAAGCCGGAACAAATTTGGCACAACTGCTGAATTATGGCAATACCGCATAATTCTAAGTGCCGATACGGCGAGCGAGGTGCGGCAGCTGCTAAGCCAAAAGCGCAGATAATACTTTGTGTATTATCGAGCATTTTGGCAACGCAGATGCCGTGCCGCAGCCGCCGGAGCGGTGCTTAAGCCGCAAGGCGGGAATTGTGCGGTGTTGCCTTATATCAATGCTCTCTGCACGTCACAAAATTTTAGCCGCAATCTGCCTGGCCAGCTGCAGCACCATTTTGCGGTCCCGCAGCGCGGGGTCCGCTGCAATCAGGCGCTGCAATTCTTCCCGCACGCGGGGGATTTTGCGCGCTGGAATGCCAATGCGGGCCATTTCTTCCACACTGATGGGCAGCACGATGCTGCTGTCCGCCTTGCCGCGGAACGGTTGCGGGTTAGTGCCCCAAACAAAAAGGTGATGTTTCATTGGGTACCTCCTGGATGCCTTTGGGCTGACCTTTTTGGTTATTATAGCAGAAATTTTCAAAAAAGTGTTTATTTTGCAGCGAAAAACCTTTATAATATAAAAATCATAGCGCCATGCGCCAAACGAACTGATTGCCAGGCTGGCAGCTGCGGCTGCGCCTGATTTTTTTGAGGTGAAACTTATGTCTTTTATCGGCAGCTATAATCCCCATTTGCTTGATGGTGTGCAGCATGTGCATTTTATCGGCTGCGGCGGTTCCGGAACCTATCCCCTGATCCAGATCCTGCACAGCCGCGGGCTGACCATTTCCGGCAGCGATGTGGAAGAAACCAAGATCACCAAGGCCGAGCGCGCCATGGGCGTGACAGTATATCTGGAGCATGACGCCGCCCATTTGGGCGATGCCCAGCTGGTGGTTTACAGCGCCGCCATCCACGATGAAAACCCTGAGCTGAAAGCTGCCCGCGCCCGCGGCATTCCCGCCGTGGAGCGCAGCGTGATGCTGGGTTATGTCAGCCGCATGTATTCCCACAGCGTCTGCGTTTCCGGCACCCACGGCAAAACCACCACCACCGGCATGATCACGACCATGCTGGAACTGGCCGGCAAAGACCCCGCCGCCGTAATCGGCGGCAAGCTGCCACTGATCGGCGGTTACGGCAAAGCTGGCCACGGCGATGACGTTGTGATCGAAGCCTGCGAATACAGTGAGACCTTCCTGCATCTGACCCCGTTTATAGGCGTTATTTTGAACATTGATAACGATCACCTGGAGTATTACGGCACGATGGGCCGCCTGAAGATGGCGTTCCAGAAGTTTGCCCTGCTTTCCCGCACGGTCGTGTTCAACATGGACGACCGCAACACGGTGGATGTGGTCAACTCCATTGACCGCCCGGTGCTCTCTTTCGGCATCAATGAGGAAGCCCGCTTCCGCGCAGTGAACATTCAGGAATACCGCCCCGGTTTCTATGAATTTGACGTTCTGGAGCTGGGCGAGCAGTTTGCCCACATCAAGCTGGGTGTTCCGGGCTACCACAACATTTACAATGCGCTGGCCATGTGCTGCTGCGTGCGCCCGCTGGGCCTGCAGCCCGCCGATGCCGAGCGCGCCGCGGCAGAGTTTCACGGCACCGGCCGCCGGTTTGAGATTAAGGGCGAATGCAACGGTGCCCCCGTGGTAGATGATTATGCCCACCACCCCACCGAGCTTGCCGCCACCATGGCAACCGCCAAAAAGATGGGCTACAAGCGCATTATCGCTGTGCACCAGCCGTTCACCTACAGCCGCACCAAGGCCCTGATGGATGACTTTGCTGCCGTGCTGCGCCAGGCCGACCAGTGCGTGCTGCTGCCGATCATGGGCAGCCGCGAGGTTGACGACGGCAGTGTGAAGAGCGAGGACCTGGCTGCCAAGATTCCCGGCAGCATTGTGGTTGACGGGCTGGAAAGCGCTGCCAACTGGGTCAAGCAGAACGCCCGCGAAGGCGACCTTGTAGTTTGCATGAGCTGCGGCGATCTGTACAAAGCCTGTGATATGATGGTGGGCAAGGCGTAAAATTCATGCTGCGCCACCATGCCGTTATCGCTATATAGACGCTATTATCCCATAAAATAATAATATCTGCCTGTTTCCCCGGTATGATGCGGGGAAGCGGGCAGATTTTTTGTTGGTGTATTCCGTTTTTATTTTTGGATTGCATTTAAGGCAACACCCTTAACCCCCATTTGTAGGGGCCGATGCTCGCCATCGGCCCGCCGGGCTGCCTGCACTGCTCCCTGCCCACTGACCACTACCCACTCTCTCACGATGCGCACGCCGCCACATCCCCCATTGTCAGGGTAATGTGTCCGTCCGGAGCGGCATCCGCCACAAACAACACGCCGGGGCGGGCGGTACCGGCGGCAATGCGGTCGGCCAGGGCCTGCTCCACGGCGCGGCTCACCTTGCGGCGCAGCTCCCGCGCACCATAGGCGGGTACGGTATCACCTGCCAGCGCCGCGGCAGCCGCCGGGGTATGGCGCAGGGTGTAGCCCTGGCGGGCGGCACGTTCTTCCAGCTCGCAGAGCAGGCGATCCGCGATCGCGGCCAGCTGGGCGGGGCCAAGCGGGTCGAACAGCACCACATCGTCCAGGCGGCCCATCAGCTCCGGGCGGAAATAATCTTTGGCTTCCTGTAATGCCTTTTTGCCGCGGCGGGCGGTTTCTTCGGCGGCAGCGCCGAAGCCCAGCGGGCTGGCCTGCCCCGCCAGGCAGCGCGCCCCCAGGTTGGAGGTGAGCAGAATGATCGTGTTGGAAAAATCCGCCTTGCGCCCCTGGGCATCGGTCAGGGTGCCATCTTCCAAAATCTGCAGCAGAATATTCTGGATATCGCTGTGGGCCTTTTCAATTTCATCAAACAGCACCACGCTGTAGGGGCGGCGGCGCACGGCTTCGGTCAGCTGGCCGCCCTCATCGTGCCCCACATAGCCCGGCGGTGCGCCGATCAGCCGCGCCACCGTGTGCTGCTCCATATATTCGCTCATATCAAACCGCAGCAGGGCTTTTTCGCTGCCAAACCAGCTTTGGGCCAGGGTACGGGCCAGTTGGGTTTTGCCTACGCCGGTGGGACCTAAAAACAGCATTGCGCCAATGGGGCGGCCAGCTTCCCGCAGGCCGGTGCGGCTGCGCCGGATAGCCGCCGCCACGGCATGCACCGCGCGCGGCTGACCAATCACCTGCGCGGCAAGGCGGGCTTCCAGCTGGTCCAGGCGCACACGCTCCGCCTCCCCTACCCGCTCGGCGGGCACGCCGCTGGCCTTGCCCACCACCTTGGCAATTTCCGCCGAGGTCAGCACCGGCATTTTGCTGCCTGGCAGCATGGATTGCTCCCCGCCTGAAATCCGCAGCGCCGCGGCGGCTTCGTCCAACAGGTCAATGGCCTTGTCCGGCAGGTAGCGCCCCGGCAGGTAGCGCACGCTCAGCTCCACCGCGGCGCGGATCGCCTCCTGCGGGATGCGCACCCCGTGGTAGCGCTCATACCGGGGCATCAGGCCGGTTAAAATTTTTTCCGCCTGCTGTGGGGCCGGTTCCTCAATATTCACCATTCCAAAGCGGCGGTCAAGGGCGGAGTCCTTCTGGATGGTCTTGCGGTATTCCTCCGGTGTGGTCGCACCGATGAGCTGGATTTCCCCGCGGGCCAGCATTGGCTTTAAGATACTGGCCGCATCGATCGCGCCTTCCGCCGCACCGGCCCCGGCGATCACATGGATCTCGTCAATAAACAGAATGGTGGAACGGTCGCGGTAAAGCTCTTCCAGCAGGTTTTTGAACCGCTCCTCAAAATCGCCGCGGTACTTGGTGCCCGCCACCATGGACGCCATATCCAGCGCCAGCACCCGCTTGCCCTTTAAGCTGGGCGTTACCTGCCCGGCGGCAATGCGCTGGGCCAGGGCTTCGGCCAGGGCGCTTTTGCCCACGCCCGGCTCCCCCAAAAGGCATGGGTTATTCTTTTGGCGGCGGCACAAAATTTCGATCATGCGTTCCAGCTCATCATCCCGGCAAAGTACGGGATCCAGCTGGCCTTCCTGCGCAAGGCGGGTCAGGTCACGGCCATATTTCTCACTGGGGCGGCTGCCGCGGGTACTGCTCATGCGGGGGCTGCTGGGCAAAACCAGCTGGCCGGAAAGCTGGCGGCATTCCCGCGCGGCGCGTGGAACTTCCAGCCCAAGGCCCGCCAGCCACACGCTGGCCGTGCAGGCGGTATCTTCCAGCATGGCACAGAGCAGGTGTTCGTTCTCCGCTTTGTTCACGCGGGCGGCATGGGCCCCCAGAACAGCGAATTCCAGCGCCTTGCGGCTTTCGGGCGCAAGGTCCCGGCCGCGCAGGTGCAGCGGGCGGCCCGTGCAGGCCCGCTGGGAGGCACAGGCCGAAAGTGCCGTTACCGTGATCTGTTTGCGGCGCAGAAACTCCACCGCAGTGCCCCGCCCGGTTTGCAGCATGGCAAGCAGCAGGTGCCCGGTATCCACCGCCGTACACCCCTGCCGGCCTGCGATGGTGATCGCGGTGGCGACGGTGCGCCGTGCGGCGCGGGTTAAACCTTTATGATAATAAAACATAGTGACCTCTGCCCTCCTACATGTTGCAGCGTTGCGGGTTACCCCACTGCAAGTATAGGCGGGCAGGGTGCAAATAATCATCGAAACCGGGCAAGGCGCTGCCATCCGGCCTGTTTTTGTGGCTGGCCGCAAAAAATATTGGTTTCATTGGTTTTATTGCGTTTTTCAACTTGGCATTTAGACGCATCTGTTGTATGATTAAAAAGTATGCTCTGTTTTAGGGCAATACCGCATAATTCTAAGTGCCGATACGGCGAGCGAGGTACGGCAGATGCCAAGCCAAAAGCGCAGATAATACTTTGTGTATTATCGAGTATTTTGGCAACGCAGATGCCGTGCCGCAGCCGCCGGAGCGGTGCTTAAGCCGTAAGGCGGGAATTGTGCGGTGTTGCCTTAGGCATATAATTTGATATTACAAAAAGGTTGGTGCGTTCATGCGGAACATGCTGCGGTTTTTGAAAGGATACGAGAAAGAATCCATCCTTGCCCCGCTGTTCAAAATGCTGGAAGCCTGCTTTGAGCTGTTGGTTCCCCTTGTGGTGGCCAACATCATTGATGTGGGCATCAAAAACGGGGATTTGGCTTATATTGGCAAGCAGTGCGGCTTGATGGTGCTGCTTGCGGTTGTGGGTATGGCATCCAGCCTGACGGCGCAGTATTTTGCTGCCAAGGCCGCGCTGGGCTATGGCACGGCGCTGCGCGGGGCGCTGTTCCGCCACATTGATACCCTCTCTTACACGGAGCTGGACGGCATCGGCACGCCCACGCTGGTCACCCGCATCACCAGCGATGTGAACCAGCTGCAAAACGGCGTAAACATGACGCTGCGCCTTTTGCTGCGCTGCCCGTTTATTGTCATCGGCGCGCTGATTCTGGCGTTTGTCATCAGCCCCACCATGGGGTTCTGGTTCGTGCTGGTCACGCTGGCCATCTCGCTGGTGGTTTGGCTGATCATGCGGGTGACGGTGCCCCAGTACCGCGCCGCCCAGAATACGCTGGACAAAGTGACCCTGCTGACCCGCGAAAATTATGTGGGTGCCCGCGTGGTGCGCGCCTTTGCACGGCAGGATGACGAAATTGCGGATTTTACCGCCGTGAACGACAAACTGAAAACTTTCCAGCTGACCGCCGGGCGCATTTCCGCTTTGATGACCCCGCTGACCTATCTCATCGTCAACCTGGGCGTGATCGCCATCCTGATGCGCGGCGGGCTGCAGGTAAACAGCGGCGCGCTGACCCAGGGCGAGATCATTGCCCTAATCAACTATATGAACCAGATCCTTATCAACCTGCTGCGCATTGCCGATCTGGTGGTTTCTGTCACCCGCGCACTGGCCAGCGGCATCCGTGTTTCGGAGATTCTGAACACCAAATCCACGATGACTGACCCCGCCGCGGCCGCCCTTGCCCCGGCAGTGGACGCCCCGGCCGTTGCATTTGACCATGTGGGCTTTACCTACCACGGTGCCGGTGCCCCCAGCCTGACGGACATCAGCTTTGCCGCCCAGAACGGCCAGACCATCGGCGTGATCGGCGGCACGGGCAGCGGCAAATCCACCCTGATCAACCTGATTCCCCGCTTTTATGACTGCACCAGCGGCAGCGTTGATCTGTTTGGCCATGCCGTGCAGCAGTACGGCTTTGCCCAGCTGCGCCAGATGATCGGCATTGTGCCGCAGCGCGCCGTGCTGTTTACCGGCACCATCCGGGACAACATGCAATGGGCCTGCCCCGATGCCACCGATGAGCAGATCTGGCAAGCCCTGGAGATTGCCCAGGCGGCGGACTTTGTGCGCGGCAAGCCCAAAGGGCTGGATGAACCGGTGGAAACCGCCGGGCGCAATTTCAGCGGCGGTCAGCGCCAGCGCCTGACCATTGCCCGCGCGCTGGTGCCTCACCCCCAGGTACTGATTTTGGACGACAGTTCCTCCGCCCTGGATTTTGCCACGGACGCTGCTTTGCGCAAAGCGCTGAAAGAGCAGACCCATGGCATGACGGTATTTATTGTTTCCCAGCGTGCTTCCGCTGTGCAGCGTGCGGACCGCATTCTGGTGCTGGATGACGGCAATCTGGTTGGCAGCGGCACCCATACCAACCTGCTGAAAACCTGCGATGTTTACCGCGAGATCTGCCTGAGCCAGCTGAGCCGCGAGGAGGTGGAAAAGACCTTATGAGCAATGCAAAGAAAAAGCGTGTTTCCCTGCGGGGCAGTAAAGGCACCATTCAGCGCGTGTTAAAGCTGATCCAGCCGTACCGCGGTTTGGTGCTGTTCACCCTGCTGCTTGCCGCCGTTACCGTTCTTACCACGCTGTACGCCCCCATTCTTTCGGGCCGCGGCGTGGACCTGATTGTGGGCCAGGACAATGTCAACTTTCCTGCCCTGGGCAAGATTGCCATCCAGTTTGGCGTTACCGTGTGTGTCACCTCCATCTGCCAGTGGCTGATGAACATGGTGAACAACCGCATCACCTTCCAGGTGGTGCGCGACATCCGCGTGCAGGCGTTCCAGCACATGGAGATTTTACCCCTGAGCTATATGGATGCCCACAAGCCCGGCGACGCCATCAGCCGCATCAACACCGATGTGGAGCAGTTCAGTGACGGCCTGTTGATGGGCTTTACCCAGCTGTTCACCGGCATTCTGACCATTGTGGGCACTTTGGGCTTTATGCTTTCCATTGACTGGCGCATTACCCTGATCGTTGTGGTTCTCACCCCGCTTTCCATCTTTGTGGCAAAGTTCATTGCGGAGCATACCTATGATATGTTCCGCGTACAGAGCGAGACCCGCGCCGAGCTGACCGGTCTGGTGGACGAGCTGATCGGCAACGAGCATCTTGTCCGCGCCTTCGGTTACGAAAGCCGCGCTGAGGAGCGCTTTGACAAGATCAACGCCGATCTGCAGATCTGCGGCGTAAAGGCCACCTTCTTTTCCTCCATCACCAACCCTGCCACCCGCTTTGTCAACGCGCTGGTGTATGCGGCGGTCGGCGTGGTGGGCGCGCTGGTTGCCATTGGCGGCGGCATTACGGTCGGCGAGCTTTCGGTTCTGCTGAACTATGCCAACCAATACACCAAGCCGTTCAATGATATTTCCGGCGTTATGACCGAGCTGCAGAACGCCCTGGCCTGTGCGCAACGTGTGTTCGACTTTATTGACGAAGACCCCATCCTGCCCGATGCCCCCGATGCCGTTACCCTGCCCCACGGTGCAGGCAGTGTGGAGTTTGAGCATGTCAAGTTCCGCTATGTGCCGGATGTGCCCTTGATTGAAGACATGAACCTGCGCGTTCAGCCCGGCCAGCGCATTGCCCTGGTCGGCCCCACCGGCTGCGGCAAAACCACCCTGGTCAACCTGCTGATGCGCTTTTACGAGATCAACGGCGGCACCCTGAAGGTGGACGGCCACCCCATTGACACCGTAACGCGGGATTCGCTGCGCGGCAACCTGGGTATGGTCTTGCAGGAAACCTGGCTGAAAGCCGGTACTGTGGCAGATAACATTGCTTACGGCAAGCCGGACGCCACCCGCGAGGAGATCATCGACGCCGCCAAGCGTGCCCGCGCCCACAGCTTTATCTGCCGCCTGCCCCAGGGCTATGATACCGTAATTGCTGAGGACGGCGGCAACATCAGCCAGGGCCAGAAGCAGCTGCTTTGCATTGCCCGTGTTATGCTGCGCAAGCCGCCCATCCTGATTCTGGACGAAGCAACCTCCAGCATTGATACCCGTACCGAAGTGCTGGTTCAGGATGCCTTTGAGGAACTGATGAAAGGCCGCACCAGCTTTATTGTGGCGCACCGCCTTTCCACCATCAAAAACGCCGATCAGATCCTTGTGATGAAAGCCGGCAACATTATTGAGCGCGGCACCCACGAGGAGCTGCTGGCCAGGGGCGGCTTTTACGCCAACCTGTATGCAAGCCAGTTTGCCAAGGCGTAACGCCTGCCCCGCTGCATAACCCCAACTAAGGCAACACCGCACAATTCCCGCCTTACGGCTTAAGCACCGCTCCGACGGCTGCGGCACGGCATCTGCGTTGCCAAAATGCTCGATAATGTCGGGTTGCGGTACCCGCATCGTGCTTCGGGGGCAAAAGCCCCTCGCACTCTGCGACCGCTGCCCCTGCTTCGGTTCGCTGTTTCCGCCACTGGCGGCGCTCACCTTTGCAGCATCCAGTATTATCTGCGCTTTTGGCCTAGCAGCTACCGCACCTCGCTCGCCGTATCGGTACTTAGAATTATGCGGTATTGCCCTAAATATCAAATGGCCCGGCTGCAAATGCAGTGCGGGCCGTTATGTTTCGTTTTGCTGTATATCCTGTACGTCATCGGCGAATTTTGTTTGACGCAGACGGACGCAGGGATTATAATAAATGCGGTGTAATTTGCCGGAATTTGTCACAGCCTGGCGTTCCGGCTCAAGGTGCAGTCATACGCTGCCCTGCAAGTAGAGAGGAAAAGAGGAATATTTATGTCCAAAACGTCCATTCCCAAAAACTATCATGATCTTTTGGGCCTGTACGATACCCAGCGGGCCATCGGCATCATCAAAACCATCTTTCAGGAAAAGCTGTGTGCCGCCCTGCACCTGAAGCGCGTGACCGCCCCGCTGTTTGTTTTGAACGGCAGCGGCCTGAACGATGATCTGAACGGCGTGGAGCGCCCCGTCAGCTTTGATGTACCCTGCCTGGATGAGCGCGCTGAAGTTGTGCACAGCCTGGCCAAATGGAAGCGCTATGCCCTTGCTGAGTATGGGTTCCGCCCCGGCCAGGGCCTTGTGACCGACATGAACGCCATCCGCCGCGACGAAGAGCTTGACAACCTGCACAGCATTTATGTAGACCAGTGGGACTGGGAGAAGGTCATCACCGCGAAGGACCGCACCCTGCCCTTTTTGCAGGAAACCGTGCGCGATATTGTGGATGCCGTTTGCTCCACTGCGGACGAGCTGCGCTGGAAGTTCCCGGAGCTGAAAGCCATCCGCCTGACCCGTGAGCCGACCTTTATCACCACCCAGGAGCTGGAAGACCTGTACCCCGACCTGACCCCCAAAGAGCGCGAAAACGCCTTTACCCGCGCCCATGGCACCGTCTGCATCATGCAGATCGGCGGCCAGCTGAAAAGCGGCATCCGCCACGATGGCCGTGCCCCTGACTATGATGACTGGACGCTGAACTGCGATATTCTGTTCTGGCACAAAGCGCTGGGCTGTGCACTGGAGCTTTCCAGCATGGGCATCCGTGTGGACCCGGCCGCCATGACCCGCCAGCTGGAAGCCGCAGGCTGCCCGGAGCGTGCGGAGCTGCCGTTCCACAAAATGCTGCTGGAAGGCAAGCTGCCCCTGACGATGGGCGGCGGCATTGGCCAGAGCCGCCTGTGCATGTTGCTGCTGGGCAAGGCCCACATCGGCGAAGTGCAGGTCAGCCTGTGGGATGCCGAGACCAAAGCCGTGTGCGAGCGCGCTGGTGTGCAGCTGCTGTAATATTTGCAGTGGACGACCTTCTTGATGCCCCGGACAAGCTGTTACGGCTTTGGGAGAATATATAAGGCAACACCGCACAATTCCCGCCTTACGGCTTAAGCACCGCTCCGACGGCTGCGGCACGGCATCTGCGTTGC
>ENA-UEPH01002299-UEPH01002299.1-human-gut-metagenome-genome-assembly--contig:-NODE-2299-length-14042-cov-58.104977_pt1 | contig 14042 bp, 10 predicted proteins | sample MGYA00242891_ERZ507898 | MGnify/ENA primary metagenome ERZ507898 (study PRJEB26167, sample SAMN06115411) | human gut metagenome | host: Homo sapiens | place: China:Guizhou | collected 2014-10-15... | reverse complement strand
AACGGCGCGATTATGATGAAGCGCTGCGCCATCAAGGGCATCACGCGCGACAAGGAGTACGACATCACCAAGGGAACCGCCAAGAGCGAGATACTGTATATGTCTGTCAATCCGAACGGTGAGGCCGAGGTGCTGAAGGTTTACTTCAAGCCCCGTCCGCGCCTGAAGAAGGTGATCGTCGATCTCGATTTCTCGACCCTCGCCATCAAGGGGCGCCAGAGCCAGGGCAATCTGTTCTCGCGCTACGGCATCCACAAGATCGTGCTGAAGGAGCGCGGCACCTCGACGCTCGGGGGGCAGGACATCTGGTTCGACGAAGATGTCCGCCGGCTGAACGCCGACGGGCGCGGCAAGCTGCTCGGCGAGTTCAAGGGCGACGACCGCCTGATCGTCTGGACCTCGAAGAATCAGTACTACATCACGGGCTACGACCTGATGCAGCACTTCCCCGACGACACGGTCCTCGTGGCGCGTTACGAGTCCGACCGGGTTTACAGCCTGTGTTACTACGACCGCGGCCAGAAGTATTACTACATGAAGCGTTTCACGGCCGAGATGTCGGACAAGATTCAGGATTTCCTCGACGCCGACGCCGATTTCATCTGCGTGACGGACCGCGCCGGGGCCAAACTGGAGATCACCTACAAGGGGGCGCACGCCTCGCGGCCCGCGGATGTGATCGACGTCGACGAGTTCGTGGGCGTCAAGAGCCACCGCGCCAAGGGCAAACGCCTGACGACCTACGACGTGGACCGGCTGCGGATGATCGAACCCGAACTGCCTCCCGAACCGGAACCTTCGGAGGATGAGTCGCTTGACGACGGTCAGCTGACGGACGCTTCAGCTGACGCGGCGCAACGCGCTGCGGCAGAGGGGAAAGCTTCCGGAAAATCCGCCCTGAAGGAGCCGCTCGGCGCCAAGCCCGCCCCGGGAAAGGCTTCGGCGGGCCAGCCCTCGGCCGGAACGATCGTCGGAGGCGTGGAGTTCGAGGTGGAGCGTCCGAAAGGCGACGCCGGCGAGATGATCGACCCCGAACAGCTGAACCTGTTTTAACGAACCGCCTGCGATGAAACCTCTCTTTCTGGTCGGATATATGGGCTGCGGCAAGAGCACCCTTGGACGTAAGCTGGCGCGGCGTCTGGGCGTCGATTTCATCGACACCGACGCGCTGGTCGAGGAGCGCGAAGGCGCCTCCGTGGCCGACGTCTTCCGTTACGAGGGCGAGGAGCGTTTCCGCGAGGCGGAGCGCCGGGTCCTCGACGAGGTGATCGCCGGAGCCTCCTTCGCCGTGGTCTCCACGGGGGGCGGGCTGCCCACGTGGCGCGATAACATGCCGTGCATGAACGCCGTCGGGTATACGGTCTACCTGCGCCGCTCGCCGGAGCAGATCGCCCGGCGGTTAAGCCCCTACGGACGCCGCAAGCGGCCCCGTCTGCAAGGTCTCGACGACGAACAGCTGGTGGCCTTCATGCGCGGCGACATGGCGGCCCGCGAACCGTTCTACGCGCAGGCTTCGCTCGTCGTCGACTGCGACCCGATGTCCGACGACGAGCTGGTCGAACATATCGTGCAAACTTTCTCCGACCGTGGCTGACAACAGACCCATAGGCATTTACGACTCGGGGCTGGGCGGACTGACCGTCTGGCGCGAGATCCGGCGTGCGCTGCCCGGCGAATCGCTCGCCTACCTCGGCGACGGCGCCAACTGCCCCTATGGCTCGCGGCCCCGCGAGGAGGTGCAGGCGCTGGCCGACGCCGCCGTGGCGCGGCTCGTGGAGCTGGACTGCAAGATGGTCGTCGTGGCCTGCAACACCGCCACGGCCGCGGCCATCGGCTTCCTGCGCGAAAAATACGCCGGCATGCCCATCGTCGGCATGGAGCCGGCCGTGAAACCGGCCTGCCTGGCGACCCGCAGCGGGGTGGTGGGAGTGCTGGCCACCGAACGGAGCCTCGACGGCGAGCTGTTCCGCCGCACGGCCGCCCGGTACGGCAGCGGCATCGAAGTCCTGACCTACCCGGGCACGGGTTTCGTGGAGCTGGTCGAGGGGGACCGGGAGGATACGCCCGAGGCCGAAGCCGCGGTGCGCGCCGCCGTGGAGCCGATGCTGGCGCGGGGCGCCGACCAGATCGTGCTGGGGTGTACGCACTATCCCTTTCTGACGCCGGTGATGGAACGCATCGTCGACGGACGGGCCGCGATCGTCGACCCGTCGCCCGCCGTCGCCCGCCGCGTCGGGCAGCTTTTGGACCGCTACGGCCTGCGCGCTTCGGCGGATAACCGCCCCGCGCTCACGTTCCGCACCTTCGCCGACGAGCTTTACCGCCTGCGTCTCGAACGGAAGGTTGCGGCGTACCTGTAAGACGCTCCCGGCTCCGCCCCCCCCCATTCGCGGGCGGGAACGCTTCCGGCCGGAATCGTTCCGGGCGATTGATAAAGTTTGCGGCGCCTTCGGAATTGTCGGAAAAAATTCGTACCTTCGCTCGATAATAGCGACATTCTGGAATGGCATCTAAAAATACATCCTCCAACAGCCGGCAGGCCGTTCAGCGTTCCAACAGCGACAGTGCGCGCTGGATCGCCGGACTGCTGCTGCTGTTCATCGGTCTGTTCGCCGCCGCTGCGGTGTTCTTTTCGTTTTTCAGCTGGGCCGCCGACCAGAGCGGGCTGCAAAAATCGGTCGAGGAACGGGTGACGCTCGGCATCGAACCGGAAAATCTCTGCGGCTGGGCCGGAGCGCGGCTGGGGATGTTGCTGGTCGATCATTCGTTCGGGCTTTTCGGCATTCTGATTCCCGCGATGATCGTGCTGGTCGGCGTGCGGATCGTCCGTCAGCGGCCGCTGCTGTTCAACCATTCGATCCTTTCGCTGTTCCTGATTATGATCCTGGGGTCGCTGACGCTGGGATTCGCCTTCGCCGACCGCTGGAGCCTCTGCTGCTCGACGGGGTGGGGCGGCGCTTTCGGCATCGCCTCTTCGGCCCTGCTGCGCACGCATATCGGGGCTTTCGGAACGCTGATCCTGCTTGTCGGCGGCTGGATACTGACAGGTGTTTTCATCAACCGCAACTTCATCAACAAGGTCAACGAGGCGGGCAACGTGGTGGTCGATAAGAGCGGGAAGGTCGTCGAGATCCTCAAGCACAAAGTCGTGCCGCACGGACGTGCGGCCGGGGAGGACGGGGTTGCGGAGGATGTTCCCGAACCGGCTCCGAAACCCGGGCCGAAGGCGGCCGCACCGCAGCCCGCGCCGCCGAAAGCGGCGGAACCCGCGGCGCAAAAACCCGCCCCGATCCGTGTGGAACGTCCGTCGGAGCCCGTTGCGGCTCGGAAGTCCGTGCCGGAAGAGGACGAAAATCCCTTCCTCGAACTGACGCCCGACGGGAAACCCGTCGCCGGGGAGACTGCCGCGGAGCAGGCGCCCCCTCCCGCGGAGGACGGGGAGTTCATCGAGGTGGACCTTTCGCGTCCCGAGGGCCGTGTGGTGATCGGCCGCAGCGGGCTGGTCGAGCTGGAACGCCCTGCGGTGCGCGACGCCGTGGCTGCGGAGCCTGCCCCGGAGGAGGTTCCGGAGAGAGAGGCCGCACAGTCCGATCCCGATGCGCCCTTTACCGAGATCACCGTGCTGGACGACGCGCCCGCCGCGGAGCCGGAGGGCGTCGTGGTGACGGTCGAGGCCAACGAGGCGAAACTTCTCGACGAGAAGGCGATCCCCACGGAGAGCTACGACCCGCTGAAGGACCTGGTGAACTACCGCAAGCCGCCCGTGACGCTGCTGGAGGACTATATTTCCGATTCGGAGGTCTCGGACGAGGAGATTTTCGAGAACAAGACCAAGATCGAGGAGACGCTCAAATATTTCGGCATTCCGATCCAGCGCATCAAGGCCACGGTGGGTCCCACGGTGACGCTCTACGAGATCGTGCAGGCGCAGGGAATCAAGATCTCGAAGGTGCAGGGCCTCGAAAACGATATTGCGCAGAGCCTCAAGGCGCTGGGTATCCGCATCATCGCGCCGATTCCGGGCAAGGGAACCATCGGCATCGAGGTTCCCAACCGCGACAAGCAGGTGGTTTCGATGTATTCGGCCGTGCGTTCGCTGCGTTTCCAGGAGTCGAAGGCCGAGCTTCCGGTGGTGATCGGGCGCACGATCCAGAATGAAAATTACGTCTTCGACCTGGCCAAGATGCCGCACCTGCTGGTCGCCGGAGCCACGGGACAGGGCAAGTCCGTGGGGCTGAACGCCATCATCACCTCGCTCCTGTACCGCAAACACCCCGCGCAGCTGAAGTTCGTGATGATCGACCCCAAGATGGTCGAGTTCTCGCTCTACGCCAAGATCGAACGCCATTTCCTGGCCAAGATGGAGTCGGAGGACGACGCGATCATCACCGACCCCAAGAAGGCGGTCTACACGCTCAACTCGCTCTGTACGGAGATGGACAACCGTCTGGAACTGTGTAAGAAGGCCGGGGCGCGAAACATCGCCGAGTACAACGAGAAATTCACCTCGCGGCGGCTGAATCCGATGAACGGACATCGCTACCTCCCGTATATCGTGGTGGTGGTCGACGAGTTCGCCGACCTGATAATGACGGCCCGCGAGGTCGAGGGACCGGTCATGCGCCTCGCGCAGAAGGCCCGCGCCATCGGCATCCACCTGATCATCGCCACGCAGCGTCCCGACGTGAAGGTCATCACGGGCGGCATCAAGGCCAACTTCCCGGCCCGCATCGCCTTCCGCGTGATGCAGATGATCGACTCGCGCACGATCATCGACCAGCCGGGGGCCAATCAGCTTATCGGACGCGGCGACATGCTCTTCTCGAAGGACGGCGATCTGACGCGTATTCAGTGTGCGCTGGTCGAGACCCGCGAGGTCGAGCGTATCTGCGAATACATCTCCAAACAGCAGGGTTACACGGCGGCTTATGCGCTGCCCGACTATACGCCCGACGGCGACGGCACTCAAATGGGCAGCGAGGAGTCCTCGGCGCCCGTGAAATACGACTCGCTCTTTGCCGAGATCGCCCGCGACGCCGTGTCCGGAGGTCAGATCTCGACCTCGATGATTCAGCGCAACTACGAGGTGGGCTTCAACCGCGCCGGCCGCATTATGATGCAGCTCGAAAGGGCCGGCATCGTCGGCCGCCAGCAGGGGGCCAAACCGCGCGACATCCTCTACCACGACTTGCCTTCGCTGGAGGCGAAATTGCAGGAACTGGGATTGTTTTAAGTCTTCGGCTTAAAACAATCCCAGTTCCTGTGGTTAAGAATTAAAAATTAGGAATTGAAAATTGCGGGAGCTGACGCTATGGGGAGACGAAAATTTTTCATTTTTCATTGCTTATTTTTCATTGCCGTATTGTTTTGCGGCATATTGCAAGGCAATGCGGCGCAGCCTCGTGCCACGGAGATACTGGAACGCCTTGCGGCGGGATTCCGTGCGATGGACGGCTACGGCGTGAAGTTCGGGGTCGTCTCGGGCGACTACGAAGCCCGCGGCAGCTATGTCGTGGAAGGCGACAGCTATTACCTCGTGCTGGGCGACGCGGAGGTTTTCGCCGACGGAGCCGTGCGCCGCGAGGTCGACAACCGCCGCCGCGAGGTGACCGTTACGGAGGTCGACACCGCGAGCCGCAACATCCTGAACAATCCGGTCCGGGCCTTCGATTTTCTGGGCAGCGAATATACGCCGTCGCTCGTCTCCGAAGCCGACGGCCGCGCCGTCGTGCGGCTGACGCCCGCCGCCGGGAACGACTCCCCGGCAGGCGATGTCACGCTGACGGTCGACACTGCGACGATGCGTCCCCGCTCGCTTTCGTACGACTACGACGGCGAACAGGTGCTGGTGAACGTGCTGGAGGTCGCGCCCCTTGCGGGGCACGTCCGGCGGTTCGATAAAAATGCCTATGCCGGATATGAATTCATAGATTTTCGGTAATTTTTTACGAAATGGAACACCGAGCCGTCATGTACGCAATCGCATGGCGGCCCGGTGTGTTTTCGGTCAGACTGTTGTTACAAATCTTCGCCGTTGGCTTTATTATATTCATTCTCGTAAAACATATAGATGCGATATTTTCCAGCAGATTCTTCAACGAGCATAAACCCAACACGTTTATTTTGAACTGCCATATAACATTTTCTGAGGATGGAGGCGCGTTCAAGCATTTTTTCAGGTGATACTTCTCCTATCGGACCTGTCAGATAACCCAATGCTTGTTCCTTGGTAACGGAGTCCGGAAGTTGTGAATAAAAAGCCGCATAGCGTTTGTTATTTACACCCATTTCATAGGAAAGGTGTTCATCGTCGGGAATTGTCTGTTCCTTATCGGGTTCGGTGTTAGGTATATACTTTGGATTGTTTTCAAATTGTTCGCAAAGTCTATTGAATCGAATTTTAATAGCTGATTCATCTAAAATATATTTATCTATCAATGTAATCCCACAGACTTTATAGTTGTTTGTATTAATGAGTAATAGAACATCGGTTCCATTGAACTCGCCTTCCAAAACATCTTTGCCCGCTATGGCGGGAGTGAACCCTTTGGCTTTCAGTTTTTCAATCATGGCGGGTTTGTATCCGTCAACCGGAATTCCGAGGAATTTCGTCACGTCTTTCTCCTCTTCCTGCGCTTGCATGGCCGCGGCGTACAAGAGAGCAATAGTTACACACAAAAGTTTCTTCATGGGTATTGCTGTTTTGTTTTACTTAATTAAACTAGGTTTGAATTATAATTAATATGGCCAAGCAAGGTTGTATTTTTCTTTATTTTTTATTGTGTTCATAATTTTAACGGTTTGCTCTCCATTGGAATTTTTCCCTATGTACTCTTGTATGCTCGATAGCAACCAAGGCATAACAGATTGTATCTGTGTTTCTCTATCTAATTCGTCTTTTGCAAGAACTTCCCAAATTGGTTTATTGGTTTTATTGTCAAAAGCTCTAATTGTAACCAAGAGAGGTATTTTGTAATTTTTTGTCTCTGTTTCTTTTCCTGTTGCATAAAAATTTGAACCGTATACATTTGCTGTTGCAGATACTTTTGCTAAATAAGGATTTCCCATCTCATAATTAAGCTGGATGCGCAAAAATGCTTTTTGAGGATTACTTTCAATATATCCGATTTCACCTAACCGTTTCTCTAAAATACTTACATATTCTTGAAATTCTAAATAGTGAGTTTCGGTTGAATCGACCGAGACAATATAATATGTTTTGTCAGAAGGTATTTCACCTCTTGAATTGAGCGTGCAAAAATATCCACTTGCACAACTTGTTAGGTTTAAACCGAGATATACGATTATTGCTAAACTGAAATACTTTGCGAGATTTGTATTTGTGGTTTTCTGCATTTCAGACTTATAGATCTTGTCATAGATAAAAGTTTTTTTCATAGGTCTTGCCGTTTTGTTTTACTTAATTAAACTAAATAGATATGAATTTTAATTTGAATCAAATATAGCGAAAAAAGGCGATAATTTCTATGGTTTGAAGTGCTTTTTTTATCCAAAAAAGTTATGTTTATGTAATTTCCGAATGTCGGACGGCATCGTGTTTTTCGGCCTTTTCTCCCGACACTCTGCCGGGAGATTTTTTTTCGGGGCGTCGAGGTCGTGGGTGCAATGGTGGAAATCCCGCGTAAATGACAAATTGTCGCGCCGTTTGCTGTCGCCGAATGCAGGGAGGATGGGGAGTTTAACGTGTGTTTTTAATAAATGCGTCAAGGATAATAAATCTTAACATAAATTCATGTTATTTATTAAAATATTACCTTATATTTGTTTTAGGATGTCCTGACGTATGTTGAACACTTTAAATTTAATCTATTATGGATGAATTAGGCTTTACGTTGGCGGGGTTTGCGGTCTTGGGGGTGTTGCATTATGCGGTTGCTATCGTTTTTGCCGTATCCGAATACCGAAAGTGGAGGCCTACGGGGTGGATCATTCCCCTTGCAGTCGTTATGTTCGTCGCTTTTTCGTTTATTTTTCCGGTAGTGGAACATATCGTCCGCCCCAGAATGCGGGCCTGCGGCGTCGACCGGCGTATCATCCGGCTGAAACTCGTGCTGGCGTGGTCCGTGCCGCTTTTAACGAGTGTCGGTATTAAGTTGTGTGAGTTGTTCTGCAACCGGGTCGTGCCCCGCGATGTCTCCGGGGAACTGGCCCTCTGCTGCTGTCTTTCGTGCGGACTCCTGTATTTGGTGCTTATGCTCTGGGTCAATGTGAAGCTCAATGCGCTTGCGGAGGCGTGCCCGGCCAAAGGTGCGGAGTGATCGCTCGACTTTGTCGCGGACCGTTCTGCAATCCGTCTTTCTCCCGGCAGTTTGCCGGGAGATTTTTTTCGGACCGTCAGATCGCCGGAAAAGGGGCAAAAACGGGGTGGTCCGCTGAAAATATCGCGCCCACGAAGCAGATTTATTCCCCTAAAGTTGCTCAAACCGGAAATAAATCGTATTTTTGTTCGTTAAAAGAACGGTAATTTTCGACGGGTATCAACGGGCCGGTTGCGGCGCTTGTGAGCGTTGAAAATTTGAATTGGAGATAATTCGGTCGAAATTCCGGTCGCGATGCGACGAGGCTCCCGCCTTGGCGGGCGCCGGAGCGGGCCAAGTATGTAAACGCGGCGGGACGCTGCGAAAGCCCGCTTCTAAACGGAAAGACGAAGAATAACAGAATTAAGTATTAATATGTTAACTGAAGAAGAAAAGAATGCCGGTTTGACGGGGCGTATCATCCCCATCAATATCGAAGAGCAGATGAAATCGGCGTACATCGACTACTCGATGTCGGTCATCGTGTCGCGTGCGCTGCCTGACGTGCGCGACGGCATGAAGCCCGTGCACCGCCGCATCCTCTACGATATGAGCGCGGAGCTTAACCTCTACTCCGACAAACCCACACGTAAGTCCGCCCGTATCGTCGGCGACGTGCTCGGTAAGTTCCACCCCCACGGCGACATGTCGGTCTACGACGCGATGGTCCGCCTGGCGCAGGACTGGTCGATGCGCTACCCGCTGGTCGACGGACAGGGTAACTTCGGTTCGATGGACGGCGACTCGCCTGCCGCCATGCGTTACACCGAGGCCCGCATGAAGAAAATCACGGACGAAGTGATGGCCGACATCGACAAGGAGACGGTCGACTGGACGCTGAACTTCGACGACACGATTCCCGAACCCACGGTCCTGCCCACGAAAATCCCGCTGCTGATCGTCAACGGCGCCAGCGGTATCGCCGTCGGTATGGCCACGAACATGGCTCCGCACAACCTTTCGGAGGTGGTCGACGCCTGCTGCGCCTATATCGACAACCCGGAGATCACGGGCGAGGAGCTGCTGCACTACGTCAAGGGGCCCGACTTCCCCACGGGCGGTATCATCTACGGCTACGAGGGAGTGAAGGAGGCGATGCTGACGGGCCGCGGCCGTGTGATGATGCGCGCCAAGACCGACATCGAGCATACGCCCAGCGGCCGCGAGTGCATCGTCATCACGGAGATTCCCTACATGATCAACAAGGCTGAGATGATCAAGAAGATCGCCGACATGATCAACGACAAGAAGATCGACGGCATCTCCTACATCAACGACGAGTCGGACCGCAACGGCCTGCGGATCATCATTATCCTGAAGCACGACGCCGTTGCGAGCGTGGTGCTGAACACGCTGTTCAAGAACACGCCGCTGCAAACGTCGTTCGCCGTGAACAACATCGCGCTGGTCAACGGCCGGCCGCAGATGCTGCCGATGCGCGACCTGATCAAATACTTCATCGAGCACCGCCACGACGTCGTCGTGCGCCGCACGCGCTTCGACAAGCGCAAGGCCGAGGAGCGTCTGCACATCGTGCAGGGTTTGCTGATCGCGCAGGACAACATCGACGAGATCGTGCGCATCATCCGCGCCTCGCAGACGCCCGACGCCGCCAAGCAGACGATGATCGAGCGTTTCGAGTTGTCGGACATCCAGGCTTCGGCCATCATCGAAATGCGCCTGCGCGCCCTAACGGGACTCGAAAGGGGCAAGCTGCTCGCCGAGCGCGACGAACTGGAGAAGCTGATCGCCCACCTGACGGAGGTGCTTGCGAACGTCGGCATGCAGATGCAGATCATCAAGGACGAGCTGCTGGAGATCAAGGAGAAGTACGGCGACGAACGCCGCTCGGAGATCGTCTACGCTTCGGAGGAGTTCAATCCCGAGGATTTCTATGCCGACGACGACATGGTGATCACCATTTCGCACATGGGCTACATCAAGCGCACGCCGCTGGCCGAATACCGTACGCAGAACCGCGGCGGCGTGGGGGCCAAGGGCAGCGCCACGCGCGACGAGGACTTCATCGAGCACATCTACGTGGCTTCGATGCACAACACGATGCTCTTCTTCACCGAAAAGGGCCGCTGCTTCTGGCTCAAGGTCTACGAGATTCCGGAAGGCGCCCGTTCGTCGAAGGGCCGCGCCATCCAGAACGTCATCCAGATCGAGCCGGACGACAAGGTCCGCGCTTACATCAACGTCAAGAGCCTGGCCGATGCGGAGTACGTGAACAACAACTACATCATCATGTGCACCAAGGACGGTACGATCAAGAAGACCAAACTGGAGGCCTACTCGCGTCCGCGCCAGAACGGCGTGAACGCCATCGTCATCCGCGAGGGCGACCAGCTGATCGAGGCCAAGCTCACCAGCGGCAACGCCGAGGTGATGATCGCCGCCCGCGACGGCAAGGCCATCCGTTTCAACGAATCGACGGTGCGTCCGATCGGGCGTGTCGGCGCCGGAGTGCGCGGCATCTCGATCGAGGACGGGGACGAGGTGGTCGGCATGATCTGCGTGGAACCCGATTCGAAGCAGGACGTGCTGGTATTGAGCGAGAACGGCTACGGCAAGCGTACCGATCTGGATGAATACCGCATCACCAACCGCGGCGGAAAGGGCGTGAAGACCATCAACATTACGGAAAAGACAGGCAAACTAATTTCGATACAGGCCGTTACCGACGACAACGACCTGATGATCATCAACCGTTCGGGACTCACCATACGCACCGCTGTCAGCCAGATCCGCCTCGCGGGCCGCGCTACGCAGGGCGTGCGTATCATCAACCTCCGCGAGGGCGACGCCATTGCTTCGGTGATGGCCGTGCCGGCTGCCGGGGAAGAGGAGGAAGTGCAGCCCGCGGAAGGCGTTGAGACCGGAGGCGAAACCCCCGGAGCCGCCCCCGCGGAGGAATAAGAAAAAGAAACAATAAAAACTTTAAAATTTCAGTTTACCATGAAGAAAACGATTTTGACGGCTCTTGCGGCGCTGCTCGTGGCAGTTCCCGCCGTGAAAGCCCAGAAAGTGAACAAGGAAGCCCTTCTCGCCAAGATCGAAAAGAGCGACGCCGACATCGCCAACGAGAAGAAGGCGGCGAAGGCCGCGACGTGGCTCGCCCGCGGCAAGGCTTTCTACGAGGTGGCCGTGGAGCCTACGAAGAGCATCTTCGCCAACATGGAACCGACGATGCTGAAACTGGCTGTCGGCGAACCCAAGTCGACGACGAAGGAGACGCTCAACGGCACGGAGTACGACGCATGGGTGTATCCCTATTTCACGGCTTACGTCAAGGACAACAAGGTCGTGACGTGGAAGCAGAGCAAATGGGTGCTGAAAGACGCTCCCAAGAAGGCCATCGAGGCTTACAACAAGGCTTATGAACTCGATCCCAAGACGGCCGAGAAGGTCAAGGAGGGTCTGAAGCAGGTCAGCGACTTCTGCTCGCAGGTGGGCAACGTCGGCATCGACTCGGGCAACTACGTCGAGGCCGCAGACGCTTACGTGACGGCTTTCGAGGCGCAGTCCAGCCCGGCTTACGAGAAGGCCGACCCCGCGCTGCTCTACTATGCGGGCTACCTGCTGACCGTCGACGGCTCGAACAACCCCAAGTCGTTCACCAAGGGCGGCGAGTACCTGACCAAGGCCATCGACCTGGACTATGCCGACGAGGAGGGTAATATCTATTACTACCTCTTCCACTGCCTCTACGGACAGAAGGACCTCGACAAGGGAAATATTATGAAAGCGAAGGACGTGCTGCTGACGGGTATCGGGAAGTTCCCGAAGAACGAGCGCATTCTCGACGGCCTGATGCAGCTTTACACCGCGGAGCAGGGCGTGGGCGACCCCGCCGACCTGATCGCGCTGATCGACAAGGCCATCGAGGACAATCCGTCGAACGTGGACCTCTGGTTCGGCCGCGGCCGTATCTTCTACGCGCTGAAGGACTACGATCAGAGCATCGAATCGTTCAAGAAGGTCGTGGAGCTGAAGCCCGACCTGTTCGAGGGCAACTACTACCTGGGTGTGTTCTATACGATCAAGGGCGACGCGCTCAACAAGGAGATGAACGAGAAGCAGTACAGCAGCCAGGCGGTTTACGACGCCGATCTGAAAGTCGTCAACGATGTCTACAAGGAGGCTGTGCCCTGGTTCGAGAAGGCGCACCAGATCAAACCCGACGATGTTGATACGCTGGAGTTCCTCAAATCCATCTGCTTCCGTCTGCGCGACGAGGCCGGCATCATGGAGAAGTACAACACCTACAATGCCCTTTACAAGCAGGTGAAAGGCATCGAATAGCCGCTTGACGTGCGGGATTCAGCGGCGATGGTTCGCCGGTCCCGCTCTTTGAACGGAGTTGCGCTGCCGCCCGTTCGGCAGGCGTTATGAAAAAAGCCCGGCTGGAAAGCCGGGCTTTTTTGCATATGGAGGGGGGGGGTAAATGGCATTATGAAAACGCCCCGCACCCTGAATCCCGCCTTTTGGCCGTGCGGGCGCGGAGCCGGGGAGCAGCGTTCCGGTAAACCGGCCGCACCCTGAATCCGGCGTCTTACGCCGGTTAGCGGGCGATGCGGCCCGAGACGGAGCCGCGGGCCAGCTGTTCGACCTCTGCGGCCGTGAATTGGTTGTAGTCGCCCGGCACGGTGTTTTTCAACGCGCAGGCCGCGGTTCCGAAGTCCAGCGCAAACTGGGCGTCGTGGGGATGCGCGGCCATTCCGTAGAGCAATCCGCCCACGAAGGCGTCGCCCACGCCGACGCAGTCGACCACGGGGTCGATGTCGTAAACCCGCGTGGAGTGCAGACGTCCGCCCGTGTAGAGCGTTCCCGAGATCAGGTGGTGGTTGGCGCTCAATACGCTGCGCAGTCCGAAGACGATGCTCCGGCAGCGGGGAAAGCGCGCCGCAACCTCCGCCGAGGCCCGTTCGTAACCCGCCGTATCGGGACGATAGGCGGCGTCGCGGGCCGCAAACTGCGGCAGCTGCATGCCGAGCACCTTTTCGTATTCGTCGTCCGTGCCGAAGAAGGCGTCGCACTGCTCCATCAGCGGCGGGAGCACCTCCTGCGGCTCCTTGCCGTATTTCCAGAGGTTCTTGCGGTAGTTGATGTCGCACGAGACGGTCAGTCCCGCCGCGTGCGCCGCCGCAATCGCCTCGGCGCACACGGCCGCCGTGCCGGCGCTCACCGCGGCCGAAATCCCCGACCAGTGGAACCACGAGGCGCCGCGGAAGATTCCGTCCCAGTCGATCATCCCCGGTTGCAGGGTGTCGAAGGCCGAGTCGGCGCGGTCGTATACGACGTGCGACGAGCGCATCGCGGCGGCCTCCTCCATGTAGTAAATCCCGAGCCGCTTGCCGCCGCGCAGGATGGCGTCCGTCCGTACGCCGTAGCGGCGCAGGTCGTCGATGCAGGCGTCGGCCACCCGGTTGTCCGGCAGGCGGGTGACGAATTCGCTTTGCAGGCCGTAGTTGGCCAGCGATACGGCGACGTTGGCCTCGCTTCCGCCGTAGCTGGCGCGGAAGAGGTTCGTCTGGTTGAAACGCAGGTAGTCGGGCGGCGTGAGACGCAGCATGATCTCCCCGAAGGTAACGATCTTTTGTCTGTCCATGATTTTTGTGAAATAGGAGTTACAAATATACATAAGAACTCGCAAAAAAACGGCAAAATTTGGATAAATAAAGTAAGTGTTTGGTATTGAGGAGAGTTAAGCCAAATTCT
>ENA-UEPH01002277-UEPH01002277.1-human-gut-metagenome-genome-assembly--contig:-NODE-2277-length-14208-cov-5.168353_pt1 | contig 14208 bp, 12 predicted proteins | sample MGYA00242891_ERZ507898 | MGnify/ENA primary metagenome ERZ507898 (study PRJEB26167, sample SAMN06115411) | human gut metagenome | host: Homo sapiens | place: China:Guizhou | collected 2014-10-15... | reverse complement strand
GGCCGTAGCTCATCTGGTAGAGCGCCACCTTGCCAAGGTGGAGGTAGCGAGTTCGAGCCTCGTCGGCCGCTCCAACATGAAGCCATCGTTTGTGCAGAAATGCACGACGATGGCTTTTTTCAACAGAAACTGCATCAAATGTTGACAACTCGATGCTCCGGGCCGTATACTGAGACTATCGTGCAGCAAACAGAGGCGGGCTGACCGCCTGCGGGAGTTCGGCCCGCGGGCGTTGGCTCGCCTCTGTGCTATAGGAAAAGGAGGGAAAACCAGTGATATTCGGCAAGTACATCAACCGCTATTACCTGCGCCACGCGCCCGCGCTGCTGCTGGGCATCCTTGCGCTGCTGATGGTGGACTATATCCAGCTGCTTGTGCCGCAGCTCTATCGTCTGGTCATCAACGGCGTCAACCTTGGACAGGTGGTGGTAAGGGGCGAGACGATGCCTTTTACGAAAGAGGTGCTGTTCCAGCACATCTGCCTGCCCATGATATGGATCGTGCTGTTCATGGTGGTGGGGCGCTTTTTGTGGCGCATCTGCTTCTTCGGCACCAGCATCCGGGTGCAGGCGGATCTGAGGGAGAAGATGTTCGACCACAGCCGCCGTCTGTCCCAGCAGTACTATCAGGTGAACAAGGTCGGCAACCTCATGAGCCTCTACACCAACGACCTCGACACCATCCAGGAGTGCTTCGGCGACGGCATCCTGATGTTCTTTGATGCATTGGTGCTGGGTCTGCTGGCCCTCTACCGGATGTGGTGCATGGACAGACGCATGACCATGCTGGCCCTCATCCCGGCAGCGTTCATGTTTGCCATCGGCACCGTGATGGGCAAGACCATGACCAAAACGTGGGAGAAGCGCCAGCAGGCGTTCTCTGACCTGTCCGACTTTGCGCAGGAGAACTTCTCCGGCATCGCGGTCATCAAGGCGTTTGTCAAGGAGCTCAAAGAGCTCATCGCTTTCCGCAAACTCAACAAAGACAACGAAGAGGTCAACGTGGAGTATACCCGCATCTCGGTATTGCTCGAAGTAATGGTGACGTTCTTTGTGGAGTCGGTCATCTGCGTCATCCTCGGCTACGGCGGCTATCTTGTCTACAAGGGCGATTTCAATGCGGGTCAGCTGGTGGAGTACATCGGCTATTTCGAGGCGATCGTCTGGCCCATCATGGCGATCTCGATGCTCATCGAAAAGACCTCCCGCGGCAAAGCCTCCCTCAACCGCATCACCGAGCTGCTGGACGCACCCATTGATGTGGCCGACCGCGCCGGTGTGCCGGACCTCGAAAACCCCAAGGGCGGCATTGAGTTCCGCGATTTGACCTTCCGCTACCCGGACGGCGAGTTCGATGTGCTGAAAAACATCTCCTTCACGATCCAGCCCGGCGAGAGCGTGGGCATCGTGGGCAAGACCGGCGCAGGCAAGACGGCGCTGGTCGATTTGCTCCTGCGCACTTATAACGTCCCGGACGGCACCCTTTTCGTGGACGGGAAGGACGTCAACGGCATCTCCATCCACTCGGTGCGGCAGGCATGTGCCTATGTCCCGCAGGAGAACTTCCTCTTCTCGGATACCATCGCCCACAACATCGCCTTTGGCGTGGATGACGCCACCCCTGAGGACATTGAACGGGCGGCCAGCCTTGCTGACGTCCGGGACAACATTGTGGACTTCAAGGATGGCTACGAGACTGTCCTGGGCGAGCGCGGCGTCACCGTCTCGGGCGGTCAGAAGCAGCGAATCTCCATCGCCCGCGCCCTGCTGAAAGATGCGCCCATCCTGATCCTCGACGACTCGGTTTCGGCGGTGGATACCAGGACGGAAAAAATCATCCTCGATAACCTGAAAAAGAGCCGTGCAGGCAAGACGACTCTGCTCATCGCGCACCGCATCTCGACGGTGGAGGGACTGGACAAGATCATTTTCCTCGAGGACGGCAGAGTGGAGGCCGTCGGCCCTCACGACCGGCTCTATGCATCCTGCCCGGAGTACCACAAGATGGTCGATCTGCAGAAGCTTGAAGACGAAGTGGGAGGTGGCAACGCATGATGAGTCTGAATCCGCTTCTTCTCGTGGGCGGCGTCATCGGCACCGTGTCGGTGCTGCTGCTCATCGCCTACGCCTGCGTCAAAGACAAGAAAACGGCTATGGGCTTCGAGCGCAGCATGGCCGACGGCGAGATCCTGCGCCGCCTCTTCGGCTACGCCAAGCCCTACCTCAGGCAGTTCGTCGTCGTGGGCTTTCTCGTCCTCTTCTCCATCTCCTACGACATCGCGTCGCCCCTCATCGTGGGCTACATCGAAGAGCTTGTGGTGGGCGATTTCGAACTGAAAAGCCTCTACGTCAGTGTGGCCGTGTACGCGGGTGTGCTGGTCTTCTCGATGGCCAGCACCTATTTGCAGGCCGTCATTCTGCAGCGTGTGGGCCAGCGCATCATCTCCGATTTGCGCGAAGACCTTTTTACCCACATTGAAAGCCTCTCCCACGGCCAGCTGAACGACATCCCGGTGGGCAAGCTCGTCACCCGCGTGACCAACGACACCAACGCCATCTCGATGATGTTCACGAACCTCTTCGTCAACCTCACCAAGAACGCCTTCGTCATTTTGGGCATTCTGGTGGCGATGCTCTTCCTGAACTACGAGCTGACCCTGATGGTGCTCTGCTTCGTACCCTTCATCCTCCTGTTCACGGTCATCTTCCGCAAGTTCTCCCGCCGCGCCTACCGCAAGGTCAAGGACGCGACCACCGACATCAACACCTACCTCTCCGAGAACCTCTCCGGCATCAAGGTCACCCAGATCTTTGGCCGCGAGGACGAGAAGATGGAGGAGTTCCGCCAGAAGAGCCAGACCCTCGCCAAGGCCACGCAGGAGCAGATCTTCGTCTTCGGCGTCTTCCGTCCGCTGGTGTATATGCTGTATATCAGCTCGATCCTCTGCCTGTTCTATCTTGGCGGCATGGGCCATCTGAACCATGTCACCTTCCTTGGGCAGACCATTTCCAGCGGCACCATCGTCACCTTCTATATGTATATCTCCAAGTTCTTCACCCCCATCCAGAACCTCGCCGAGCAGTTCAACTGGCTGCAGTCGGCGCTGGCGTCGTCGGAGAAGGTCTTCTCCATCATGGACATCCAGCCCCAGATGGTGGACGCCCCCGACGCCGTTGAGCTGGACGAAGTGAAGGGCGACATCGAGTTCCGGGACGTCTGGTTCAGCTACATCCCCGGCGAGTGGGTGCTGCAGGGCGTTTCCTTCCATGTGGAGCCCCGCCAGACCGTGGCCTTCGTCGGCTCCACCGGCTCGGGCAAGAGCACCATCCTCTCCCTCATCTGCCGCAACTACGAGTTCCAGAAGGGCGAGATCTTGATCGACGGCATCGACATCCGCAAAATCAGGATCTCCTCTCTCCGCCGTCACTTCGGCCAGATGCTGCAGGACGTCTTCCTCTTCTCGGGTACCATCCGCAGCAACATCGTCCTCCGGGAGGAGAACATTCCCGACGAAGAGATCATGAAGGTCTGTCGGTATGTCAATGCCGACCACTTCATCAACAAACTTGAGCACGGCCTCGACGAAGAAGTCCGGGAGCGCGGCAATAACTTCTCGGCGGGCCAGCGCCAGCTGCTCAGCTTTGCCCGCACCATCCTGCATAAGCCCAGCGTCATGATCCTGGACGAGGCCACCGCCAACATCGACACCGAGACGGAGCTTCTGATTCAGGATTCGCTGGAAAAGATGCGCAGCGTCGGCACCATGCTCATCGTGGCACACCGCCTCTCCACCATCCAGCACGCAGATAACATCATCGTGCTGTCGCGCGGCAAGATCTTGGAGCAGGGGACTCACCAGCAGCTTCTCGCCGCACATGGCCGGTATTATCAGCTGTACACGCTGCAATACCACAAAGAACAGATGGATAAACAGTAAAGCAAAAGCAGGTGCATCCAGCGGATGCGCCTGCTTTTTTGGATAGGCTCAATATTGATACGGCACGATGTCCGGCTGGTCGGGGCGGTGCTCGCCGATGATTTTTTCCATCCAGATCATGTCGTACCAGCGCCCGAACTTATAGCCGCAGTTGTGGAAGGTACCGGCCAGCGTGAAGCCCAGATGTTCGTGGAACTGGGCGCTGTTTTTGGTGAGGTATTCGTCCTCCGCCTGCGGGTAGCCGATGCAGGCGTAGAGGTTGAGGACACCCATGGCCTTGAGCCGGTCGGCCAGCGCCTCATAGAGGGCGCGGCCCAGTCCGCCGCGTCTGGCGTCGTGGTCGAGGTAGATGGTCAGCTCTGCGGCCCAGTCGTAGGCGGCACGTCCCACAAAGGCGTGGGCATAGGCGTAGCCCTCGATGCGGCCATCCCGCTCGATGACGAGGTAGGGGTATTTTTTCATGATGTCCCGCATCCGGTCCTCGAACTCGGCAAGCGACGGCACATCGTACTCGAAAGTGATGACCGTGTGCTCGACGTAGTAGGCGTAGATTTCCAGAATGCGGGGTGCGTCGGCCAATGTGGCGTTGCGGATCGTAATATCGGACATGGTTTTTACTCCTCAGAACATCGTAATGATGAGCGCACACAGCGGCAGGAACAGGATGCTGAGCAGGGTGGTCAGCACGACGCTGCCGGCGGCAAACTGCTCATCGTGGTGGAACTGGACGGCGAACACCGATGTGATGGACGCAGCCGGGCAGCATTCCAGCAGCAGGATGACCTGCGTGACCATGCCATAGCGGAAGAGCCCCAGCGCGGCGAAAGCTGCGATGGTCAGCACCGGAATGAAAAGCATTCGGACTACGGTGAGCTTCCAGATGTGCTGATCGGTGAGGGTGCGGTGCAGGTCGCCCGAGGCGATGAGCATACCGGTGATGAGCATGGAGAGGGGAGTGTTCATGTCGCCCAGAAGCTCCATGGGCTGGACGATGAGGTCGGGCAGCGGGATCTGGAGCAGGTAGAGGACGAGACCCACGACGATGGCGTAGATGGCCGGGCAGTGCAGCAGGCTCTGGGCGACCTTTTTGGGGTCAGAGCTGCCGCTGACCATGCTGTAGCCCACCGTCCAGAGCAGGAGATTGAACAGGGTAAAGAAGGCGCTGGCATAAAGCAGGCCCTCGGAGCCGAAGAGCGCCGAAATGAGGGGCAGGCCCATGTAGCCCGCATTGGAGAAAACACAGGCGAACCGGAAGATGGGCGTCCGGCTGTCCCTCCTGCGGGCCGTGAACAGCAGGGTGATGATGAGTCCCAGCAGGATGGACAGGGTGCTCAGGGCGAACGCGGCCATGAGGTTGTGCAGAATTTCTGCGCTGAACTCCATGCGGTAGGAGTTGATGATCATGGCCGGAACGACAAGATCGACCAGCAGGTTCGAGAGGGTCTGCTTGCCCTCGGGGCGGAGCAGGCCGGTCTTGGCGCCAAGAGCCCCCAGCCCTATGAGGATGAACAGTTCCGCCACCTGCTGGGCGGTGATGACTGGAACGTAACGTTTGATGGAGAAAAATTAAACAGCACATTTAAAAATGCAGATATTGATGATGCGATATATCAGCTTCAGCCGGGAGATACGGTAAATATCAGACTGGAGTTAAAGAATACCTATGATGGGGATACGCAGTGGTATATGACAAATCAGGTATTACAGAGCCTTGAGGATTCACAGAGTGTGGCTTCCGGAGGAGCGTATTCGTACATACTTTCTTTTACGGCTCCGGATGGAAGTAACCGTATTTTATACAGCAGTGAAAATGTAGGTGGAGATACGGTAGGAGAAAGTGGTGAAGGTCTTCACCAGGCAACCAATGCAATGAAAGATTATTTCTATCTGGATGAGCTTGCGAAAGGTGAAAAAGCAGAGATTGCACTAACCGTAAAGCTGGAAGGTGAGACACAGGGAAATACCTATCAGGATACCCTGGCAAAATTGCAGATGAATTTTGCGGTAGAATTATTATCCAGTGGTTCAACACCATTGTCGAATCATGTGGTTATTAAAACGGGTGACAATAATCAGGTGCTTCTTTTTTCGGCACTTGCTCTGGCGGCAGGACTTGTTTTAGTCGTCTTTTTTGTTGTGAGAGTGAAGAGGACACGAAAAGAAGATGAGGCAGCTGAAAATCGGTTGGAAAAGGAGGAGTAAGGGATGAAGAATAAAATAAAAGAAAGAATGGAACGTATTCTTCGCGGAAGTATTTTATTTACAACATTACTTACACTGGCATTTCCGGTACAGGCATGGGCAAAAGTTGGTGGAAATGAAACAGAATATACCTATACAGTAACGTTATGCTCTGGAAATCAGGGATATTTTTCAGATACGAATGGAATTACAGTAGACAATCATATAACAGGTTCTTCTTATCAGATTGAAAAGGAAAGCCAGGGAGAAAAAATAAAAATCAGTGGACTGAAATATGGTGACCGGGTTATGGTTCGGGCACAGTCCTGTATTCAGCTAAAGGAAGATGGAAAATATTATATTGGTGGAATCCGGGAGAGCGGAAGGGATAATAATACTGTTGGAAAATCTGCCTTTGTGGTAGAATCTGATCAGGAGTATGTAGCAGCATATGCAATTGCGGGAAATATGGTAGCATATACTGTGAATTATCAGGATGCCAATGGAAATGCACTTTCAGACAGTGAAACCTTCTATGGTGCAGTGGGTGACCAGCCGGTGGTGGCGTTTAAATATTTTGAAAATTATCGTCCGCAGGCATATAATCTGACGAAAACCTTAAACAGCAATGAAACGGAAAACATTTTTACGTTTGTATACACGGCGGATACACAGAGTGCGGCAAACAGTGCAAATGCCGGAAATGATGCAAATGCGGCAAACAATGCAAATGCAGCAAACAATGCAAATGCAGCAAACAATGCAAATGCAGCAAACAATGCGAATGCAGCAGATGATGCCAATGCGGATAATAATCAAGGGGCAGATGGAAATGTAAATATTCCGGATGAAGAGACTCCGCAGGAACTGGTAAATCTTGATGATGAGGAAACTCCGTTAGCAGATATGCAGCAAAAGGTTGAGAAGACCAAAAGACCGGCAGGAAATATGCCATTGCTGATTGGTGTAGCATCAGTGGCAGTTGCAGGACTTGTGGCTCTTACTGCTTTTGCATTACGAAGAAAGAAAATGAATGTCAGAGCAGAGGCATTAACGAATGGGAAAAACAAAAAGAAAAAAGAGGACAATAGCCAGAATCTGTAGTATGATAGGAGTATCTCTTCTGATATTGGTGATTCTGATTTGCATACCATTGACATTACCAAGGCTTACAGGGTTTGATATTTATACAGTTGTAACCGGAAGCATGGAACCGGCGATTCCGGTAGGAAGTCTTATTTATGTCAGGGAAGAAGCACCGGCAGAACTTATGGAAGGTGAAGTTGTGGCATATCGGAGCGATACAGATGCGGGAATTATCATTACCCATCGTGTGGTGAAGAATCAGGTGGTGTCCGGTCAGCTGATTACCAAAGGAGATGCAAATGAAGCGGAGGATATTTCCCCGGTTTCCTATGCACAGGTAATTGGAAAAGTAACCCTGACCATTCCGGTATTAGGAGGGATATTTGCAGCTATGGTAACCTTTTACGGTAAAATTGTAATCGTCTCAGTTGTATTACTGGCGGCAATTTTATTATATATAGGTACAGATAGCAGGAATATACAGGAAAAGGAATAGGTGTGTTGTCATGCAGAGGCAGAAGAGCCGGCACAGTAAGAAATATTACCTGATAATATGGATGGCCGCAGGGATATTGTTGATGAGCGGTGCATTGGGAGGCTGTGGCGGAGAGAAGAATTCTCCGGATCAAAGCAGCAATGATATCGCAAAGGGAAATCGCGATGCGACAGCAGAAGTATTACATCCGGAGGCTTCCGGAGAAGTGACTTATGGGACAGATCAGATTGCTATTGATGCATCGCATGCATCCGATGGTTATGTGATGCTTAATTATACCGGAACCAATGAAAAAGTGAAATTCCAGATAGAGACACCGGAAGGGGAAGCATATACCTATCTGGTGACAAAGAATGGAACGTATATTGTATATCCGCTGACACAGGGAAGCGGTACTTACCAGTTGACTTTATATGAAGCTGCATCAGTAGAAGAAAATTTGTATGCAACAGCATTTACCCAGAGTATTGATGTTACCATTACGGATGAATTTGTCCCATTTCTGGCACCTAACTGCTATGTAGATTTTGATGAGAATTCCAAGGCGGTAAAGAAAGGGGAAGAACTGGCAGCAGGCTGCGGCAGTGACCTTGATGTAGTAACCAACATTTATCATTATGTAATTGAAAATATTACATATGATGAAGAAAAAGCAGAGAATGTTGCATATGGATATGTGCCGGATGTAGATGAAACACTTTCGTCCGGAAAAGGAATCTGTTTTGATTATGCAGCATTGATGGCAGCGATGCTTCGTTCGCAGAGAATTCCAACCAAACTTCAGGTAGGATATGCGGGTGAGGCTTATCATGCGTGGATCAGCTGTTATGTGGATGAGATAGGCTGGGTAGATAATATAATATCTTTTGATGGAAAGGACTGGTCTCTTATGGATCCGACCCTGGCAGCCAATAATGATGATGATACCGTAAAAGATTATATTGGCGATGGAAGCCGTTATATTATAAAGTACACATATTAAGAGAGGAAGAAAAGTATGGGAAAAAGTAAAAAACAGCAAAAGCTGTCAAATCTTGAATGTGCATCTTTTTGCAGCCAGATGACAATGGTTCTGCATGCAGGCTTTCCGGCAGTTGAGGGGGTGTCATTATTACTGGAAGATGCAAAGGATGTGCAGGAAAAGGCAATACTTCAGGTAATGTATGATGAAATGATAAATACAGGACTGTTATATCCGGCACTGGAAAAGACCGGTGTATTTCCAGATTATCTTCTTCAGATGGTTAAGATAGGAGAAGAAACAGGTACACTGGATGATGTTATGAATGGGCTGACTCACCATTACGAGCGTGAGGATGAGATAGAGAAGAATATTAAAAGTGCACTTACATATCCTTTGATTATGGTTGCTATGATGATAGCTGTAATTGTGATACTTTTGACAAAAGTAATGCCGGTATTTGAACAGGTATTTCACCAGTTAGGCAGACAGATGACCGGATTTTCCGGTGGTATGCTGGCATTGGGAAAAACAATTTCGAATTATGCAATTGTATTCATTGCAATAGCGACGGTAATCGTTGGAGTATTTGTTTATTTTGTAAAGAGCAGCAGAGGACGAAGAGCGTTTGCCGGTTTTAGCAGAAAAATGCACTTGTTTCATGGCTTATACGATAAAATCGCAGCATGCCGTTTCGCAGACAGCCTGTATCTGACTTTAAAGAGTGGACAAAATCCGCAAAAGGGACTGGAATTTGCAGACGAATTGATTGCAGATAAGAATTTTTCAAAGAAGATTAAGAAATGCAGCCAGAAAATGGAAGAGGGCGAGGATTTTGCAGCAGCAGTAGGCGGTGCCGGAATATTTGAGGGCTTGTATGAGAGGATGCTGGTGATTTCCGGAAAAACCGGAGAGACCGATGAAACATTAGAGACGATAGCAAGACAGTATGAAAGAGAAATTGATCAGAGAATGTCTTCTTATATTGCGATATTAGAACCGACACTTGTAATTATTTTGTCTGTTATTGTCGGAATGATACTGTTATCCGTGATTCTTCCGTTGATGGGAATTATGGCAGGACTGTAAGAAGGAGATGCATATGGAAGGATTTCGTCGAAAGAGGCTTTTTTTTCATGAAAAAAGGCATTCTGTCTGGGCAAAGATATTATTTACGGTGGCCATTTCCTGTTGTATTATTTTATTGACCTGCCATGGATTGAACCGATTGATGGCGGATAGTAAAGAGGAGGAAAAACGTTCTTTAGAAGAGGCTCTGCAGAGGGAAATCGTGCAGTGTTATGTGCTGGAAGGACATTACCCGGACAGTCTTTCGTATCTGGAAGAACAGTATGGTTTTTCCTATGATAAGGAGCAGTTTTTTGTGGACTACCAGCTGCTTGGAGCAAACATTATGCCGGATGTGACAGTAATTGAGCGCAAGAATTAGAGTGAAGAGGGATGAATATGGCAGAGAGTACCGCCAGAAAACATACAATTGATATATTATTTCCATGGGCATTGTTTGGGCTGCTGGCAATCTGCGGACTTCTGGTGCTTATCCTGGCAGCAGATATTTATCAGGATACGACGACTATGGCAGATGAAAATTATGAAAGCAGAACAGTATTGTCTTATCTTACGGAGAAGATTCATCAGAATGATAATGGGACAGTTACTATTGGTTCGGTGGATGGAACAGACAGTCTTATCATCCGTCAGGATTATGATGGAGAAGAATATTGCACCTATATTTTTGAAGAGGAAGGCATGTTGAAAGAGCTTTTTGTCCGGTCCGGAACTGCTGTAAGTACAGCGGATGGAAAGGCAGTCATTCCGGTTGAAGATTTTAAGATGGAAGCTTTGGAAAATGGATTATTGCATTTTTCCTGTACGTCGGAAGATGGGAGAAAAATGGATACTGTGGTGGCTGTTGTCGGCAGAAGGCAGGAATAGAGGAAGGCATATGATAGAAGGGCAGGCAAGACGTTCCGGGGTATTTTTACTGGAACTTATGATATCGATTTTATTTTTCTGTATTGCTGCAGCGGTGGGATTGCAGCTATTTGTAAAATCCCATTGCATCAGTGAAGATGCAGGAAATATGAATATGGCAGTACATAAGGCTGCAGCGGCAGCAGAAGTATTCCGCTCCGGAACAGATATGGAAGATTATCTGAAGGAATAGTATTCTTATTATGAGAAAGAGGATAATACATTTTTTGTATCCTTTGCTGCTGACTGGGAGAACTGTAAGACGAAAGATGCGGAATATACCCTGTGGATTACACTGGGTGAAGCGAAGCAGCGGCTGGTCGGTCATTTTGCAGTAAAGCAGAAGGACGGGGAGAAAGATAAGATTATTTATGAAGTGGAACTAAAGAGGGCAATCAGTCAGAGGGAGGCGGCAGAAGATGAGTAAGAGTGCATTATACGAAGAAAAACGCAGACCGCGTATAGCCAGTCCTTTTGGATACTCTTTTTTGTTAGTGGTAGTATTGATTCTGACTTTTTTATTATTCGCAGTGTTGTCATTATCTTCGTCCCTGCGGGATTATAAATACAGTAAACGGGCGGCAGATAAGATGAGCGCCTATTATGAAGCATGTAACAAGGCAAATGATGTCTTAGCAGAGATAGATGCTATTCTGGAAGAATCCGAAAATAAAGAAATGGCGCTGCAGGAAATTTCAGGATTGCCGGAGGTGAAGGACGCAGCTGATACCATAAGCTTTTGTGTGCCGGAGACGGACACACAGGAGTTACGTGTAAAGCTTTCTATTACGGAAGAGATGGATGGAGAGACAGGAGAAATGCTGGAATGGAGCATATTAGAATGGAAAGAAACTGCTACTGATGTAAGACAGGAGGAAACCAGACTTCCGTTGATGGAGCGGCAGAAATAAAGAGATTGGTGGGAAAATTATGGATGTAAAAGAAGTATTACGAAAAGCAGTAGAGGAACACGCATCAGATATATTTATTATAGCCGGACTTCCGATATCATATCGTTCGAATAATGTAATTATAAAAGAAGAGGGAGAGCGGTTGATGCCTCCTGAGACAGAAAATTATTTAGAGCAGATATATGAACTGGCGGACCATCGTGATATTGACCGGTTATTAAAGCATGGGGATGATGATTTCTCCTTTGCGGTGCAGGGACTGTCAAGATTCCGTGTCAGTGCTTATAAGCAAAGAGGCGCATTATCAGCAGTGGTTCGTGTGATTACCTTTAATTTGCCAAAGCCGGAGGACATTGGAATTCCACAGAATATCATTGACCTTGGTCTGCAGCCAAAGGGAATGGTATTAGTAACAGGACCGGCAGGAAGTGGTAAGTCTACCACGTTAGCCTGCATGGTAGATGCACTGAACCGCCGGTGTGCCAAGCATATTATTACGTTAGAGGATCCGATTGAATATCTGCACAGCCATCAGCATGGAATTATCAGCCAGCGTGAGATAAATGTAGATACTGAAAATTATGTAACGGCATTACGTGCATCCCTGCGGCAGAGTCCGGATGTGATTCTTCTTGGAGAAATGCGTGATTACGAGACGATTGGTGTTGCTATGACGGCAGCAGAGACAGGTCATCTTATTATATCCACCTTACATACCATAGGAGCAGCTAATACCATTGACCGTATCATTGATGTGTTCCCGGCAAATCAGCAGCGGCAGATTGCAGTACAGCTTTCCATGGTGCTGCAGGCGATTGTTTCCCAGCAGCTTGTGCCGGATGTGAATGGCAATGTAATCCCGGCATTTGAAATTATTACTGTGACACCGGCAATCCGCAATATGATTCGTGAGAATAAAGTGCCACAGATTGACGGCGTTGTATATTCCTCGAACCGGGAAGATATGATATCTATGGACAGCAGTCTTTTGAAATTGTATCAGGAAGGAAAGATTACAAAAGAGACAGCACTGGTTTATGCATCCAATCCGGAAATGTTACAGAAACGCTTATAAAAATAGCTTGACGAGGCATAGAGAACATGATACAATACAACAGTTGTGAATAGGCGATGGTCCTCTGTTGCAAATGAATGCATTAAGAACATCAAAATATACAGGAGGTCACAAAATGAACGCAAGTGAAATTATTAAGAACATTGAAGCAGAGCAGTTAAAGGCAGATGCACCAGAGTTTCGTGTAGGAGATACCGTTAAGGTTTATGCGAAAATTAAAGAAGGAAACCGTGAAAGAATTCAGGTTTTCGAAGGTGTTGTAATTAAGAGACAGGGTGGAAGCAACCGTGAAACATTCACAGTTAGAAAGATTTCTAACGGATGTGGCGTTGAGAAAACCTGGCCATTACATTCTCCAAACGTTGAGAAGGTAGAGATCGTTCGTAAAGGTAAAGTACGTCGTGCAAAACTTTACTACTTAAGAGACCGTATCGGAAAAGCTGCTAAGGTTAAAGAGCTTGTAAAATAATATTTTTACGCGAAAGAGACCATTTTCTGCGAGCAATCGTATGAGAATGGTCTTTTTAGTTTTCAGGGTTACAGCTTGCAACAAACATGAAAACAATATATAATTAAGATTACGCGATAAAATATTAGTTAGCAAGAGGTGTAAGATGTCCAGAAGACGAGCAGGCCTTAGCTTTAGAAGGCAAAGAAGAAAATTTAATCTGCCATTGTTCAAGGAAATTGTTTCGTGGGTAGTGGAGCTGATTGTAGTGATAGGCCTGGCATATGTGCTGGTGTCATTTTTCGGTATACGTACAAATGTGGTTGGCCAGGCTATGGAGCAGACATTGGAGAACGATGATAATATTCTTGTGAACAGGTTTGCATATATCATGTCAAAGCCAAAGGCAGGAGACGTGATAGTATTTCTGCCAAACGGAAATAATAAGTCGCATTATTATGTCAGGAGAGTGGTAGCGGTGCCGGGAGATACTGTTCAGATAAAAGACGGCGCACTGTACGTGAATGATGAGCTGTACAAGGAATCGACGGACGTTGCATCAATGGAGGATGCAGGGATTGCCTCAGATCCTATAGAGCTTGAAAAGGACGAGTATTTTGTACTTGGAGACAATCGAAACAACAGTGAGGACAGCCGCTATGCCAATATTGGCAATGTAAAGAGAGACTATATTATCGGCAAGGCATGGTTTAGATTTTCAGGCCTTGGAAGCTTTGGAACAATCAAGTAGCAATAGTTATAACATATATAGATAAAGGACAGGTGAATTATGAATTTTCAGTGGTACCCTGGGCATATGACCAAGGCAAAGCGTCAGATGCAGGAGGATATTAAATTAATAGATCTGGTTATAGAGCTTGTGGATGCAAGAATTCCGCTATCCAGCCGTAATCCGGACATTGATGAGCTTGGAAAAAACAAATACAGGCTCATTCTTATGAACAAGGCAGATCTGGCCGACCCGGCTGTTACCGAAGAGTGGATCCGCTACTTCCGCGCGGCAGACGCCGGCTGTGTGGCCATCAGTGCCAAGCAGAAGGGCGGCACCACCGCCGTGAAGAACGCCATCGAAAAGGAACTGTCCGGCCTGCTGGAAC
>ENA-UEPH01002264-UEPH01002264.1-human-gut-metagenome-genome-assembly--contig:-NODE-2264-length-14290-cov-3.867164_pt1 | contig 14290 bp, 11 predicted proteins | sample MGYA00242891_ERZ507898 | MGnify/ENA primary metagenome ERZ507898 (study PRJEB26167, sample SAMN06115411) | human gut metagenome | host: Homo sapiens | place: China:Guizhou | collected 2014-10-15... | reverse complement strand
GGCGCGCGTGGAGGTGCGGATGGCCTCGTTCATTTTGATCTTGTAGGGTTCTGCATACGGAAGTGTCATACAAAAGAGCGTTTTAGGTTGTAATTTGTTGTTCGTATACTCAAAATTACGAAAATATTTTGAGATCTTTGGTATCGGTATTATATTTGTGAAAGCCGGTGTGTATTTTTTAATTCTTTCGCGCTATGAAAAAGTATCGTTGCACCGTCTGCGAGTATATTTACGACCCGGCGCTGGGTGATCCCGAAAACGGCATCGCTCCCGGCACGGCATTCGACGATCTGCCCGACGGTTGGATATGCCCGGTCTGCGGCGAAGGCAAATGGGCCTTCGAACCTCTCGAAGAACAATAAAAAACGACGAAGACTATGTTAAACCTCATTGTTTCACTATTAATTTTACCGCTTATGGCAACAGACACTGCAAAACAGGCGCGCTTCACTCCGAAGGACCTGCCTTACGCTTATGACGCTCTCGCACCGCAGGTCTCCGAAGAGACGCTGCGCTTCCACCACGACAAGCATTACGTGGGATACGTGAATAAACTCAACGAACTGATTGTCGATACCCCCTATGCCGAGCAGCCGCTGGAGGATATCGTCGTTTCGGCCGACGGCGCGATCTTCAACAACGCCGCGCAGATGTGGAACCACGAATTCTTCTTCGACGAACTTTCACCCAAGGCGCAGACCCGTCCCACGGGCGCGCTGCTGAAGGCCATCGACGAAAATTTCGGATCGTTCGACCAGCTGAAGGCCCAGATGGAGAAAGCCGCCGCAGGGTTGTTCGGTTCGGGCTGGGTATGGCTCGCGGAGGACAAGTCGGGCAAGCTGGCGATCGTCAGCGAGCAGAACGCCGGCAATCCGCTGCGCTACGGCATGAAGCCCCTGATGTGCTTCGACGTTTGGGAGCATGCTTACTATATCGACTACCGCAACCGCCGCGCCGATGCTGTCGCAGCCCTCTGGGACCGCATCGACTGGAAGGTCGTCGAAGAGCGCTACGCCAAGAAATAGCGGGTTCCGCTTAGGAAAGGACGCCGTTTCCCGGTTTCGGGAACGGCGTTTTTTCGTGCCCGGATTTCATGCGGCGGAGGGTTTCCGGGGGCGGCGGACTATATTCCGCCGGAGATACAGGATCGGAAATATTATATATTTCCGTCGTTCGCCGCAGAAAATTCTGGCGGGAAAAAATTGGTGGAAATGGCAAAAAGTATTACCTTTATTCTTTTACCGGACGTTTATTCTGCCATGAATCGCTCTATCGAAATTTCCCCCCCCCATGGTTTGGAGGAGGTCTATGCGGAGTACAGGACGTATTTCGTCCGGATCGCCGTGTCGTATGTCCGTGACAGGATGGTGGCCGAGGATTTGGTGTCCGATACCTTTTTGAAAATCTGGGAAAGCCGTACGGAGACGACGCCCCGGAACCTGCCCGCCTATCTGCTTACCGCGCTCAAGCGCAAGTTTCTGGACTATCTGCGCGACCAAGCCATTCATCTCAGAATTCAACAGAACATGCACCAGACCAGTGCGCGTGTGGTCGGAGAGCGTATCGCGCGGCTCGAAGCCAACGATCCCCAGAATCTGATGATGTCCGAGGCGCTCGCCATCATCGAACGCGAACTGCGGCGGATGCCTGAACAGCGGCGTCGGATTTTCATCGCCCACCGTTACGAAGAGATGTCCTACCGGGAAATAGCCGCCGTTTACGAATTGTCCGAAGGGCAGGTGACCTATGAACTGCGGGCGGCGAAGGAGGCGCTCAAAGCGGCGCTCAAAGATTATCTCCCGCTGATAGGACTCTTGCTGAACGGCCTCTGACGGCCGGATAGCCCCCCCCCGGAATTATTAAAAATATTTATTTGCGGGATTTTGCGATTTTTTTCGCAAATCCCGCATTGTCGTGCGTCAATATAGCAACTTATGGAAAAGGAAACATTATATCGCTATGTGGCGTTCCAAGCATCGCCTGAGGAGGAAACGGCTGTGCTGACGTGGCTGGAGGCCGATCCTGCACATGAATCGGAACTCGCAAAGGTGCAGCGGCAGCACGATCTGGTGGCTTTGAGCGCCCCGGTCATCAACGAACTTTACGCCAAGGACCGCAGGCGCCGTTTCGGCTCCGTCCTGCGCCGGTGGAGCGCGGCGGCAGCGGCAGTCGTACTGCTCGCCTTCGGCGGTTATTATTTTCACGCCGCACGCGATTTCTCACGGCAGGGCGAGCGGCTGCTGTCGGTCTCCGTGCCGCACGGACAGCGCGTCAGCCTGACGTTGCAGGACGGTACCTCGGTATGGCTCAACGCCGGAACGACGCTTCGCTATCCGGCGCTCTTTACGGGGCGTGAGCGCCGCGTGGAGATCGACGGCGAAGCCCGGTTCGAGGTGGTGCACGATGCGAAACATCCCTTCATCGTCCGGACATACGCCTGCGACGTCGAGGTGCTGGGCACGAAATTCAATGTCGTGGCCGAGGAGGAGAACGGGCTGTTCTCGACGGCTCTGTTCGAAGGACGCGTCGCCGTTTCCAGCCGGCTCGTCCCCGGCGAGCGATTGGTGCTGGAACCCGACGAGGTGGTGACGCTCGAAGGGAAGCATCTGTGTCTCGGACAGATCGACAACGATGAGGAATATTTGTGGACGAACGGAATCATCAGCCTGACCGATCAGTCGTTCTCGGAGCTGATGCACCGCTTCGAAAAGACCTTCGGCGTTACAATCCGTATTGAGCGCGAACCGTCGATCCGTATCGGACAGGGTAAGATCCGGCAGTCGGTGGGCATCGACAATGCGCTTCAGGTGCTGCAGCGGTTTGCCGATTTCGAGTACGAGAAGGACGAACAGAACAACACGATAACCATCCGATAAACTCAGTCTAACCTTAAAAACGACCGGCCTATGAAGTAATCCAAGTTTGTGAGAAACTGTATACTATGATTGTCGGAACCTCAGAAAATGGCCTGTGCGGATGGTAGCACATCGCACAGGCCGGGGTTCAAGCAAACCTCCTACTCAAACCTAAAGTACAAATTTATGAATAAAACATTTATCAGACAAGCGAAAAGGTCATTTACTTTTTTATTCATGCTTGGTCTTTGCGCTATCTGGTCTCCGCAGGCGGCGGCCCAGAACCGCAGCCTGCCCCAAGTTACGATCCGGATGGACCGTGTCCCGATGTCCCAGATCATGTCCGAGATCGAACGGCAGACCAAATATCTGTTCGTTACGGGTTCGGATGTCAAGACCGACCGTATCACAAGCCTCGATGTTACGGCGGTGCCGCTTACGGAAGCTCTGAACCGGATGGTGGCGGGCGCGGACCTGACCTATGACATCCGTTCGCTGAGCATCATCCTCTCCGTAAAGAAAGCCGAGCAGCCTGCGGCCGTCGCAGGTTATGTCCGCGACGGGAGCGAGGAGCTGGATTTGATCGGAAGGGCGACGGGCAGGGACACCGCGACGGGTACGGCGTAGATCGCGGACGGCGCCTTCACCCTTTCGGTGCCCGCACCTTCGACGGCATGGCTCGAAGTGAGCTATCTGGGCTATGAGCCGCAGACGCTCGCCGTCGGCAACCGCACTTCGTTCGACATCACGCTGCGCGAGGCCGCATCGGAGATCGAATCGGTCGTCGTGACGGCCCTCGGCATCAAGCGCTCGGAGAAGGCGCTCTCGTATAATGCCCAGCAGATCAACGCCGAGGACATCGTGGCCGTGAAAGACGTCAATTTCGTCAATTCGCTCAACGGCAAGGTGGCCGGTCTGAACATCAACGCCTCGTCGTCGGGTGTCGGCGGTTCGTCGAAGGTCGTGATGCGCGGTTCGAAATCCATCGAGCAGTCGTCGAACGCCCTCTATGTGATCGACGGCATTCCGATGTGCAACTTCCGCAGCGACGGCAGCGAGGAGTTCGATTCGCAGGGCTCTTCGGAGGCCATCGCCGACCTCAATCCTGAGGATATCGAGTCGATGACCGTCCTGTCGGGCGCAGCCGCCGCGGCACTCTATGGTTCGGATGCCGCCAACGGCGCCATCCTCATCACGACCAAGCGCGGCAAGGCCGGTCAGACGACCGTGACGGTGACGAGCAACACCGAAGTCCTCACGCCTTTCGTGATGCCGATGTTCCAGACCCGTTACGGCACGGGCGACAAGCTGGCGGGAGCCTCCAACGGCATCTACTCGTGGGGCGAACGTCTGAATGCGTTCAATTACAGGGGCTACGACCCTGCCGACGACTATTTCCAGACGGGTGTCGTGGGCACCGAGACAGTCTCGTTCTCGACGGGCAACGAGCGCAGCCAGACCTACGCGTCGGCCGGCGCCGTCAATTCGCGCGGTATCATTCCCAACAACGGTTACGACCGTTACAACTTCACTTTCCGCAACACCTCGTCGTTCCTCAAGGACAAGATGCAGCTCGATCTGGGCGCCAGTTACATCATCCAGAAAGACCGCAATATGGTCAATCAGGGCGTCTATTCCAACCCGCTGGTCTCGGCTTACCTCTTCCCGCGCGGCGACGACTGGGCGGATGTAGAGATGTACGAACGCTACAACTCCTCGCGCGGCATCTACGAACAGTACTGGCCGACGATGGGCGCCGATACCTATCAGATGCAGAACCCCTATTGGATCAGCTACCGCAACCTGCGCGAGACCCGCAAGGACCGCTACATGATCAACGCCTCGCTGACCTACGACATCCTCGACTGGCTCTCGGTTGCGGGCCGCATCCGTGTGGACAACTCGAACAGCGACTATACCGAGAAGCTCTACGCATCGACCAACAACCTGCGCACCGAGGGGTCGCCCAACGGTCTCTACGGCATCACCAAGACCAATGACCGTCAGACCTACGGCGACGTGATGGTCAATATCAACAAGACCTTCGGCGAGAACTGGAGTCTGCAGGCCAACGTCGGCGCTTCGATCTCGGACATGCGCTCCGACGCCTCGAAAGTCCGCGGCCCGATCGCCTACGGAGAGCAGACCGGTTACGACAAGGACGGCAACGCCATCTACGAGCCGAATAACATTCCCAACGTGTTCAACGTCTACAACCTCTCCAATTCGAAGACCGTCCGCGAGCAGATCGGCTGGCGCGAGCAGTCGCAGTCGGTCTTCTTCTCGGCCGAGGTGGGCTTCAAGGGGGCGTATTACCTGACCGTGACGGGCCGCAACGACTGGCCTTCGCAGCTGGCGGGTCCCAACTCGGTGAACTCCTCGTTCTTCTATCCGTCGGTCGGCGCTTCGGTCGTGCTCTCGGAGATCATCCCGAACATGCCCAAGAACCTCTCCTACGTCAAGCTGCGTGCGTCGTACGCATCGGTGGGTCTGGCTTTCTCGCGTTTCTACGCCAATCCGACCCGCTCGTGGAACTCTTCGACCAACAGCTGGAACCTCTCGTCCCAAAGTCCGCTCTACGACCTGAAGCCCGAACGCACCAAATCGTTCGAAGTCGGTCTTACGATGCGCTTCCTCAGACATTTCAATTTCGACATTTCGTACTATAACACCCGTACGGTCAACCAGACGTTCAACACGGGTATCCCCGCAAGCTCGATGTACAGCAAGGTCTACAAGCAGGACGGCGACGTGCGCAACCGCGGTTTCGAAATGTCGCTGGGGTACAGGAACACGTGGAACCGCTTCTCTTGGGACAGCAACTTCACGGCCAGCGCCAACCGCAACAAGATCATGAAGCTGGGCAAAGAGGTGGTCGACCCCAACACGGGCAAGGTCACCCCGATCGGCGACCTGAACGTGGGTGGCATGGGCAACGTCCGCTTCATCCTGCGCGAGGGCGGTTCGCTGGGCGACATCTATTCGCGCGCCGACCTGCGCCGCGACTCGAACGGCGATATCTATCAGGATATGGACGGCAACATCTTCGTGGACAACAAGACGCAGACCAAGGATTTCATCAAGCTGGGTTCCGTATTCCCCGACGCCAATCTGGCTTGGCGCAACGACTTCCGCTGGCGCAACTTCAATTTCGGATTCCTGCTCACGGCCCGTCTGGGCGGCGTGGTCTTCTCGCGCACGCAGGCCGTGATGGATTACTACGGCGTTTCGGCCTCGTCGGCCGACGCGCGCGATGCGGGCGGCATCATCTTCAACGGCAACGACCTGATCGATGCGCAGAAATGGTACCAGACCGTCGCCAACGGCGATACCACTCCGCAGTACTACACCTATTCGGCAACGAACGTGCGGCTGCAGGAGGCTTCGATCGGCTACACGATCCCGCGCAAGAAGCTGGGAGACGTTTGCGACATCACCGTCTCGATCGTAGGCCGTAACTTGTGGATGCTCTACAACAAGGCGCCTTTCGATCCCGAAGCGGTCGCTACCACCAGCAACTACTATCAGGGCATCGACTATTTCATGATGCCTTCGCTGCGCAGCATCGGCTTCAACGTGCGTGTCAAATTCTAATAAGCTAAAAACGCCATGAAATTCAATATATCGAATATGACGGTGGCCCTTGCGGCGGCTGCGCTCGGCGCGGCATCCTGCACGGCCAACTACGAAGATATCAACCGGAATCCCTACGAGGTCACCGCCGAGGATATGGAGCGGGACGGTTACGCCATGCGGTCGTTCATGACCACCATGCAGAGCTGGGTCATTCCGGCCGACGTCAACCAGTGCCAGTTCACCGATCTGCTGCTGGGCGGTCCCTACGGCGGCTATATCGCCGATGCGAACAGCGGATTCAATGCCGGAAAATTCTCGACCTACGATCCGCAGTCGAACTGGTCGCCGGTATTTTACCGGGTTGTCTACACCAATGAAATGTCGAACTTCACGGAGTTGTGCAAGGTGACCGAAGACGAGAACGCCATCGCCGTGGCGAAGGTGGTGAAGGTCGCCGGCGTACACCGCGTCGCCGACACCTACGGCCCGATTCCCTATACGCAGGTAGGCACGGGCGCCGATCCGGTGCCGCTGGACTCCGAGAAAGAGGTCTTCAAGGCCATGTTCGCCGATCTGGACGCTGCCGTCGAGGTGCTTACGCGCAACCGTGCAGGCATGATCACCACCGATGCCGACCGGCTTTACGGCGGCAGTCTGGAGCGCTGGGGCCGTCTGGCCAACTCGCTCAAGCTGCGTCTTGCGATGCGTATCGTCTATACGGATTTCACCACCGACGACGGTCGTACCCCGCAGCAGCTGGCCGAGGAGGCCGTCAGCTCGGAGCTGGGCGTGATCGAGGACAACTCCGGCAATGCCATGTATACGGGCTTCGGCAAGGACGGCAACCCCTTCTACGTCTGCTTCTTCAGCTATAAGTCGGGTGCGGGCGACCACCGCGTCGCCGCCGATATCGCGTCGTTCATGAACGGTTACGCCGATCCCCGTCGTGCGAGCTATTTCAACGAGTCGGCTTTCGCCGCAGGCGGCTATGCCGGTCTTCGCAACGGCATTCAGATTCCCGACGATGAGCGAATCAACAACTTCTCGCGCTATAACGTGACGGCGTCGACCTCGCTGATGTGGATGAACGCTTCGGAGGTGGCCTTCCTACGCGCCGAGGGCGCTTTGCGCGGCTGGGCGATGGGCGGCGACGCGCGGAGCTTCTACGAGGAGGGTATCCGGCTCTCGTTCGAGCGTTGCGGCGTCGCGGATCAGCTGACGGCCTATATGGCTTCGACGGCGCTTCCGGGCAGCTATGACGACCCGGCATTCGGCTACAGCTGTTCGAACCAGTCGACGGTCACGATTCCTTGGAACGACGGGGCGGCTTTCGAAGAGAACCTCGAACGCATCATCACCCAGAAGTGGATCGCCAACTTCCCGCTGGGTACCGAAGCGTGGGCCGATTACCGTCGTACGGGCTATCCGCGTCTGTTCCCGGTGGTGGTCAACAACAATCCCGACATCACCAATCTGCAGCTGGGCGCCCGACGTATGACCTATCCGCTGGAGGAGTACGAGGCGAACGGCGAAACGATCCGGGCCGCCGTGGATCAGTGGCTGGGCGGTCAGGACAAAATGTCCACCCGTCTGTGGTGGGATTGCAATCCCCGGATTCGCTAACCTATAAAACCGTCAAACTATGAAAATCAACATCAAAAGATATTTCCTGCCCCTTGCAGCCGTGCTTTTCATGGCCGGCTGCCACGAGGCCGTCGAGCCAGAGGCGATCGACGTGAACTATTCGTCATTCGAGGAGACGAATCCCGAATTGTATGCCCGGTACATGCAGGCGCTCCGGGAGTACAAGGCCGGTTCGCACAAGGCGGTGTTCGTTACGATGACCGTTCCCGAAAACGGCGCCGCTACGACCCATCGCACGCAGCATTTCACGGCGATACCCGACAGCGTCGACTTCATCGTGGTGAACCCGGTTCCGGCCGTGCTCTGCCAGACGCTTGTCGATGAAATCCGGAAAGTGCATGAGAAGGGGACCCGCGTCCTCTTCAATATCGACCTGCAGACATTCGAAAACGACTGGACGCAGGTGCTGAAGGCGGACCCCACGCTCAGCGAGGAAGATGCGCTGGCTTATCTCGACGGCCGTGTCGGCGAGCAGATCGCGCTGGTCGACCGCTGGGGCTATGACGGCTTCATCTTCACCTACACGGGCAAGGCCGTAGGCAGCATGCAGGACGAGGCGCTGGCCGTCTATACGGCCCGTCAGGAAGCGCTCTTCGCGCCGATCCGCGCTTGGCACGAGGCTCATCCCTCGCATGCGCTCGTCTTCCGCGGCTTCACCGGAGCCGTTACGGAGGCGAATATGCCGCTGCTGGACGAGTGCGCCTACATCATCCTGCCGACCAATGACGTGAAGACGCTCGACGAGATGTCGTTCTCGGCTCTTACCGCAGTCAGCGTTGCCGGCGTGCCGGCCGACCGTCTGATCGTGACGGCCCAGACCACCCGTCCCGGCGACGACAAGAAGGAGTTCGGTTATACCGGCATGGTCGATGCCTTCGGCGACACGGTCGAGGCGATCGAGGCTTGGGCCGGATGGGTGACGCTCCCTTCGCCGGGCTATACCCGTGCAGGGCTGCTGATCGAGGATGTCCAGTACGACTATTACAACCCCGCCAAGGTGTGGGCCAAGACCCGCGAGGCGATCGGCATTATGAACCCCTCCATCTAAAAACTGACAGCCATGAAATACAACAAATGCTTATTGGTTCTCTCGGCGCTCGCCGCAGTCGCTTTCACCGGCTGCAAGAACGAGGATGTCGAGAAGCATCGTTTCGATAACAAGTTCTATATCACCTCGACCATTCTGTCCGACGACCTGCTGATCAAGAGCGACACGCCGGGATATACCAAGACGATCGAGTCGCGTCTGGCCAAGCCTGCCGCGCAGCAGGTCGCCGTGACGATCGGGGCCGATCCGTCGCAGGTAGCCGCCTACAACATGATCTATGGCGACAACGCCGTGGCGCTTCCCGCCGAATGCTACGAACTCTCTTCCAACCGGATCGACATTGCGGCCGGTCAGGTGAGCGGCGACGCGATAGAGATCGTGTTCAAGGACATCAATACGCTCGACGGCAGCCTGCGTTACGTGCTGCCCGTGACGGTCACTTCGTGCAATGGCGTGGATCTGCTCGACAGCCGCAGTACGGTCTACTTCGTGGCCCGTCAGGGTGCGATGATCAACGTGGTGGCCAACATCGCGTGGATGAACTTCCCGGTCAGCTGGTCGGCTGACGCCAAACCGCTCGTCAGCGGCATGAAGCAGGTTACCATCGAGGCCCTGCTGCGCAGCGCCGACTGGACCGACGGCCGCGGCGACGCCCTCAGCTCGGTATTCGGTATCGAAGGCAACTTCCTCGTGCGCATCGGCGACGCCGACCGTCCGCGCGACCAGCTCCAGCTGGCGACGGGATCGGCCAACGGCGGCAACTGGCCCGCAGCCAATGCCGCTCCGGGGCTTCCGGTCAATGAGTGGGTGCATATCGCCGTGGTTTGGGATGCCGTAAACGGCGAGCGTATCTATTACCAGAACGGCAAGCAGGTGGCCTACTCCAATCAGAAGATGAGCGGATCGGTTACGCTGACCGGCAACTGTTACGTCGGCAAGTCGTACAACGAGGAGCGTTACATCCCCGGAGAGATTTCCGAGCTGCGCGTTTGGAGCGTGGCCCGTACGCCGGAGCAGATCGCCGGCAACATGTACGGTGTCAGCCCCGAAAGCGAGGGGCTGGTGGCCTACTGGAAATTCAACGAGGGCTCCGGTTCGACGATCATCGACCATGCGAACGGCACGAATCTCTCTGCCGTGGGCGGCACGCCGACTTGGATTCCCGTAACTCTTCCTGAAGTAAAATAACCAATAACAGCTATTACGCATGAAAACGAGATATTTCAAATCCGGTATTCTCGCCGCAGCCGCAGCCTTGCTCTACTCTGCTGCGTTCGTCTCCTGCACGGACGATGTCACGGTCGGCGAGTGGGACGGCGCCGGCTCGATCGAAACGGGCCTCAATGAAACGGGCGCCGTGCTGCAGGACCTCAACTCCGGGAAGTCGAACACCACCGTCGAATTGTGGAAGGAGACCTACACCGCCGAGCTGCGTCTGGTGTTGACCAAAGCCCCCGCCGAGGGGTTCACGGCTAGGGCCAAGTTCGATACCTCCTATGACGCGGGGCAGTACAACAAGGCCAACGGTACGGATTATACGCTTTATCCGGCCGACAAGGTGACTTTTGCCAACGACGGTCTCTTTGCCGCCGCGGGCCGCAATGTCGAACTTACGGTCGAAATGACCGTCGAGGCCGCCGAAGGGCTTGCAGCCGGCCGGGGATATCTGATCCCCGTAGCCCTCGAAGCCGACGGCGTGATCCTCAAGGAGAGCCATTGTTTCTACGTGGTGAAGGATATGACCTCGATGCCTACCTGTTACAAGGGCGACGACCTGCCGAAGGGCTTCCTGTTCTTCGAGGTCAACGACGTCAATCCGCTCAACGCCCTGACGTTCGAACTTGAAGACGGCCGCCTGCTGTGGGATGTGGTCTGCCTCTTTTCGGGCAACATCAACCACCATGCGGACCGCAACGCTCCGTTCCTGAGCCTCAATCCGCAGACCAAGTACTGGATGGATAACAACGAAGCCTTCATCCAGCCGCTGCGCAAGCGCGGTATGAAGGTGATCATGTGCGTGCTGGGCAACCACGACCAGTCGGGTGTGGCGCAACTTTCCGACTACGGATGCCAGATGTTCGCCAAGGAGCTGGCCACGTTCTGCGAAACATACAATATCGACGGCGTATGCTTCGACGACGAGTATTCGAACGCTCCCGATCTTTCGAATCCCTACTATGCTTCGCGCAGCTCGGCGCGGGCGGCCCGTCTGGCCTACGAATCGAAGAAGGCGATGCCCGACAAGCTTGTGGTCGCCTACTGCTACTCTTCGTTCCATATCAGCAGCTGGCCGACCGAGATCGAGGGACAGGACATTGCGGAGTGGGTCGATATCGCCGTGGGCGATTACGGTCAGTCCACCTCGCCCAAGGGCAACATGACCCAGAAGCAGTGCTCGGCCATCTCGATGGAGTTCAACCGCGGTACGGGCGGCAACTTCACCAGCGGCGTCGCCGAGGGAATGCTCAATCCGACGACCGGCAAGGGCTGGTTCATGGGCTTCGCGCCCGACCCGCTGAAGAATACCAACGGCAGGGTGGATAAGAATGCTTGGCGCAATATTTTCGTCAACCGGCTGAACAAAGGTCCCGAAACTCTCTACGGATCGCCGCTCAAGGAACCGGAGCACTTTTACAAGTTCGCCGACACCACGCGCTATAATTATCCTGAGGACCTGCCGGACACCTATTCGCGTCCGGCGCAGCCTGAGTGGCCGAACTATTGATTCGATTCCGCCTTGCGGGCGGGGTGCGGCCCTGCCTGCGAGGCGATATTAACCGAAAAACAGTAAACGATGAAAAACATGTATAAATATGCGCTGCTTTTCGCCCTCGCGGGCGGCGCAGCGCTCTTCACCGGCTGCCGCGCCGACGAGGAGGTCGATCTGGCGGGCTACCCCGAAACGCCGGTCGGCGCAACGATCTCCGGTACTACGGACCGGGTGGCGACTTTCGCGGGAACTTACGATAATGAAGGCGTGCTGAATCTCGCCGGTTCGCTTTCGGGCGAGTATACCATTGCCCTTGCGCAGGCCAGCCCCGAAGAGACGGTCGTCCGCGTGGAGCCTATTATCACCAACGTACCGGCCGAGCTGGTTGAAATCAGTGCGCGCGAGCTGGTGATTCCCGCCGGCAGCACTACGGCGGCAGTCTCGGTAAGGATGATCGAGGAGAACTACGACTTCATGGAGAATGTGTTCGGGCCTGTGACCTACGAGCTGGGCGTGCGTGTGGTCGAAGCGCGCGGTTCGCAGGTTCCCGTGGTGGACGGCGAGGCGAAGATGGTGATCGAAAAGGCTGCCTATGTCGCTGTCGCGTCGCTCGTGGGCGTCGAGGGCAATGCCGTGACTTTCAAACGCAACTTCATCGACGGTGCGATCGTCAACGAAGATCCGATAACATATGACGTGAAGGTCGTGGTGGACCGTCCCGTGCTGGAGGATACGAAGTTCGTCGTGAAATCGGCGGGCATTCCCGAAGGATTTGCCGATGACGAGCGCTTTACGCCCGCTGCCGAGGTGACGATTCCGGCCGGGGCGAAAGAGTCGGACGCAACGACGTGGTCGGTGACGGACGACTTCCTCGAAGCGGACGAAGAACTCGGCACTTTCCCGGTACAGCTCACGGCCGAGCTGGTCGGCGATACCGCTGGGGCCGTTGTCGATCCGGAGGATGCCGGCGTTGCGATTTCGATCATAAAGAAAGCCGATCTCCTGACTTTCCTGTCCGCGGCCGATCCGTCGTGGAAGAAGTATCCGACGAGCGGATGGACCGTGCAAACCAACGGCAGCGCATGGCCGGATGCCAATACCGCTCTCTGGGACGGAGATTCGTATTCCGATATTTGGGGCGGTACATCGCTCGAACTTACGATCGACATGAAGACCTCGCAGTGGGTCGCCGGTTTTGATATTCAGGCTTACGGAAGTATCAATTACTTAGGCGAGTATTTCGAGCTTTCGACGTCGGAAGACGGGGAGAACTGGACGCCGCACGGAGAGCTCCGGCAGGCCGAGGCTCCCAACAGAGGCTATAGCGCAACCAACTACGTTCAGCTGCTCAAACCCTGCAACGCCCGCTATGTCAAGTGGGTCGGCACGAGAGGCAGCGCCTATTCGCCCGACATCACTGAGTTGTATATCTACGGCCGGAACGAATAACCGCTATCCGGTCCGAATGTTAACGGAGGCTCCCCGCAGAAATGCGGGGAGCTTTTTTTCGGTCTTGACTTTTGTCGGCGGAGGTCCGTCGTCCGGCAATCAGGTCGGTTTGATGCTTTTTATTTGTCAGAGGCCTGTTTTTATGTATGATTCTTATTGCTTGATCACCGAAGTTATTGATAAAATAGGGGAATTGTATATTCGGGGTCAATCACCATCTTTCCATCGTTGAATCGAACGGTGGTGAGATACATAAAGCGAGGATGAATTTCGGTCGGACTATGATGTGCGTGGAAAGCCAAACGCAAATTCCCCTCCTTGTCGCGGAAAAGCGAGCCGTGCCCTACGCCACGCAATCCATCGGGGTTCTGCAGGAGAGGGTTGTCCTTATATTTTTCCCATTCGCCGTTGAGTGTTTTTGTGGTTGCACATCCGATGCCGTAATAGGGGCTTTCATAGGAGTTGGCAGAATAAATCATATGGTAACATCCATCGTGTTTAATGACGAATGCTCCTTCATTCACCCGTGGCCATATCTCTTCCCATGGTTGCGAAACGTGGATGCAAGGGTGTAAGGTTTCCATTTTCGGAGTCACCCAATCGTCATTCAGTTCGACCATCCAAATGTTCAGACCGTCGTTAAATCGGTCGAAAAACATATAGGCACGTCCGTCATCATCAACAAAAAGCGTATTGTCGATGCATTTTTCGTCGGCAATCATCGGTTGTTTCACCTCTTGCCTAAACGGGCCGAGCGGTGAATCAGAGACAGCCGCGCAGATGTGTTCTTCTGCCGAATAGTAGAGATAGAATTTTCCGTTGCGGTGATAGACTTCGGGGGCCCAAAACCAGTAATTGCCCCATACGTCGCGCCGGTGCATGACCAGATCTTCGGGGGCAAGACCTTTGGCGCGTTTCCATGATTTGAGGTCGGTTGAAGTCCATGCGGCTATGCCGTTCTCCGCAAAGGTGCCGTAGGCATAGTAGATTCCCTCGTGCAGCAAAATG
>ENA-UEPH01002255-UEPH01002255.1-human-gut-metagenome-genome-assembly--contig:-NODE-2255-length-14332-cov-4.996352_pt1 | contig 14332 bp, 7 predicted proteins | sample MGYA00242891_ERZ507898 | MGnify/ENA primary metagenome ERZ507898 (study PRJEB26167, sample SAMN06115411) | human gut metagenome | host: Homo sapiens | place: China:Guizhou | collected 2014-10-15... | reverse complement strand
GATCAACCATCCTTCTTCAATGCCTTTTTCATATATCTTGAAATATTCAACCAGAGGATCCGCTGTTTTACATCCCAGTGCTCCGTCTCCGTATAAGGATCCTCCTTCTTCGGCACGCATAAATACTTCCAGATAAGCGACATCATTATAAGAAATGTTTGTCTTAACGCCCGTCTTTTCATATACTTCGCGGCACTTTTCAAAGAACTCATCAAGTGTCATGTTGTCATGGATCTCAATTCCGCTCTCCATCAGAAGTGTGCCATTACACATCAATACAGACGATGAAACTGTAAGGCAAATACCATAAATGCTTCCGTCTACAGCACCGATATTCAAATTATCTTCACTCATTCCGCTGACATCCAGTAGGCCGCTTTCAATATAATCATCCAAAGAGATCAATAACCCTTTGTCTGCATACTGCTGCAGATATTTGTAATCCATTTGGATTACATCAGGCAGGGAATTACCTGCCGCATAGGTTGCCAGTTTCTCCCAGTAGTCACTGAAAGTAGAGAACTGACCATCGATACTGACGCCGGCATTTTCAGCGCAGTACATATCAATAACTTTCATTGTCATATCATTTCTGGTCTGGTTTCCCCACCAGGAGAATGTCAGGTTTTCGCCACTCCCTGTATTTTCTGTCGTAGCTGCGCCGCTCGTCTCCTGCGTTGTCTCACCCGAAGTGTTTCCACACGCTGCCAATGAGATCGTCATCATTGTTGCTAACCCCATAGCAATTGCTTTTTTCATCCTTCTCATATTGCCTCCTTTTGTTGTGTGTACTTGTTGTACCATCGTGTACAACTCCTTGTGTAACTGTATCTTACCCAAAATAAGTTCAAAATGAAATCAACAAAAACAACTTACATTTGTACTTTTTCCACCTTTGCATTTTTGGTATTTTAAAAAATTTTACCTTTTCTGCACAAAAACTACTTTTTCAAAATCCAATGACTAATTCGGTTGAATAAGATAAAAAAAACAATTATAATTGCTGTAATCAATTGTATCATAACCATCCATGGAGTAGATATTATGAATTATATTCGCCAAAAGCTTCACCAAAAGTTTGCTTTTTTATCGGAACTTTCAATCAGGGCCAAGATTCAATTGCTGGTTATTTCCAGTATTCTTGTTCTCTCCATAATATCTCTTGGCGGTACACAAATGATCATCCGCAAATATAACGAAACACTCTATCAGTCTGTCGAAACCTCTCTGTCCTATTCGACCAAGGAGATTTCTTCTTATCTTGACACAATAGATAATATGGCAGATCAGATATTAGCCAATAAAACCCTTCAGGAATCCCTTGCCTCCTGGAGTGACGCCAGCGCTTCTCTCAATTCTTCTACTTATAACAGTTTATATCAACAGATTACCAATTATATGATGGGATCAGATGGCCGCTTTCTCTCTTATATGATCATCAAGCAGGATACCAAAACGGTATACAGCTCCTATTTGGTATCTATGGAAACTCCGGCTTCTATGTTAGATCATTTAGTCGATTACGCGGAACAGGCTGACGGCAGTGTCAAAGTAGTATCCGATTATTGTAATGATTCCGGCCTATTTATGGTCCGCAAGATCAAAGAGTCCAAAAATCTGTCCTTTCGTAATTTGGGATATGTTCTTATTAACATCAATATAAAAGAATTGGTCAATCAGGCATTGGAAAATAAGATGAGTAACGATATCTCCTACATGCTATTGGAAAATGACCAATTATTACTTGCAGAAGGATCGTTCGATGAAAGTGACCTTCCAAAGCTCCGGAAAACTCCTCAGAATGGGTACAGCCTCTATTCCAAAGACGGAAAAACTTTTTTCATCGTTCGGACCGATATTCCCAAATACAATTTTAATATCATTTATTCCGTTCCATACAGCACAATCTATGCCGCCATTTCAAGAGAAACCTTTTTGATATGTGCTTTTGTAATCGCCGGCATTATACTTGTAATTTTGTTTTCTACTACCATAACCGCGTTATTGGCGAATGACTTCAAGCTTTTAATTCACAATATGCAGTTATTTGCTTCCGGAAAATATACGCTGACCGAGCAAGAGCAAATGCTTTCTTCCAGAAAAGATGAAATCGGCATGCTGCACAAGGGATTTAATGATATGGCTGTTGAAATTAACGATCTGATTGAAAAAAACTACGTCAATGAATTGCTAAAAAAAGAAGCTCAATTAAAAACTCTGGAAAGCCAGATGGATGATATATCCCAGATCTGTACATCTCTCGGATCTTTGCTTCGCATTACGCTTCATAAAGACATGGGAAATTTTACAGTGGGGGAGGAAATGCAGCTTGTATCAAACTATATGACAATTCAGCATATGCGATACCCGAACAAGCTAATTTATCACTGTGATGTTTCTGAAAATTTGTATACTATTTCGATTCCGAAATTCACAATACAACCTCTTGTGGAAAATGCCATTCGGTATAGTCTGATGAATGCCGTTGATATCTGTGAGGTTTCTGTCACTGCTTTTGTTTCACCGGATCAAAACGGTAGCGAAATACTGACGGTTCGAGTTAAAAATAACGGTTCCTACTTTGAAGACAATATATTACAAAAGCTTCAAAACGGAGAACGCCAGCCTCATGGCTTTGGAATCGGGCTTTTGAATGTATTAAATCGTTTACAGATTACTTACGGAGATCCTTTTGGATTACAAGTATATAATGAATATGACGAATATGATACTTATGCAATCGCTGAAATACGTATTCCTGCTGTATCATTTGTATAGGGAGGTAATCATGCTGAAATTATTAATTGTGGAAGATGAAGAAATCATTTGTGAAACACTTGCGCGCCTCACAGACTGGTCCTCGCTCGGAATTGAATTGATCGGCACCTGTCAGGACGGAGTGGATGCATACCATATGATACTTGATGAATGCCCCGATATTGTTATGACAGACATCAATATGCCCGGGATTAGTGGTCTGGAGTTGATTGAGCGCATCCAGCGCACCGCCTTAGACACACGCTTCCTTATATTATCCGGCTATGCGGAATTTGACTATGCGAAAAGAGCAATGAAATCGGGTGTAAAACATTATCTTCTGAAACCTTGTGATGAAGAACAGCTACGTTCTGCGTTACAGGAAATGGTATCGGAATGTTTACAATTAAAACAGGAAAAAAATTTATCCCCCGTTACCATTCAGGATGCCCAGATACAACATGTAATGCTTCAGAATCTTATTCGTGAAGGTATCCGGCTTCCCAATGTAACCACGAAATTATTTGAAACAAATGCTCCTTATTTGGAACTATACGAACAGCCATTCCAATACTGTGCCATTTATTATCTGGAAAAAAATTTTATAAATTCCGCTATGGAGCAACTTCGCAGATATTGGACAAATACATCTCAAAATATTTGTTTTCACGCCATTTATACCGTTAATGTTTTATTGCTTATATTTCCCGATTATACAAGGGATTACAGCTCCCTCGATGACTTTCTCTCAACGCTTCACTTTCCCGATCAAAAAGTGAGTATTGTATATGAGCGAAAGACATTCCCAAATCTGGAAAAGCTTTTACTTATGCTGCTTCCGAAGCTGAAACGCTATGATACATTCTATTTTGTAGAAGAAGATCATCTCATTCCTAATTCTAATTATGACCTGATTTTTTCCGACGTTTCATTGATTACACAAAAATTGCTGCAAGAGCATTCCTCCGGCGATGATCGTTCTATTATAGAAATTGAGGAAGAACTTCATAATATTCTTCTATCTGTCGGAGATAAGGATTTTCTGATACAATTAGCCTCACAACTTTTAATCTCCTTGAGTATAGAAACTGTCTCCGGAGATATTAAGACCGTATCGCAGACGCTTTCACGGCTTCACAATGAAGACAATCTCACAAATATTTGCAACATTACCATGAATGAGATTTATCAGATCACCGATACAAGTTCCAACGGAAAATACAGCCCGTTTATTCAGAAAATAATCAATTACGTGGATGACCATATTTCCGAAGAAAACATGACATTGAAGGGTATTTCGGAAAATATACTCTATATGAACGCGAGTTATGTCAGTCGTATTTTCGTAAAAGAAGTCGGGCAGACTTTTTCAAGCTATGTAACCAAACACCGTATTGAAAAGGCAAAAAAAATTCTGTCCGGAACAAGTGTGGAACAAATCCAAAATGTTGCCACATTGGTCGGCTGTGGAAATAATCCCTACTATTTCAGCAAAATATTCAAGAAAGTCACAGGAATGACACCTACGATATATGCACGGCGTTTTGGAACGTCTCCCCATAATTAACTCTGAATGGCGGCAAACAATTTTAGGCCGAAAAATATGCGGCTTCCGGGGGATCTCCGAAAACCGCTTTTGTTCCTACTTCGCCTGTAGCTTCACTATTTCCTGTTTTCCATGAACCGCAGCTATGCTAATATGCTAACTACGCCTTCAGCTGTCATTGCGGCTGCCACAGCAGATATACTACGGCTTGTCTGTTTCTATCGAAATCTTTTTTTCATAAAGAGCATTTTTCTCAAGTATTTCCCGGAATGCTGTCGAATTTTCTCCCAGTGCCAGCCCCTTGATCTCCATGTATTCATCATAATCATAGAGGTACACTGTGATCTCGGATATATCGTATCCGCTGACCGCCAGCTCGTTGGTATTGTTTCCTGCGTATGTCAGTTTTCTTCCATCTTTATCCAACACTACGGTCACAACAAGATGATCTTCCGGGAAAATGTCATATACCGTAAGCTCCACGGGAGAGACTTCGATTCTGTCCAGCCCGAAGCCTGCCTCATTTGTTTCGCCTATCTCTATGACCTGCATTTCCTTATCGCTCTGCGCAATGGAAAACTCTGGGAATTTCCAACTTCCGTGTACTGTCTCCTTGGAATCCCCCTTCGGATATAGGAAAAAATACGGAATTTCCAGTTGCAGTGTCATGTCTTCCGGAATCTGTTCATAGTATCCCTGATTCCCTGTCTGGATCGATTTGTAATCGATACGGATCAGTCCCAGAAAAGTATGTTTATCCACAAGTTGCCCCACAAGCGCCCTGCCCCCGTGTACCGGATCGCCGCTTCGGAAGGAATACTCCTCCAGCGTTGCGATCATGATCTGACTTTTTCCGTCGCTGTCCGCTGACATCTCCGGGAATCCCTCTTCGCTCTCCATTTTTACCCCCAGGAAAATTGCCTGGTTTGTGGCATAATAATCCGTCAAGGTAATGGTGTAGCCCTGATCCGATACCTGATACTGCGCCGGTTCTGTAGCTTCCACACTGGTTTCCGTACTCTGGATCCCAGTGGCTCCGGTATTGTTGTCCCCAGCCTCTTCTCTCTCCCCGGCATTGTATTTTCCTTGCCCTGTTGGTACCAGCGTTACAATTTCTTCTGTCGGAATCTCCTGGAACCCCAGCAGCTCCTGTACCCGTTCTATCACGCTGCCGATCAGAGGCAGTTCTTTTGCCAAGACCGGATTTGCCGCACAGAATCCAATAGCTACAACAATCGCTGCAGCTGCAGCCCCCGTCTGCACAAACTTTCTTTTTCGACTCTGTCTTTTTTTCTTTTCCGATCTTTCTCTGATAATTCCGTATGCTTCCTCTATTTTTCTGTCAATCAACGGACTGTTTGTCATGGCTATTCTCCTTTCCTACACCCATCTGTGATCTCAGATGTTCTCTGCCCCGGTGAATTTTACTCTTCACCGTATTTTCTTTCATATGGAGCAGCTGTGCGATCTCTCCTATGGAAAACTGTTCCCCATAATACATCTGGAAGATCAGCCGGCTGTCCTCCGGCAGAGTTTTCAACAGATCATTGAATTCCAGATCCGTACTGAAATCATAGAACTGTGAAGCTTCCTCCGCCTCGTTCATGGGAACCGTCCGACTCCTGTGCCGTCTCATTGCAATACATTGGTTGATCAGAATACGAATCAGCCAGGTTCTGAAATATTCAGCTCTTCGTAAGGTATCCAGCTTTTCAAAAGCTGAAAGAATTGTCTCCTGCATGGCATCGGCAACATCCTCTTCGTTCCCCAGATAAGCGAACGCGATCCGTATCATGCTCTGCCTGTTCTGTTCCATCAGAGCAATGAATGCTTCCGCGTCTCCTTTTTTCGCTTTTTTCACCAGTTTCTCCATGGTTCCTCCCGTTCTTCATCCGGCCGGATGCCTTGCAAGGTATTTTGTGTTCACATACATTAGATAAGCATATCGTATTTTCGGTTGCAGAAAAATAAATTTTTTCCATAAAATAGTAAACAGCTTCCGAAGTTTCCTTCGAAAGCTGTTCTGAAAGCTATTTGAACTATTCCACTACTACCGTACCGTCTTCTTTTACGGTAATATTCATGTCATCCTTCACATATTCCAGGAACTCTTCCCCCAGACTGTCAATGACAGGCATCTGCACATTGTCAAGCCACACATCTGCCAGGATTGCTCCGGCTGCTGCCAGAGAATCAATAGGTTCGGAAAACAGCATACATGCCGGCTGTCTGTTCATGGAGCAGGCACAGTAAAGTACCAGTCCGCCGGTGGTAGATCCGATGGTCGTCGGCAGGCACAATGCCTTGCCCGCCATCTGTTTACCATAGAGGTCGGGGTTATTCTGGTCTCCGCAGGTTGCTTTTTTATCGCCGAACTGTAATGCCTTCTGGAAAGATGCCAGTGTGTTCAGACCCCCGTGAGATACCAGTGCCTTGGCTGTTACAGTTCCGGAGGCTACGATTCTTCCTTTAAATTCTTTCATTTGTCCGCTCCTCCCTTCGTAATCTGCTCTAAGATCTCAGCATCGGTATAATATCTTGCGCTGGTGTAGGTCCGCAGCTTGTTGCTGGAAGTAATGACCGGCATCTTCTCGCTGAGAGGATTGTTCATATACATTAACGGGCAGATATAGGAAGTAATGACTCCCGTCGCCTTTAACGTCTCCGCATAAGGGGTCTCCTGAAATTTTTTCAGTACCGCAGGCGCCGCCGTGAATACGGTAGGAATACATACTCTGGTTCTGCCGGCTTCTTTCAGGCTCTGAGAGACTTTTTCCGTCCAGTCAATGAGCTGTTGTAAACTCATATGGGGACATCCCATGAAACACAGCTTCGGCTTGGCCTCCTTCTTTTTCCAGATCACCGGATAGCTCTCATAGACCCTCTGAAGTTCCGCATCATCTACCACGTAGACCTTTGCATCCTCCGAAATCAGATCTTTTCCGTATTTTACAGCCTCCGGAGTGATATTTTCCACATGGTACAGACCTACCGCACCGTTGGAAGCAGTCGCTGCGCCGAAATCCTTCAGATAGGTTTTCGCTGCATCATCCAGCTCACCGCCCAGCCATTTGTCCAGTCCTACGATATAGGGAACATCCGCCATGACTTTCATACCAATGGCAGATCCAAGCAGCTGTGCTTCCGGCTTTTTCGTGGTCTCGATCTTCACGATCCAGGTGGCTTTTCTGCCCTCATCCGTCAACAGACCGAAACGGGGCACATAGCCCACTACCGAGCCCATGAGGTCAATGATGCCAGAGTTACGATTGCATCTTGCTCCCAATACGGAGTTGGCATAGACCACTGCAGAAGACTCCGACCAGGACAGCACCTCTCCCATGGCCGGGGTATTTCCCACTTCATCCATGTAACAGGTGCAGGTGTAAGCATCCTTTTCCATGATACCCAGCTGTGTCAGCTGTTTCTCGTAGTCATCCTGCTTGGAGTACATGAAATTCTTGAACACAAAATCCTGTAAAAAAGAACTGGGCACATTGGGATCCAGTGGTCTCGGATCAGCGGAAAATTTCTGTTTGGATACATTGCCGGATTCGATCAGCTGATTCATCAGTTCATACACCGGCGCCAGTGCTTTCAATCCGAAAGAGGTTACCAGATGGTTGTATTTACTGGTCACAGGCACCATACCGTCCGCACCGAACAGCTCGCCGTAGCGCACCAGCGTCTGCATGACCTTCGCCAGGGTCGCTCCCTGTTTTCCATCATATATTTCCTGTTGTTCTTTTGTTAAGTTCATTGATTTCCCTCCCCTTAAATCTTCATGGCAACTTCATAAGCGCGCCATACGACACTTCGCAGATTGCCTACACCGTCACAGTCACCTACCAGGCTGACATTGCTGCTCTTCGGTACCAGCGGGTGGGGAATGTATCCTGCTGAACTGATCACACTGTCACAGGGAATCGTGATCTCTTTTCCTGAAGCATCTTTACATACAATGCTGTCATCCTTTACTTCCTGCAGCGTAGTTTCCAAATATACGGGCACTTTCTTCCAGGCGAACCACTCTCTCAGATAGGAGCTGTTGGCCAGGCATACTCCGGTCTGGGCGATGAGATCGTTTTTCATCTCTACGATTACAGGCTGTTTGCCCTGCAGCGCCAGTTCATAAGCAATCTCACAGCCGGTGAGTCCGCCGCCGATGACGGCAACCTTTTCTCCTACGGGAGTACCGGTAAGGTATTCGCATGCCTCAACCATCTTCTCATGACCGGGCACTTTTTTCAGTACTCTGGGCACTGCTCCGGTAGCGATGATCACGGGAGCACCGGCAAACGGGGCGATGCTCTCCACTTTTTCATTGTAATGAATCTCAATTTTCAGATCTGCCATCTGCTTCCGATACCAGGTCAGAAGATCCCGCAGTTTTCCCTTATAGCTTTCCGCACTGGCAGCAATAAAGGTTCCGCCCAGGTGATCTGTCTGCTCGTGAATCACCGGCTCGTGTCCCCGCAGCTTCAGTACTCTGGCAGCCTCCATGCCGCCGATACCGCCACCGATAATATGTACCTTCTTCGGGCTGGTGGTCGGAACGATCTTGTGCTTCTCCCACTGCATGGTCTCGGCATTTACCGCACAGCGTGCCAGATGCAGGGAATCCGATAATGCCTGATCGTTGGGAACTCCCTTATAGTGACACATATTGAAGCAGCCGTTGTGGCACAGAATACAGGGACGGATGTCGTCCTCCTTATCATTCATCAGCTTGGTCACCCATTCCTGGTCTGCCAGGAACTGTCTGGCGAATCCAGCACCATCGATTCTTCCGTCTGCAATAGCAGCCGCAGCCGTCTCCGGATCCATACGTCCGGCGCATACCACAGGGATATCCACGAATTTACGGATATGCGCCACATCCTCCAGATTGCAATTTTCCGGCATATAGATAGGAGGATGTGCCCAGTACCAGGCATCGTAAGTACCGTTATCGCAGTTTAACATATCATAACCGGCATCCTGCAGATACTTCGCTGCTTTTTCGGATTCCGCCATATCACGTCCTGCTTCTGTGAAGCTTTCTCCAGGAAGTGCTCCTTCACGGAACCCCTTGGTCTTGGATTCCACGCTGTACCTAAGAGACACAGGGAAATCCTGTCCGCAGACTTTCTTGATCTCTTTTACGATCTCTACTGCAAAACGATATCTGTTTTCAAAAGATCCACCATATTCATCGGTTCGCTGATTCACATATTTTAAAGTAAACTGATCCAGCAGATAGCCTTCATGTACCGCATGGATCTCCACACCGTCCACACCGGCATCCTTTAATAATTTTGCAGTCTTGCCGAATGCAGTGATGAACTCCTGAATCTCCTCCACGGTCATCTCTCTGGAAGGAACTTTATCTGACCAACGGTTCGGAGACGGGCTGGGTGCTGCTGTAATCTTGTCGAGATCCATAAATGGTTTCGCCAGTACCCGCAATGCCTTATTGGTGTACAGGGTCTCCATCATTTCACTGATGGTAAATGATCTGCCGAAACCTGCCGTCAGCTGGACGAACAGCTTTGCTCCCGTCTTGTGAAATTCCGGCATCCACTTTGCCAGATCCTCATACATTTTTTTCTTCTTGTACAGCCACTGTCCGTACATCGGATTGTACACCGGCTGACATCCCGGAAGCACCAGACCGCAATTATTTTTCGCTACCTCCAGAATAAATTTCGCACCATCCTTGTCAAAATGGTTCACTTCCATCCATCCCAACAGGTTTGTGCCACCCATGGATGTCAGAACAATGCGGTTCTTAATCTCGCAGTTTCCGATCTTCCACGGCGTAAACAACGGTTCCAACTGTTGTTTCATTGTAACTCCTCCTTTGCCTTCTCTCTTCTCGTTTGCGTACCCCTATATGTATTTTTATTATAACACGCCGCCTTGCCGGCAGTAAAAATATTTCTTATTGATTATTCTGCAAAATAGGTCGCATTTTGTTGTTGTATCAACAACTTTTTTATTTTAACAGACTATATGTCACTTGTCTACTCTGTCTTCCACAGGTCTCCCCATACGGAATCACACAAATTGACACAGTATTCTCTGGAAAACTCCGGATCCTGCGAAACGATCTCATTTTCCTCTGCCAGTTCTTCCGGATAATCCTCCAGAAAATATGTTGTCACACCTTCGGGACCGGAAGCCACATGACTGATTATCGGTTTCACCCCATAATCCGCGATTTCCACTTCCCCATCCTCGTTCTTCGTAAGCGTTACCTCTGCCATGCCGCCTACCATACGGTTAGCGACTCCCTCTCCGGTGCCGGAGGTCCAGTTCACGAAATTGCCCAAAGAATAATAGACCAGCATTTCGTGCTCGCTCGCTTCATCTGTCACCCATTCTATGGGTTCAATGACATGCGGGTGGGTACCCAGGATCAGATCCGCACCGTTTTCCGCAAATATCTTGGTCCATTTCTCCTGCGAAGCATCTGACGTCAGCCTGTACTCCGTTCCCCAGTGCGGACATACGACGGTGAAGTCCGCCAGTTCCTCTGCCCTCTGAATATCTGCCGCCACCTGTTCCTCATTCAACAGATCCACCGCATAGGGCATGTCCGCCGGCAGAGAAATGCCGTTGGTTCCGTAAGTGTAGTTCAGGACTGCAATCCGCATGTCTCCCAGCTCAATGATCGCAGGATCTGCACCGCAGGAAGTGGAGGTATCCGCAATATCATGAATACCCAGGACAGTGATCTGTGGGTATTCGTCTCTCCAGTACTCTGCACAATTTACCAGCCCCGCACGCCCCTTGTCCATGGCATGGTTCGTGGCATGACAGATGACATCGAATCCTGCTCCCACCAATGAATCGCAGAGACTGTAATCCGCATTGAAACAGGGATACCCGGAGATTCCAAGATCCGCACCGCCGATGATCACCTCCTGATTCACCAAGGCAAGATCTGCTGCAGCAATCTCCTCTTTTGTGTGTGAAAACAGCGAATCATAGTCATAACTTCCGTCCGGCTGCAGACAGCTTTCCTCCACCGGAGTGTGAAGCAGTATATCCCCTACCATGATGATCTTGTACTCCGGTGCGGCTTCCGGTGGTTGGTCGGAAGATGGTTGGATTGCATCCTGCGTTTCTGTTTCTATTACTTCTGTTTTTATTACTTCTGTTTTTATTGCTTCTGTTTCTATTGCAATAGTTCCTGTGGCACTGACAATATTTTCATTTGTTACTGTATTGTCCTCAGACACCATCTCAGTTTTCGCACAGCCGATCAATAAAAAAATGTTCCATATACAAATATAAAACATTATTGTTTTTCTTAAAGTCAAAAGCCTTCTATCTGCCATTTCTCTACCTTTTCACTGATTTTTCTGTATTTTATTCACTTCTGATATGTCCCATTATAACATACCTATTTCTTTTATCAAAAATTGCATTTCCAAATATTATTAACAAATATTATCAGAAGCTGTTTGATTATACGGAATTATTCACATCTTTTTTCGGGCATCTTTTATGTATTAAATATTTGACTGATGAGATTTTCCACACTCATTGTGTTTAGACTGTTTTTTTCTGATTCAAATGTATATCTAATGTCTCTACCTTGTATGAACCCATTCTTGGAGTAAATTTGGAATTGCCGGTGCCACTAAAATATATTCCAACCATTTATATCACAAACTTTCCATTTTATATCGTAGTTTTCTTCTATATTTCATACTTTCTAACTATAACATCTACAAAAAACGACTACAACTAACAAAAAACAGCCTCGTCACACTGTAACGAAGCTGTTCTCTTCATCCTTTACTCAACCATCTGCAAATAAATCCACATTGCGGGTTGATTTTCTTTTATCCATTCCATATCATGTTGCTCTAATACTTCTACAGCACCCTTTGCCCATTCATCGAAGTACTCTTGTCCAGTTTCTGCATATAATCGAAGCTTTGCTTCTGGGGCCAAATCATCTAAAAGTATCTTCATCAATTGACCACGCAATCCCTTCTGTTCTCCTTCCATAAATTTATGAAAGATATGGTTTAAACTGTATTGTCCATAATACATAAGTTCTCTGTATTCCAAGGAATGTGCATCAATATAATCTGCCGGATTCGATGCGGTTGCCGGAGATGCTTCCATTTTGTCTAATAATTCTTCTATAACGGCTTCCGTATCTACCTGATAATACTGAACCGCTCTACTATAACACTCTTGTATTTGAGCCACCACATATTTCTGCGTATCCAGAGCATCTTCTTCAATTTCATCCGGAAATTTGTCCCTAATATCCGATACATAATAACTTCCATCTCTGGGAACCCAAAAATCAGTCACCGTATATGTATTATCTGCCACTTCAAAAGTGATGACCACCGGCATATGGCTTCCACCGACTTGATTTAACTTACCTTCCGAATAAGAAAATGACTGTTCCATTGCCATTCCGTATACCATTATTAACTCTTTCGAAATATTCCCATCAGCAATAGGCACTCCGCATAATTCCTCACTATGGAACTCCACAAAGCTGGCACAATGATAGGCACCATCCGGATAATCGGATGCAGTATGTTCAACAATAGCGTTTAATATGGCTGTATCCAAGGAATCCGTCTTGTCCACCATATTATCTATTTCCATTGTTCCCGGTACCTCAATTGCCAGTGCACTTTCGCTAGTCTGAAAATCTATCTTCATTGCGTAAAATCCGGATTTTCCATAGACATAAATGAAATATATTGCCTCATCACGATGATCGCCCCGGACAGCAACCTCCAACTCAAACTTTCCCTGTGCATTACGTTCCAGCTCATAAGTTTCTTTTTCTACAATAACTCCGTCCGATGTGTACTTATGATACTCCTCATTAACGGCCAAAACATTTGTATCTGTACCACCATCCACGGTAAATACCAGCTTTCCGGAATGATTTATCGGATTTGGATATAATTCATCATATTTCACTTCGTCACTATTTAGATAATATGTCGGCTCAATGTACGCATTGCAGTCCTCACTAATGGCATTGCAACTTAGGATGTCTGTACGTTCCAAACGAAACAACCATCGGATATAAGAACCTTGCTCCAACACTTCCGTACTATTATCTGCGTCATACCCATAAGTCAGATATACACTTCCATCTTTTGTCTGAAGGAAATAGTAAAACACATTATTCTCCACATCTATCCGCCACGCCTTATTTATTGTATTTCTAAATTTTGACCATGAATCATTTGAAATAGTAAAGCCGGACATATCGAAATAGTTATCAAAGTTTTCTGTTGTAATCTTTACTTCCTCAATTTTCCCGCTCTGCTGTACCCACTCCGTTGTTCCCTTATCATCCAATACATCACCTGACATGAGCATAGTATAATCCGATGTAAATTGATATCTGGGTGCCGTTTCAAGTGTATAGGCGAACGCATAATGGGATGCATCATTCATAATTTCTGCCACCCTGTAGCTATGACCAAAAGGTTCCGGTGCATACAAATTTTCTTTCTTTGGATTGGATATGCATATCACAATTCCAACAATGCATATCAAAATTGCCCCTATGGTAACCCAGAAAGTAGGTTTCTTCCACGCTGCCAGGTTTTTGATGCGTCCTTTGGTGTCTACCTCACCAAATGCAAGTGGCATTCCAAACATAATAGCATTATCCGTTGCTAAATTCAGTAAAGAAACGGAATAATCTGCTCGTACATCTTCACCAAGTTTTTTGATAACCGCCTCATCACAACTCATTTCCATGTCCTTGCTAAATAATAGAAAGGCTAGCCAAACCAATGGATTAAACCAGTGTATGCAAAGGGCTACATAGGCAAGCAATTTAAAAATATGATCCCCTCTGCGAATATGATATTGCTCATGTTTTAGAATATACTCCTGTTCTTGTTCGCTTAATGAAGATAACAAATAGATACGCGGTCTGAATATGCCAAGTACAAAAGGAGTAGTAATGTAGTCCGCAACATAAATATTACCCCTTACCCGCACTGCTCCAACCAGACTCTTTCGTAACTTAACATAAGAAAT
>ENA-UEPH01002249-UEPH01002249.1-human-gut-metagenome-genome-assembly--contig:-NODE-2249-length-14391-cov-138.495459_pt1 | contig 14391 bp, 8 predicted proteins | sample MGYA00242891_ERZ507898 | MGnify/ENA primary metagenome ERZ507898 (study PRJEB26167, sample SAMN06115411) | human gut metagenome | host: Homo sapiens | place: China:Guizhou | collected 2014-10-15... | reverse complement strand
ATATCGGCTGTACGGCAGACGAGAACGGTCATTCTTCAAAACTGATATTTGATTTCCTTGATCCGGACAAAAAATACATCGCAACTGTATATGCAGACGCAAAAGATGCCGACTGGAAAGATAATCCACAGGCATATACCATCCGTAAAGGCATTGTGACCAACAAAAGCAAACTGAACTTACACGCAGCAAGCGGTGGTGGTTATGCAATCAGCATTAAAGAGGTAAAAGATAAAGCAGAATTAAAAGGCATCAAGAGGTTATAGAAAGTGATCTTTTGACAAACAGTTAACATTAATCCTCATAAAATGTAGCCGAATGAGCCTTGAACAGTTCACATATAGTTATATTTTTAAGATAAGCCAACCAGTATATTATACTATGAATCAATTATATATGATTTGCACTAGCACTAAATCATTTATATTTTTATTCTTATCTCAAAAATCGCTTTATAAGACCGCTACATTTGTAACAAACAAAACAAAAAGTAAGTGAGGATGATGGTTAGCTAAAGCAGCCGCCAATCATTCTAAAAGGTAAAAACATACATTATAACAGAGATTGATTAGAAAATCAGGTTGTTTGGGAAAACAGTTTTCAATAGGTATTTTTTAACTGAGAATATAAACTTGAAATAATTATTTAACTTTAAATTTAAAGACATGAAAAGAAACTTGATGTTCAAGGTCCTACTAATGTTAATGGTAGGATGCTTCTTGTCCATAGACGCATTTGCCCAGCAAATGACTGTTAAAGGACTTGTAAAGGACACAACAGGCGAACCAATTATTGGAGCCAATGTTGTGGTGAAAGGAACAACCAATGGTACTATCACAGATTTTGACGGCAACTTCCAGTTAAATGCCAATAAAGGTGATATAATCGTTATTTCATTTATCGGATATCAGTCACAGGAGGTCCCCGCCGCCCCATCTCTAAACATTCTTTTGAAAGATGATTCGCAAATGTTGCAAGACGTTGTGGTTATCGGTTATGGTACGGTAAAAAAGAACGATGCCACCGGATCAGTGACTGCCATCAAAGCGGAAGAAAAGAACAAAGGTCTTACAGTCAGCCCTCAAGACATGATTGCCGGTAAAGTGGCAGGTGTCAATGTAGCCACATCGACAGGACAGCCGGGTGGAGGTTCAGCCATCCGCATCCGTGGAGGTTCCTCTCTGACCGCCAGCAACGATCCGTTAATTGTAATTGACGGAGTAGTCATGAGTTCAGGTTCCGTAGAAGGCCTCTCGAATCCCCTGAGTTCGGTCAACCCCACCGACATAGAAAGTTTCACGGTATTAAAAGATGCGTCGGCAACCGCCATCTACGGTTCCCGTGCCTCTAATGGTGTAATCATCATTACTACCAAGAAAGGCAAGACAGGTTCTGTGAAGATAAACTATTCGGGCAATGTCTCTGTCAGCACCCGGAAAAATAAAATAGATGTCATGACAGGAGACGAATACCGCGATTTCATCATCAACAACCCCAACGCAACGGAAGCCATGATTACAGCCGTCAACCTTTATCCGGGAGTAAACACCGACTGGCAGGACGAAGTGATGAGAACCGCTGTTTCCACAGAACACAATATCAGTGCCTACGGTTCTGTCAAAGACTATCTTCCCTACCGTGTTTCTTTTGGTTATACCAATCAAAACGGTATCCTGAAGACCTCGAACTTTGAACGTTACACCGGAAGCGTTTCTTTGACTCCCAAATTCTTTGACGATCATTTGAACATGAACCTGAACGCCAAAGGCATTTACATCAAAAATCAGTTCGCTGACACCGGTGCCGTTGTGGGTGCAGTGTCTTTCGACCCCACCAAGCCCGTTAAGAATGACAACAATAAATTCGGCGGATACTTCACCTGGACTACGGATAATGACCCCAACGGTACAAAGGCATCCTCTGCCGGTGTCAACCCTGTATCCCTACTTGAGATGACAGACGACCAGTCAAAAGTCAAATCCTTCATCGGGAATGCCCAATTTGACTATAAAGTCCATTTTCTGCCCGACCTGCGTCTGAACCTGAATGTGGGCATGGACTATACCAAGAGTGACGGTGACAAATATGTTGATCCCAGCGCCCCCGGTTCGTATGGTGAAGACCCTCTGAAATCGGGCAGCAACTACCTTTACTTTTACGAAAGAAGAAATACCTTACTTGATTTCTATGCACAATACAGCAAGGATTTCGCCAAGCAGCACTTTGATGTCATGGCAGGTTATTCCTATCAGAAATATCATTATGAAAGCAACAAAGAGACATGGTATCTTTCAAGAAACGAAGAGAACTTCGGTGAAAAAACAAGCATGAACGGAGACCAGCAACCGGCTGAATCCCAATATGTCCTATTATCATTTTACGGACGTTTGAACTATACGGCATGGGACAAGTACCTGTTGACTTTCACTTTACGCGATGACGCCTCTTCACGTTTTGCCAAGAACAACCGTTGGGGATTATTCCCTTCCGTAGCCCTAGGATGGAAAATGAACGAAGAAGCTTTCTTGAAAAAGTTCAAGGATTTAAGTGAATTGAAACTTCGTTTGGGATGGGGTATCACCGGCCAGCAAGATATCCAGCAAGGTGATTATCCTTATATGTCTTTCTGGAGATACGGTCAAGGTGGTGCCATGTATCCCATCTATGATGAGTCAGGAAATGTAAAATGGGTGAATGTAGTATCACCTTCAGCTTCCAGCCCCGATTTGAAATGGGAGCAGACCACTACTTATAATGTAGGTATAGACTATGGGTTCTTTAACAACCGTATCAACGGTTCGGCCGATTTTTACATCCGCGATACAAAAGACCTGATCAATGCCGAAGTGAATGTTCCTGCAGGTACCGACTTTGCCGAATATGTGGTGGCCAATATCGGTTCATTGAAAAATACCGGTTTTGAATTTGCCATCAATGCAAAACCCATCGTTAGTTCTACATGGAACTGGGATTTAGGCTTCAATGTCGCTTGGAACAAAACTGAAATTACCAAACTGGACTACAATGACAACAGCGACTCACCGGGCAAACGCTTTGAATCGACCGGAGGTGATGGTGGCAAGACCATTAAAATACACAGCGTAGGCTATGCTCCCGGAACTTATTATGTATTTGAACAAGTATATGACAAGAATGGTAACCCGATGGAAGGAGTCTATGTTGACCGTAACGGTGATGGTGAAGTGACTGAAAAGGACTTATACCAGTATCATAAGCCCACCGCTGACGTGATTATGGGATTCAACTCCAAAGTATCATATAAGAACTGGGACTTCGGTTTTAACGGACGCGCCAGCATAGGGAACTATAACTACAACGGTATAGCAGCCAATGCCGCTATCGGCACCAGCGCCATTTTCAGCAACAGCGCTTTGTCCAATCAACCGAAAGCCGCATTCAATACCAATTTCCAAGAAAGACAGCGCCAGTCGGATTATTACATCCAAAACGCTTCTTTTTTGAAGATAGATAATATCACATTGGGATATTCCTTTGAGAATTTCCTCCAAGGAGCTAAATACCACGGTTTGTCGGGACGTCTGTATGCCACTGTACAAAATCCCATTACCATCACTCCGTATGACGGCCTCGATCCTGAAGTAGACGGAGGTATGGACCGCCAGGTATATCCTCGTCCTATCAGTGTATTGTTCGGTGTTAATATCAACTTTTAATAAAGAAACAGTATGAAATTCAATCTTAACATAAAAAAATACGTTTTCGTAGGAGCAGCCATTCTCTGCCTGTCCACATCCTCCTGCATAAATGATCTGGATCAAAATCCAATCATAGACAAAGGCCAGTCCGAAATTATCAATGAGTCAGACTGCCAGTCTTTCCTCGCCAAAATTTATAGCGGTTTCGGCTTGTCCGGCAATGTAGGACCTTCGGGAGGTGTTCAAGACCTTCAGGGTCCGGATCAGGGTTCTTTATGTTTCCTGCGCGGACTGCTGTCCCTTGAGCTATACCCTACCGATGAAGCCCTTTGGAACTGGAAAGATGAAGGTATAGTGGAACTCTGTACCAATAATTGGGACTATACCCTGTTCTACGCTTATACATTTTATCAAAGAGCCATGCTGAACATCCGGTATTGCAAAGAATTTCTAGACAATTATCCGGAAGACTGCGGAATACCTAATATCAAACAATTCAGAGATGAAGTCCGTGCCCTGCGAGCCATGAACTATTACTATCTGATTGATGTATATAGAAACCCGGGATGGGTATGGGATGACAGCCCCACTAATGACAAGTCCTGGAAACCATCCCAATTGGGAGCTAAAGAAATATTCGACAAAGTGGTAACCGAATTGAAAGATCTTTCAGAAAACAGTTCTCTGCCGGAGAAAGGTACGATGGGCACTTACGGGCGTATGACCAAACCTGTAGTCAATACCCTTTTGGCCAAGATGTACCTCAATGCCGAAGTATATACAGGTACACCCATGTACGACCAGGCAGTCTCTTATGCCAATAAAGTCATTCATGAAGGGGGTTTCGGATTGGAAAAGAATTACAGGAATCTGTTCTGCGGCGAGAATCATCTTTCCCCGTTGCATGGCAATGAGATTATTTTCGCCATTCCTTGCGATGGTGAAAATGCCAAAAGCTATGGAAACAGCATTATGGTCACAGCGGCAGCCTACGGTGGTTTGCTTAATCCCAAATGGTTGGGTATGGACGCCTCATGGACTTGTTTAAAGCCCTGTTCACAACTAGTCAAACAATTCGATTATTCACCGGTGGCAGGATACGACCACCACGGAAGCACCTTAAAGAAGGACAGTCGTTTTATATTCTTTGATGTAAAGGAATATGTGGATGGTGAAAACGGAGACAACTGCACAGAGCAAGGAGTGAAAACCCGTAGAGATGTAGTTCCTGTACTGACCGATTGGAACAGCGGCTATCTCTGCCACAAATTCACCAATCTGGGCTGGGATCAGAATGAAGTCACCCCTTCCGCATGGCCCGACACAGACTTCCCTCTGTTCCGACTGGCTGACATCTATTTAATTTATGCGGAATGTGCCGCACGACAAGCAACCGGAGCCGATGTCTCTACCGCTGTAGGTTATATCAACTTATTGCGCGAAAGAGCCAACGGTGACAAATCGGGCAATATCTCCGGTTCCGATCTGACTCTGGATTTCATTTTAGCGGAACGCTCCCGTGAACTATATTGGGAAGGTCAGCGCCGCTCGGATCTGATACGCTTCGGCAAATTCACTAAAGAATATGCCTGGGACTACAAAGGCGGCCCTCAAGAAGGTATAGCCAATATTGACAGCAAGTTCAATATCTATCCCATCAGCGATAAAGACTTGACAGCCAATCCGAACTTGGTTCAGAATCCGGGCTATGCCACACTAAAATAACAGTTTAACCTTATAAATTTGAGAAACAATGAAAAAGATGATATACTTATTCATCCTCGTATTCAGTTTGAGCACACTTGTAGCGTGCTCGGACGATGAGGGCACTCCTGTCTTCACAGAGCCGACCGAGTTTGTGCTTAATGTTCCTAAATACGCATCGGGCATCTATGATTTAAAGAACACAGCCACCATACAACTGACCTGTTCACAGCCCGATTATGGTTTCACAGCTGCCACGCGCTATACTGTAGAAATCGCTCTGGACCAGGCTTTTGAAAAGAATGCGACTCTGGACACCAAGTATTCAACAGCCAAAATGGAAGTGGACGCACAAGAAGTTGCTGTCGCTATTTCCAATTTATTAGGAGTAAATGAAGACGAGTTTCCCAAAGCCCCCATACCTTTGTATGTTCGTCTGACGGCTTCCGCCCTGACCGACAACAAATCCGAGATAGCAGGCAGCACCATCACCTCGAACATCATAGAATTGCCACAAGTTCTCCCCTATTATGCTTTGCCCGCAGTGACTCTGCCCACCAATCTATATCTCATCGGCAGTGTGTGCGACTGGGATTGGAGCAAATGTTATTCCATGATTCCGGTTCATTCCAACGAAGGTATGTTCTGGTCCATGCAATATCTGGGAGCCGATGCAGACGGGAATAAAGCCGCATTCAAACTGAATACAGCTACATCGTGGGACAACAATCAAGTAGGAATCCAGGGAGTGACCATCAGTGAAGCATCTAAAAAACTGGTGGATGCAGGAGGCGAAGATAACATTGAGATTGGTAATCCGGGATGGTATATAGTAGTCGTGAAAGTCACTCTCGAAGGACGGAATTATAAATACGCAGTCGATTTCTACAAGCCCGAAGTGTATCTGACCGGTGATACTTCCGGTGGCTGGGACTCATTCACAGAGGCCAATATGTTTACCGTTCCCGAGGGCAAAGGAGAATTCGTATCCCCCGCCTTCGTTGCATCCGGCGAAGTACGCATGTGTATCAAGTTAGCAGACATTGACTGGTGGAAAAGCGAATTTATTATTCTGGGAGGTAAGATAGAATATCGCGGTACCGGTGAAGACCAGGAACGCGCCATGGGAAATGCAGGTCAAAAAGCCTATCTGAACTTTATTGACAATAAAGGCGCCATCAAGTAAATCATCCCTTAAATTACAAGATTATGAAAAAAATTAATTTATATATGTTATTGATATTCATTGCAGCCCTGACGGGCTGCGATGACAACGTCAACGATCATTTCGCATTGCCACAGACCAACCCGCAAGAACCTGTACAAAACGTAGAAGGGTTCACCCTGTCTTTAGGAAGTTCATGCACAGCCCCGATCCTTTTCAAGGACTTGGATGATGCAACCCTGCTGGAAGTTGCCAAACTGACCGACCATCCGGAACTGACAGAAGGAGACACCATCAATCTGGAAGTGGAAGTTTCGAAAGATGAAACCTTTACCCAAGCAGTCCCCTTGCCCTGTAGCGTTAAAAACGGAACAGCCTCCGTCACTGCAGGAGAGCTGGAAGAGGTTGTAAAAGAGATCTATGGCAAAGCTCCCTATGCACGGACAATCTATACACGCGCGACAATCTATATCGTAAGCCACACCTCAGCAATAGCCCTTCCGGAAAAAATAACACTGGGAAAAATTGAAGCGACTCCCGAAGCTTTGTTCATCGACACCGCCTATTACTTGATAGGGGATGTAAATAAATGGAATTCCGAAGCATTGATAAAATTCGGTCATAGCGGAAAAGATGTATATGAAGATCCGGTTTTCAGCATGATTGTGGAAATGCCCAAGGATGAATGTTACTGGAAGATTATTCCACAAAGCAATGTAGATGGCGGAGATATTTGGGCACCGGGGGCACTGGGCGTAGCCACAAACGGTGACGACTCTGAGAGCGGCCTGTTAGTGACAGAAAACCCGCAAGCCGGAAAAATCCCTGCCAAAGGATGGGTGAAAATCACCTTGAACATGCTGGAATATACCTATAAGATAGAAGCATTGGGAAATATCAGCCCGTTCCTTTACGTTCCGGGCGGACACCAAGGATGGAAACCAGAGACGGCGCCTTATCTTTATTCTACGGATATGACTCATTATGACGGCTATATCTATATGGATGCGGATAACACATTTAAACTTACCTCACAGAAAGACTGGGACGGTACAAACTATGGCTATGCCAGTGATACCGAACTGAGCACCGATGGAGGAGCCGGAAACCTGAGTGTCACAGAAACCGGATTTTATCGTATAGAAGCCAACCTGTCCACCTTGACTTATAAATTCAGTAAAACCGAATGGGGAATAATAGGCGACGCGACCCAAGGAGGATGGGACAATTCAACCCCCATGACACTGAATGCGGAAACCGGTGAATGGAGTATAACAACCGAACTGGCAGCCGGAAACTATAAATTCCGCGCCAATAACAAATGGGATATTAATCTGGGTGGAGACTTGAACCATCTGACTTATGGAGGAGACAATATCACTACCGAAGCTGGTACTTATGTCATTACTCTAAAATTAGGAGACGCAAGCAACTATCATGCCACTGTAGTCAAACGCTAAATAATTGATCCGAAAAGACATCAAGCACCTACCGTTTATCCGATGATGCCTGATGTCTTTTTTCATTTTACCCCTTAAATAACAAGATTATGAAAAAATATACTTTTCTTTTTTTCCTAGGACTCGTTGCGAGTTTATTCACTGCCTGTTCCGATGACGATAACTTGACCGATTCCATCACTCCGGCTCCTGAAAGTGAGAACTTCTTTGCCAATGGAATGACATTCGCCTCACAACCCGGAGTAAGAAGCATCACTTTTACAGCCGGCAGAGCCTGGCAGGCTGCACTGGATGAACCTGGAGCAAACAACTGGTGCATCGTAACTCCGACCCGGGGAGAAGCCGGAACTGTTACTGTCAGCATCACCGTCAATGAAAACGAAAGCGATGACACCCGGAATGTCCATCTGAACCTGATAGCGGGAAGCGCACAAAAATCGTTCACCATCTCCCAAACCCCCAAACCCATTGTCATACCCGAAGGACTCAGCTATTCTTTGGAAGAGCCTGATGCCGACCGACCGCTGACCATCTACTACAGAGCCGCCAGCTCTTCTCTCCTATATAACTATCAGGGAACAGTATATGCACATACAGGCATTATCTGTGAAGGCTCTTGGTCATACGTACAAAGTGAATGGAATGAAAACACGGACAAGTGTAAAATGTCCAAACTGGATAATAATGTATGGACGCTTACCTTATCTCCGTCCATCCGCCAATGGTACAGTTCAGAAAAGACCCCAGTCAAAAAATTAGGATTCGTACTCCGCAACGAAGATGGAAGTCTGCAAACCGAAGACCTCTTTATACCTGTCACAGACAATACTTACCAAGAATTTGTTCCGGCCTCTATCAAGAAAGGAACGTTGCCTGAAAATGTAGCAGAAGGCATCAACATTATAGACAACTCTACAGTCACCCTCGTCCTTTACGATAAAGACACGGACGGGAACCATAAAGATTTCGCCCATGTGGTAGGTGATTTCAATCATTGGCAACTTAGCAACGAAGACAATTGCCAGATGTATCGCGATGATGCCAGCGGTTGCTGGTGGATCACTCTCAGAAATCTGGATGTAAACAAAGAATATGCCTTCCAATATTATGTAGGTACCAGAAATGGTGAAACCATCCGTCTGGGAGACGCCTATTGCGAAAAGATACTCGATCCTGATAATGACTCCTATATATCCTCTTCCACTTATCCGGATAACAAAAGTTATCCCGAAGGAGGAAAAGGAATCGTATCCGTTTTCAAGATACAGCAGGATAACTACCGCTGGTCAGTATCTGACTTCAAGGTACCCAATCCGGAACAACTAGTCATTTATGAGATGCTTCTCCGTGATTTCACGGCAAGTAATGACCTCAATGGAGCCATGCAAAAACTGGATTATTTGAAATCACTGGGTGTTAATGCCATTGAATTAATGCCTGTCCAGGAATTTGACGGCAACGATAGCTGGGGATATAATCCATGCTTCTTCTTTGCTCTGGACAAAGCGTATGGAACAAAGAAAATGTACAAAGACTTCATTGATGCGTGCCACAAGGCAGGAATGGCAGTTATTTTTGATGTAGTTTACAATCATGCAACCGGAAGTATGCCGTTTGCCAAATTGTACTGGAACAGCGCAAACAATAAGACAGCCCCAAACAATCCCTACTTTAACGTAGACGCACCTCACCCTTACAGCGTATTCCACGACTTCAATCATGAAAGTCCTTTGGTACGTAAATTCGTGAAACGCAATCTGCAATTCTTATTGAATGAATACCATATAGACGGATTCCGTTTCGACCTGACTAAAGGTTTTACACAAGCCGCATCAACCGAAAGTAGCGCTTCCAATTACGACAAGAGCCGCATCGAGATTCTGAAAGATTACCACGCAGCCATCAAAGAAGTGAAACCCGAGGCATACGTTATCCTGGAACATTTCTGTGATAGCAAAGAAGAAAAAGAACTGGCCGAAGACGGTATGCACTTATGGCGGAACATGAATAACGCCTATTGCCAGACCGCCATGGGTTGGAACGATGACAGCGCATTTGACGGACTGTACGAAAGTATCCCCGCATGGATAGGATTTATGGAAAGCCATGACGAAGAACGAGCCGCCTACAAGCAAACCCAATGGGGAGATGAAGCATTGAAAACAGACTTAACCACCCGTATGCGGCAACTTGAAGTGAACGCATCCTTCTTCTTCACTGTACCCGGCCCTAAAATGATCTGGCAGTTCGGAGAGATGGGATACGATGTTTCCATCGAAGAGAACGGCCGGACAGGAAAGAAACCGCTACACTGGGAATATCTGGAGAACAAAGACCGCAAGGCTTTACACGATAGTTATTCACGGCTGATAAAATTACGCAATGATAATCCCGAATTATTTACCAGCACCAGCCAATTCTCATGGGAAGTCGGTACAAGCAACTGGGGACAAGGAAGATTCATCACTTTATCTTCCACAACCAAGCACATGTTAGTTGCCGGAAACTTCAGCAAGACCGATGGAGCATATACCGTTACTTTCCCCGTTACAGGCAAATGGTATGATTATCTCACCGGTGATGAGGTTGAAGTGAAAGATGCAACTCAGAAAATGGAAATTCCGGCACACAGTTACCGTATTCTGACAACTTTCCCATGCCTCAACTAATTGTTGATCTTGGCGAGGCTGTCTGATAAGTTTTTTCACTACCATCGTGTTCCCTGTAGGGGCGGAATGCTTCTGTCTGATACCACAAAGAAGGTGTATCCGGGCAAATTCAACCCGCCCCTACAGCCAACGATCCGACGGTTACTGCAAGCACTGCTCTTACGTTCTGTCTAAAAAGAGTATCCTAAAGACACCCAGAACGTATTTCGGGCAAGGTATTCATGCCCTGCAAACAGCCATGCAAAATCCAGACGCACACCGGCATATTCCACTCCCGCTCCAGCAGTAGCATAACTGGCATCTCCTTTCTTCTTATCACCGCAATGATAACCAGTTCCCTCCATGCATATTCCGCGCCGGCACTTACACTTAACGCCTGTACGTCGGCAGGTGAAAGTCTGTAACCCAAATCGGCAGTCAAAGTCAATTTATGCATTTGTAAAAAAGGCAGGTCAGCAGCACCTCCCACTTTAACCGTTGCAGGAAGAGCATCTTTAGAAGTCAGATAGTTTATTTTCGGTCCAAGATTACTCACATGAAGCCCGACCGACCAGCCGGCACCCTCCCAATCATTTATCTCGCACTTATACAATACTCCTAAATCAAACGCCACAGAACTTGCGCCACGGCTATTGCCTATCCTGCCCATATCCGAAAACAAGTATTTGAAAGTAGCGGAAACAGAAAAATTCTTTATAACCTCGTATGCATAACCAGCCTCCACGGCTATTTCTTTGGGATGTATGCCCGAAGCACCCTCCCCTGTTCCATCCATCTCCGGATAGCCGAAATAACGGAGACCTAACAGAATGGCATTACGCTGATTGATTTTGTAAAAACTACCCAGGCTATGAAGAGAGTATCCGGACTCATAGTCACGCATCCATGGAGAATAAGTATAAGCAACCCCACCTCTGCGCGTCACATCCGATAAAGCTGCCGCACCATTATGAAAAACGGCATGATCTCCTCCCGGAGCCGCCACACCGACTCCCCCCATGGCCGCGCTGCGCGCATCGGCTGATATAGTCAGATAGTTTGCCGCTCCGGTATTGACAGGTCCGTAATCCTCCTGACCATAAGCCTTGGCAAAAGTTATGCCTATTATAAACAGACCTAATCCTATTCGTCTCATATTCTTTATTTTTTGGGATTAGTACTTGATAAATTTCTCTCTGATTTCCATCCCTTTAGCCTGATAGACTAAGGTATAATATCCGGCAGAGAGTTTGGTTATGTCCACAGCATGCAGGGATGCGGCTTCAAGTTTCAGATGAAGATCCAACACCTTGCTGCCGATGCCATTATACAAAATCAATTTCCCATTTCCGGACATACTACTGCTCACACTGAATATCAGCATATTATCAGTTATTTGATTGGATTTTAAGATAAAAGGATGAAGATTGGAGACATCGATCTCTAAAGCGGCGGCGGCATCCACACATCCGTGTCCTAACTGACCGGCATATCGCGGATTATATTCATCCAAGTCGTATGCACTCTGATAGAGAATCTCCTTCAAAGCCTCCGGTGTAAACCCTTTCTTGCCTACCCCATACTTCTCTATCACCAAGGCCGCTACACCACTGACCAGCGGGCACGCCATCGATGTACCAGCCAAGTATTCATAATTATTGGATCGTTCCGTAGTCGTGCTCCAAATCCGTCCGTCTCCATCCAACGATCCGCCGGGAGCAGAAATATCCGTATAAGTGCCATAATTGGAATAAGAAGCTTTCCTATAATCGGCCTCAATGGCTGCAACCGCAACAACCTTTTCATAATCAGCCGGTGCCGCTATCCTGGGATCGGACGTATTCGCATTACCTGATGCAAACAATACAATACCTCCCTTCATGGGACTTCCGTCAAGTTGCTCTCCTTTGTTATCACATCCGGCATATTTTATAAAGTAATCAATAGCTTCCTTATGTACAGGATTAATATACGAAGAAGCATTCCTTCCCGCCCTAGTGGCAGCGTATCCCCAGCTGTTCTGGCTGATGACAGCTCCATTATCAGCGCCATACTTAATCGCGGCGGCAATAAACGGATCAGAAGCTACTTCTCCTCCGATAGAGATAAGGCTTTTCAAAATCTGACAACTCATGAGTCTCACCCCACTGCCGGAAGTTCCGTCCCCCCCTGCAATGCTGCTGATACCTGTTCCATTATTATTTGTCGCACCGATAGTGCCCGCCACATGAGTCCCATGGCGGTGAGGAACCAAAGTCGCATTATCATCCACAAAATTATAACCATGTATGTCATCCACATATCCATTGCCATCATCGTCCATACCATTACCTGGTATCTCATCCGGATTCGTCCATAGATTATCCTGCAAATCAGGATGTTCCTGATTAATGCCTCCATCTACAACCGCTACAATGACAGCCGGATTCCCATTATATTGTTTCCACACATCAAACAAACGGATATCCGCACCCTTCTTCTGCCAAGACTCCGTACCGGGATTATCCAGATACCATTGTCTGGACAGATCCGGATCATTGAACAACCACTCTCCCGTCCGGACGCCATACAGGCTCCACGCTGTTTCCGGCGTTGCCCTGGATACAATCTTAGGAACAGGTACAGCCGTTTCAATACCATCCAGAAAAGCCACTTCGGTAGCAGCACGGGTGGCCGATGTCTCTTTAGAAAACCAGACATTATACCATAAATGAAGCCCCTCTTTACGGGTACGTTCTTCAAACTTGCCAGCATAAGGGAAAGTACGTTCCATTCTCTCGATTTTCAAAGAAGAAGCAGCCCGATCCAATACCTTGACTCCTGTCGTTACCGTGTTGCCTATGCTCCTTACCCGCACCTCTCCGGCTGGTTCTTCTTTCAATTTCACATAAATGCAACCCTGAAGCACCTCTTCTTCCGATAAATCAAAAACAGGCTGTTTCCCTTCCGGTTCATCTGGAACAGAAGAAAGTTCTTCTTGATGGCATGAGGCTATCAATATAGTCATCAGGAAAAAAAAGACGATCTTTTTCATTATACTATCTTGTGTTGTTAATTGAAGTATTTAATTATTTCACAAATATAGCGTATTTTCCCGATCTTACAATAAAAAAGAGGAAACCTCATCCTTAAGACTTTTCCTCCTATCAATTACTACGTTCTTCCACTGTGAGACGTACATCTTGCTATGGAAGGATGCAGTAGCTTTCTGTATAAAAGGTCTTGACCATACAGCAAAAACGCTTTAGCGTGCAGCATGAGGACAGTTGTGTGTATCAGAACACCGGAATAGAGTAAACCAACCCGATGGAGACGCGTTGGGTATCCGGACTCATGCCTCCCAAGGCCTGCGCACGCCGGGCCAAATGATGTCCTTTATATAAAAAATGGGCAAAGAGAAGCAGTTCGCTATTGCGCATCGGGAAATACTCCACACAAGCCTGCGCATTCCATGTCGTACGATAAAGCCCTTTCTCAAAATGCCCGTTTGTCTTATAAATACCAGCCCTCTCATAAGCGCCTTTCAGGTAAAGATTCCAATTAGGATGGATACGATAGTCAAAGTTCACCACGGTAGTAAAGTATTCCGCATGCTGCGCTGTAGACGGAGCCGACAGAACAGGGCCTTGCAAGTCACTGATAATTCCTTTGCTATCCAATCCTTCACGAGAATACATCAAATCAACATAAGCGATAACAGGACCTTTCTCATATATATTACCCGCCGTAAAACAATA
>ENA-UEPH01002243-UEPH01002243.1-human-gut-metagenome-genome-assembly--contig:-NODE-2243-length-14429-cov-3.081870_pt1 | contig 14429 bp, 17 predicted proteins | sample MGYA00242891_ERZ507898 | MGnify/ENA primary metagenome ERZ507898 (study PRJEB26167, sample SAMN06115411) | human gut metagenome | host: Homo sapiens | place: China:Guizhou | collected 2014-10-15... | reverse complement strand
GCCACTCTGTCGCTGAAAGCAAGGCAGGATTGATCCGTACAGCCCGCTCCATCCCCTCCTCCAAAATGGGGGCGCTTCCTCCCTCCACATAGCCCATGGCCGCCAAGAAAAGGAATACTGAGGTATCTATAAGATTGAGTCCGATAATCTTTTTGATTAAATTGGGATGGAGAAATAGCGTGGTGATCCCTATGGCAAATAAGAGGATCGCAGCTATGTAAAACCGCTGCTGTAAAATAAATTACGCCAAGGCTTACCCCTACTTTTGTGAAAACAGGGTAAAAAAGGTGTACATCGTACAGGCCACGATGATGCCTACACAGATATTCAGGGGCAGGATGAATCCGGCGCTGAAAATGGCGCCCGGCGTCCCCTTGGGCACCTCCCACCCCAAGTGATTGGCCCCGGTAAAGAAGGAATATCCTTTCATCAGGCCATAGGCTAACAGGCAGGTAACCGTCACCGCCGTGATGCGTCTGGGCGGGAGCAGGCGTTCCATCTCTTCACTCCCCAGGATCATGGAGCAGAGGATCAATCCGCACCCAAGCACAGTCCCTCCGGAAAAGCCTCCGCCGGGACTTAGGTGGCCATTGAGGACCACATAGACGCCAAACATCATCACCGCCGGCAGGATGAGCCGCCCCATCTGAGCCAGTACCGAATCACAAGGCGCAGTCTGGCCGTCCTCCTTCCCAGTCTTACGCAGCAGCAGGACCACACTCATAGCAGCCGCAAAGAGGACCGTAGACTCACCAAAAGTGTCAAATGCCCGGTAATCCAGTATCATTCCGGCTACGGCATTGACCGCGCCTGTTTCTTCCACGCCTTTTTCCAGATATCGCTGAGATACCTCGTTGATCGCCGGGGCTTCCGGGTCCCCAAACCGCGGCATGGAAAGAGCTACCAGCAACAGGGTAAGCATCAGCACCATGGTCACACATACGGACAGAATACGGTAGACACGCACCAACTTTTTGAGTTGGCCTGTCCGGTACACCCTCTTGCGACCACGCGCTCTGACCGCTCTCTGTTCCACGACGGCATGATGGCCTGGTACCGCAGGCTGAGGAATCCCTTTTGCCGCTCGCTCCCGCATCCGCATCAGCCGGTAGGCACCGAAATCCATGGGCTCGTGGGAGTCAATATATTCTAGATACTCCACGAACTCTGCCCGCTCCGGGTCCTCGGCCTCCTCCGACCCCTGATCCGCTTCTTCCCCCTCTGCCCAGTGGAGAAACCGCTCAAAGCGGCTTTCTTCAGTATGGTCACTCCTCATCCTTGTCCACCCCTTTCAGGGCATTCACCCTTCTCAGGGCCAGGAAGAACAGCAGACTTGTGACACCCGCCCCCACAGCGGCCTCTGTAATGGCCAGGTCGGGGGATTCCAGCAGAAACCACAGGATGGCCATGACCGAGGAATAGGACATAAAGATGATGACCGAGGCCATAAGTCTCTTGGTCATCACTGCGGCCACGGCGCAGAACACCAAGAACAGCAGCAGAATGATCTCCAGTACGATCACAATTCCCGCTCCCCCTCTCCGGTCAGCTGATCTGGTTCGATATCCCGGCCGGTAATCAGTTCCATTCTGGCAATCAGGTGGGAAGAAATGGGATTGGTGGCCCAGAGGACCACCAGCGTTGCAGCCAGCTTAATCCCATGCCCGTTCCAGCCACACAGAAGGATCAGTCCCCCCAGGATTAGCAGCACACCCAGGGTGTCGGTCACCGCTCCCGCGTGGATACGCTCCAAGGCATCCCGGAAGCGGAACAGCCCCAGAATGGAGATGGCTATCACCAGGGTTCCCAGAAGAATCAGCCCCAGGGCAGCTATGGTACGGATAGTCATTTCTTTCCCTCCTTCCGGTTTCGGTGGCGTTCCACGGTAACGCGGCTTAAAACAGCCACCGCCAGCAGATTAAGTAGTCCGTAGAGGATAGCCACATCCACCAAGTATGCCTTTCCCAGCAGATAGGACAAAATACAGATCACAAAGATGACCAACGTGCATATCTCATTGAGGGCTATCACCCGGTCCGTATACCTGGGCCCGCGGATAGCCCGGATCAGGCATAGCAGAATACCCAGCGCCAGCAGGCACAGTACAGCAGTCAGAACTGCCCGCAGCATCGGCGTACACTCAGCCATGGCGCTCCTCCTCCAGCTTTTTCAGTTTCTCCGCAAAGGCAGATTCCTTTAGTCCTGCTCCAAACTCAGGGTCCAGGGCGTAGACACACAGCATATCCGGCCCCATGGACACCGTCACTGTCCCGGGCGTTAAGGTGATAGAATTCGCCAGGGCCAACTTGGCCAGGTCACCCTTTGTCCCAGGCTGAAACCAGATCAATTTTGCCGGAGCTTGTTTCTTCCCAGGGGTCAGGATACGGCCGATGACCTGGATGTTGGACAGCAAAATCTGGCCCATCAGCCACATCAGATAACAAAATACCTCAGGGAGTCTGCGCAGAACGCGCAGTTCTCCCTGAGGCGAAATATGGAGCACCCGATGGGCAAAACAAGTCAGCGCCGCAGAAACTGCCGCGCCAACCAATATGATCTCAACGGTCACCTTTCCGTTCAGCAGCAGCCAAAACAGGAACAGCAGCACAAATACCAAACGGTCTTCTCTCCCTCTCATCCCCAGTTCGTTTTCCAAAGAGCCAGCACCCACACTCTCCCTGCGGGCTGTCTTAAATAGTATAACAGATTTGTTTCAAAAACGGAAGAGAAAATATGTCTTGTCCCCATAAATTCCTTTTTTAATTCAAAAAGAAATCGGGCCGCCTATTTCAGCGGCCCGACTGGGCACCTGCATCTTTTAGACCAGTTCGTGGACGATATCCCGCAGTGTTGTCACCTCTCCTACATTTCCTGGGAAAATAATATAGGACATACCGGGGAATCTGCTCTCCTCTCCAGTCTTCCAAACCGGAACTCCAGGGGCGGCCTGCCCCAGCACCAACGCCTTTTTGACGCTCAGTGCCTGGATACCCACATCGCTGGAGGTGATGCCCCCCTTGGCCACGATAAAGGACGGCCTTTCTCTCAAATCGGACACTACCCCAGTAAGGGCCCGCGAGATACGCACACTCAGCTCCAAATTGGCGTCGGCGCTCTCTTGACTGACCCGGAGGACCTGGCGGCTGGTATAGACTACAGCGGTCCGTCCTGCCCGTATCACCTGCTGGGCCCTGGCCGACACTCTCGCCCGCTCCTCCTCCAGACCACCCGGCCGGAGGGCGCTCTCCGCCTGGAAACAGATCTCCTCCAGGCCATCCACACCATCCAGAAGGCATTCCAGCTGCTGGCTCGTCTTTTTCACATGGGAGCCCACCACCACCAGGCCTCCATTCGGGTTATCCCGGTCACGCAGCTCCGCCCGGCCCAGGAGTGGACGATGTTCTACACCGCCCATTACCCGGACCAGTCCGGCGGCACAGCGGTAAAGAAACTGCTTTCCCTGATTCAAGGCCGCCATCAGAGCGGTGACAAAAACCTCTACGTCCAGGTCATCCGCGGCGTTGACCACCACCTTCTGAAACCCGGACACGCCCATCAGCTTCCTGGTGATACCCGGATAATCCAGGGCCCGGAGCTCCTCCAGGGAGATGGATACCATCTCCTCCGCCCGGTATCTGCCCCCGGTTCTCTCCTGGCACCAGTCTTTCAGGTCGGAGGAGGTGTAGGCAAAGGTGGTATCCTTGGCAAATTCCGTCATGCCGGCGGGCACCAGCTGTTCTCCCATCTTCACATAGTGGACATCTCCAATGGTGAGCCGGCCCCCTTCCTGGAAATAGGGCATGATGATCTCGCCGTCATAACAGGTCTCCAGCTCTCTCTCCAGGGTCTGCCGCAATGTCTCCGTTTCCAAGGGATAATGGCCCCGCAGCGTGGAGTCTCCCCGGCTGATTAGGACAAAGGGCTGCCCCGCCTCTCTGGCCGCCCAGGCGAGATTCTTCCCGATCTCCTGGTGGGCGCGCTCTGTTTCTTCCGCGGTAAAGCCCCTGGAGTTGGTCAGAACAAAGAACATGGGCTGTTCCGACCGCAGGCCCTGGAGCAGTGTTTCCCGCTCCCAGTCTGTATAGACATACAGGCCGTGAACCGTCTGGACGCCGGTGGGATCGTCGTCCAGCACCACCATCTTCCGCCGGCACCCTTCTAAGGCCCTCTTTAGCTCCTGGTGGACCTGCTCCTTTGCGGGCAGAGGCCACTGCCGCGCCAGGTCCGCGGGCTCAACTGCGACTTTTCTCTCACTCATATCTATAATATCCTCCTATTTACCTGTTAAAACTTGTGGGAGTCCACTTCAAATCCCGCGCTCCTTTACAGGGCTTCTCGGAGGACATTCCGGTACTTTTCTCCCTCAGCAAGCAGTTGCTCCGCACTCTGGCGCAGCAGTTCTGTCACCGAAGATCCCCCGATCAGACGGGCCAGCTCCTCTCCTCTTCCCGCCCGGTCCAATCGTTCCACATGGGTATACGTCCGGCCATCCCGCTCACCCTTCTGGACAGAGAAATGGGTGTCTGCCATTGCCGCAATCTGGGGCAAGTGGGTGACGCACAGCACCTGCTTTCGTCTGGCTACCTGGGCCATCTTTTCCGCTACCTTTTGGGCCGCCCGCCCGGAAACTCCGGTGTCCACCTCGTCAAAGACCAGACTGCCCACTCCGTCATCCTCCGCCAACACGTTTTTCAGTGCCAGCATGATACGGGCCAGTTCACCACCAGAGGCCACCTTCTGAATCGGCTTCAGCGCCTCTCCCGCGTTAGCGGACATCAGAAACTGAACCTGGTCCAGCCCTGTGGTTCCCATCCCGTCCTCCTCCTGCTGCCCCAGAAATTGGGCCTGGAACTGCACTTTCGGCATATCCAGCTGGCGCAGCTCCTCCTGCACCCGCTGCTGCAGGGACAGGGCCGCCTCTTTTCTGGCATGGGACAGGCGCTCTCCCTTCTCCCTGGCCTGTGCCCGGACCTGGGACAGCTCCTTCTGGAGTCGTGCAATGGTGTCGTCCGCATCTTGGATCTGGTCCAGCTCCTGGCGGCTCCGCTCCAAATAGTCCAACATATCAGCCACTGTGGAGCCATATTTCTTTTTCAGCCGGTAAAGGATGTCCAGCCGACTCTCCAGTCGGTCCAGCTCCTCCGGAGAAAAGTCAAGCTCCCTGCCCTGGTCCCGCAGGCTCTCCAAGGCGTCCTCCGCCGCGGCCCGCAGGGTGGACACCTGGTCCGCCAACGCCCCAATCTGTGGGCTGAGACGGGCCACGCCCCGCAGCTCCCCCTCGGCGTCAGCAATTAGGGCACAGGCCCCTTGGTTATCCTCATCGCCCCCCAGCGCATATTCTGCCGCCTGGAGCGCATCCATCAGCTTGCCGGCACTGCGCATCAAGGTCTTTCGGGCATCCAGCTCCTCATCCTCACCCGGCTTCAGCCCGGCCCGCTCCAGCTCCTGAATCTGATAGGTCAGCGTGTCCACCCTCCGGCTCCGCTCCGCCTCGTCCATCTCCAGCGAAGCGATCTGCCGCCTTTTCTCACTCATGGCCTGATAGCTGCTCTGATAGTCTTTCAAAAGGTCCCCGGTCCTGCCGAAGCAGTCCAAATAGTCCAGGTGGCTCTCCGGGTCCAGAAGCTGCTGCCCGTCGTGCTGCCCATGAATATTCAGCAGCTGCCGCCCCAGCTCCCGGAGCTGGGCTACGGTCAAAGGCCGTCCGTCTACCCGGCATACATTCCGGCCGTCCCCCTGGATCTCCCGTTGGAGTAGCAGTTCCTCCCCCTGTGGTGGAAAGCCGTTATCCTCCAGCCATCTGAGCTTGGGGAGCCCAGTAAAAACGGCTGTGACCAGCGCCGACCTGGCCCCGGTGCGGATGAGTTCGCGGCTGGTCCGCTCTCCCAGAACAGCGCCAATTGCGTCGATGACGATGGATTTGCCCGCGCCGGTCTCGCCGGTAAGCACATTGAAGCCGCCATCAAATCGGATATCCGCCGACTCAATGATAGCGATATTCTCAATATGGAGCAGAGAAAGCATGGTATACCCCCTTTCTGTCCACAGATCAAATTACTTCAGCAGCTTGTGAACCTCGCTGTTAAAGGACTGGGCGGCAGCACTGTCGCGCATGATCAAAATGCCTGTGTCATCCCCTGCCAGACTGCCGACGATTCCAGGAATCTCCATATTGTCCAGAGCGGAACAGGCAGCTGAGGCCAGTCCCGGCATCGTCTTGACCACTACGATATTCTGGGCCACATCCACCGAGATGACCCCTTCTTTGAAAATATTGCGCAGCCTGGTGTCAGAAGTAACAGCGCCCTTCCGCTCGCTAGGGGCGTAGCGGTACGCACCTTTTCCGGTCAAAACCTTGACCAGCCGAAGTTCCTTGATGTCCCTGGAGATCGTGGCCTGGGTGGCCGAGATGCCTCGGGACTTCAGCTCCTCCAGCATCTGCTCCTGTGTCTCTATATCCACCGACTGTACGATATTTAATATTTCAGCCTGACGCAAATTTTTCACTTTGTGAATCCTCCCAGCTTCTGGTTAATGACCTGATAAAAGCTCCGGCCAGCCAGTTGGACCAGCTTGGTGCAGTGGGTAGACCGCCGGACTTCCACTCTGTCGCTGCCTGATAGTCGGATTGCTTTGCCTCCATCTACTGACAGGTACAAATGCTTGCGGGTTCCCCGGGGCAGGGTAACGCTCACCGTCCGTTCCGGAGAGAGTACCATCGCACGGGCAGCCAGTTCGTGGGCACACACCTTCGAGAGGTAGGTTCTACAATGGGGCCTCCGGCGGACATGGAGTAAGCCGTAGACCCCGTTGGGGTGGCCACGATGACGCCGTCCCCCATGATGCTGCTCACCTGGACCTGGTCGGCCCACACCTCCACCTCCGCCACCCGCGCCATGGAGCCCTTGAACACCACAGCGTCGTTCAGCGCCAAGTCCTGGCTGATAATTTTTCCCCCCCGCACTACCTGGACATCCAGCATCATCCGCTCCTCCAGCCGATATTTTCCCTGGGTAAGTTTGGCCAAAAGAGTCAGCTCAGAGGTCTCCAGCTCAGCCATAAAGCCCACGCTGCCCATATTGACCCCCAGAATCGGCACATCGTGAAGCGTGGCGTCCCTGGCCGCATGGAGGATGGTACCGTCTCCTCCGAAGCAGATCAGAAGATCCGCACTGGGCAGCTCCCGCTCCAGAGAGGACAGTGTCAACTGGCGCGGCACATCGACCCGGTCCCCCTTCTTCGGGACGAAGGGCAGGCAGAGCGCCGTCTGGGCACCAGATCGTTCTAAAATGCGCTGTGCCTCCAGCGCGGCCTTCAGACCCCGGTCCCGGTATGGATTTGAGCTAAGGATAACTTTCATTCCCGCCCCTCCTTCCACACGTTGTGAGATCGCTGGACCAGCTCCCACAGGTCCCCCCCATAGGGCACGCCGGCCCCGGCACGCAGATGACCCAGGTACTCGATGTTTCCCTCCGGACCCTTTATCGGTGAGAAGGTAATATCCTTTACAGTAAAATCCGCATTTTCGGCGTGAATCAAAAACTGGCTCAATACCTCCAGATGGACCTCCGGGTCCCGAACCACGCCTTTCTTCCCCACCTTGTCCTTCCCTGCCTCAAACTGGGGCTTCACCAGGCAGACGCCCTCTCCGCCTGGAGCCATCAGGGGCCGTAGAGCGGGCAGGATCAGATTCAGGGAAATAAAAGACACATCGACTGAGAAAAAATCCAAAGGCTGAGGGATCTGCTCCACTGTCAGGTATCGGGCATTGGTGCGCTCCATGCAGACGACCTTTGGATGAGTCCTGAGCCGCCAGTCCAGCTGGTTATAGCCCACATCCACCGCGAATACCTTAGCCGCCCCGTTTTGGAGCATACAATCGGTAAATCCTCCTGTGGAAGCGCCAATATCGGCACAGACTGCCCCCTCCAGACAAATCGGCCAGCAGGCCATGGCCTTTTCCAGCTTCAGACCGCCCCGGCTCACATAGGGCATCGTCTTGCCCCGGACCTCGATGCGGGCACTCTCACCCACAGGCGCTCCAGCCTTGTCCACCTTCTGTCCATCTACATAGACCTGTCCGGCCATGATGACCGCCTGGGCCTTCTGACGGCTCTCCGCTAACCCCTGCTCTGTCATGGCTACATCCAGTCGCTTTTTATTTGACACAGCCCAGCACCTCCATGGCCCGTCGGGCGATTCCAGGCCCGTCCAAATTCAGATCCCGCTTCAGCAGCCGGACTGCCCCGTGGGGCACAAATTCCTGTCCGCAGTCGATCCGATATATCCTGGCCGGGATCTGCTTCTCCTCCAGCGCCGCGGCCAAACGCTGTCCCACGCTGCCACTGGCCACGCAGTCCTCGGCTACCAGCAGGGCTCCAGTCTGACGGACGCAGTCGGCTACAAGCTCAGTCGGGAGAGGGGTAATCTGGTTCAGCTTGACCACCTGGGCCTCGATCCCCTCTTTGGACAGAAGGTCAGCCGCCTCCAGCAGATCGTTGATCTGGATGCCGTAGCCCGCCAGGGTAAGATCTCTCCCCTCCCTTAGCAGTACAGCAGGCCCGCTGCCTGAACTGCCCGTATACATCCCCTCGCCGCCACGTGGATAACGGACAGCTACCGGCCCCTTGATTTCCAGCACGGCCCGCTCCAGCATCTCCTCCAGCTCCTGGAAGCTGGAGGGCGCAAAGACTGTCATCCCCGGGACGCTATCCAGATAGGCCACATCAAAGACGCCATGGTGGGTCTCCCCGTCCTCTCCCACCAGTCCGGCCCGATCCACGCCCAGCACCACATGGAGGTGGTCAATGGCCACATCGTGGATCAGCATATCGTAGGACCGCTGGAGAAAGGTGGAGTACACTCCAAACACGGGTATCGCCCCCTCCTTGGCCATTCCGGCTGCCATGGAAACGGCGCAGCCTTCGGCGATCCCAACGTCAAAGAACCGGTCCGGGAAGGCCCTGGCAAATTCCTCCAGGCCGGTGCCCCCCATCATAGCGGCTGTCAGGCCGCATATCTCCGGGTGCTCCCGTCCCATTTGAGTGAGTTTTCTGCCGAACACAGCAGAGAAATTGTCGCCGCCCACCTTTTTCATCAGGCCGGTCATGGGATCAAAGGGCCCAACTCCATGGAAGGCATCCGGATTCTCCTCAGCGGGCAGATACCCCTTTCCCTTGACGGTCCTCACATGGAGCAGGACCGGCTCATTCAGTTCCCTGGCATATTGAAGAATCCTGGTCAGCTTTGGCAGGTCATGCCCGTCTACCGGACCAAGATAGGTAAATCCCATATTCTCAAACATACTGCACGGCAGAAGGCTCTGCTTCAGCGCCTTCTTGACCCGGTGGGTAAATTGGTATATCCGCTGCCCCACCCAGGTCTTCCCCATGATGCGGCGGTAGTGTTTCTTAAAGGTCAGGTACTGGGGCTTTAACCGCTGTTGAGCCAGATGCTCCGCCACCCCGCCTACGTTGGCGGTAATGGACATCCCGTTGTCGTTGAGGATGACCAGAAGCTGCTGGCCGCACTCCCCAGCGTTGGACAGCCCCTCGTAGGCCAATCCGCCTGTCAGGGCCCCGTCACCAATCAGAGCCAGTACCTTATAGTCCTCCTTCATCGCTGTTCTGGCCCGAGCCATACCCAGCGCCACCGCCACCGAGTTGGAGGCATGGCCGGCGATAAAGGCGTCGTGGCCGCTCTCCCCCGGCTTTGGAAAGCCAGCAATACCGCCGTACTGGCGCAGAGTGGACATCGCCTCCCTCCGGCCGGTAATCATCTTGTGAGGATAGCACTGGTGCCCCACGTCGAATACCAGCCGGTCCCGGGCGGTATCAAATACCCGATGGATGGCCACTGTCAGCTCCACCGCACCCAGGTTGGAGGCCAGATGCCCTCCTGTCTTGGATACCTCCTCCACCAATTCCTGGCGCAGTTGAGCACAGAGGGCCTCTCCCTCCCTGTCTGTCAAATCCGCCAACAGCGGTCTGTGCGGACCGTTTTGTTCTCTGTTCAATCCTATGCGACTCCTTCGCTCCCGCGTCCCGGATCTTGTAGACCGGGGCGGCGCTTATTTCCAAAGCAGGGTCAGAAGCCCCACCAAGATACCCAGCAGGGCACCCATCAACACCTGGAACGGCGTGTGCCCCAGTGCCTCCTTCAGCCGGCGGCCCTTCAGGTCAGGAGGGAGGTCCTCCAGGCTGCCGAGCAGCTGGTTGAGTGCCTTGGCCTGCTCGCCAGTGGACCAGCGCACATTGAAAGCGTCATACATCACCACTGCCGCCAGGCCAGCGGCCAGAGCGAACAATGGACTATGCCAGCCGTAGGCGATGCCCATAGACACCGCCAGCGCGCACACAAAGGCCGAATGGGAGCTTGGCATCCCACCGCTGCTAATAAGCGCGCTCAGGCTGGATTTACGCCGGATAGCCAGATCGGTCAACACCTTGATCATCTGGGCAGCGAACCAAGCTGTAATGGCCAGATCCAACATCAAATTCCCAGTGAGGAAGCCCTGATAATGCTCCATGCCTGTCCCCCCTGCTCTTAAATCGCCCTTAGTTGCTTCTCTGGGCCAGATGATCCGCCAGCCAGCACAGACAGCCGATGCTACCGCGCCATCCGCCCCGCTCCAAAGCCTCTTTCGCCAAGCGGGTATGCTCTATCACCTGTTCCCGGCAGCCCTCCACCCCCAGCAGTGTCACATAGGTGGTCTTGCCGTTGGCGCTGTCCGATCCCACCGGCTTACCCAGCTCCTCTGTGGTGGAGGTGGCATCCAGCACATCGTCCCGGATCTGGAAGGCCAGCCCCAGATGGGTGGCATACTCCCTGGCTGCGTCAATACAGCTGTCATCTACCTCTCTATGGCCGGAGCAGGCCAGAACCCCCATGACACAGGCGGCCCGCAGCAGGGCGCCGGTCTTTTTGTCATGGATGGCCGTCAAGTCCTCCAAACTGTGGGGCTGTCCATCCCCAATGGTATCCCAGTACTGGCCGCCGCACATCCCCTGCACGCCTGCCGCCTCGGCCAGCACACCGGCGGCCAGGGCAGGAGTTGCCGCTCCCTCACCTGACCAGGGCCCCTTCGCAAACAGCACAGTACGGAAGGCAGCCGCCTGAAGGGCATCCCCGGCCAAGGTGGCTACACACTCGCCAAATACCTTATGGCAGGTGGGCTTCCCCCGCCGCAGGTCATCGTTGTCCATACAGGGCAGGTCATCGTGGATGAGGGAATAGGTATGGAGCATCTCTACCCCGCAACCAAACTCCAATCCCTCCTCCAGCTCACCGCCGGCTGCCTGACAGAACAGCATGGTCAGGATAGGGCGGATCCGCTTTCCTCCGGCCATGAGGCTATATCGCATGGCCTTTTCCAACCCCTCCCCCTGGAAGCAGGAGGCAAGGTATTCTTCTGTTAGGGCATAGGCCCGGTCCATCTGCTGCTGGTAGTTCATTTTCCCTTACTCCTCCCGTGCGAAAGGCCGCTCCTGTGGCTGTCCGTCCTCACCCGCAATTAGCAGGCTCACCTTCTGCTCCGCCTTGTCCAACTGGGCAGTACACTCCCGCAGCAGTTTAGCTCCCTCTTCAAAGAGGGCCATCGCCTGCTCCAGCGGAGCCTCTCCCCGCTCAAGGAGGGCTACAATCTCCTCCAGCCGAGCCATAGAAGCCTCAAAATCCAATTTCTTATTTCCTGCCATCGGGCACACCTATCCTTTCTTCTACACGGCATTCCAAGCTGCCGTCCGACAGACGCAGGGAGAGCCTGTCACCCGGAGCGGCTCCTTGCGCCGAGGTCAGCACATGGCCATCCTCTCTTTGCGCGATGGCGTATCCACGCCCCAAAACCTTCAGAGGACTCATTGCGTCCAGAGAGGCCGCCAACCTGGCCGCACGCTCCCGCTGTCCGGAAACATTCCTCTCCAGTCCGTGAATCAGACGGCTGCTCTGGTAGTCCAGCAGCAGCCGCTTGTCCCGGAAATAGGAGGCGGGGTCGGTCATAGTCCTGCTCTGAGCCAGGCGGTCCAGCCGCTGCCGGTATCGGGCTAGGCGGTGGAGCAGTCCTCCCTCCAGCCGCTCTTTCCCTCCCATCAGGGTGGAATAGATCTCATTTTGATCGGGTACCGCCAATTCAGCGGCGTTGGAAGGGGTGGCGGCTCTCAAATCGGCCACGAAGTCGGCAATGGTCACATCCGGCTCATGTCCCACGGCAGAAATCACCGGGATCTCCGACTGATAGATAGTCCGGGCCACGATCTCCTCATTGAAGGCCCACAAGTCCTCCATAGAGCCGCCGCCTCGGCCCGTGATAATCAGGTCCGCCACCCGCTTCCAGTTGGCCCACTGGATGGCGGCGGCGATCTCCTCGGCCGCGCCCTCGCCCTGGACACGGACCGGCAGTACCTTCACCTGGGCCATAGGCCAGCGGGTACCCAGGATTCGGAGCATATCCCGGACCGCCGCCCCAGCTGGCGAAGTCACCAGCGCGATGACCTTTGGAAATTTGGGGATTGGCCTCTTATGCTCCTGGTCAAACAGCCCCTCCCGCAGCAGGCGCTCCTTTAACTGTTCAAAGGCCATGGCCAGGTCCCCCGCCCCATCAGGCGTCAGGCGGACACAATACATCTGGTACTGGCCGTCACGAGGGAATACGGTGATACGGCCAGCGGCAACCACCTGCATCCCGTTCTCCGGCCGGAAGCGAAGAGACTGGGCGTCGCCGCGGAACATAACACAGCGCAGGGCGCCCTCACTGTCCTTCAGGGTGAAGTAGTGGTGTCCCGAAGGATACATCTTGTAGTTGGACAGTTCTCCCCGGACCAGAAGCGAGGACAGGAGCCGGTCCCGGTCCATAAGGTTTTTCAGATATCCGCCTACCTGGCTGGGGGTCAGGACGGTACGCTCTCCCGTCATACCTGTCCCCCCTCTCTCCAAGCCCGCCAGGTAAGGATCGCTGTCCCCATAGCGTTGTCTGTGGCAAACTGGGGCTGGGCAAAGATGGCCTGGCAGAACTCCGTGAGCACATGGCGCAAATGGCGGTTGGAGGCCACACCGCCGGAGCACAGGACAGGCAGTCCGGGATACTGGTCCTGGGCTGCTACTGTGGCCCGGTGAACCACATCACACACAGTATTCAGCGCGAACCGGGCGATGTCGGCCGGTTTCTCCCCCCGCTCCAGCAGCTTTTTCACCTGATTTTCCATTCCGGACAGGGAGAAGTGGAGACCGTCCAGCTTCACCCGGTAGCCCGGACCGGCATCCGTTTGTCTGTATAATTCGTCCAGTGCCTTCCCTGCCGGGAAGTTCAGGCCCAGCAGCACACCAGTACGGTCGATCAGTTGTCCAGCAGAGATATCGGTGGTACCGCCGATGATCTCCCCTTTGACCGAGCAGCCCTGCGGCTCCACCCGCAGCAGCTCCGTAGTTCCGCCCGACAGGTGCCAAGCCAGAAAAGGGCCATCCAGCAGATCCAGCCGTCCGGCGGACCAGGCGGCGGCAGCCAGATGCCCCTGTTGATGGGAATGGGCAAAAAATGGGACGCCCAGAGTGTGGGCTAAACTCCTCCCCTGAGAACTCCCAGCCAGAAAGCATGGCATATAGGAGCCCTCCACCTCTCTAGGACGGGTGCTGGCTCCTACCGCGGCAATCCCCTCTAACAGGCCCTGCCGCTCCAACTGCTCAAACAGTCCGGGCAGCTCCCGCACATGTTGGAACAGGGCGTCACTCTGCCTCAGGCCAAGCTCCCCCGGTCTGACTTCCAGCAGCTTGCTCCTGTTGTAGCCGGTCTGACCGTCAAACACAGCCACTGAGGTGGTATAATTGCTGGTATCCAGCGCAAGGACCGCCATTTCAGTCCTCCGCCTTGTCGTCCGCTCTGGCCGCTTTTTCCGGCTTTGGCGGGGTGTCGGCAAACTCTGCCCGGACAAACGAGCCTAAGATCCCATTGATAAAGGCTACCACGTCCTGAGACTCATAGCTCTTGGCGATCTCCACCGCCTCATTAATGGCAGCGGCGTTGGGGATCTCCTCCATATACAGGACCTCATACATAGCGGTACGCATAATAGCTGCCGCCATACGGGGGATACGGGAAAAGGACCAGCCCACGGCATAGCGGCTGATGTAGTCGTCCAGCTCCGGACCATGGGCAAAGACCCCCCGGACCAGGTCCCGTATGTACTGGGCCTGCTTCTCATTGGGGAACTGGGAATACAGGGGCATATCCTCCGCCAGCTCCTGAAATCTCTCCTGGGTCAGTTGGGTGTCGAGGACCTCATCCGCACTCAAATTTCCAAATCCCAGAGAAAATATCATCTGTACCGCGATCTCGCGGGCGTTGCTTCTCGTCATCGTTTTGTATCCTCCCACAGGCCGTAATGTGGCCATAATAAGGTAGCTATATTATATACATGAATATACAAAAAAGGAAGCCC
>ENA-UEPH01002239-UEPH01002239.1-human-gut-metagenome-genome-assembly--contig:-NODE-2239-length-14484-cov-8.839175_pt1 | contig 14484 bp, 7 predicted proteins | sample MGYA00242891_ERZ507898 | MGnify/ENA primary metagenome ERZ507898 (study PRJEB26167, sample SAMN06115411) | human gut metagenome | host: Homo sapiens | place: China:Guizhou | collected 2014-10-15... | reverse complement strand
TCAGCAAACTGAAGGACTGGCGGCGTATCGCGACTCGGTATGACCGCTGTGCCCATACTTTTTTTCAGCCGTCTGCGTTGCTGTTACCGTTATTTTTTATCTTAATTAATGAGTCCTGACCCTAGTTATTCTGAAAATAGTGAACGCAAAAGTCTTTCTTCTTTCCCATACTGATTGCAGGGCACTCACAGTCAGTCTCTGTTTTCTGAAATATCAGCACTGTTGAACCTACGCAGGGCTCACACCGCAGGATATTACAAGACTGTCAACCAATGAACATATAAGCCTGTACAACGCAGATGTCGTACTTGCTGTGACCACTGATGATCCGCAGCTTGTTCTGCCTCCCTTGCTGAAAGATGCAACCTTGGAGACCGTTGAGCTATTGACGCTTCTTGAAGCGACTCAGGTGAGTTGTTTGCAACGTCGCTTGCTTTTACGGCAAAGAACAGCGTCAAAGTGGTTGGTCAAAAATGCCGGAGCAAACTGCCCCTGACTTGGCGGGCTTCCAAGCCCATCACTGGACTACGTCTGGATCCTGGTATGGGACTTGGTGAATACCGTTTTTATGCCAGGAGCTTTATCCTTTTTCCTCCTCCACGAATACGGAGAAAGCAGGGTAAGTTCTATGCCACTTGTATTACGAATGACAGGTATTAGGTATTGTTTTTTAAGTTTATCAGTATTTGACTTGTTCTTTGGAAAAGAATATAATTAAAAATTAAGTAGTTTTGCCCACATACTCTCTTTGCGGCTCGTTTTACTCAGGAGAATGCAACTTGTTTATTTTGCTCAAACTGCTCAATCCCATGCTTGGCATCCGCATTGTGTTGAGGCATCACGATCTGCTCCGGCAGTTGCTGATGCGCAATCTGGCGGCTCGCTATAAGGGATCTGCACTCGGACTAATATGGAGTTTCGCCCATCCGCTTATGATGCTTGGTGTGTACACCTTCGTCTTCGGCATCGTGTTCAAGGCCCGCTGGGGTGTTGACCATTTCGGAGACAGCCGGGCCGCCTTTCCACTGATCATGTTTTGCGGGATGGCTGTATTCAATGTGTTTTCTGAAAGCGTCAACAACAGCACCAGCCTCATTGCGAACAACTCTGGCCTTGTAAAGAAGGTTATCTTTCCTTTAGAAATCTTGCCGCTGTGCAATGTCCTTACGTCTCTGGTTTTTGGAATGGCCTGGTTTGCGCTCCTGCTCACGGGGACAGCTATTTTCCTGCACCAAGTCCTGTGGACGACCCTGCTTCTGCCCCTGCTACTGTTCCCCTTGCTCCTGCTATCTTCCGGAGTCTGCTTTTTTATAGCTTCGCTCGGCGTCTATCTGCGCGATATTCAGCAGGTTGTGGGTATAATTACGCAGGTACTATTTTTTATGACCCCCATTTTTTATCCAGCTTCCATTGTACCGGAAAGCGTGCGCTGGATTCTAGAACTAAACCCGCTCTCCCCCATTGTGGAACAGACGCATAATGTGCTGCTGTTCGGGGTGGTGCCGGATTTTTGGCCCACTGTATTTATGTGGGTTGTCTCCGGCATTATTTTCCAGCTTGGGCTAGCATGGTTTATGAAAACCAAAAAAGGGTTTGCAGATGTCTTGTAGTGATAATGTGGCCATCTGTATTGATGGCGTAAGTAAGTATTTTGAAATCTACGAAAAACCAGCTCATCGTCTGTTGCAGATGATTTTTCGGGGGCACAGACAGTATTACCGTCCCTTCTGGGCACTGCATGATATTTCATTTGAAGTGAAACGCGGTGAATGTGTGGGCATTATCGGGCGTAACGGGGCCGGAAAGAGCACCCTGCTACAAATTATCACCGGTACGCTGACACCTTCTGCCGGTAAGGTGCACATCAAGGGACGCGTGGCCGCGCTGCTCGAACTCGGTAGCGGGTTCAACCCTGAATTCACCGGACGGGAAAATGTGTATCTCAATGCCTCCATTCTGGGCCTGACCAACAAGGAAATCGACGCCAGATACGATGACATCGTCGCCTTTGCCGACATTGGCGAATTCATCGATCAACCTATAAAAAGTTACTCCAGCGGGATGGTGGTGCGTCTGGCCTTTGCTGTCGTGGCGCACGTGGATGCGGATGTTCTTATTGTGGACGAGGCACTGTCTGTGGGAGATGCCTTTTTCACACAGAAGTGCATGCGCTTTCTGCGTCGTTTTATGAAGGACAACACCGTACTTTTTGTGAGCCATGATGTGGCCGCAGTAAACAGCCTGTGCAACCGCGCTGTGCTTCTTGAACAAGGTACCATCAAGGCTCTGGGCAATCCCAAGGACATCACGGAACAGTATCTGGCCAACATGTACGAATCTGTACAGGGCAAGAGTGAAGTTCCACATGAAAGCAGCTCGGCAGTTCCGGAAACAGTGAGTTTCCTATTGAAGGCAGGGGCACACGACTACCGAGACATGCGGCAGGATATCATCAACACCAGCACTCTGCGCAATGACATTGAAGTGTTTCGTTTCGATGAAGAAGGCGCTGTCTTTGGCAAGGGCGGTGCCACCATTGAACAGGTCCTGCTAGAGAACGAAAAAGGCGCTCCCCTGAACTGGATCGTAGGCGGTGAGCGTGTGACCCTGCAAATCTTCTGCATGGCCCATGAAGAACTCACCAGTCCCATCATCGGCTTTCATCTCAAGGATCGCCTGGGACAATCCCTTTTTGGCGACAATACCTATCTCAGCTACGCAGACAAACCGCTGACAGTATCCGCCGGACAGCTCTTTACGGCCAAGTTCACGTTTCGTATGCCTGTTCTGGAGGCAGGGGACTATTCTTTTGCCGTAGCTGTGGCCAACGGCACGCAGGCCGAGCACGTGCAGCACCAATGGCGACACGACGCAGTCATGCTCACCTCCACCACTACCAGCTGCACTGGAGGTATTGTGGGTATTCCTATGCTGGATATCAAAATGTATCTCTGTAACGACTAGAGCCTTACACTTTGAAAAGGCTCTGCCTTCAATTTTTGCCGGGCCAGTACACCTGCATAGGGCACCGCCTGAAATCGCACAAAAAGGTGAACGAGTCGTCCTACAGGTGCAGGACAACGTCCTGTCCGCCGGAGGCATTCATATACACTTTCTAAAGGTAAAATGTTCTGGGGAGGATTCTATATGGATTTCACCGGAGAACGGTATTTGCCCGAACGCAGGGGTGATATAGCTCTTGAACACCGCCATCGCTACCTACTGGCCTGTACGTATGCCAACGGCAAGGATGTACTTGATATCGCCTGTGGTGAAGGCTATGGCTCCTCCATGTTGGCGGACGTAGCCAAAAGCGTTATAGGTGTGGATATCGCAGAGGAAGCCATTGCCCACGCTTCAACACAGTATGCCGCTTCCAATCTTGCCTTCAGGCAGGGCAACGCAGCCGAAATCCCGTTGGAAGACGCCTCGGTGGATCTGGTAGTAAGTTTTGAAACTATCGAACACCATGATCGGCACGAGGACATGCTGCGCGAAATCAAGCGGGTACTCCGACCGGGTGGTCTGCTGCTGATTTCTTCTCCAGACAAGCACGAATACACCGACGTATCCGGCGAACAAAATGAATTCCATGTGCATGAGCTGTATAGGAACGAATTTGAAACGCTACTCAGCAGCCATTTTGCTCATCACAAACTTTCCGGGCAGCGCGTGACCTATGCCTCTGTGCTGGCCTCGGCTGATCCGAACGAAAGCTTTATTTCCTGGGAAGACGATGCGGCAACAGCAGATTCCGGCCTTTCCCGTCCGCTCTATTTCATCGCACTGGCCAGTGATGGCCCCCTGCCCCCCCTCCCGCACAGTGTGCTAAAAATGCCTGTGGACGAGAGCGACTGCGCCCGACAGCTCAAGGAGCTTGTCGACAAACAGCAGGAAGACCTGCTCGAACACGACAGATGTATTTTTACCCTGAGGGAACAGAAAGAAGCCCTTCAGGAGGATGCCGCAGCGCTCTACAAAAAAAATGTGGCTTTGCAGGATGATGTTCAAGCCTTACAGGGCACGGTACAGGAACTTTGCAAGCAAGCCGAAATCGCACAAAAGCAGATGGTCGCGGTACGGACAGAACTGGCAAGAGTCTACTCGTCGCGTTCATGGCGGCTTACTGTCCCGCTGCGTACGGTCGGACAGAAGTTCCGCGCACTTGTCAATCCCAGACCACATTGCGGAATGATGTCCCTTGGGGTCATGTCGCTTGCGCTGCTTCCTTCTCTTTTTGTGTATAACGGTGGTTTCATTGGCGGGATTCGTGCACTGCGCAAGGGCAAAGCCGCCTTTATGGAAGTGCATACCAATACGCTCCCCGAACTGCGTCGTATCTACGGACGTCCTCTTCTCTGGAATGCGTGCATGGTCTCACTGGTCTTTGCACGGCGTATTTACAGAAACGGCGGTGTGTTACCTGCATTATACCTCACGTGGAAGGCCTTCCGCGAGGAGGGACGTCAGGGGCTTCTGGTGGAAACCGAAAATATCGTTCCGGTCGAAGGGCGGAACAGCAAACTTGCGGATGTGCTCGCATGCATACAGGACACCCGCACGGTAGCCTCGGCAGTTTCTGCTACAGTTGTGGTGCCTGTATACAATGGCCTCAACCATCTGGAAAAACTATGTCCGGCACTGTTTACCCATTCGATGGCGGGTACGCGCTATATTTTTGTGGATGATGCCAGCCCCGATCCACAGGTGTACGCCTTTTTGCAGGAGCATGTGGCTTCACGCCCTGACTGTCTACTCCTGCGCAACGAGACGAATCTCGGCTTTGTGAAGACCGTCAACGTTGCCGTCCGTCATGTGAGTACGCCCTGTTTTGTGCTTCTCAATACGGATGTGGTTGTGCCGGAAGGCTGGCTGGAACGGCTTACGGCACCCCTCGCACAGAATTCGCACATCGCCAGCGTCACCCCATTCAGCAACAGTGCAGTTTACTTCAGCTATCCTTTGGAAGGGCAAGATAACGCCATCCCTGAAGGCACCACGCCTGAAGAACTGGACAACGCCTTTGCTCGTCTGTCGCCGGTGATTGGCGAACGGTGTACTGTACATTCCGGTGTGGGTTTTTGCATGGCCGTAAGCAAGGCTTGTTGGGACATCATCGGCCCACTGGACGATGTGGCCTTTGATCGCGGCTATGGTGAAGAATGCGATTGGTGCATGCGGGCCACAAGTCGGGGCTGGCGGAATGTGCTTGTCCCGAATCTGTTTGTCTACCATGCCCACGGAGGTAGCTTTGCCAGTGAGGAGAAACAACGGCTCATGGTTGAACATGGCAAAATCCTTCAGAGACGCTGGCCTGAGCAGATGGCGACCGTAAGGACGCACGAAGAGCAGGATCCATGGGAATGCTACCGTGCAGCTGCAAGTCTCCTGCTGGCCAACGCCGCCGATGCAGGGAAAAAGACCGTACTCCTTGTGGATGTAGCTCTAACTAGCGGCGGAGCCTGCGCTTATCGCGAAAAAACCATCAAGGGCATGCAGAGTGAAGGACACCGCGTACTGCTACTTCAGTTCTCCCTTGAGGGCAACTGGATGCTCACGCCGCGCTATCTCAATAGCCAGAGCGTCATTCATCTGGAGTCGCTGGTTCAGTTGCAGAAACTGTTTACTATGTTGCGGATCGACGAAATTTTTGTCAACAATCTCGCCTACTGTCAGGATACCGAACAGATTCTTGAAATTTTGATCGCGCTCAAAAAACAGCAGTCGCCAGACCTGACCTACCTGTTCCACGACTTCTTTAGCGTGTGCCCGTCCTTCTTTTTGCTCGATCCTTCATGCCGATATTGTGCGGGTGGAAGCCCTGAGGCATGTGCCGCCTGTTGCGCCGGGGGGAATCTCAATTTCGTGATTCGGCGCACGGATATTGGAAAATGGCGCGCTGCATGGAAAGCTTTTCTTACGCTTTGCGACCACTTTCGCTTCTTCTCGCAATCCACGCTGGACATTGCAAGCACCATACACGATGTTAGAGATCGTGCAGAGATTATTGAACATGAATTGCTCGCACCTTTCAGCACGACGTATGCCATGCCTGCAAAGGATGCTCCTTTGGTCATAGGATTTCTTGGGCCTTTTGTGGAGCAAAAAGGTGCTCCATTCATTCGTGATATGGGCAAGTTACTGGAGGAAAAAGATCCCTCTGCTCTTATTCGTGTTTTTGGAGCGAATTATGAAGGAGTATATGAGCAGGGAAATCTGCGTTTTGAAGGTACATATCAGCGTGAAGATATCCCTACCATGTTGACGGAGAAAGGGGTAAAGATTGTAGTGCTTCCTTCACCTTCACCGGAAACGTTCAGTTATATTGCGCAGGAGTGCATGACGCTCAATGTTCCACTGGTCTGCTTTGATATTGGTGCACCTGCGGAGCGTATCCGCAAATATGGATACAAATATGGCGCTCTTGCTCCAGAATTTTCTGCGGAATCGCTGTTGGCTACAGTAGAGAATCTGCTGGACAGAATTTATGCGGAAAAAGAGGCAGAACAGATATACTCGGACTGCGCAAAGTGAAAGTTTTTATACAAAAGACCTGCGGCCCACTCATTCAGCGGCTTCCTCCGCAGTGGTGTCGCCCCTTTTCTTGTGTCCCCTATCTAGGGAAAGCGTTTTATTCCCGATATCTGTCGGGCTATCCGCAAAAAGAGTCTGGAAAAGCGCCGCATTGCTATGTCCTGGAGCAGAAAAAAACGGTACATATCCTTGATGCCATGCATATACAGCATGGTAAAGGGATGTCGTTTGCAGGGAAAAAGGTAGCGCTTGTCGCACACTGGGATCCACAGGCCTGCATTGATCCTTATGTCTGCTTCTATGCCAGAGCTTTGAAAGACATGGGATATGCTGTTGTTCTTACTTCAGACAGAGAACTCCAGCTTACGGAAGCATCCTTGTCCTGTTTTGATGCCATTATCTGGAGAAGCTGCCTAGGATATGACTTTACAAGCTGGAAAGGGGCGCTTGAAAAGCTTCCATCTCTTGCCCTTGCCTCAGAGCTTATTTTTACCAATGATAGTATCTTTGGTCCTATACATTCATTGTATGATGTTCATACGTGTATGAATGCACTTCAGTGTGATTTCTGGGGATTAAGTTCAAGTAATGAAAGGCAGTTACATTTGCAAAGTTTCTATCTTGTTTTCAGAAAAAATATTATACAGAGTACAGCGTTCAAGCTATTCTGGGATCATGTAGGTACGTCCGAGGATAAAGAATACGTCATTGATACCTATGAAGTAAAACTTACTTCATGGTTTCAGGAGCATGGATTTGTTGCGGCTACCTATGTCACTCCTGAAATAGACGGTTTCTATACACAGCAGGGGCCGGTGTATATGTATTGGAGAAAGCTTCTTCATGAATACCGATTTCCTTTTGTCAAACGCGATGTCATTGCTGGAAAAAACTGGTGGATTGACAGAAGCCACTGGAAACAGGAACTACAAAGCTATCCTGTACAGCTCATAACCGACTATATGGAGCGGATACGAGCAACAATCAAGTAGAGCCCCAGCGGTCTTTTCTTCTTTTATACCACGGCACAGGCTTGCCGTACGATGCCAATGCGCCTCTTGCATCGCTTCAGGCGGCAGCACCGTTTTGACGCGCACTGACTACGTCCGACCTCTTCCAAACCATATAAGGTTTATGGCCTGTGTACCCGCCAAGTTAGGGTCAGCCCCCATGAAACTTTCGCAATGCTGCCTTTTCCCCCTTTGGCTGCGTTGCGCAAAAGAAAATGCCATCTCGACGTGATGCCGCTACGCCTTCGCTATCCTTTCTTTCTACGCCTTGCCGTCTTGAGGAAAATCGGCTTTTCACGAACAGCATTTGAATGAGGACAGACCTTGCCTGAAAAGGCCGTACTCTTCATAATCCGGAACGAGTTCCAAAAAGAATCGGCCAGCTCTCCTCGGCAGAGTGCCGGAAAAGCTGGCTAGTGAATCATTGCCCTCGCGGAATCTTTTTACCTATCTACGTGACAGGGGGCAGAACGGAAGAGCGGGGGTTCTTTATTGGGGTGCCATTAAGAGAATATTAGTTCGCCACAGGTGCATTCATGAAAAGGTCCGCCACGTTCTCATCCTGAAAAGCCATTAAAGCATAAAACGCCATTAAAAAAGACGTAGTATGGTACAAAAGCAACAGCCGTTTTCCAGCTTCCGGAAGGCTGCCGGTGAAACGCCCGCTTCCAGAGTGCCGGAAACGGGCGTTTGGTGCGCCTCAGGCCCGTTTGCCCGATGCGCCAGCTTCATGCAGACTTTGCAGATAGCGCGCCACGAGGCCGTTAACGCCCCGTTTTTCCAGAAGAGACAGGCACCGTATCGTCAGATCGTATGAACCGTATACGCAGTGGCTTATCAGAGCCAGATGCTTGAGCTGCCCATCCGTCATTGCTTCCGGGTGCCTGAAATCCCTGACATAGACCATATCCGCTTCAAGGAGCTGATTAAGCGGCTTTCTAGGATTGCCTCCGATGACGCAGGGAGCGATGATCCACTTCTTGATGTCTTGAAACGTGTGCGGGATGAACCCGCAGCGTCTCAGAAAGCTGTCCACATCCCCGATGGTCGGCATGTCCCGGTAGAGCGGAACAAAGGAAACTTCCGTATGCACGACGACGCATTGCGCCAGTTTTTCGAGTCCGTTTGCGAAGATTTCGCGTTCGTATCCCTGCACGTCGATTTTGAGCATGTCCATAGCTGTGATTTCGGAAACGTCGTCAAGGCGCCGGGTCGGTATGCGCACGCGGCTTTTTTCCTTTCCCCACCGCTTGAACGGCTCGAAAACCTCATGTGTGGCCAGATCCGGCTCCAGCATGCTGGTCATGCCGGACGCCTCGCAACAGTGGAGGGTATGCTCCTTGCCGTCCCCCAGAGCATAGGGGAGGTAGGTTTCGAGCGTTCCTTTCCGTTTCCGCAGGGTTTCCAGCGCCTGCGGCTGGGGTTCAAACCCGGTTACGCGGCAGAGCCCGGTTTCCAGCATGGGTTTGTACGGCGGGTCTCCGTCGATGGGGTTCGCGCCGACGTCCACAACCTCGGTAAGCCGAGAGAGAGAGAGAGAGAGAGAGAGAGAGAGAGAGAGAGAGCCGAGCATATGTTACCCTCGCTTTTGCGCGACAAGCAGAAGTTCCGAATCCGGCCCGAGAGGGAGGATTCCCCGCACGGCAAAGCCGTGATCCTTGAGAAGCATGGACAGTTTGCGGAGGCTGAACAGATGGATGCGTTCCGGTTCGCTCCACGCGGGCCGGGTTTCCGGGGCGGCGGTTTTCCAGGCCATGCCCGTCGTATTGGAGAAGCTCAAAAGAAGGTGCCCCTTCGCCGGGAGCAGGGCCTGCGCCCGCCGGAGATACATGTCCGGGAACGGAACCCGTTCCAGCAGCCCCTGAACGGAGATGACATCAAGGGAACCGGCGACGTTGATGGAGAACGGATCGCCCTGCACAGCGTTTCCCTTTATGGAGCGGACGGCTTCCACGGCGGCGTTCTCATCGGAAACGGCGAACGGGGCGAACCCGCATTCGAGAGCGGCTGCGTAGCTTTCGCAGGTTTGGGGCCGGATTTCCAGCCAGCTCGGCGGCCTCTTTTCCTGCACGTGGGAAAAACCGCGTGCGCCCAGCAATATGCGGATAGCCTCATGCCAGGCGCCTCTCCGCACGGGATCTTCGGCAAAGAACGGACGGTCGGAACGGCACCGGGCGCGCCCCTCCGGCGTCCAGAAGTACGCGCGGTAGAGATGTCCGCAGTGCCCGCACTGTTTCCAGACCAGCGTTGCGGGCAGCCCGTCCACGGCGCGTTCGGGCGGGAACGGCGTTTCTCTGGTTGCTGCGACGGCGTCCGAACCGCACAGGGGGCAGAGGTCAAGCGCGGTTTGCAGGGATGAAACGGCCTGCTTCGCCTGAATGATGGCTTGTACGCGCTCAAGATTGACGTTCTGCATGGGAAGGCCGGACAGGAACGGCTCCGTGCGCGGCGGAAGGGCCGGAACGTCCAGATGATCCGGGGGCAGGCCCGCAAGGCTTCGCTTCGCCATCATGGCATAGCCGCGTTCAAGATGGCGGGTGAACCGCTCGGTATCGAACAGCGGGAACAGGAGGCGGTTCCGGTCCAGACGTTCGCGGAGGGCCTTGAGGCGGTCGGCGTCATGGGCCAGCGCCACGGCAAGCGCTCCCATTTCCTTCATGGAATCGGTGACGCACTCGTCAAGGCCGACGGCGTGGAGCAGGCTCGCGGAGACGCGTGAGGCGAAGTGCGTCCCCTTGGCGGTGACGACGGGAACCCCGGCCCAGAGCGCATCGGAAGTCACGGTATGTCCGTTGTACACGCGGGTGTCCAGCGCGAGATCCGCGAGCCGCGAGCGGCGCATGTGGACGGGGTGCAGTTCGCGGGCGGCGAAGGCCAGCCGTTCCGGGGCGATGCCGCGCAGCTCGGCCTGACGCCGCAGGGTGTCGCGGGCTTCCTCTCCGGCGTCGAGCAGCCACAGCACGGAGCCGGGCACGCCGCGCAGGACGTCCATCCATGTCTCGAAGGTTTCCCTGTCTATTTTATAGGACTGGTTGAAGCAGCAGAAAACGAAGGCCTCTTCGGGAAGGCCGTAATCGCTCCGCCGTAGATCGTTGGAGGCCGTCAGCCGCGCATTGTCGTTGCATTGATAGGTATCCGGCAGGCGGCACAGCTTTTCGGTATAGAACGGTTTGCTGGAGTCGGGCGTCACGATGGGATCGGCTATCACGTAGTCGATGAAATCCGCGCCGGTCGCGCCCGGGAAGCCCAGATAGGTCACCTGCACGGGCGCTGGCCGCCTTGCGAACACGCCGAAACGGTTTTTGTCCGTAAAGCCCATGAGATCCACGAGCACGTCGATGCCGTCGGCGTATACCCGATCCGCGACTTCCTCATCCGTCATAGCCGTGGTGTCCACATGGTGCTCGACGGCGGCGAGATAACGCTTGCGGAGCCAGCTCTTGTCGTCTTTGGAGTGGTCATAGGCGAAGATCTCAAAGCGCTCCCGATCGTGCGCGCAAAAAACGCCGCACAGCAGATGCAGCGTGGCGTGGTTGCGCAGATCGGCGGAAACGTAGCCGACCTTCAGCCGTTTCCCCCAACGGTGCTTGCCGAGATCATAGCGGTTGCGCGGGACATTACGGAATTCCTTTTCCAGAAACGCATGGGCGTAGCGCTCGTTGACGGCTTCGTCCATGCACCAGCTCACGTGCGTAAGATGCTGTTCGCCGATGCAGGGGATGGGCTCCTGCGCATACAAGTCCTCCCGAAGCCGCCGCGTGTATTGTTCGACGGCATCCCAGTCCAGCGCGAACTGCGCGGTTTGCAAGGCTACGCCCTGCAATGTCCAGTCGTCCGGCTTGAGGGCAAGGGCCTTGCGGAAGCAGTCCGCCGACTCGTCGTAACGCATGGCGGAGCGGAAGACGTATCCGGCGGCGCATAAGGCCCGGACGCTGGTTCCGTGCTCCCGAAGGCGGGACGCGGAGGGAAACGCCTCGCGCTCGCGGGCCAGCGTTTGCAGGAGTTCGCACAGCAGGACGTGCGCCTGTTCCATCTCCGGTTCCAGATATAAGGCCCGCCGGAGCGCGTCCAGAGCCTGCGGGTTTTGTTTGCCCTTAAGGTGTTCGGATCCGGCAAACAGCCATGCGCGGGCCGAATTGGCGATCCCCGCGCCGTGCCGGTAGGCAAGGGCGGCTTCCTGATGGCGCCCCAACCGGCGGAGCGAATCGGCCTTGATCAAGAAAAAGTCCGGGTCGTCCCGATACGGCGTTTTTGCCGCGAGCTTTTCGCAGCTTTCCGCAACACGGGCGCAGTCTCCCTGCGCGAGCCGTTCCCGAAGATGGATGAGCGTTTTATCCTGCATGGCGTTTCCGAAGATCTGTAGGTACGGGAAACCCCGCCCAAAATGGGCGGGGTTTCCGTTAAGGCTCTCTGTGTGAAAGAGAGAAGTTAGGCAAGAATGGCGCCGAGATCGGTGATGTCGGTCACGCCGGCGATCTTGACGAGGATGTCGCTAGTCGTATCATCGGCATTCGAGAACACGTAGGAATCGCTACCGTGCGTGAACACAACCGAGCCCTCGGTGGCTGCAAGGCCACCGTTCAGCATGTTCACCATCTGGTCAAGCGTCAGGCTGGAGCTGTCAAAGGTCGCGACGCCCTTGGCGTTGACGCTGAACCCGTCGTAATCCTTTGCGTCTAGAGCGGCGGAGGCACCCTGGATCTTATTGCCCGTACCGGCAGCCCAGTCCATGATGGTGTCGGCAGACGCGATAACCTTCGCCACGGTGTCCACAGATTCAGCTGCCACCTTAAACGTATTGGCGCCCGCGCCGCCATACAGCACGTCGGCACCCTTGCCGCCAGCCAGCGTGTCGTCGCCCGCGCCGCCCTTGATGGTGTCGGCGCCGGAGCCGGCGGTGATGGTCAGATCCGCAGTGGCAACGGCGCTGCCGTCGATGGTCACGCCCTTGTCGTTGGCCACCGTCAGCGTCAGTGAGCCTTCCTTCACAACGCCATCATCGGTGATGGTGATGGTCGCGCCGTCCTTCGCTGCCAGCGCTGTCATCGTCACATCGGCGCCTTCGGCGTTGAGGTTCAGATCCAGCGTCGCCGCCTCGGCGGCAGTAGCTGTGGTAATAGTCAAATCGCCGTTGAAATCAATCGAGGCGTCCGTGCCCTTGATGGTCAAGCCGGCGAGGGTAGTACCAGCGAGGCCAAGCGTGTCGTCGCCGTCGGCGAAGGTGACGGTCATGGCAACCGAAGCATTCATCACGTTGACGGTGTCGTAAGCAAGACCCTTGAAGTCGACTGTGGCGACCGCGGTACCATCAGAAATGGTGAGGGCCTCAAAGTTGGTGATGGTGGCGGCAGCGCCGAAGAGATCCGCCGCGGTCTTCGTGCTGTCTACTGCGGTAAGGCCAGTCTTGCCGGTAACGATTTCGTCGTAGCCGTCGCCGCCGTCGATGACGGCACCGGCCGCCACACTCGCTGCGAGCGTGATCGTGTCGTCGCCCGCACCGGCAAAGACCTTGCTGGCAAAGGCATTAACCAACTTGATGTCGTCATCGCCGGAACCCGTAAGGATGTTGGTGGTAGTAAGCACGGTGACATCGGTCAGATCGAGATCGCCGGTGAAGCTCTGGGCGTTGATGGTGGCAAGAGCGGAACCATTCATCGTGACAGCCATATCCGTATCGCCGGTGATCACGAGCGTCGCGACGGAAGCAGCAGTCAGCGTCAAATCATTTGCAACTTCTTCGCCGCCGGCGCTGTTCAGGATAACAGTCTTAACGCTGTTTCCAAGCTCCAACGTACCCTTTACGTCGTCCAGGTTGACATTCATGCTGGCGGCGAAATCGGCAGTCAGCGTCACATCGGTGGAAGCCATGTCGGACAAGGAAACCGAAGCCAGATTGTCGGCGGTAACGGCAACAGCTCCGTCCACGCCGTCCAGCGTGAGGCTCTTCACCTTGTCGCCGGCAGCCAGGCTAACCCCCGTGGCGCCGGAAATGGTGATGCCTTCGAGATCGGCCCAACCCGTCACATCATCGTCCACGGAAGCGTAGGTGGCGTTGATCGTGAGCTGCTCAATGCTTTTCGCGGTAACGTTCTGGAGCTCTTTAACATCACTGGTGGCGTTGACCACAACGGTGTCGGTGCCGGCCCCGCCGTCCACGCTGTCGTACTGGTTGATGGTGGTTTCACCGGGAAGATAACCGATGACGCCGCTGAAGGTGTCGTTGCCGTCCGTACCGGTGAGCGTATCAACATTGGCGGTGAAGGCGAACGTTTCGACGACCGGGCGAGGCGTCAGGCCTTCGGACTTGCCGTACAGCAGGTAGTGTTCCAGCGGAGTCAGGCCGGCGTCGTCAAACGCTTCCTGCACCTTGGCGGCGGTCCATTCGGCGTCAGGCTCGGTCTTCTGCAGCTGAGCCAGTTTGTCGGCCATGTATTTCGCCTGATCAAACGCAGCGGAAGGATTGATGCCCTCATCGGAACCGTACAGGTCATAGTGCTCCCCGACGGTCAGACCGGATTCCTTGAACGCGGCGAGAAGCTGATCCATCGTATAGGAAGGATCGGTCTTCTGCATCTGCGCCAGCTTGGCGGCAAGGTAGTAGTCCGCGTCAAGGTACTGGCTGGGGCTGGTTTCTTCGGCAAGGCTGTACTTGTCGTAGTGGGCATAGATGCCTTCCGTGCCGGTGAAGCCGTTCTCAGCGAACGCGGCTTTCAGCGTTTCGGCAGTCCAGTTGCCTTCGGGATCGGTCGCCTGCATCTGGGCCAGCTTGGAGGCCATGTAAAAGTTCGCATCAAACCAAGTGGGAATAGAAGCCATTTGTTTATCCTCCGGAGGATAAGAGAAAGTTGTTTTGTTCCGTCATCCCGGCCCCATGCCGGGAGAGGAACGTTTGGACAGATTCCCCTGAAACTCCGCAAACGCGGCTTGCGGAGAGGGGGTA
>ENA-UEPH01002234-UEPH01002234.1-human-gut-metagenome-genome-assembly--contig:-NODE-2234-length-14543-cov-11.945320_pt1 | contig 14543 bp, 10 predicted proteins | sample MGYA00242891_ERZ507898 | MGnify/ENA primary metagenome ERZ507898 (study PRJEB26167, sample SAMN06115411) | human gut metagenome | host: Homo sapiens | place: China:Guizhou | collected 2014-10-15... | reverse complement strand
GACGTCATTGCCCTCGCGTGCGATCCGATCCCTGTCGTCCGGGTCGGGTTCATCGGGCTGGGCATGCGCGGCATCGGTGCCGTCGAACGGTTCATGCACCTCGACAGCGTGGAAGTCGTGGCCCTTTGCGATCTGGAGGCGGAGAACCTCGCACGCAGTCAGGCCGTGCTCCGGGAGAAAGCGAAACCCGAAGCTGCGGAATATATGGGTCCGGAGGGCTGGAAACGGCTTTGCGAACGGCCCGACATCGATCTGGTCTATATCAGCACCGACTGGCTGAGCCATACGCCCATGGCGGTTTATGCCATGGAACAGGGCAAACACGTGGCCGTGGAGGTGCCTGCGGCTGTTACCGTGGAGGAGTGCTGGAAACTGGTCGATATGGCCGAGAAGACCCGCCGCCATTGCATGATGCTCGAAAACTGCTGCTACGATTTCTTCGAACTGGCGACCCTCAATATGGCGCAGCGGGGGCTTTTCGGGGAGATCGTGCATGTTGAAGGGGCTTATATCCATGACCTGCGCGAACTCGGTTTCAACAGCCGCTGGGAGGACGGCAGCTACGTTCCGGGCGTCGGGAAAGCCGGGAGAGGCAAGGGCCCGTCGGGCTACTGGAACTATTGGCGCAGGGAGTATAACCGTGAACATACGGGGAATCCCTATCCCACGCATGGACTGGGGCCCGTCTGCCAGGCGCTGAACATCCACCGCGGAGACCGGATGACCCGGCTGGTGTCGCTTTCGAGCGGCCAGTTCGGTATGACGCGCTATGCCGCCGGACGTTTCGGCGAAGAGGCGCCGGAAGCCACGGATTACCGGCTGGGGGATATGAATACGACGCTTATCCGCACCGCAAAGGGAAAAAGCATCCTGATACAGCACGACGTCACTTCGCCGCGGCCGTACAGCCGTATCCATCTGCTCAGCGGCACCGAAGGGTTTGCCCGAAAATACCCCGTGGAGCAGATCGCGTTGGAACCCGATGCCCACTCGGCGCTCGATAAAGTGCGGATGGATTCCCTGCTGGTCCGTTACGAGCATCCGTTCAGCCGGGAGATCGGAGAGCTGGCCCGCCGGGTGGGCGGTCACGGAGGTATGGATTTCATTATGGATTACCGGCTCGTATACTGTCTGCACCGCGGTCTGCCGCTGGATATGGACGTGTACGATGCGGCCGAGTGGTCGTGCATCGTGGAGTTGAGCGAGCGGTCGGTGGTTGCGGGAAGCCGTCCCGTCGAGATTCCCGACTTCACGCGCGGGGCCTGGCAGAAACTGAGCCGGTTGGAGTTCGCCGGTGTGCGCTGATCCGGAACGTTGGATTTTACTGCCTATGACTACTATTGGGAGTACTCGCCATTCTGATCGCCTGCGACAGCGATTCCGCAGAGAATCGTTTTTGTACGGATGGGATACCAGCCATTTTGCCGCGCCGAGAAGTGTAGGAGCCCCGGTGAGCATCGTCAATGCCGACCTCGTGCACGAAATCGGTTTCTATGCGGGGGCGGGGCTCTTCGTGCCCAAGAAGGTCGGCGAGGCGGATTATCTGCATGTGGGTGTGGGCCAGCATCGGCATCGTCTGGTCTGTCGGCTCGACTCCTGCGATAACCGGAAATCCCGACAACAGCATGTAAGAGGATAGTGCTCCGGTACGATCCATCCGCTCTGTTTTTCACGATGCGCGAAATTCGTTCGTTTGAAATCGAAAAACGGTTGGTTACCGGTTCAGCCACTCGCGGAAGTCGGGCACGCGGTCGGTGCTGACGAACGCCTCCTCGCCTTCGGCGAGGGGCGGGTTGAGCAGGACCTTGATGCGGCTTCCCGAATAACGGATCATCTCCCGGATGGCGTCGAACGAGACGATGAAACGGCGGTTGATGCGGAAAAAGAGGTTCGGCGGCAGTTTCTCGCCCACGTCGGTCAGCGAACGGTCGAGGATGTAGTCTTTTCCGTCGTGCGTCATCAGGTGGAGATACTTGCCGTCAGCCATGAAATAGGCGATCTCCGCCGTGGTGACGGATCGCATCCGGGCGCCCATGTGCACCAGGAACCGTTCCTGGTATACCGGAGGCGTCTGCATCGGGGCGCCGTGCTCCGCAGACGCGATTCCCCCCCCCCGACAGAAGTCCCAGCTTATCTATGGCCCGCCGGAGGTCGTCCAGACCGAAGGGTTTCAGCAGGTAGTCGATGCCCTTGTTTTCGAAGGCTTTCAGCGCATAGGAATCGTACGCCGTGATGAAGATGACCGGCACGGTGATATCGGCGCGTTCGAAGATGTCGAATCCGCTGCCGTCTTCGAGGTGAATGTCCATGAAGATCAGGTCGTGTTCGACACGGCCCACCGTCTCGGCGGCTTCGGCGACCGACGAAGCCGTGGCTACGACTTCGATGTACGGGGCTACCTCGGCCAGCGACGTGCGCAGTTCGGCAGCCGACAACGGTTCGTCTTCGATGATGATGGCTTTCATGACGTGTAAAATTACAAAAAAAACAGTCCGGTGCAAAAACCGGACTGTTTTTTTGCTGCGGACCCCGATATGGGGTCCCGGTTTAGTTGTTCAGTTCGGGATTGTCGTTGACGGCCGACTGCGGGAACGGCAGCGTGTAACGGGAATCGTTTTCGCTGAGCGTGTAGGAACCGCCGTCGTAGGTCTTGGCAATGGCGGGGCGCGTCGTGCGGCGCAGGTCGAGCCAGCGGTGGCCTTCCATCGGGAATTCGCGGGCCCGGTCATCGGCCACCTCAGCGCGCAGCTGTTCGGCGGTCATGGTCCGGACGGCTGCCTCCTTGGCTGCATATCCGTCGGCCGAGAAGCGTGCTTTTTGCAGGTCGAGCAGATAGCCCTTGGCATTGTCCAGCTCTCCGGTCAGGTACGATCCGGCTTCGGCTGCGATCAGGTACATTTCGGCGATGCGGAGCGAGCTCCGGTCCGACGATACCCGGGCTGCAATGTAATCGGAGCCTCGCGTCGTGATGTAGTTGTAGCGGAGGTCTTCGGAGTAGACGATTGTATTTCCGGATGCTCCGTCCTCCCGCTCTTTCCTGTCGAACAGTCCGAGCACTCCGTCGGAGAGATGGCAGGCGTTTATGTAGTCGCTGCCTCCGCCGCTGAACGGACGTTCCCAGGCCAAAATGGCCTCCGGAGAGCCCTGTTTCCACGGCAGGGAGGCTTCGTATCTGTTGCCTTTCCCGGATGTATCGGTGCTCAGCGTCTTGAAATCGAGCAGTGCGTATTTCGGCAGCAGGGAGGTCGCAGCATCGTAAGCCCCCTGCCAGTCGCGCATATAGAGCAACACGCGGGCTTTCAGGGCCTGTACTGCGTCGAGCGAGAATCGGTAGTTGAGGGCTGCTTCCTCCTGTTTCTGCACGGTCATCAGCTTCTCGGCCTGCCCGATGTCATCGAGAATCTGCTCGTAGACGGCCGCGACGTTCGTCGGGCGGTATTTCTGCTCGATATCGGTGTAGGTCGAGAGGACGATGCCGCGGTCCGTCGCCGCCGTGGCGGGATCGTAGGGCTTGCCGTAGATGTTCACCAACTCGAAGTGGATATAGGCGCGGATGGCATAGGCTTCGCCGAGGATCTGTTCCTTGGACTCGCCGGAGGTGTCGTTGTCGGCATCCGCTGCGCTGTCTATTACGGAGTTGGCATAGAAGATACTGCGGTAACACTCCCGGTAGGCGAGTTCCTGCATCTGGCTGTTGTATTGCCAGGTGTAGTTGTACGGGAGTGCCACGGCATAGCTGGTTTCATAGAATTCGCTGGTGTCGAACCTGCCGACCTCGTCGGACAACAGGCCCGTATAGAGCCTGATGTTGTTCAGTGCATAGTTGTAGTACCCGTCCGTGAGCAGGGCGCGGAACTCCGATACCTTGTGCGGAATTACCTGGCCGACGGGTTCGATCTCCAAATAGTCGCACGAGGCGAGTCCCATTGCGGCGAGCAGTATGTATATTGTTTTTTTCATGTTCGGAACGTATTAGAATGTGATATTGAGACCGACCGAGTAGGTGCGGGCCATCGGTTGCGAATAGATGCTTCCGTAGGTCTCCGGATCGAAATATCCGTCGTAGTTCGAGGCGATGACGAACGGGTTGCGGGCTTCGAAGTGGATGCGCAGACCGGCCATGTGGAGTTTGCGGGTGATCTTTTCCGGGAAGGCGTATCCCAGGCGGATACTGTTCACGCGGAAGTAGTTGATCTTCTTGTACCAGATGTCGAGGTTGTCGAACAGGCTGGCGCCGCTGATCGAATTGTATTGTTCCAGAATCCAGTTGTAGAGGTAATACGGATCGGGATTCGCTTCCCATTCGTCCCATCCGCTCCAGGTCGTTCCGTCCGGTTTGAGGTTGCCCGTCAGGGCGGGATAGATGCCCGACGTGTTCTCCGGAGACCATACCTGTCCGATTTCGGTCGTGTTGTTCTCGCCGGGACTGGTTTGGGTCGGGCTGTAGAACGGCGTGCGTTTCACGAGCTGGCCGAAGACGAAGTTGCACGACACGGACAGGTCGAAGTTCTTGTAATAGAACCGGTTGTTGAAACCTCCGGTTATGTTCGGGTTTTGTGAGCCGATGTAGGAGAGATTGTTGCGGATGGCGCTTTGAGAGGTGGAAACCTGGGGATCGTACAGGACGAAGAATCCGTAATCGGTCTTGTCGAGCCGGAAATCGGTGAACTCCCGAAGCGACACTTTCTGTCCGTCTTTCCAGAACATGGGAATACCGTACTCGTCGAGCCCTGCGGTTTTGTAGGCGAATACGGCGCTCGACGAATATCCCTCCTTCGAAGGGGTGTAGCTGTTTTCGTCGATGTGCACCTTGTCCACCCGGTCGGTGTTGTGGGCGATGTTGATCGAGGTTTCCCAGCGGAAGTCGCGTGTACGGACGTTTACCGTATTGAGCGTGAACTCGATACCCTTGCTCGACATTTCACCGAAATTGCTCGATGTCGAGGTGAATCCCGTCTCCTGCGGGATCGTGCGTGTCGTGATGAGGTTCTTGCTGTTGCGGCCGTAGATTTCGAACGTGAATCCGATGCGGTTTTCGAGGGCCGCGAAATCGAGGGCTGCATTCCACGTGTAGGTGGTCTCCCAGCGCAGGTTCTGGTTGGGCGGCGAGGATACGAAAATGGCATCTTCGAAGCTGCCTCCGACGTTCCGGGTGGTCCATGTTCCGAGAATGTAGGGGGACGTTGAGCGGTCGATGTTGCCCTGTGCTCCGTAGGAAGCTCTCAGACGCAGATTGTCGAGCCATTTGGCATCGCGCAGGAACTTTTCGTGGTTGACGCTCCACGCACCCGAGATCGACCACATGGGGTTGAACTTGTACTTGGGATCGACGCCGAAGAGGTTCGTGCCGTCGTAGCGCATCGAGCCGAAGATCGTGTAGCGGTTGTCATAGGTGTACGATCCGGTGAAGAAGTACGAGAGATAGCGGTTTTCGTAGAACGATTTCTGGTATTGCTTGAAATAGGAGCTGTTGGCGAGGCGCTCTCCGGCGTCACCCGACGGAATGGGCATCGGTTCGGTGACCATCGTCTTGTGGTCGTAGCCGAAGCCTTTGGTGTGGATGGTGGTGTTGGTCGTTCCGCGCATCTCCATACCGGCCATCAGGTCCAGTTCGTGTTTTTTGGCGAAAGTTCCCGAATACTCGATCTGCGCTTTCCAGTTGTACTGCGACATATCGCTGTTCCAGTTCTGGATCACGCCTCCTTCGGGCATGTAGCGTACGCCATCGACAACGGAGTTGCGGGCGTATTTACGGGTGAAATAGGAGTTCTCCTGGGCCATCTTCTCGGTCATCGAGTTATCGACCTGCAATCCGAACTGAGTGTAGAGGCGCAGCCCTTTCACCGGCTGGTAATCGAGATCGAAGATCGTCTTGATGGAGCGCGTTTTGAGCGTATATTCGGTATTGTTCCGCTCCTCGAAATAGTTGTAGTCGAGAACGTCGCTGTCCCGCTGCCGGGCTGTCATGTCGGGATCGTAGAGATAGCTGCCGTCGGGATTGTAGGCGTTCAGATAGGGGTTCACCGTGCGGGTGTAGCGCGAGGGGTTGGTGAATACGTCCGTATCCGAAACATAGGAGTCGTTCTTATTCTGCCCCACGAACACCGAGGTGCCGAAACGCAGGTTTTTCAGCAGGTCGTAGTCGGTTTTCAGCGTGAGGTTCAGACGCTCGAATCCCGTGCCGACGGTCGTTCCCTGTTCATTGTAGTAGCCGCCCGAGAAATAGTAGCTGGCCTTGTTGCCGCCGCCCGAGATGCTGATGCTGTACTGCTGGTTGAGCGCCACCTGGTAAATCTCCTTGCCCCAGTCGGTGCCGTTTTTGCGCAGGGCATTGATCGCCGACTGCGTTTCGGGGGAGAGCGCCGAGAATCCGCCTCCGACGAGTGCCGCGCGCTCTCCGGCCTGGTCCAGAATGCGGGCTACGCCGCCCATGCCCGAAAGGTAGTTGAGCCGTCCGTTGGCGGCCAATGCCAATTCGAGATCGACCTTCTGCGAGGCGTTCATCAGGTTCAGTTTGTCGAGGTTGGGACGGTCGGTCACGAAGAGCGACGCCGAAACGTTGACGCGCGTGGCTTGGTTGCGGCGGCCTTTCTTGGTGGTGATGATGATGACGCCGTTGGCTGCGCGGGCTCCGTAGATGGCCGTCGCCGCGGCGTCTTTCAGCACGGTGATGTCCTCGATGTCGGCCGGGTTGAGGCCCGCGATCGACATGTTGTAGAGATTATCGACGTTCTCTTTCGACGACCAGTCCGAGGGGATGTCGTTGCCTTCGAGCGGCATGCCGTCCAGCACCCACAGCGGGTCGGTGTTGCCGTTCAGCGTCACCGTACTGCGGATCTTGACCTTGCTGGCTCCGCCCGGGGCGCCCGTCGTGGGGGTCGAGGTCAGACCTGCGATCGAGCCCGAGAGCATTTCATCGACGCTCGCCACGCCGTCGCGGGCGATGTCCGCCATCTTGACATTGGCGATCGACGAAGTCAGCTTGCGCTTCTCGATGCGCTGATAGCCGGTCACCACGACGGCGTCCATCTTGCTTTCCGTCGCCGAGAGGTAGATCGTGAAGTTGCTTTTTCCCGAGATGTCGATGGTCTGTGCCTCGTAGCCGAGGTAGCTGACCACGACTTTCTTGACGCTCACGGGCAGTTTGAAGGCGAAACGCCCCTGTTCGTAGACGATGGTTCCCTGCGGGTTGTAGTTCTTGGCCTGAGTCTCTTCGGGCGCGATGAAGACGGTGGCGCCTACCAGCGGCGTACCGTCGGCGCGGTCGAGGACCTGGCCGGTGATCTGCCGGGTCTGCTGGGCCAGCGCCAGCAGCGGACAGATCAGGACGAATAGCGTAAGGAGTTTTTTCATGCTGTAAAAATAAATGTGTTTGAGTTCTTTTTGTGTCAATTCGGAGCTATATCGTGCGAATATGTTTTAATCTGTAATCTGTTTCGCATCCCTTTCAGGAGCCGCAAAGCCGTCTTTCCGGATGGAAGACGGCTTTGCAGCTCGGGTGTTTCGCTTATAACATGCGCAAGGCTTCTTTCAGCCTCAGTTCGAGGTCCCGGTAATGGTTCCGGGTCGCCTGGTCGCCGCTTCCGGTGCGGCTCTGCACAAGAGTCAGCAGCCTGCGCATCTCGGCGCGCTTGGCCGAGGTCGTTTCGCTCACGCGCTTCATCAGGTCGTAGTTGCGGGCCGTGCGGAACTGGATGTCCTCGGGCCTCGGCAGCGGTTCGAGATGCACCTCCGGGGCTTCCTGCATCAGCGAACAGCATCCGCGTCCGTCGTGGTCGTGGAGCGTCGATCCCAGCTTGGTGGTTTTGACCATCGTGATATTCGACGAGACGATCAGCGCGTCGAGGTAGTTCTTCTGGCTCATGCGCTCCCAGATCGAGAGGGTCCGGCCTCCGGGGCGGATGAAGACCGCGCGGGTGATGTCGTCCATCATCTGTTCGGGGGTGTAGGTCTTCGCTCCGCGTCCCTGCCGCGCCTCGACCTCGTACATGCGCACCAGACGTTCGTCGGCCAGCAGTTCGTAGTAGGCTTTGTATTGGAGTTCGCGCGCGAGGTTGTAGGGCGAGTACTCCATCATCCCCACGGGCGACAGCCGCTGGGCGTAGGCTTTGTTCCAGGCTTTGGCGCTGAACAGCCATTCGGGGGTGGTGAACACCTGGTCGATCAGGTATTTGACGCTCTTGCGCTGGTAGTCGGCCGGAACCGGGACGTAGCGGTCGATGTCATGCCCCGCCACGACGTTGTTGAGGTAGAAACCGCCGACGTTGGTCTTCACGTGGTCGGCATAGGCCATCCATTGAAAGACGATCGCCATCAGGAAGCGGCCACTTTCGTATTGCAGTTCGCCTTCCGCCGCCGTCCAGTCCGTTATGTGGGGAACGATGCGTTGCAGGTTCTTCAGTCCGTAGAGGCTGGCCGCCACGGCGTCGTCGCTCAGGTCCTCCGACTGCGAACGGGGGTCTTCGTTGTTCTGGAACCGTTGTTCGCCGTACCAGTATTCGGGATCGTCCTCATGTTCGCGCAGCCAGGCGTTGAGCGTCGGCAGCTCTTCGTGGGGGTCTTGGGCGCCGAGCCAGCGGTAGCCCCAGTTGATCGCGTGTTTGTCATAGGTTCCGATCTTGGGCGTCAGCTGCGTGATGCCGTCCTCGGGCTGCGCCACGTAGTTGAAACGGGCGTAGTCCATGATCGAGCTGGCCGTGCCGTGCGACGCCGTGTAGGTTTTCGAACGGAGCGAATCCACCGGCACCGAATACGAGGCACCGAAATTGTGCTTCAGTCCGAGGCTGTGTCCCAGCTCGTGCGACGAGACGAAACGCACGGCGTTGCCCATCAGCTCCGTGGGGAGTTCATTGCCGCGGGCCTGGGGGTCTACGGCGCCGGTTTGCAGGCGAATCCATGCCTGAAGGATGCTCATGACGTTGTGCCACCAGATGATGTCGGCTTCGATGATCTCGCCGCTGCGGGGGTCGATCACCGAGGGACCCATGGCGTTGGCCGTTTCCGAGGCGGCATAGGTCACCACCGAGTAGCGCACGTCGTCGATGTCGAACTCCTCGTCGTCGGGATCGACCTCTTTGGCGACGATGGCGTTCTTGAATCCCGCGGCTTCGAAAGCCTCCTGCCACTCGACGATGCCTTTCTTGATGTAGGGCACCCATACGGGGGGCGTCGCCGGGTCGATCCAGAGCACGATCGGCTTCCGGGGCTCCACCAGTTCGCCGCGCTTGTAGCGCTCCACGTCCTCGGGCTTGGGTTCCAGCCGCCAGCGGTTGATGAACGCCCGCTCTTCGGCCTTCTGCTGTTTGTCGTTGAAATAGAGGTGTCCGATCTCGAAATAGCCCACGCGCTCGTCGGAGAAGCGGGCCACCATCGGCTCCTCGGCCAGCAGCACGAGGTTCGAGGTGATGTCCACGGTGACGGACATCGAACCTCCCTCGCCGGAGTGCGAGCCCGAGAGGGTCGATTTGACGACGATGTTTTCGGGGAACGACTTCACGGATTCGATTTTCGAGAGCTCCTTTTTCGGGGAGCCGCTGATGCGGAGCGCTCCGAAGACGTTGTTGAAGCTCTTTTCACTGCCGTCGAAGACCTTGTTGACCTTGATGACGACCGTCGTGGAGTCGGAGTTGTAGGCTTCGATCGGGAACTGTTCGATGGCCGTTTCGCGGTAGTTGTCCTTCACCGAACGGGTGATGCGGTCGCCCTCGGGCGAGGTGATGCGCGGGTCGTAGGTCATGACCCAGACTTTTTTATAGAGGGTGTCCTTGCGGAAACGGACGATCTTTTCGCCGTAGCCCATGCCCTTGTTGATGCCGCTGTCGTTCAGGGCGTAGGGCACGCCCGATATTTTGTTGACGATCAGGATGTCGCGGCCCATCAGCGAGTCGGGGATCTCGAACAGGAAATCCGTGCCTTTGCGGTGGACATCGAACAGACCCTTGTCGGTCACGGCGCCTTTCAGCAATTCGTCGTAACCTTTCTTCTTGTCTTTTTTGAGCGAGTCGGCCTTCGGGGCCGCGGCTTCGGTTTTCTTCGATTTGCGGCCCGGCTTCTTCTTGGCCTCCGCAGGAGCGGCCGCCAGCAGGAAGAGTGTAGCCAGGGCAGCTGCCATCAGGGTGAATCGTCGTGTGTTCATTTATTATTGCTCGGTTTTTTTCGGATACTCGATCCGCACGATGCAATAATAAAATCTAAATTCTTCAAATGAAAACGTTCGGGGGCGAATGCCCTGTTTGGGGGAGTGAATGCCGCAATCAGGCGGATCACTTTTCCGGCGGCAGCAGCGGCAGCCGGCATCGGAAAGTCCCGCTGTCGGAGGCGATGGAGATGTTTTCCTCGGTGTAGAACCGGTATACCGAGCGGATGCGTTCCAGCCCCACGCCCAGCGACTCGGCGTTGCCTTCGCTGCGCGGGGTGAAGTTGTTCTCGATCAGGAGGCTTTCGCCTTCGGTGCGGATACGGATGTGCAGCGGATTGCAGCTCGTGATGCGGTTGTGTTTGAGGGCGTTCTCGACGAGCGTCTGGAGGCTCATGGCCGGAATCCGCCAGTTGCGCAGCGCGGGGTCGATGGCCGTGGTGAGTTCGATGCGGTCGCCGAAGCGGATCTTCTGCAACGAGTAGTACTGCCACGTGAAGTCGATCTCGTCCGCGAGCGTCGAGAGTATCTGCTTGCGGCGTTCGAGCACGTGGCGGTAGACCTTCGACAGCGTGAGCGTGAACTCCCGGGCCTGCTCGGGGTTGCAGCGGATCAGCGCGTAGAGCGAATTGAGCGAGTTGAAGAGGAAGTGGGGGTCGATCTGTTCGAGCACCTGTTGCAGATGCAGCTGCGCCGACTCCTGCTCCGAAAGGCGCCGCAGGTCGTATTCGCGCCGCCAGCGGCGCTGCGCCACGACGAGCAGCGTTGCGAAGAACAGGACCGAGACGACGGCCGTGAGGATGGTGTAGAGATGGAAATCGTCGATCTCCTGCTCGATGGCCAGCCGGGGGATGCCGATGCTGGCCACCCAGCGGCTGTTCCCGAGTTGCAGGGGGTAGTAGATGCGTTCCTCGGCGATTTCCAGGTAGTCTGAGACGACCGAGGCGATGATCTTCCGTCCGGAGACGAGCACTTCGCGGAAAGCCGTGCTGTCCCTGGTTTCGGACACCGATCGGCCCAGCCTCCGGTGGTCGGGATGGTAGACGATGACTCCTTCGGGGTCGAACAGCGTGGCGTAACTGGGGCTGTGGGGGTCCTGCTCGGTCATGTAGGCGTAGATGTCCGTGAGCGGAAGGTCCACGCCGCAGAAGTGTTCGCCGCCCCGCTCGTCCCGGACCCGGCAGACGAGGCTCCAAACCGGGGTCTCTCCGGAGCGGCTCACGCAGCTGCGGACCGAATCGTCCCGAAGCTCCGCGACCAGCCGCCGGCGCTCTTCGCCGGCCGCCGTGACGCCGGGGGTTCCGCGCCGCGGGTAGGTGCGGACGACCGTTTCTCCGCGCTCCATGAACCAGATGCAGCCGATCTTGGGGTCGGTCTCCATCAGCGTCGCCGTGAGCACGTTCATTTCGGCCTCCGACGGTGCGGGATGCGAATGCGTGAAGCGCGCCGCCGTCGTGAGCACCTCCACCGGGCGTTCGAATTCGACTTGCAGGAGCCGGTAATGGTACTGGCTGATCTGCGTGACGATGCGTCCGCTCATCTGCACGGCTATTCCGTTGATGATGCGTCCCGAGGCGAGCACCACCGCGGCGAGCAGGATCAGCAGAACCGTTCCCGCCATCAGCGGCCGCCCCTTGGGTATGTGTCGTTGCCGTGCCATCCGGGGGCAAATGTAATGAATTTTTTCGTCTTATTCTTTCACCCGCACTTTCAGACGCTCCCAAAGCCATTGGGGAATCAGCCGCCAGAAGAAGACCATCGCCGCGTAACGGCGGTCGATCACCGCCCGGCGGCGCGGCTTGCGGAGAATGCGCATGATGCGCGCCGCGACCTTTTCGACCGGCATCAGCATCGGGTAGTGCCCTTCTCCGTCCAGCAGCGGGGTCGCCACGAATCCCGGACGGATGTCCGTGAACCGGATGCCGTACCCTTCCATGCGCGAAAGCTGCGCCAGGGCGTCTATGTAGGTGTTCTGCATCCGCTTGGTCGCCGAGTAGGCGGGAGCCGACCCGAGTCCCCGGGTCCCGGCGATCGAGCTGATGACGGCCAGATGCCCGCCTCCGTGGGCGCGGAAATAGCCGAAAGCCGCCGTCACCATCCTCACGAAGCCTTCGCCGTTGGTGCGCAGGGTTGCGATCTCGATGTCGGGGCGCAGTTCGGTGTTGCGGCTGCCGATGCCCGACGAGTGGAGATAGATGTCCATGCCGCCGAGCCGTTCGATCAGCCGTGCGAGATGTTCCGGGGCGTCGTCGCGGTTGATGTCCAGCGCTTCGACCTCGACTTGTTCGGGAGCCTCTGCCCGGAGTGCGTCGAGGGCCTCCCGGCGGCGTCCCGCCGCTCCGACCCGCCATCCCTGGCGGATGCAGAGCCGTGCCGTTTCGAGCCCGATGCCCGACGTGGCTCCTACGATGACGATGCGTTTCATAGCGGTTCGATTTTCAGGGTTTCACCCGGCCAATATACGAAAGGTATGCCGGAAAAGCAAATCTTCGGGCAAATGAAAAAGAGCTCCGGAGAGAGCTCTCTTTCGCGTTATCGCTTTTTGTTGGGCTTCGGTTTCTCCCGTTCCGGCGGGGCGAGCAGCGCTGCTCGCTGTTCCGCGGTCAACCGGGCCGGTGCGATGCGCAGGAGGTAGTGGGTGAGGCCGTTGTTGTCGCCCGAGGCGTAGGCTTGCACGAACTCCCATCCGCGGCACACCATGTAGTTGAGCGCCTCGATTCCCGAACTGAAGAGCAGTTTGTTGCCTGCGGCGTCCGTCAGGTAGTTGTACTTCGTGGCCCCGACCTTCTGTCCGAAATCGAACAGCACGCCGCTGTCGCGGTACGTGGGCAGGTGGTCGGCCATGATCTCGCAGTAGATGTAGGGCGGCAGCGCCGGCACGGTGTCCGCCGCGACGTTCTGCGCCGAACCGAATCCGGCGTACGTCAGGGCTGCGAGCAGGAGAAGGGCCTTTTTCATCGGGTGCCTCATTTTTCGTCCAGTCGGCACTGCACGCACTCGATGCCGACGCGGCGCAGCAGGTTCAGCCCCTCTTCCGAGCGGTAATCCTCGGCATAAACCACGCGCTTGATGCCCGCCTGAATGATCAGCTTCGAGCACTCGATGCAGGGCGCGGCGGTGATGTAGAGCGTCGATCCGTCGCAGTTGTTGGCCGACTTGGCGACCTTCGTGATGGCGTTGGCCTCGGCGTGGAGCACATAGGATTTCGTGTGTCCGTCTTCGTCTTCGCAGATGTTCTCGAAGCCCGAAGGGGTGCCGTTGTAACCGTCGGAGATGATCATCTTGTCTTTGACGATCAGCGCCCCGACCTTACGGCGCACGCAGTATGAATTTTCGGCCCAGATGCTCGCCATGCGCAGGTAGCGCAGGTCCAGCTGGCGCTGTTTCTCCTCCTGATAAGCCATTTTATTAGGGTGAAAGGTTAAAAGTTAAAGGTGAAAGGTTGGAAGTGAACCTCGAAAATTGGCGGGCACTTTTCACCTTTCACTTTTCACCTCTTACTTTGTTACAGACCTTTTCCGTGACAGTTCTTATACTTCTTGCCCGAGCCGCAGGGACACGGGTCGTTGCGGCCGACCTTTTTCTCGACGTGCATCGGCATCGGCTTCTGTCGCTCCTCCTGTCCGGCGTGCGCCGCGGCCTGCATGCGCGAGGCTTGCAGTTTGTTGACATCGACCTTGGCCCGCTCCTGCTGTTGGCGCTGCACCGCCTCGGCGTTCTGGTCGCGGACGGGGATGTAGGCTTTGTTGAGAACGGCCAGCACGTCGCGGTTGACCTTGACGATCATTTTCGAGAACAGCCCGAACGATTCGAACTTGTAGATCAGCAGCGGGTCTTTCTGTTCGTAGGTGGCGTTCTGCACGCTCTGGCGCAGGTCGTCCATCTCGCGCAGGTGTTCGCGCCAGGCGTCGTCGATGGTGGTGAACATCACCACTTTCGAGAATACCTTGTAGATTTCTGCACCGTCCGTGTCCTTGCATTTTTGCAGGTTTACCGGCACGTTGTAGCCCAGATGACCGTCCGTCAGCGGGAAGTAGATGTTCGAATCCAGCTGGTCTTTCCGGTCCTCGTAGATGCGCTCCATCACCGGCCGCACCGTGTCGGCCACGGCCTTCGCCCGGCGGGCGTACGCCTCCTTGAGCGCCGTGACGATCGCTTCGACCAGCTCCGCAGGCTTGGCGTCCTTGTAGGTCGCCTCGTCGATCCGGGGCTCTACGGCCACCTCGCGGATCAGCTCCATGCGGAAATCTTCGAGGTCGATGCCGCGGTTCTCCTCCACGAAGTTGTCGGCGTAGTCGTACATGATGTTGTTCAGGTCGATCTCGATGCGTTCGCCGTAGAGTGCGTGGCGGCGGCGGGTGTAGATCACCTCGCGCTGCGAGTTCATCACGTCGTCGTATTCCAGCAG